>JACXTT010006577.1_pt1 | contig 16560 bp, 17 predicted proteins | sample 9270951 | NCBI WGS metagenome assembly JACXTT01 (sample SAMN15532306, study PRJNA645909) | rock metagenome | isolation source: weathered quartz diorite | place: Puerto Rico | collected 2017-06-21 | reverse complement strand
GACGGGGGGTACCCTCGGTGGCGGCTCGAACAACGGCGGCAATACCGCTACCACAGGCGCCATAACCGCAACGGGGGGCACGATCGCGCCGGGATCGGGCACTGGGGCCCCGCCAAATCCCGATATCCTTAACGTCGTTGGCAATGTCTCTCTGAATGCCTCGACAACCTATGCGGTGGAAATGTCCGGCACGACCGCGGGGGCTATCCCAGGATACGATCAACTCAACGTCACGGGTGGAGTCACTCTTGGCGGCAGTACTCTGTCGGTCACGATCGATCCGAGCTTTACGCCGGCTATCGGGAACACATTTACGATAATCAACAATGACGCGTCCGATGCGATCACTGGGCGTTTTAATGGGCTTCCCAACAACGGCAGCACCTTCACCGTCGGCTCGACCACGTTCTCGATCAATTACGCCGGTGGCAGCAATAGCAACGACGTCGTGCTGACAGTTGTACCCGCTACGCGGCGGGTGCCTTTCGATTTCGACGGTGACGGCAAGACCGATATATCCATCTTTCGGCCAGGGCCAGGTGAGTGGTGGTATCTGAAATCATCGAACGGCGGGAATGCGGCGGCAGCCTTCGGCACCTCGACCGACAAGCTGACGCCGGGCGATTTCACCGGCGACGGCAAGAGCGATTTTGCATTCTACCGGCCATCGACGGGATTCTGGTTTATCCTGAGAAGCGAGGATTTCTCATTTTTCTCGTTCCCGTTGGGTGTAAGTACGGATGTTCCTGTACCGGCCGATTATGATGCCGACGGCAAGACGGATGCGGCTGTATTCCGGCCATCGACGCGCGAGTGGTTTATAAACAAATCGACCGGCGGGACCACCATAACGACATTCGGAGCTGCGGGCGATCTTCCGGTCCCGGCCGATTACGACGGCGACGGCAAAGCTGATATCGCCATCTATCGCCCTTCGACCGGGGAATGGTGGTTGCAGCGGAGCACCGCAGGCTTGATCGTTTTCCAATTCGGCAACAGTTCTGATAAAACCGTCCCGGGCGATTACACCGGTGACGGCAAAGCGGATGTTGCTTTCTGGCGGCCGTCAACGGGCACTTGGTTCGTGCTCCGAAGCGAGGATCAAAGCTTTTTTTCGTTCCCATTTGGCCTCTCGACCGACGTGCCAAGCCCGGGTGACTACGATGGCGACGGCAAGTTCGACGCGGCCGTCCTCCGCCCGTCGAACAACACTTGGTTTGTGCAGAGATCGACCGCTGGAACGCTGATCCAGCCCTTCGGCATCGCGGGTGACATCTCCGTCCCTAACGCCTTCGTGCGTTAGGCGGAAAGACTTGCAGGAATCCCACTCCGTTAGCTGAAAACGGCTGCCAACTCTCCTAAGGGGTGCAAATGCTCTTTTTTTGACTAATCACGCCTGCTCAACTAGCATTTCATTACACGGAGTGCACGCGTTGAATTACTACAACTACTTTACAGAGATCGAGGAAACGTTTATCCGGCGACGGGGGAAGAACCTGTTTCTGAGCCCGCTGGATTGGGCGTTGATCGAGGATTGGAAGGAGCGGGGCATCCCGCTGCATATCGTGATCCGCTCGATCGAGTCGGTCTTTGACGTTTATGACAAACAGCCCAAGGGAACGCGGACGATAAAGAGCCTTTTCTTTTGCCGCGACGAGATCGAGGCACAATACGCGGAGTGGCTCACCTCGCAGGTCGGAAAGGGTCAAGAGTCTGGAGTCGAGAGTCGAGAGTCGGCGTGTTCGGCGGAAGCAGTAGCGGCTCACATCGCCGGCGCGATCGATGCCCTGCGGGCAAATAATTTAGTGGAACTCCGGGAAGATATCGTTCGAGCCGTTGCCCGGCTCGAAGAGATCGCGGGGGAAACGAGCGACGATCTCGAAACTCTCGATGCAGTGCTCGGTGACATCGAAAAACTTCTCGACCGTGCAATGCTAACAAATTGGCCCCGCGAGCATCTAAAGAGATTGGAAAAAGAGGTTGCCGGACAACTTCGCGGTTACAAGGCAGAGATGGAGCCAGAGGCTTATAAGAATACTTTTAGCCTGATGCTTCTCAAACGGCTTCGTGAAGAGGCCGGAATGCCACGGTTGGGATTGTTTTATTTGTAATTAGAAGTTCTTTAACGCAAAGTCGCAGAGATGCAAAGACACAAAATAGCTAAATTATTATTTCTACTTATTATTACTCTTCTATTTTTCGGGGCATCATCTGCCCAGACGCGACGACCGCCGATGCCGCACCCGACGCCCGCCAAAGCGCCCGCGAACCCGCCGCCGGACGCGGGCCTGATCGCGGCCAAAACATACACAAACAAGGCGCTTGGCTTTGCGGTCACGTTTCCGGACGAGTGGCTGATACCCGATGGCGATTTTGAAGCCGTTATGAAAAAGCAGGGATTCGACCTTAGTCTCAAAGCCCCGGAGACGCTGTCGCCGGCGTCACAAACGAGGCTCAACGAGGCGGTGCAGCGAGTGAGAATACTCGTCACGGCATACCGTTCGATGCCCGGTTCGGCCAATAACGCCATCGTGAGGATATCGGTAGAGGACCTCGTTATAAACCCTCAGATCCATGACGCGGTCGATTATTTTGACGCCGTCAGGGCAATGTATAGGACAATGAAACTGCCCCCCGATTTTGTATATTCCGAAACGCAGGCAGAAAAGCTCGGAGCGATGCAGTTCGGCTTTCTCGATACATCATCGTCGGCGGGCAAAAAGCGGATGTATGCCATCGTTCGCCATGGATACGCACTGCTCTTTACTCTTTCGTATACAAACGAAGCCGATCTGCGGGTTTTTCGCAGCATTCTCGAACACGGTAATTTTGCCCTCAAATGAGCAAAACCTATACTGTCGGTGACGAGATCGACATCAAAATAGAAAAGATCGTGCCGCGCGGCTTTGGCCTGGCGTTCGCCGAGGACCTGACGGTTCTCGTGCCGCTTTCGGCGCCGGGCGACGATCTGCGGGTGAGCATTCGCGATATTAAGAAGCGATTGGCGTTCGCCGAGGTTGTTGAGATCAAGCAGCCGGGGCCGCGACGTGTCGTTCCGCAGTGCAAGTATTTTGGCACATGCGGTGGATGTGACTTTCAGCAGATGAATTACGCCGCGCAGCTCGAGGCCAAGATCGGGATCATCCGCGATTGCCTGCATCGCATCAGCAAGATCGCATATGATGCCGAGATACCGATCATCGCCAGCCCGCAGGAGTTCGGCTACCGCTCACGAGCACGCTGGCATATCGACCGCGATAAACGCTTTATCGGTTATTATGCCCGCGATTCACACGACGTCGTTGACATCGCCGCCTGTCCGATCCTCACGTCCGAAATGCGATCGACGCTCGATCACATCCGGGAAAAAACGGAATGGGACACGCTCTGGAGCGGCACGTCCGAGATCGAGGCAGCCGTAGGCGAGTACGGGCGTGTCTCGATCTACTTACCCGAAAGCAGTGAGCCGACCGCCGAAATCGAGTTTCGGTCGAACGATGACGACCATATTTTTTCGGCAGAGGCATTCTTTCAGGCGAATAAATTCCTGATCGACAAATTGATCGAAACAGCGATCGGCGGCCTGAGGGGCGGAACAGCATTTGATCTTTATTGCGGTGTTGGGCTTTTTACGCTGCCGATCGCGCGGAGTTTTGACGAAGTTGTTGCGGTCGAGGAAGACCTCGCGGCGGTCGAATTTGCCAAACAGAATGTAGGTAATGCGGGATTCAACCACGTAAAAGTAGTAGCGAACAGCGTTGCCAGGTTCCTGACTGAAAACCAAAAGAAAAAGATCGACCTGATACTCATTGATCCACCGCGTGCAGGTACCGAAAAGCACGTGATCGCCGCGATAGCAGCGCACAAACCGTCATACATTTCCTACGTCTCGTGCGAGCCGTCGATACTGGCGCGTGACCTGCGGATACTGATCGACGCCGGCTATGCAATCGAAAAGATAATTGCGCTCGATATGTTTCCCCAGACGCATCACGTCGAAACCGTCGCTCGCCTTCATTTATGAATTGCCGCTAGATTTGGCTAAATTGCCGCCGGTTTTAGCTAGTGGTCAGATTTTTGCAAACATTCACAGCTTTAGCCGAACCAAAGAAAGGAGTTTTCGTATTAGCTTTAGCTGATGGTCTCATAAGAATTGGGCTAAAGCCCGAGATCTTTGACATCACTCTTTCCACTAGCTAAAGCTAGTGGCAACTTATAAAATCTAACTATGCCGAAAAAGAAACCAGACTCGCCCGAGCCGTCAGATGCGATCACCAAGAGCCTCTTTGTCCGCTGCCGCTATTGCGGCCAGAAGAATTCGGTCCGCGCCGATTACAAGAATAACGACGCTAATTGCGGGCGATGCAAGCTGCCGCTGTCGAATGAGCAGCACAAGAAATTTGCCCACCTGTCGAAGCACGATTACATACATCCGGACGACAGCAAAGCGCTTGCAACGCTGAAAGCGATACCCGGCATCGACACTGCCCTGAAAAAGCTGATCTCGGTCACCGTCGAGACGGCGATCCACGTGATGTTCACGGCCAGCTCGGTCAGGGTCACGCCGAAGCAGTGCCCCGATATCCACGCCAAGCTTCAGGTCGCCTGTACGACGCTCGGCGTGGATATGCCGGATCTGTTTATCCAGCAGAATCCGGTGGTGAATGCCTTTACCTTCGGCGTCGATAAACCCTACATCGTGCTTCACTCCGCCCTGCTCGAACGCCTCAGCGAGGACGAGACCCTTGCCGTTATTGCTCATGAGGTCGGGCACATCCACTCGGAACATGTGCTTTATCTGACCGCAGCGCGGCTGATGGAATTGCTCGCAAACGCCTCGGTCGCAGCTCTGCTGCCGGGTTCCGAGATCATAAAATTTATCGTATCGGCCGGTATCTCGAGCGCCCTGCTCGCCTGGGCACGCCGGGCGGAATTATCCTGCGACCGCGCTGCGCTGCTTGTAACGCAGGACCCGCACGCCGTAGGCCGCACGATGATGAAACTCGCAGGTGGTACTTTTGCGTCCAAGATCGATTACGACCTTTTTCTCGAACAGGGCCGCGAATTTCAGAAGAACTACGATGAAAAATTCCTCGACAAATTCTGGGCAAACGTTGTCAACGCCGGCCTTACCCACCCGTTGCCTGTCTGGCGGGTCGCCGAGATACTTACCTGGGTAGAGTCCGGCCAATATGCTGAACTGATGGCAAAGGAAAACTAGGGATCTGCTGATAGTTTTTACAACAACACCAACCAGCGACGAGGCCGAGGCCCTTGCGGAAAAGATCGTTGAAGCTCGGCTCGCGGCATGCGTCCAAATAGTGCCACGAATGACCTCAGTTTATGTCTGGGAGGGCAAAGTGCTGAAGGAAAACGAACATCTGATACTGATAAAAACGCTGCCGGATAGATTTGATGAATTAAGTGCTTTTATCGCTGCAAATCATAGCTACGAAGTCCCGGAGATCGTCGCCATCACGGCCACTCAGATCTCAGAACCGTACCGGGCTTGGGTGAGAGAAGTGTTAGATGAAGGTTTAACGGCGTGAAAAAGGTTATCGAAAAAGAGTCGCCCTTCAGTTTCACTTATTTCCGTTATCGACGCCGGCGTTGAAGGTCTTGAGGATAAAATCGGTGGCGTCCTTTGGCGAATCGGTCAGGTAGATCAGCCCGAGGTCCTCGGAGTTTATCATCTTTTCGTTGAGCATCGTCGATGTCAGCCATGCAAGCAGTCCGCGCCAGTATTGCGAGCCGAAAAGCACGACCGGAAAGTTGCGGATCTTGCGGGTCTGGATCAGGGTCAGCGCCTCGAAAAATTCGTCCATCGTGCCGAACCCGCCGGGAAAGATGATATAGGCATTGCTGTATTTGATAAACATCGTCTTGCGGACGAAGAAGTATTTGAATGAGAGCGATTTGGTCAGATAGCGGTTCGGCAGCTGCTCGAAGGGCAATTCGATATTACAGCCGACCGACGTCGCTCCGGCGTCGTGTGCGCCGCGATTGGCGGCCTCCATAATGCCGGGGCCGCCGCCGGTTATGATCTCAAAGCCGGCCTTGCCAAGCAAACGGGCCGTCTCGCGGGCGGCCCTATACATCGGGTCGGCCTCGTGCGAGCGTGCCGAACCAAAGATCGAAACGCCGCGCGTCACGGTCGCCAGTTCGTCAAAGCCACCGACGAATTCACCCATAATGCGAAAAACACGCCACGAATCGGACGTTTTGTATTCGTCCTCGAGCTCCGGCGAGCGAAGAAGCACCTCGTCATCGGTCAGGTGCCAGTATCCGGGCTCACTCTTGCGTTTTTTCACTTCGGCTACCGTTTTTGGCTCGCCGTTCTTTTTTCTTCCGCCGTTCGGCCTTAATTTGTTTGCTTTTGTTACAGCCATTTTGAAAGTTACAGAGTTACAGAGTTACAGAGTTGCAAAGTCAAAGTCTTCAAACTGGAACTTCGTAACTCTGGCACCTGCAACTCAAATGCCCATTATGTTATATCCGCAATCGACGTAAATGGTCTCGCCGGTGATGCCGCTGGCGAGATCGCTGACAAGGAAAAGCGCGGTATTGCCAACCTCGCTGGCTTGCACGTTTCGTTTGAGCGGCGAACGTTCGGCGACGTATCCGAGCAGCGAGCTCATATTCTTTACGCCGCGTGCCGAGAGCGTATTGATCGGTCCGGCGCTGATAGCGTTGACGCGGATATTGTTCTTGCCGAGGTCGGCCGCCAGATATCGAGTCGATGCCTCAAGCGCGGCCTTGGCGACGCCCATCACGTTGTAATTCATCACCACCTTTTCGGCACCGTAATATGTCATCGTAACAATACTGCCGCCTTCGGTCATCAATGGAGCAGCGGCGAGAGCGACCTGCGTAAGCGAAAATGCGCTGATCTCGAGGGCCATCGTGAAAGCCTCGCGTGTGGTCGTCAGAAATTCGCCTTCAAGTGCCTCGCGCGGGGCAAAGGCGATCGAATGCACTAGAAAATCAAGCCGTCCGTATTTGCGAGCGACAGCCGCAAAGGCCGCGTCGACCTGTTCCTGATCGGACACGTCGCATGGCACGACCAGCGAATCGTCGAGCGTGCCCGCGAGATCCTCGACATTTTCCTTAATCCGCTCGGCCTGATACGTGAAGGCCATTTTTGCACCTTGCGCAGCAGCCGCCGAGGCACATGCCCAGGCGATCGAACGCTTGTTCGCCACGCCGAATATCATTCCTATTTTGTTCTCAAGCATATGGTTCGTAAATAGTAAATCGTGAATCGTTAATCGTGAATAGTAAAGTATTAAGTCATTAATAGAAATGGGAGATAATGATAGCCGAAACGAGACCGGAATTCTATTTACTATTCACGATTTACGATTCACTGTTCACTAAGATAAACCCTCTGCAGCATTTCAAAATCGAGCAGCCGGATATCGATATCCACCGGTGTGTCGGCGAAACGCCGCGTCATCAGCTTGCTGCGGAGGAATTCCTCTTCATCTGACGTCAACTGCGTCACCAGCACCAGCATCAGCCTTAAGCGGAGGCGGCTTTTCAGTTCGATCAGGTTCTTTTTGGCCTGAGTGATCTTGTTGAGCATCGATCCGATCTTGTCCTGCCGGACGTCGGGCACGACGAGGAACGACACCTCGATGCAGGTTATAAGGTCGCGATCGGCCAGTATGGCGTCGAACGGCATCTTGCCGATGCTCACATGACGCATCAGGGGCAGGTTCTCTTCCTGTTGGATCTGCCGCAGCGCGAGGTCCTCGGCTACGATATATGCCGAGAGCAGGTCACCGAGTTGTTCGTCACCGACATCCAACAGCCGTGCGAGTTCGCGGACCTCGATATTGACATTTTGACGCTGGATCTCAGGCATCGCGGCGTTCCAGCGGATGAATTTGCGGTCGTCGACCGCCGCCATCCGGCGGCTATTGGCGAGGTCAAGCAGGACAAGCACGATGAATCCAGCCGCCGCCGCGATAAACATGCCAGCAGCTACCTGGTCCTGAGCGCGGATCGACAAGATCACGCCGCTGACCAGCAAACCAAGCAATATTATCGCCACCAGGATCAGCGGATAATTGATCTTGCGCCGCTCGAACCGGGCGAGGGGATTTTCGGCCTTTTTGTCCATGCAATTAGAAGTTAGTAGTTAGTATTCAGTAGTCGGTAGTCAGCAGAAAGGCTGTCTTCTACTGGCTACTGGCTACTGACTACAGGCTACTCGCTTCGGCACGTTCGAACGGGATATCGTCAAAGTGCGTCATCGCCTTGAACGCCTTAAAGCGTTCGTTGATCTCGGGGTAATCCAGGGCGTCGACGCGCTCGGTGCCAAATTTCTCGACATTGAACGACGCCATTACAGAGCCATAAACACACGCCCGCCGCAGCGTATCGTCAGTTATCTCGTTTTGCGCGGCGAGGTAGCCCATAAAACCGCCCGCAAATGTATCTCCCGCACCGGTCGGGTCAAAGACGCTCTCAAGCGGATACGCCGGCACGACAAAATAGCCGCCGCGCGTAAACAGCGTCGCGCCGTATTCGCCGCGTTTGATGACGACGGCTTTCGGGCCGATCTCCATGATCTTGCGTGCGGCGACGTGAATGCTCGTCTCGTCCGTCAACTGCCTCGCCTCGGCGTCGTTGATTATGATGCAATCGACGACCTTGATGGTCTCGATGAGGGCTTCTTTCATTGATGTGATCCAAAAGTTCATCGTGTCCATCGCGACGAATTTTGCATCGGGCATCTGTTCGCGGACCTGTTTTTGCAGCATCGGGAGGATATTTGCGAGGAACAGCAGCTGTGCCGAGCGGCTGTTGTCGCTCAGCTTCGGCTGGAACGTCTCAAACACATTCAGCTCAGTCGCGAGCGTGTGGGCCGTATTCATGTCGTAATCGTAGCGGCCGCTCCAGAAGAATGTTTTCCCGTCGGGCACTATCTCGACATCGTCGGTATTTATCGCATGTCGGCGAAAAACGGCCCATTCTTCGTCGCCAAAATCACCGCCGACCACGCCGACCGCGTTCACTTTTGTAAAAAACGACGCCGACAAACCAAAGTGCGTCGCCGCACCGCCAAGTACACGCTCGCGCTTGCCAAAGGGCGTTTCCAACGCATCGAACGCGACACTGCCTACTACTGTTAATGACATATGTATTAGTGGTCAGTGGTCAGTGGTCAGTGGTCAGAACAAAACTTCGCTCTGACCACCGGCCACCGACCACTGACAACTGTCATTTTACACGCCCCGCCGATTCTTGCCAACGACATTGGTTAATGCTACATTTGCGGCTGACGCATGAACACCCTCTACTACGGCGACAATCTGAACATCCTGCGGCGGTATATCGACAAAGAGTCTGTCGATCTGATCTATCTCGATCCGCCGTTCAATAGCAACCGCAATTACAATGTGCTGTTCAAGGATGAGAGCGGACTCGAAGCCGATTCGCAGATCATGGCTTTTGAGGACACGTGGCATTGGAAAGGGGCCGCCGCTACCTACGACGATCTCATTCTCGAAGGCGACAAGGTTTCGGAAATGCTTCAGGCGTTTCGTTCGTTCATCGGCGAAAACCAGATGATGGCATATCTCGTGATGATGGCCGTCCGCCTAAAGGAACTTCATCGCGTCCTAAAGCCGACAGGTTCGCTCTATCTCCACTGCGACCCAACTGCAAGCCATTATTTGAAGATTTTGCTCGATACGATATTCGGTGCGGACACGTTTCGAAATGAAATCACCTGGAAAAGGACTAGCGGGCGAAAGTCTGTGAGTCAGTATGGTCGTGTTCACGATATCATCCTCTTTTACACGAAGTCAGCAAACTCTACTTGGAATACGCCAGAAGTTATTCAAAAGCGGGATGCGGTTCGAGGTCACGATGTTATCGTTGAGAACGGTGAAGCGTATCGGTTATCCGACTTATCAGGTGGTGGTCAAGGTCCGCCCCGCGTATTTGGAGGTGTCGAAATCGTTCCGCCAAAAGGACGACATTGGATGTATGACCAGCCGCAGATCGATATTTTGTGGGACCAAGGTCGAATTGTTCTAAATCGAAACGGTGCCCCCAGGATCAAGAACATTTTGTCCGACGAGCTTGCGATTTCTGTAAATGATGTTTGGACGGACATTGACCCGATCAACTCCGCCGCTCAAGAACGTCTTGGCTATCCGACTCAAAAGCCGGTCGCGCTTCTGGAACGCATCATTTCGGCATCGTCGAATGAAGGCGATGTTGTGCTTGATCCATTTGCCGGATGCGGAACTACGATCGCGGCGGCGCAGAAGTTGAATCGTCAATGGATCGGGATTGACGTTACACAGCTTTCGATCGCTTTGCTAAAGAATCGGCTTGAAGGAAACTTTGGGATGCTTCCGTTGCAGAAGCCCGCGCGTGAGCAAGGGCTTAACACGCAAGTTGAAGGTTACGCCCTTGCTAACGCGCAGGCTTCCGCATCGGGTGCTGACGTTCCTGTTAAACCCACACCGACATATCGCGTCATCGGCGAACCGACCGATCTGCACGATGCACAGCAGCTTGCGACGGAGGATCGTTATCAATTCCAGTACTGGGCTTTGTCGCAGATAAACGCGCGGCCGCTTGGCGGTGAGATGGACGGGCGTTCGGGAAAGAAGGGCTCGGACAAAGGCATCGACGGCATCAAGGTCTTTGTCGATGACAATTCGGGCAAGGCAAAGCGCGTAATCGTTCAGGTCAAGAGCGGCCACGTCAAATCAGGCGACATCCGCGACCTCGTCGGAACAGTTGACCGTGAAAACGCTGCTATCGGAGTTTTCCTCACTCTCGAAAAAGCGACCTCACACATGATCGACGAAGCGGCCTCTGCCGATTTCTACACCTCAGAGCATTTCGGCAAGTTCCCCCGAATACAAATCCTCACCATCGAGGAGATACTCGCAGGCAAAACCGTCCAAATGCCGCATAGATCACAAATGTTCGACCGCACACTCAAACAAGCCGAAAAGATAATCTCGGCAAGTGACGACCAGCACACGTTCGGCTTTGAATAACACCAAACCCTGATAAACACTAGCGTTGGTAGGAAATAGTCAATCGTAAATCGCAAATAGAAAGGCAGATCAGCGGTTTTGTTGGCGGAGAAAACGACAAAGCAAGGGGACTTTGCTCCAAAGCAAGGAGACTTTGCTCCAAAGCAAGGGGACTTTGCTCCAAAGCAAGGGGACTTTGCTCCAAAGCAAGGGGACTTTGCTTCAAAGCAAGGGGACTTTGCTCCAAAGCAAGGGGACTTTGCTTCAAAGCAAGGGGACTTTGCTCCAAAGCAAGGGGACTTTGCTTCAAAGCAAGGAGACTTTGCTTCAAAGCAAGGAGACTTTGCTTCAAAGCAAGGAGACAAAACCACAAAGTCTCTTTTCTGTAAAACAACGACGGCGGACAAACCGGCAAGCCTTCCCTTTATTGTTTCTAACCAGATGATCTGAGCGAACAATAGTGGTTGACTCCATTTGTTTCTTCATCATAAAATGATTCCCTCAAACTTATTGCTAACCCGCATAGGCGTTTCCAGTTACTTTTTAAAAGCCAATGCCAGTTGGCTTTTGGTTTCCAGATACGAACTAAAACTAACACAGGAGATAAGTCTATGATTTTGAAAGTTAGCCTTAAATTTGCAAAGCTTGCGGACGCTCTGTTGGGTGCGTTTGCCAAAAATATTCTTGAGAAAATGACTGGCAATGCCGCTTACCCGACGCCGCCAGTGACAATGGTCGCGCTCGATGCCGCGATAGGAGATTTTAATACCAAGCTGGGCGCCGCCGAGAATGGAGGCAAATTGCAGACTTCGCAGAAAAACGATTCGCGCCAGTCGCTCGTCACCAAGCTTCGTCTGCTTGCAGGTTACGTTCAAATAACCTGTAATAACGACCTGACGACGCTGATAAGCTCGGGGTTTGACTCGCAAAGCACCGATCGTGGGCTCCTTACCCTCGATAATCCCGAGGCGCTCGTCGTAAAGAACGGCAACGCCAACCAATTGGTCGCAAAACTCACTCCCCCGGTCAAGAATGCAAATATGTACGAGGCACACGTAAAACCAGACGGCGGCGACTGGCTGCCGAGCGTCTTTACGGGCGATTCGCAGCATATTACCTTTGACGGCCTGACCTCCGGCGTAATCTACACAGTCTCAGTCCGAGCCCTCGGCGGAGCAAACGGCACAACCGATTGGACCCCCGAGGTCAAACATAGAGTGCTGTGAGCTAGTGAATAGTAAATCGTGGATCGTCAATAGAAAAGGCTGCGCTTCGACCGCATGTCAACAAAACATGCCGCGCTGAAAAAGGCCGCGGGCATTACGCTCGTGGCCTTTTTATTTATTGATCGAAGTTTATTTTGGTGACTGCAGCAATGCGAGGGTCTTTTTTGCGTCGTCGCGGTAGCGGCTCTCGGGATATTTATCGACGATCATTGTGAGATACATCTTTGCGTCGTCGCGGAGCTTGGCCGGGGCGTATTTTTTCTTATCCTTGTCCGTCTTCAGATCGATCTTTTGCTTGCCTTTATTGTCCGCAAGGTAATAGCTGCTCATGCCGGCCATATAGAGAAACTCGTCGATCTTTGAGAAATCGGGATACGCCTCGAAGGTCTCTTCAAAACGCATCAGGGTCGCCTTGTATGCCTTTTTAAGCTTGAAGTAGTTCCACGCCACGTCGAGATTATGGTTGGCGTCGGCCTCCATCAGCGGATCGCGAACGATCGCCGGCGTCACGTTTCGCTGGGCAAATGCGCCGCTCGCCGATACGGCCAGCAGCACGATCATAAAAAAGATTATTCTTGTTCGCATAAAAACCAAAGCCGAAACGTTTAAGATGTTTCGACCAACGAGCGGGTTTGCCGTCAGAGGTTTATTTGACGTCCGTAACGCTGAGCATCACGTCGAGTGACGACTTTAGGTCCTTAACGAGGCCCACGTCATATTGTTTGCCGAGGCTGACCTTGACATTTTTTGCGTGCAGGATCTTGTCGATGTCGGCCCGCGTCAGCACAAAGATCGAATAGAACGGCCGTGCGGCGTCCGCTACACTGCCGGTGTTTTGCTGGATCGTGTTCTCGGTCTTGTCGAGTTGGGCAAGCGTGGCGACATTGCTTACGTTCGAGACCGCCGCGCGTCCCGAGCGGGACGGCTTGTATCGCATCTCCTCGCCATCGACCTTGACGACAAGCTCGGTATCGGGTTGAAAACGGGGATTGTAAATATTGAATCTCCAGGCAAATTCACCGGACGGCTGGCCAAGTACCTGTCCGGCAAAAGCGGTGTGAACAGTTATCTCCCAGCTCGGTATGTTCGAACCGAATGACTGCGTCTCGCCGGCGTTGTCCTGCGTGATCATCTGCCGGCCAAGGATGATCCTCGTCGTGGTGATCGTCGAGCGGTCGGATTTGGCGTCGTAGCTGACCAGCACATTCTTTTTCTGATCGGACGACTCGACCTTTTTCTTGATATCGGCGATGTTTATCCCTGCGGCCGGCTGCGAATAGCCCACAACCGAAAACAAAACGAACGTAAACAATATGAATAAAAATGTCCTCATGATATACCTCTCTGATTTGACAAAATTATAGCTCATTCACATTATAATGTCCTATTTATGTGCGTACTTGCCGATGATCGCGTCGAGTTTTTTTGCGGTCTCAGGCGGCCAATTCTCAGGCGCGGTGAAGATGGCGTTCTTTATCGCGTCGCGGTATTGGTTTGGCGTTTGCTTGGCGGCGACGCGCCCCACGGCGTCTTTTAGGACGAGCTGCGCGTTGCGGACGTTTTTGTTGAGGTATTCGATGACGATATCGACCGTGACGTCGTCGTGGCCTTCGTGCCAGCAATCGTAATCGGTCACGAGGGCGAGCGTGGCGTAGGCGATCTCGGCTTCGCGGGCGAGCTTGGCTTCCTGCAGGTTGGTCATGCCGATGATGTCCATGCCCCATTGGCGATAAACCTCACTCTCAGCTTTGGTCGAGAATGCCGGCCCTTCCATACAGATATATGTACCGCCGCGATGCGTTACTACATTATTCGCTTTGCACGCGGCTTCGAGAATGTCGCCAAGCTCATTACAAACCGGATGAGCAAAAGTCACATGGCCGACGATGCCCATCCCAAAGAAGGTCGATTCGTGCGCACGGGCCCGCGTGCGGTCAAAGAACTGATCGGGGATCACAAAATCCGTAGGTGCATATTTTTCCTGCAAACTGCCGACCGCCGAGACCGACAAAATATACTCGACGCCGAGCAGCTTCATTGCGTAGATGTTCGCCCGGAAGGGAAGTTCGCTCGGTGTGAATTTGTGCCCGCGTGCATGACGCGGCAGAAACGCGACCGTCACTCCATCCAATTCACCAACAATGAACGCATCCGACGGATCGCCAAACGGTGTTGCTACGGCCACCTCTCGCACATTCTCAAGTTCCGGCATCTGATATAATCCGCTGCCGCCGATGATTCCGATATTTACTTGTTCCATTTAGATATTATGCGAAAACGAGACGGCCTTTGGGTTCGGGGATTGGTCGTCCAACCTCTTTTGCGGTTTCGATCCATTCCTGAATAATGATCTCTGTATTGGCAAGAGCTTCTTGGTACGTTTCGCCGTCGGCCATGCATCCGGGCAATTCCGGAACCTCTGCAACAAATGCATCGTCATCATCGCTCCAATAGATAATTATCTCGTACTTACTCATCGTTTATTACCAACCTATACTTCAAGATTATATTACGAACCTGCTTTACCTGATAAGGTTTCGCTTTATTTTGTTTTGGCTGAATGTTGATCATTTCTTCAACACCGGTTTTAACAAAAATATGATGACTTCCCTTGATACGTTCGGAAAAGCCAAGCCCTGCAAGCAAATTACAAAGTTCGCCAAACTCGATATTTGCATCTGAGTTGCCCAGCAAGATTTTTTCTCTTGTTTTATCAGTTTTGGACATACGTCACCGCCGTGATTTTCCCATCAACCTCCGCTAGTCGGCAAAGCGGCATATCGACGTCGTGATAAAAGTGGCAGATCCAGTTTTCTTCCAAAGCCTGCGGTAGGATGCTTTTCTTGTATTCAAGCGTTTCCGTCGGAAACAAGTCGTAGCTCATGATCCACGGGGGCGGCAAATGATGACGTGTGGGGATCATGTCATAGAAGCCATAGAGTGTTTCGCCGCCTCGGTCGAGTTTGATCGTCTGCATTGTTTCGGAATGTCCCCGAACACGCTCGACGGTCAGGCCTTCTACAGGCTCGTATTTGTCAGGCATCAGTTCAAGCTGGTTGATGTCTATCAACGGCAGCCAATTTTCGGAGAGATAGCTTGCACGCTCGCGCTCATGGGGGTTCTCCGCCGCATCGAATTCAGCCCGTGACACTAAATAGCGAGCATTCGTGAATTGCGGCACGAAGAACCCAGTCGCTACCGCTCCCGGTTCTGACACGGTATTACCGCCGGCGTGGTCGAAATGCAGGTGAGTGTTGATGACGATGTCTATGTCGTCAGCGTCACATCCGGCGATCGCGTTTAACGACTCGGCAAATGGTTTTTCGCGGGAGATCCCGTAGATCGACGTTTCCTTTGCGGACCACTTCTCGCCCATTCCCGTGTCAACGAGGATCTTTTCGTTTCCGGTATCGATAAAAAGACAATTGCATGTGAGAGTCACTCGATTGAGCTCGTCTGCCGGGCAGACACGCTCCCAAAGAACGCGAGGGACGACGCCGAACATCGCCCCTCCGTCCAATCTGAACTCCGTATCGGGTATCACCTCGATACGGTAATCACCAATATTCATCGTGAATAGTAAATCGTAGATCGTGAATAGAAAAAAGCCATTTACTTACGATCCACGATCTTCGATCTACTTTTTCTTTGCGTCCGGCTTTTTACCGGCAGGCGGTTTATTAGCCGGTGTATCCACCTGGCCACCGGGAGGCATTTGCGGCATCTGCTGCATTTGTTTTTGCCTCATCTGCTGTATCTGCTCGTCGCTGACCTCGGGGATAGTGAAATCATCGGGTACCTGGATATTGTTTGCAGCAATTATTTCGTCAAGCTGCTTCTTTTCTTTTTCATCCTCAAGCTTACTTTTGACGTATTCCTTGATCGGCATCTCGCGGGCGCCGGGTTTGCTGGTGTCCTTGTACTGCGTGGAGATCAGGATGTGACGCACATCGTAGGTCTCGCCGCTGGGAGCACCGGCGGTATTAGCATTCTTTTGGTCCTTGGCCGGGCTCGGTCCCAATTTGCGCTCCAGCTTGATGATATGAAAACCGTAATCGGTCTCGACCAGATCGGGAGCCACTTGGCCCTGATCTAACGCGAGCGCGGCGGCCTCGAACGACGGCATCATTCGCCCCTTAGGGACATCCTTATAGATCCCGCCCTGTAATTCACCGGTTTTTGGGTCCTTGTTGCCTGGGTCATCTGAATACTGGTTGGCCAGGGCCGCAAAATCCTCGCCGTTCCTGGCCCGATTCAATATATCCTGCGCTTTAGTGCGCTTTTCGGCAGGGTTAAGTTCCGGGTTGTCGGCGATGTTTTTTGTT
>JACXTT010006576.1_pt1 | contig 16560 bp, 9 predicted proteins | sample 9270951 | NCBI WGS metagenome assembly JACXTT01 (sample SAMN15532306, study PRJNA645909) | rock metagenome | isolation source: weathered quartz diorite | place: Puerto Rico | collected 2017-06-21 | reverse complement strand
CCACCCCGGCAAGTTTTCAGAAGGCGATATCGGATGGTCGCGCGACGGATCGGAGATCTATTTCACATCGCGGCGCGTGGTGGAGACGTACTACGAAACGCCGCACACCGACCTGTATTCGGTAAAGGCCAGCGGTGGAGATATCACGAAGATTGCCGGCCTGGACGGACCGATTCAACAAATGTCGCTGAGCCCGGACGGCACGCGGATAGCATTCGCGGGGGCGATCGATATCGGTAAGGACGGCGTGCAGCGATCCTACAGCCAGCCCGATTTGTTTATCACGTCGCTGCAGCCAGGATCGACGCCCAAGAATCTCACCGCGAATTATGATTTCGATATCGCGGGCGGCATTGGAGGCGATCAAGCTCCGCCGCGGGGCAGTGGGCCGTCGAAGCCGTTCTGGAGCAAAGATGGGCGGTACATTTTCATCGTCGCTGCCGAGGAGGGTCGCGCGAATCTAAAGCGCATCGACGCTGAAACCGGCAGAGTTGAACCACTCACGGCGGGCGATCACGATATTTTCGCTTACCATGCCACGCCAGATGCTTCGAAGGCTGCCGTTCTCATTTCCACGCCGACGAATATCGGCGATCTCTACACCGTCGATGTGGCATCGCACGACCTCCGCCAGATCACCAAGATCAACGACGATTTGTTCTCCAAGCTGGATCTGACCGAGCCGGCGATGATCTGGTACAAGAGTTTCGACGGCAAGCGCATTCAAGCCTGGGTGCAGCGTCCACCGGATTTCCAGGAGGGCAAAAAGTATCCTCTCATTCTGAACATCCACGGCGGACCACATGCTGCCTATGGCTACACATTCGATCATGAGATCCAGTGGATGGCGGCGAAAGGATATGTCGTGCTCTATCCCAATCCGCGAGGCAGCACGACGTACGGCCAGGATTTCGGGAACATCATCCAGTATCACTATCCCGGCGACGATTTCCAGGATCTGATGGCGGGTGTCGACGATCTGATCGCTCGCGGATGGCTGGACATCGAGAGACTCGGCGTCACTGGGGGAAGCGGCGGCGGCTTACTGACCAACTGGGTGATCGGACATACGCAGCGCTTCAAAGCAGCCGTCGCACAACGCGACATCGCCGACTGGAGCGACTTCTGGTACACGGCCGACTTTACACTCTTCACTCCATCCTGGTTCCGAGGCGCACCCTGGGAGCAGGAAGCAGATTTCAAAGCTCGCTCACCGATCACCTACATCACCAAGATCAACACGCCTCTGATGCTCATCGAGGGCGAGGCGGATTACCGCACACCTCCCGCATCCGGCGGCGAGCAGATGTTCCGCGCACTGAAGTACCGCAAGATTCCGACAGTGATGGTGCGCTTCCCCGGCGAGTCGCACGAGCTCTCACGCTCGGGCGTGCCGAAGCACCGCGTAGAGCGTCTGCAACACATCGTTGCGTGGTTCGACAAATATCTTCAGGGCAAAGAAATTCACACTTACGACGTTGAGTAATGGAAAGGTTTCAGGCTGTCAAACCAGTGGCAAAAGCGGACAGCTTGTAGCGAAATCGGACAGTACGGCCGGAAGGGCCCTGTAGAAGCAGCATGCATCGTCGCGAAAGGACGCTTCCCTAGCGCTATTGAAATGGAATTGGAATTGCACTAACAAGGCGCTACCGGCCTCGCCCAAATCAGGACCTTAACGAAATGATCTATTCCCGAAGTCTTCAGACACTTGTTGTGCTCGTGCTTGCATTTTCTGCTCTCGCTCAGACGCCGGAGATTTCAATCGAAACGCCGAAGCCGCTGCCCGTAGTGGGGCCGCTCCTTCGTCCGTTTCATTTCGAGCGCCGAGTGGTGTCTCCCGCCAATCTTTCAAATACGCCTCGCCTGGAATCCCTGGTTCGCGGAGGCAACCTCTACCTGTCGGTGCAGGATGTCATTGCGCTGGCGCTGGAGAACAACGTGGATATCGCGATCCAGCGCTACGGGCCGTACCTGATCAATGAAGTCTTGCGGCGCACGCAGGGCGGCGGCGCTCTGCGTGACGTGAGCCAACCGATCGCACCTGGCCCGGTGAGCGTCAGCCTGGCGGGCGTGAGCGCCAGCACGGTTGGTCTGCCGAATGGAGGCTCAGGCGTCAGCTCCGGAGGCGGACTTGTGATCCAACTCGGTGAAGTGCCTCCCAGCCTCGATCCATTTTTCTTCGCATCGGCGAACTATCAACACAACACAACCCCACAGAGCAACACGTTCTTAGCCGGCGTACCGTTTCTGTTGAACGACAGCCGGTCGTACACGTTTGGCTATGGGCAATCATTTACCACGGGGACCAACGCGCAGATTTTTTACGGCAGCACGCGGAACCACGTGAACAGTCCCTTTTTTGTGCTGAATCCATTCACCAACGGCTTCCTGGATCTGAACATCTCTCAAAACCTGCTGCAAGGCTTCGGCATCGCGGTGAACAACCGGTACATGCGTGTTGCGAAGAACAATCGGAAGGTGACGGATCTTCAGCTCAGACTGCAAGTGATCACTACTGTTTCCGCCGTCTTGAATCTCTATTGGGATCTGGTGAGCTTCAACGAGGATGTTCGAATCAAGGAACAAGCTCTGACAACGGCGCAGAAGCTGTACGAAGGCAACAAGCAGCAGGCGGATCTGGGCTCACTGCCAAGAATTGAAGTGACGCGCGCGGCGGCCGAGGTTTCCTCCACGAAGGAAAACCTGCTCATCGCGCAGACCAACGTCGCGCAGCAGGAAACGGTCCTGAAGAATGCGCTAAGCCGCAATGGCGTCGCCAGCCCCTGGCTGGATGAGGTTCACATCATTACGCTCGACAAGATTGTTGTGCCGGACAAGGAAGAACTGAAGCCAGCAACGGAACTGATTCAGCAAGCGCTCGACAAACGCCCTGAGCTGGAGCAGGCCAAGATCAATCTCGAGAGCAAGAAGCTGAATCTTACGGGCACCAGGAACGCGCTGTTGCCGACGCTACAGGCTTTCGTCGATCTTACAAACAACGCGTTGACTGGCGACCCTAATCCGCTAAATCAGCGCGGTACGCCCTCGCCTTTCGTGGTCGGCGGTTACGGGAATCTGCTCGGCCAAGTCTTTCGCCGCAATTTTCCGAGCTACGCGGCGGGGTTCCAGCTAAACATTCCGTTCCGTAACAGGGCCTCCCAGGCCGACTATGTCGCTGACCAGCTCAATGTGCGACAAAGCGAGTTGCAGCTTCAAAAAGCGGTCAGCCAAGTTCGCGTAGATGTGAAGAATGCAATGATCGGATTGCAGCAGGCCCGCGCGCGATATGAGACTGCGGTCGCGACGCGCGAGTTGGCGCAACAGACGTTGGATGCCGAGACGAACAGGTTCAAGTTTGGTGAATCGACAATTCCAGTAGTAGTGCAGGCGCAACGCGATCTCGCCACGTCGCAAGATGCCGAAGTACAGTCCATGGCAAACTACACGCACGCTAAGATTGCATTCGACCAGGCGGTCGGCCAAACACTGGACGTCAATAGCATATCGATGGAGGAGGCGACGACAGGCCACGTCGCCCGGCAATCGACAATTCCAGATCAAAGTCCGGAGAAGAGACAATGAGGGGCGCCATGATGAGAGCCCAAAGATTCGTCGCAATCTTGCTGGCCGGAAGTTGTGTGATATCCCAGTTGCCGGCGCAGGAACTACCGCAAGTTGTCATGCGGCCGCAAGCCCCGATATTCTGGCGTCCTTATCTGGGTGCGACCTTGCCTCCGGTTCAATTGAAGAATTCGAATCGGCTGTATGGCTTGATCCGCGCGGGTAAGCTGTACCTGACTGTGCAGGACGCCATCGCCGCGGCCATCGAGAATAACCTTGATTTGGAGGTTAGCCGGTATGGACCGGTGGCGGCTCAGTGGAACCTGGAGCGCCTGCAAGCGGGAGGCGCACTGCCCGGTGTGAGCGGCGCGAACACGTTAGTCAGTCAGGTGACCAGCGGCCAGGGCGTCGCGGGAAGTCAGCTTAGCGCGGGTGTCGGTAACGGCGGCGGCGGAGGAGGAGGGGGAGGAACCAACGCCGTCGTTTCCCAAATCGGACCGATCACGCCGAATCTTGATCCGGTCCTACAGCACGCGACTATTTTTTCGCATGCCACCACGCCGCAGGCAAACACAACTCAGAGCCAGACTAATGCACTGGTGGATGTGACTCACCGCTACAACACGCTGGTGCAGGAGGGCTTGCTCTCGGGCGGCACGGTACAGGTGAGCGCGAACGACTCGTATCTGAAGGAGAACGCGCCTACAAATATTCTCAACCCCTCTGTCGCGCCGGTAGTCCAGGTTTTCGTTCGCCACAATTTCCTGCAAGGCTTTGGCGTCGGGGTCAACAGCCGCTTCATCCGAGTGGCCGAGAAGCAAATCGGCGCCGCGGGCGAGACGTTCCGATCGCAGCTGCTCAATCTTGTATCGAACGTGTTGAATCTGTACTGGGGCTTGGTGAGCAATAACGACGACTTGCGTGTCAGGCGGCAAGCCTTGGATGCCGCACAGAAATTTTTGGACGACACCAAGAAGCAGATCGATCTCGGTGTAATCGCCAAGGTGGAGCTTTATCGCGCGCAGAGCGAGGTCTCGACGCGCAAACAGGAACAGGACATTTCTCAAGCGACGGTCAGACAGCAAGAGATTCTGCTGAAGAACACGCTGAGCCGGAACGGTCTGGAAGATCCATTGATCGATGCCGCGGAAATTGTTCCGCTAGACCGGATTGAAGTCCCCGATCAGGATGATTTGCCTGGGCTGCGCGACCTCCTGACTCGAGCGCTTGCGAAGCGGCCGGACGTGCTGCTGTCGAAAATCAGTAACGAAAATGCGGAGATTTCAGCGCTCGGGACGGCCAACGGGGTCTTGCCGTTCCTGCAAGGCATCGCCGCAACCACGCAGCGCGGTCTCTCGGGCACGGATGTTCCTCAACCCAACGGGGACCAAGCCGACCCATATTATGTCGGCGGTTTGGGGAAAGCGCTAGGCCAGGTTTTTCGCCGCAATTTCTACGACCGGCGCGGTCAAGTCACGTTTCAGGGCCGTATGGGGAATCATGTCGCTCAGGCGGACTACGGCATCGAACAACTACAATTGCGACAGGGCGATTTGATCGAGCGGAGAAACATGAATCAGATCGTGGTCGATATTTCCAACCAGATGATCGCGCTACGGCAGGCGCGGGCCAGGTATTCGCAGGCCGTCGACACACGGGCGCTGCAGGAGCAACTGCTCGAGAAGGAGCAACAGATGTTCAACTACGGCACGGCGACCATGAACGACGTGGTCGCGTCACGGCGTACCCTGTTGAATGCGCAATTGGCGGAAGTAATCGCGCTTTCGTCCTATAAGCGCTCGCGCGTGGCGCTAGACCAGACACTCGGTGAAACACTGGAAGCGAATCACGTTTCGATCGATGAAGCGTTGAACGGCCGGGTGTCGCGTGAATCCAAGCTCGCGGATGTTCCAGCAGAGCGGCAGCGCTGACCGGACGTCGCTACCAAACCTTGCAAGGCTTCGGACGAACCATCGGTTGACCGACGCGGCAAGCAAAAGCCTGACCGAATTCGGGCATGTTGGAGACGACGCCATTGATCCGATACTCGAGCGGCGAGTGCGGGTTGGTGATCGCATTGGCGCGCTTCGTTTCTGGTCTCTCGTCGCCGCAAGCCCACTGAGCCATCCCCACGAAGAAGCGTTGATCGGGCGTCAAACCATCGGCAGGCTGCAGATTTTGTCCCTTTGTGGCGCTCTTCCAGGCCAGATACGCGAGAAATGTTCCGCCCAGGTCAGCGACGTCTTCGCCTAGCGTCAACTTGCCATTGATTCTGATATCGTCCACGATGATGTACGACGAATACTGCTCGGAAATGCAATCCGCGCGTTTTTGAAACTCTTCGGCGTCGTTCTTGGTCCACCAGTCCTTCAGATTGCCTTGCGCGTCGAACTGCCGGCCTTCATCGTCGAACCCGTGCGTAAGCTCATGGCCGATAGTCGCGCCGGTGTCGCCGTAGTTGGGTGCATCGTCGATTTTGGAGTCGAACAACGGAGGTTGCAAGACACCTGCCGGAAAGTTGATGTCATTCATCTGCGGATCGTAGTACGCATTCACAGTCGGCGGAGTCATCTGCCATTCGGTTTTGTCGACCGGCTTTCCGATTTTTGCCAACTCCCGGCGAGACTCGAAAATGGTGGCGCGCTCCACGTTGCCGGCATAATCGTCACGCGAGATCTTGATCGAACTGTAGTCGCGCCATTTGTCCGGATACCCGATTTTGTTGATGATCGAATGTAGTTTCTCAAGCGCCCGCTTCTTGGTTTCGTCGCCCATCCACGGAAGCTGTCCGATTTCACTCTGCATGGCGGCCTCAATCTCTTTGGTCATCGCCTGCGCGCGCTGCTTGGTGTCAGGGCCAAAGGTCTTTTGTACGAAAACCTGGCCCAACGCTTCGCCCAGTTGACCATCCACACGCCTCACACAGCGCTTCCAGCGCGGCGGCATCTCCTGAAGGCCGAACAGATACTTGTTGTAGAAATCGAAATTAGCGGCGACGAATTGCGACGAGAGATAGGGCGCTTTGGCGTGCACCAGATGCCAGCGAAGATAGGTCTTCCAATCCGCAATGTTCCGCGACTGGAGCATACTCTGGAGTTCCTTGAAGAATGCCGGCTCGGTGACGTTGAGCACCGCGGTATTGAGCAGTCCGGAAGCCTTGAAGTACGGCTCCCACTGGAACGCAGGGGTCAGCGCCTGGAAATCCGGGCGAGTGATTTTGTGAAACAGCTTGTACGGATCGCGCCGCTCGACGCGTGTGAGCGATACCTTCGCGAGCGCGCTCTCGATGTCCATGACAGTCTGGGCGCCTGCCTTGGCGGCGGGCGGCTGGTCACCGAGCAGCTCGAGCATCTTCTGCACGTGCTCGACATACTTCTGTCGTGTCTCTTGCGACTTCGCGTCGGTCTTCGTATAGTAGTCTCGATCCGGAAGGCCCAAGCCTCCGGCAGTCGCAAAGGCGATGACTTGAGTCGAGTCGGCAAAATCCTGATTCGAACCGAACCCGAACAGCATGTGATTGCCCGTGATGTTCAAATGTTGGCGCCCGAGAAACGCGGGCAAATCGCGGACCGACTTCAGGGCGGCGATTTCACCGAGCGCAGCCTTTAGCGGCGAAGCACCCGCTTTTTCGACCGCCGATTCATCCATGCAGGCGTAGAAGAAGTCCCCGATTTCCCGCTCCACCAAGCTGCGATTTTCAGTCGGTTTGGAAGCCTGCTCTAGAATGCCCCACAAAAACCGCTGGTTGTCCTGTTCAAGTTTGGAGTAGACATCCCAGCGGGCCTGATCCGGCGGAATCGGATTCTTCTTCAACCAAGCACCGCACGAATAGCGGAAAAAGTCCGTGCAGGGGTCAACCGAGCGGTCCATTGATGAGATGTCAAGGCTGGGGCTGTAGGGGAGTGCGAACAGCGGCGTATCTTTGGTTTGACCTAACATCGCCGCCGCGGAAAGCAGAATCAGGATGGGAAGTCTCACTTTTTTATGGTAGTCCAGCTACTCTTCCCGCAGAGCGACCATGGGATCGACGCGCGATGCACGGGCTGCCGGGATGTAACAGGCCGCCAGGGCAACCATCGCGAGAAGCGCTGCCACGCCTGCATAGATCACGGGATCAGCGGCTGCCACGCCTACCAGCAGCTTGGTCATCGACCGCGTCAGAGCCAGAGCCACCACGATCCCGATAGCAATACCAAGCGCCGTAAGCACGATTCCCTGCCCCACCACCATGCGCGTGACATCGCCGCTGCTTGCGCCCAAGGCCATGCGTACACCGATCTCGCGTGTGCGCTGCGTGACGGCGTACGACAGGACACCGTAGATTCCAAGCGAAGCGAGAACCAACGCCAATCCTGCAAACGCGCCGAGCAAAGTGGATTGCTGCTTGTGATTGGCAACCTCGAGATCCACAATATCCTCCATGGTCCGTACATCGGAGATGGGCTGGTCGCGATCGACCGCCCAGACCGCATCGCGCGCTGCTTTCGCAATGGCCAGCGGATCCATCGAAGTCCGGATGGCAAGCTGGCTAGGAATGTTCCATCCCATGGGTACTTGCACAACCGGGAGATACACACCAGCCTTCAGCTCCTCCTCAAGGCCACGCTCACGAATGTCCGCGACCACGCCGACGATCGTTTGCCACCCCTGGTCTTGGCCGCCTGCCGTGTTGATACGTTTACCGAGCGGACTCTCGTTGGGCCAGTATTGCTTCTTGAATGTTTCATTGATAATGACCACGGGCAGCGAGTTAGCACGATCCTGACTCCCGAAGAATCGGCCTTCAATCAAATGCGCGTGCATGGTTTGCAAATAGTCGTTGGTAGCTTCGCGATACAGCGCGTCCGAATTGCTGCCGGGAGGAAGAGGCCGGCCCTCGATAAGAAAGCCGTTGGTATTGCCGCGAGCCGTGTATGGAAGATTGGAAGTGAAGGCCGCGCTTTCCACTCCGGGCAATTGACGCACGCGATCAAGAACCGCGTTGTAATAGTTCATGCGCTTTTGCGGATCCTGATACTTCGGAATGGGCAGGCGCGTGGTAAGCGTCAAGATCCTGTCGGGATTGAATCCAGCATCGATGGCGCGCAGGTTTCGAAGGGTCTGAAGCAGCAGCCCGGCAGAGACCAGCAGAATCATGGCCAGCGCGACTTCCGCTACCACTAGGGCGTCGCGAAAACGGCGGCTCGCGCCACTTACTCCACCTCGACCGCCTTCCTTCAACTTTTCACTGACCGCGAGATGAGTGGTTTGCAGAGCCGGCACAAGTCCAAATACGATCCCGGTCAGAAGTGACACGGCCAGCGTGAACGCGAGCAACCGGCTATCGACTGAGAGCGCGGCCTCGCCTGGCAATCCGGACGGCACGAGAGCAACCAGGACTCGCATGCTAAGCCGAGCCAGCAACAAACCGAGAAGACCACCGGTGATCGATAGCAGCACGCTTTCGGTGACCATTTGTCGGATCAACCGGCCGCGCGCGGCTCCGAGCGCTGTGCGAATCGCCATTTCGCGCTCCCGGGCCGTCGCTTTGGATAAAAGCAGATTGGCGACGTTCGCGCAGGCGATCAGGAGAACGCATCCGGCCGCGGCGAGCAATACAAACAGCGCCGTCCCGGTATTGCCGACGATCTGATCCTTGACTGGGATCACGGTTGCACCAATTTCCTTGTTGCTGTTGGGATACTGCTCGGCGAGGCGGCGCGCAATGGTAGCCATGTCGGCCTGCGCGCGAGCCAGCGTAACTCCAGGTCTGAGCCGGGCGACGACGTTGAGAAAATGAGAGCCTCGATTATTCAGATTCTGCGGCGTGAAATGAGTCGGAACAATGAACTGGTTTCTTCGCTGCGGCAAAGCAAACCCAGCAGGCATCACGCCGATCACGGATGTCTTGGCGCCATCCATCAGAATGCTGCGCCCGATGATACTTTTATCGCCACCGTAACGCGACTGCCACAGACCATAGCTCAGAAGCACAACGTTCTCGCCACTACGGTCTTCATCTTCGGTGAATCCACGCCCGAGCAGCGGTTTCACACCGAGCACGTCGAGCATGTTAGGCGTAGCCGCCGCCCCCAGAACTGTCTCCGGTGAACCATCGCCCGTCAGACTCATGATGCGGCCTCGGCTGGCGGCCATATCGCTGAACACCTGGTTCTGCTTCTTCCAGTCGACAAAGTTGGCGACTGCGGGAGTATTGCGCGGGAAACTGATGAAGGAGGCGTCCTCCCAGACGAAGACCAGCCGATCGGGATCGGCGAACGGAAGGGGGCGAATCATGACCCGGTCCACCAGGCTGAAAATCGCGGTGTTGGCCCCGATTCCTAAGCCTAACGCCAGGATGGCGATACTAGTGAATCCAGGACTGCTCAGAAGGCGGCGTAGCCCATAGCGAAGGTCGGACAGAAAAGTAGGCATCGTCTGGTTAGACTCTATCATTCAGTACTGGTTTGGGTCGAAAAAGTTTCATGAATCAGCGAGCCCAGTGTTGGTATACTCGCATTTCGCCAGGAGGATCGTCATGAAACTGGACGAGGGCAAGCTGGGTGTGTCCCGGCGGTCATTTTTGGGAGCCGTTGCCGCCACTGGGGCGGCGCTTGGCGCGGAGACCGAAGCGATTCAAGTCGAAGCCGGCGAGAATCGCCGCAAGCGCGACTCCTATCGCATTCGAGTCACTGCGGCGCAAAACGAGCGCGATGCCCCCGCTGTCGATCACATCGATAACGGCGACGAGCAGCTCTACCCGAACCACATCGGAAACTACTCCAAGGGTCTGCCGCACAACGATCGGGGTGAAGTGCAGCCGTTCGCCTATGACCTCTTCGTGCAAGCAATGCGTCGCGGCACCCAGCCGGATATGGAAAAGATTCCGATGGGTGCTGGGGATCCGGCTCGGCAGATGAAGCTGGTGAATCCGTGCTCGGGGCTGGGTTTTGATCTACAAGGCGCCGATTCTCATCACCTTTCCATGCCTCCGGCACCTCGACTGGCTGGCGCCGAAACGGCCGGTGAAATGGTGGAGCTCTATTGGCATGCGTTGGCTCGCGACGTTCCGTTCTCGCACTATGACTCCGATCCGATCACCCAGACCGCCGCGGCGGATCTATCGAAGCTCTCCACCTTCCGCGGGCCGAAAGTAAATGGACGGGTGACAACCGCCACACTCTTTCGGGGATTCACCGCCGGCGATGTCGCGGGCCCGTACGTTTCGCAATTTCTGTTGAAGCCGATTCCGTTCGGTGTTCAGGTCGTCGATCAACGCGTTCGAACCATGCTGCCCGGCTTGGATTTTCTCACGCAATACTCTGACTGGCTGAGCGTTCAAAATGGCGTCACTCCGCCGAATCCGATCGGTTATGATCCTGTCCGGCGCTTCATACGAAGCGGCCGGGATCTGGCGCAGTGGGTTCACATGGACGTGCTTTATCAGGCATATTTCAACGCTATGCTCATCATGTTGACACCACCCGATTCGACCGACGACGTAACGGGCGGAGGAATGGGCGTGCCCCTGAATCCGGGCAACCCATATGTGCATTCGGCCAACCAGATAGGTTTCGGCACTTTCGGCCAGCCTGCGATTGCAGCCGCGGTCGCCGAAATCGCCACTCGAGCGTTGAAGGCGGTTTGGTATCAGAAGTGGTTCGTGCATCGACGCCTTCGTCCCGAGGAATGCGGAGGACTGGTCCACAACTACCTGACCAAAGGGCAGACCAGCTATCCGATCCATAACGAGCTGGTGAATTCCGCCGCCGTCGCTCAAGTGCAAAAGCAAACCGGAGGATTCTTGCTGCCGATGGCATTTCCCGAGGGCTGCCCGCTGCATCCTTCCTACGGGGCCGGTCACGCGACAGTCGCGGGCGCATGTGTCACGATCCTCAAAGCCTTCTTCGATGAGTCGTATGTCATTCCGAATCCCGTAGTTGCGTCGAGTGACGGCAAAACGTTGCAGCCTTACGTCGGAGCGGATGCGGCCAAGCTGACGGTCGGCGGAGAGCTGAACAAGCTGGCCGCGAACGTCGGCATCGGCAGAAACATTGCGGGCGTGCACTGGCGGTCGGACTATGCCGAATCGCTACGCCTGGGCGAGGCGGTCGCGATCAGTGTGCTGAGAGATCAGAAGCTGACATACGATGAGACCTTCGACGGCTACACGTTCACCACGTTCGACGGCGTCAAGACTACGGTATAACGGCGCCTAACCATACCCAGGCTGGCCCGTCAATCCCAAAGACGACCGGCTTTCGCCAACAATCATCCGGAAAAACCGCGGCGTTGCGCGTTGTTCACCTAGAGGACCGCGGTTTGACAAGGAGAACCCATAGATGCCACGTCTCGTGATTGTCGGCGACGGCGATTCCGAGCGTGAGTTTTCGATCCCGGCGCCGGTCTCGCGCTGGGAGCCGGCTCCGGCGACTCCTGTCATCCTCGACCGAGACTTGGCAACGATATTCACGGAACTGCGCGAACCCCTCTTCCGCTATCTGCTGGCGCTCGGAGTCGACTCGGCCGAGGCAGAAGAGGTGTTGCAGGAAACATTTCTTCGGCTGTGCCAGCACCTTGCGTCCAATAGGCAGCAAGCCAATCTGCGAGGCTGGATCTTTCGCGTGGCACACAATCTGGCGCGCGACGGGTATCGCCGGCGGAAGCGGCGTCCGGCGCAGTCGTTGCACGATGCGCAGGCAAACATCGCCGTTCCAGCCGATCCGCGGGCCACGCCTGAAGAACAGGCAATCGCACGGGAGCAGAAGGATCAATTGGTCGCGGCCTGGGCCCGCCTCCCTGCGAATCAGCAACATTGTCTGCATCTGCGGGCCGAGGGGTTACGCTACCGGGAAATCGCGGACGTGCTGGGAGTCGGCACATCGACAGTAGCGGAATGGGTACAGCAGGCGTTGAAGACCTTGGGGAAAGGGTGCCATGAACAGAAGTAGCTACGGAGAATCGCATCCGGCCGAAGCCCAGCTCGTGCTGGCGCTCGATGGAGAACTGGAACAATCCGCCGCCGAGGAGATCAGCCGGCACTTGGAATATTGTGTGGTCTGCAAAGAGCAATTTGATCAGTGGAAACGGCTCTCCGCACAGATCGCGGAGTGCCACGCTGCCAAACTGCAATCTCAGGTTTGGCAAGAGCACCGGCCCGGTTACATGACGAAGCGGAGTCTGCTCGCTCTAGCATCCATTGCCGCCGGCTTGGTCTGTTTCGTTTGGTACTCCGCAAACCCGCATCGCAGAGTCATTGCTCCGCTAGAGACTCCGAGGGTGATCGCCACCGCGCCGCTGACTCCGGTGACGCCCTACGCGCCTGCCGTCAGCATGACTCGCAAGCGCGAGGTGGCGCCGAAGCCAGCTCGACCGGTTATCAACTACTCATCCGATTTCATTTCGCTGCCGTTCTCCGACAGCGCGTTGCCGCTCAATGACGCGACCGTGGTTCGCGTTCAGTTAGCCGCCGAGGAACTGCAATTGGCCGGATTACCGCTCGCAGACGTGCGGCCGGGTACCGACGTTCAAGCCGATCTGTTGATCGGCATCGATGGCTTGCCACGCGCCTTTCGTTTAATTCATCAGTAGAAAGGAAAAAGACATGTATAAAACAGCACAAATCAGCTCGATGCGGTTATTCCTCGCTGCGGTTTCAACGGTGGCGCTGTGGGCGCAGCAGGCACAATTCGAATACAAGACGTTCGGGCCGCTCGAAGCCAAGACCGTGACCGGAGCGCCCTACTCAGCTACGGCAATCACGACCTTCACACAAACGCTCGCCGATGGTACTCATATCACGCGCACCATCCAAGCTCAGTTGGCCCGCGACTCCGAGGGCAGAACGCGCCGTGAAGAAACACTGAGCGCCATCGGTCCTTGGCCGGCCGGCAAAGGCGAGCAACACATCGTGACCATCAACGATCCAGTCGCGCAAACCAGATATATGATTCGGCCGGATCAAGAGGTCGCCGTGAAATCGTCTTCTAAAATGGACGTGATCGGCGCGTTAATCGACACGAAGATGCGGAAGGTAGTAGACGAATCGACGCGGGAAAAGATAAACACGGCGGTTGAGTCATTCGTCTATGCCGCGAAGGACGCTACCTTGATGGTAAAGCCGCAAATGGACAAGAGTGCGCAAGTGCAAGACTTGGGCGAACGCGTTATCGAAGGCGTCACGGCGCACGGCCGTCAGGAAAAGCGCACGTTCGCAATCGGTGAGATCGGCAACGACCGTCCGATCGAAGTCTCCTCTGAGACTTGGTACTCCAGTGAGCTGCAGACCGTCGTACTCAGCAAGCGCAGTGATCCGCGCGTGGGCGACAACGAGTATCGGCTTACGAATATCTCGCGCACCGAACCGTCGCGGAGCCTTTTCGAGGTTCCGGCCGGCTATGTTACCAAGGAAACAGGCAAGCGCCGCGAATAGCCGGCGTTACGGTTGCACCGGGATCGTTGCACTCTGAGTCTGAAACCCGCCGATCGTAATCACCACCGGAACGTCGCCAATGTTTGTCGACGTGGGCACGCGAACATTGAACTGATACAGCCCGCTGATCGAGCCCGGTGAGAGACCTGCGTAAAGTATGTCCGATGGCGCGAGCGTCACGCCGCCGATCGATACCGTGATCGGATTGGTCAGGCGCGCGATGCCGGAATCCAGTTGACCAGCCGGAACCGATGGGCTCGTATCCCCGAAGCCGGTTCCAAACATCGAGACGAGCTCGCCGGGCCGCGCGGGTCTTGCTCCTGGAACGACGGATGGACTAGCGACGATGGTGGACGTACCAGCGACCAAAGTGGCGATACTCGTAGATGTTCCGAAGACAAAGAACGCTGGAGCGAAGGCCTGTAGCGCATTGAGCGTCGCTACATCGCTTCGCAATTCATTCGGCTTGCCGGCGTTGATAATCACCGTCAGATTCACGGGACCAGTGCCCGCAAACGTTGGCATCTGCGCATTGATCTGATCCGTCTGAACGTACGAAATCGGTAGCAGTACGGGTTGAGGCACTCCGGGACCGGTGACCTGCACCGAAACGCAACTCAGGTTTGTCGGGAAGGAGTTGTTCGCAATGTCCCCCAGACCCACGGTGCGAGTGCGGCTTCCAACCTGAAATCCGAGACCCTTGATGGCGATCATTGCGTTGGAGGAAAACGGCGCTTGATACGACCCGGCGTTGATTGCAGTCTGCAAGGTCGGTCTCCGCGTGATGGTGCAGCCGCCGGTAGCAGCGATTGTTCGTGCGATCGTGTATACGCGATCACCGGCCGCCGTGCTGTCGCCATCCGCCGCGACGGCCGAGATGTATACGTGAAGATCTCCGATCTCACTTGCGGGCGGAGTCCAAGTCACATCAAATTCGAAGCCCGACCCGGTAGGGGAACGTGGAGCATTCACGTGTTGCGCAAATTCGCGAGTGGCATTGCATGGGCCGGGTGAGCCGAACTGGGTTCCGTTGTCGCAGCGTACCTGGACCGGATCGTTTCCCGAGAAAATCCCAGCCTCCTGCGTCTCGTCGCTGACGGCGCGGATAGTAATCTGAAAACCCCAACGTGACGCTTGGGGATGCTGGATCGTGATATGGATGGTCTGCTGAACGCCGGGATTGTAACTCGTGATATCGGCGGTCAACGAGCCGCGTGAATCACTGTTGGCGCCGCCAAAGCTACCGTGACAGGTGCTGCAGTTCTGGCCGTTGTGATCGGTGGGCGCTCCAGCATAGCCGATGCTGGGCATTGCATTCTCGGCGAGTAGCGCCGCCGGACCGAACAAGATCGGGATCAGGAAGAGTGTGCGGCTCATGCCCGTGAGACTACGATAGCTGAAAAAAGTTACAGCCGCGACTAACGTGTAATCGCCTTAGGTGGTTAGTAAGTACTTACTGGCTGACGGTGATAAAACAATTCTGCGTCAACGTAACCCCGCCTACATCGACACTTAGCTCCATGTCACCCGGATTGACATTCGGCACAGTAACGTTGAACTGGTAAAGACCGACGAAGTTGGGCGCCAGGCCGTAGTACACCAAGTTAGCCGGAGTCTGGCCGAAACGGAAATTCGGTTTGGTCTGGAGCGCCGTGGCCTGCGTGGCGATCGTACCAGCCGGAGTGCTCGGCGTCACTGGACCAAAACCGATTCCATAAATCACGATGGTGTCGCCGGTTTTGGCAGGCCGGAATGTCAATCCGCTGACCAGCCCGACTTTTCCGACGTAAGTCTGGTCAGCGAACTGCGCCACCACCCACTGATGTCCTTGAGTAATAAACGAAGGCGGTGCAAGCAACGCGGGTGCAATGGTTTTTCCGGTCATGGTGAATGCGTTGCTCTGGATACCGGAATTCGTGAGCACGATCTGGATACCGGGTCCCAGGCCAATCCCCTCCGGCGCCTCCACGTTGACTTGGCCAGGACTAACGAAATCGACGAATGCTGGTTTGCCGTCGACAGTGACTCTCACATTCTCCAAGGACGTCGGCGCATTGACACCGGTGAAATCGCTGCCCGCCCATCCGCGCGTCGTGTTCGCGAGATTTGTGCCGTAGATCTCCAGCCAGGTACCTGGAGCGAGACCGGCGTTCGCGTTGAATCCGCCGGCGCTCTGAACAGCGGCAATGGCCGGAGGAGTTGCCGCGGTGGCCGGCATAAGCACGTAGTCCGCGCTATAGATATGGTCTCCGGTGTTGTTGGCGTCTCCGTTGGCCGCGTTCGCAGCGATGTAGATGTGAACATTCCCGACGTTGGTCGCGGGCGCCGTCCACTTTACTGAAAAGGTATTCGTTCGTGATGGGTCGGAATGTTCGATGAACTGGACCGACGCGTTGGCCGGGCAAGTCCGACCTGCCCCTTTAATAGTGTTGTTGTCCCAGAGTACGAACTGACCGGCCGCTGCTTTGAAATCTCCGGCTTTAACAATGGCCAAATTGCCTTCACGCCGTGCCGTCAATTTGAAACCGTACACCACTGCCACCCGGCCGCGTTCACCGCACCGACAAGCTTTTCCACCCCCACACCAC
>JACXTT010006575.1_pt1 | contig 16560 bp, 14 predicted proteins | sample 9270951 | NCBI WGS metagenome assembly JACXTT01 (sample SAMN15532306, study PRJNA645909) | rock metagenome | isolation source: weathered quartz diorite | place: Puerto Rico | collected 2017-06-21 | reverse complement strand
AAACCCCCCCAGGACAAAGGAATGGGGCACGAAGTGGCATTTGAACTGTGCGCGCGCAAGGACCCTAGTAATGGCGGCTTCCGGAACTTCCGCTACTTGCCCTATTTTGCAGGTGGGAACGGAGACCGGACTGTATTTGTCTATCCTGAGCAAGAGGGACAGCCAGCATTCACCGTAGCGGAGTTCTTTGCCGAGGTGCAAAAGACATCGGTGCAGCTCTTGGAGGAGATTGCAGCAAAGCAGGCGGCTCAGGATAAGGCATCACATAAAGCTGCCCCCGGTGCCAAGAGCACAGGAAAATCCCCCAAACCAGCGCCTAAGCCGCAAGCGCAACAGGAGCCCCTCTCTATATCAGAGCCACTGGCAGCAAACTGCGCCAAATTTCGCGAGGCGGTGGAGAAACAGAAGCAGGGAGGGGTGGACGAACCTGAATGGATGCACTGGGGCCACTCGCTCACAAGCACAGGACATGTAAACGCGGCTCTCGAATTTTCGCAACTATCAGGAAAACATGATCAGCGTTCCATCTCGCGCATAGAGCTGTTTCAAAAAGAGTACGAGGCGGGGACGGCGACGCCTCCCGTTCGCTGCACGACCTTTGGCTGTACTGAGGAACAGATTCAGGCTTGCTTCAAGGGAAAGGTTTATCACAAAGATGATGGCATTTCGAACAATCCTCTCATGCATGTCGAGCAGGAAGCAGGGGGAGCGCGCAAGGAGATAGGGAAAGAAGATGGGCTACAAGTAATTTACACGACGAACCGTCCGTTGCGCCACGTATCAGAGGAGGCACTAGGAGCACTTAAAGTGAAGAACGAGCCTCCTATCCTTTTTCGGCGCGCCAATGAGCTAGTGCGTATTATCTTCAATGAGCAGGGGCTCCCCTGTATAGAAAGGTTAGAAGAAGCTGCACTGCGGGGCGTACTAACACGTAGTGCGAATTTTGTGCGTATGTCCGCGAAATCCAACAAAACAGCAGGGAGCAACACAAACCGCGCATTGCATGTTGATCCTCCACTCAATATGGTGCGAGATATTCTAAGCCTCCCTGAGAAACCGTTCCCTCCCCTGATAGGCATAGCAGAAGCCCCAGTGCTCCGGCCAGATGGGACCCTCCTCAGTACGCTAGGCTATGATCCAGCTACGCAGCTTGTGTACCTTCCGGCACCCGGACTCCAGATGCCCCCCCTTCCAGAGCAGCCTACGGCTGAGGACGCGCACCAGGCGCGCGAGTATTTGCATGAGGAATTGCTACACGATTTTCCTTTTGCCAGCGAGGCCGACGAAGCAAACTTCCTGGCTTGTCTCCTCACACCGATTGTGCGCCCCGCCATCCGGGGGTGCGTGCCTCTGGGTATCTTCGACAAGCCGGGCCCAGGCAGTGGCGCTACGCTCTTGTCCGATCTCGTAGCTATTATCACCACCGGCAGACCTGCGGCCAAGATGGTGGCTCCGGAAGGGATGTCACCAGAAGAGGAGTGGCGGAAGAGAATTACTGCTATCTTGCGCGATGGGCCCCCCCTTGTTGTCATTGATAACATTGACGAGGCACTCGCCTCCAGTGCGCTTGCCGCCGTGCTGACAACACCAACATGGCAAGACCGTATCCTGGGCCTCAGCCAAACCATTACGCTGCCTGTGCGCTGCACCTGGATTGCCACAGGCAAGAACGTGAGTCTCCGCGGCGACTTGCCTCGACGATCCTACCGCATTCGCCTTGAGCCGGAAGAGGAACGCCCCTGGGAACGAGAGGATTTTAAGCACCCAGATTTGCTGGACTGGCTCCAGGAAAATCGAGGCACTGTCCTCGCTGCCTTACTCACGATCGTGCGAGCGTGGTTCGCGGCGGATCGACCGCAGCCAGCAAAGAAGCTGCCGACGCTAGGAGGGTTCTCGGAATGGGTACGACTTGTAGGTAGTGGGCTTGCTTATGCTGGAGTGAACGGATTTCTCGATAATCAAAAGGATCTCTACAACCTCATGGACGATGACAGCGCAGAGTGGCGGGAATTCTTGCAGGTGTGGTCAGAGGTCCTCCAAGAGAGACTAGTCACGGTGGGTGAACTGGCGGGTTTGCTCGATGTGGATACTGCTGAAACCCGCCTTCTGAATGTCTTGCCAGAGAGCGTGGGATGGGACAAAGAAGATCTCGACTCTTCGAAGAAGAAGCTCGGAAAAGCCCTAAAAAAACACGCATCTCGGATCTATGGAGGCTATCGTCTGGAACGGGGGGAGACCGATACACATGCTAATGTTGCCAGGTGGAAGGTGACGCCAGTGCGGGTTTCGCGGGTTTAGTTTCTTCCTACGTGTGAGAAGAAAAAGTGGGAAAGAGAACAACAGAAAAAAGTGGGAAAGAAAAAACGCATAAAGAGAATAAGGGAGAAATACTCCCGCCAAACCCGCAAACCCGCGCGACACCAGCTCTCGTGACACCTTCTGAGAGACAGCGCCTCTTCTTTCGCCGAGACTTACCTCCCTTTGGTCTGGTCTTCTTTGGGGGACGCTTCCAGGGAAGCATTTGGGAACATTTCAGGAACTCAAGACTCCTTTGTCAGCTTGGCGCTTCGAAGCGAATTCGAGAACGACACGAGGATGTTTATATTCTCTACCAGAGAACTAAGTTGCTGCGCACCAAAGCACCTATTCAAGAAACAGAATAAAAGAGGAAATTTTTTGAGAGATCATACAGCTAAAGCTCACATCCCAGGGTTGCTTTATAGTAAGCTTGTCCTTTCTGGAAAAAACGTTAATATGGGTGGAAATGAGCGAATTAAGGCGAAAATAGGCGAGAAAAGAGAAGAGATTTCCAAGAAAATAGCAGAATTTATTGATAATATCGCTAAAAGTGGGAGATAATGCCTATCAGAGGAGTAAGAACGTATGGGCGAACTATGGGAACGGCAGGCCACAGAATCGCATAAAGCGTTCAGTGCTTTCGTAACATATCGGGATATGCTCCCTGCCCAGCGGTCGTTGCCTGTAGCCTATCGGCTATTTATGGGCGATCCCACTAAGGCCAAAGTGTCCGGGCAGTGGCGGAGCTGGGCAGAAAAGTATCAGTGGCTTGAGCGCGTGCTCGCGTACGATCGTTATCTCGATGCGATTCGACGCACAGCGACAGAAACGGTTGTCGCCGAGATCGAAGCGAAGCGGATCCGTCAGATCGAGATTAGCGCCAAAGCGGCGCTTGAGGAAACAGCAGCACTGGCGTACTCGAATATCGCTGATGTATTGGAATGGGACGAGGAGGGTAACGTCACGATCAAGCCTTTGAAGGACTTACCGCCCCATGTAACAGCAGCAATTGCGAAGATGAGGGTAGTATACGACAAGAATGGGAACCCGAACCTAACGCTGGAGATGCACCCAAAAGTCCGGCCTCTGGATCTGCTCGGGCAGCATTTCGCCTTGTGGGAAGGGGAACAAGAAGGCAAGACGAGGAACTCGGCATTCCTTGACCTGTTACAGATGATTCGCTCGGGGGCGCTTGATGAAGTGGTTGAGAAGCTGAATCCCAGTCTCCGCAATCCTCCGCCCGGCATTGTGATTGAGACGGCAGTCCCATTGATTCCGCCACAGATTCACAAGGAAGAAATATAACGGGTAACATGCGAGAGTGCTGCGCACTGTCCACTGATAAGGTGATTGTCTGGAATGGTGTAAGAAGGCGAAAGTGGAAAGCCTCAGGGTAAGGTGTGTTGGTAGCAGTGGTACAGGAGCACGTCGCTGATCATTTTGCGATGGGGCCTGACAGCACTGCTCTCGAATGTAGGAAGTACACCCCAAGGCTCACTTGGCACCTCCTCCGAAAAAATCACCACGGCACGTTCTTTATACCTTAGTCACTTAGGTTAGCGTGGCGCTCGACGTGTTTCTGCTCGCCTTTGTGTTTAACAATATCTACAACAATCGTAGCCGTTACGCAGCAATATCTCCGACCGGCAACTCATCCCACGTTCTCCCTTCAAGAAGACGTCCTGCGCGCTTCTTGTGAACACCTCCCCACTGCTTAAAGAAAAAAGAGATCCCAGTGGCGAGACATTGATCGCGGATGTCGGTTACCCATTCTTCTTTGACCGGTCTCGCTCCTGGTCCTGACTCACCACCTACGATAACCCAATGAATTCCGTGAAGGTCTAGGCTCGGAAGAGGTCCTAACAAAGGTTCGAGAGAAAGGAATTTTATGAATGCACTGGTCTGCCGGAGATGATCAATCCGAAAAGTATACTTCTCACTTTCTACACTGACCCCCATCCAAACATTAGAAGGCCACGTAATCGCGGAGTCCAGTTCTAGCAGTCGTTCAGAGCGCTTTGTGAGCACTTGAAACGTATGCCATGTGGCACGATGCATTGTGTCGAATACTTTCAAAATAAACGCTGTAGGCACCTTTGCATGAAACAGGTCGCTCATCGAGTTCACGAAAATCATCTGAGGCTTCTTCCAGGATAATGGCAACTCCAGCAAATGGTCGTGCAATGTCAATTTGAAGCCGTTTGCATAATTGCGCTGTCCCATCATCTGCAGTCGTCGCGCCATACGTTCGGCATAGCAATGCTTACAGCCCGGACTGATTTTAGTGCAGCCTGTCACTGGATTCCACGTTGATTCGGTCCACTCAATAGACGTCTTCTTCATGAGGATGCTCTTCACTGTTTATACTTTTTGAAAATATCATTCACGATCCGCTTCGCGACGGGCTTGGGCGAAGCGAAGAAGAGGTAGTAGACGACACTGCCCTTGGAATTTCTCATTGGTAAAGGCTTTGGGACTTCGTTAAATTGAGCAACTTCTTTGAGACGCGTTTGGAATGCTTCAGCAATCTCTTTGTTACCAACTTTTTCCTCAGCAGGGCCAAACAAGGTACAAACGGTTTCGTAGGCTACGGTGCGCCACGAGACGTCTCCCCAAAAAGCGTTCATCCTCGCAATGCTCTGCTCGTCGACCAGGTCTGGGTTTCTCCAGAGAGCAGTTCGATTCATGTCCATTGTGGGAAAATTCAAGAACATATCGATACTACCCATTGAGCCAGCCATCTGGATCACTTCCCAGTTCAGATGGAGCCCGTACGGGTCCAACAAGCAAAGGCCTCGGTGGTAGTCTTCATATCTTACTCTTGGGAAAATTTCTTTCAGGAGGATTTCGTTGCAATCTCCTTCGTATAGGTGCACTCTAGAGTCCTCTCCAACCAGTTTCCTCAGTGCTGCAATTTTCCTCCCGTCAAGGTCGATAAAATGAAACTCCCGAAATGGTGGCTCTATGAGGAGAGCGTTCAATGGACTCCCTGGTACAAAAGCGCCGGTCATTTTGGAAACATGAAGCCCTGCACCGGCAAAGGCATCAACATACACATGGTAGAATCGCGTCTGTTTTTGCCCGCCAAAGATTGTAGAGTAGGCTGTTGCATACTGCTTAATGATTTCAAGCTTAATTTCTGACCATTTGCCAATGGTATCGAATTGGACTTCTTTCTCTCGCTTCATAAAATCGCCCGCTCTCAAACTTCTTACCGTGTTTTCTATTTTAGTTTGGGATGGCTACTATAATTTATTCAGGCAAATAGCATATACACGAAGAAAAGGCGAATGTATACTAAATCTTTATTCGTCCAGTCTGTTGTAGTGGGTCGGTAGCGAAGATAAGCAGTTGTGAAGGGGAATTTTCAGAATTGAACCCTTTTTCGATGTTTCCCATTATCGAAGTGCCCGACCAAGCCCGGGAACGTTTAGAACCGGTGGGGACGAAAGAGAAGTTTTGGTTTCAGGGGGATACCCTTCTTTTCAAAGAGGGACGACCAAACACAGGAGACGATTGGTCGGAAAAGGCAGCAAGCGAACTGTGTGCATTACTCAACCTTCCACATGCTGGCTATGATCTTGCTGTCTGGAAAGGCCGTAAGGGTGTTATCAGCTACACATTCCTCCCGCCCGAAGGTCGGTCCGAACTAGGAAACGAATTATTGGCGAAGGTTGCACCAGAATACCCACAGACGAAGCGCTTTGGTGTAACTCAACATACGGTCAGGCGTGTCATGGCGATTTTGAGAAGCCGTCGAATCAGTTTGCCAATTGGCTGGCCTAGGTTCGCGTCAGTCGAAACCGCGAGGGACGTTTTTGTCGGGTATCTGATGTTTGATGCGTGGATTGCGAACCAGGACCGGCATCACGAGAATTGGGGACTTGTCGTCACCCCAGAGGCAACCCATCTTGCTCCTTCTTATGACCACGCTTCCAGCCTGGGAAGCAATGAACCGGAGGCTGACAGGGAAGACCGGCTTTCACCGCGCGACAAACGGCGGTCTGTAGAGAGGTATGTCGAACGAGCACGGTCTGCTTTCTATGCTTCTACTACCAGCAAAAAGCCGTTGTCACCGCTTGAGGCTTTTGCTGAAGCTGGGAAACTGAGACCCCGGGCTGCTGAAGCATGGCTTCAACGTCTTCAACAAGTATCAGGGCACGATGTTGCTTTTATATTTGATCAGATCCCCGCGGAGCGCATTTCTCCTGTTGCCAGTAGGTTTGCGCAAAAAATGCTTGAAATAAACCGTCAACGCCTGCTAGCGTTGCAAGGAGTTTGGTCATGAAAATTTTATACTTAGCTTGGCGCGATCCGAAGAACCGCAGTTGGTTTCCAGTTGGGCAATTAAGCTTCGACGGGAAGGAATATCGTTTCGTGTACACGAAAGGTGCAAAGCAGTCGTCTAGCTTCATTCCTTTTGCACGGATGGAAGATCTGGCAGCAGTCTATGAATCCGATGAATTGTTCCCCCTCTTTGCGAATCGGCTGTTGTCAAAAAAACGACCCGAGTATCAAGAGTTTCTCCATTGGCTAAACACAAGAGTGGGAGAAGATGATCCACTGACTTTGCTGGCTTGTACTGGAGGTATGGAGGAAGGAGATTCGTTGGCGCTCTTTCCATGCCCCTCTCCTGGACCTGACAATATGTACCGTATGCGTTTCTTCAGTCACGGACTTCGTTATTTGCTACCAGAGGCTATTCCACGAATCCACAACCTTTCATCTGGAGAGCAGTTGTACCTCATGCCTGATCCTCAAAATAAACATGATCCAGATGCGATTGCATTGCGGACTGATGCCCCGGCAACTTTAGTAGGATACTGCCCGCGCTATTTTACAAGAGACTTTCTTCGTCTATTACAGGAGGCTAGTGCTGAAAACATCAAAGTGGTGGTTGAAAAAGTCAACCAAGAGGCGCCAATTCAGCTGCGACTTCTGTGCACTTTGGTGACGCATTGGCCAGCGAATTTCTCTCCCTGTTCTGGTGAATTATACGAATCCTTAGCGTAACTTTCCCCCTCCTCGCTTTATGCGCTCAACGAGGCATATTCAGTGATGCTGAGAAATTGAGAGTCGAGATACCTTATCCCAACAGAAGACCACTGGTAGAAATGCTCAAGGCAATTTCTGAGTTGCAGAACGGATCTTCTTCAGAAAACCTTCGGTGCCCAATCCTTCTTTATTTTCTGCTTGATATTGTTGGCAAAGATCGTCAATAGATGTCCAAAATTCCCCGGCTGATCCATCCCAAAATACTTGACCATTGAGTAACCACAGAATGCGACTCGTCTGATTAAGCAGAAGATGTTCCCTGTATCCTATCGGGGTCACTGGTTATCATCATGGTTAGCGATCGTTCGCGAACGATGTCGATCATTTCACGGCTGGAGGAATCCTGTCTGTGTGGAAAAAGTGGGTCATCACAATAAATAATCGTTTTGTGATCTTCTATTTGCTGAAGCCCAGTAGGATCTCCATCTTTCTCATAAAAACAAACGTTCTCCGCTCGAAGTAGATAATCTATATGAACCGGTGGCTTGGATTCTTCACTCTGTGGAATATCCAGGTTCTTTTCTTCGGCTAGCGGTCGAAAAAAGATCACTTTAAGTGAATCCTTTAATGCAGACTTACCGTGGCCTCGGTCGGCAAGGACGAGAATGCAATCACTTGAGTGGATCTCTAAACAAGCAATATCAAGGGCAAGCGGTCGAGCAGTTTTCTTGCCGTCGTTCTTTACTCGTAAGCCGTTAATTTTTAGCAAAGGTTCTTGCATGTATTTTTTCACTTTCCCTTTATAGCCATTTCCAAGAGTACCTTGCCAGAGGATTAAAGCCTCTTCAGCTCACATCTGATTCATTTGGGACCCGGCTGGCGTCTGGCTCGTTTTGATGGTCATTAAGGCGCTATGGGATTTTCCACGTGCCAGTTTCGACTTTTTGCCGAATATCTCCTAAGAGAGTGCGTTTCGTTCCAGCGACATGAACTACATGACCATAGATACGCCCGCCATGGCTTCGGCGTTCGGGTTCAAGGCGACGACTGGAGATTGTGTATGCCTGGTTTAGACTGTCAACTTCGACCGTTAGGTTTCCTTTACTCACTTTGATGTGACTTGAATCGATACGCATAATATCGGCTTCGCGATCGACTGAGTAAACTTCATTGACTCGAATTGTGACAGTGGCTCCACAGTCGCAACATTCCATGTGATCCCCTTTTCCTGGCTTCATATCGAGAGATTCTTTTGTCCATACTGACACACGTGCGTCTCCTGGTGCCCCATTCGTAGCTTTTAAGAGCGCCGCTACTTCAGCTCTCTTCATGCCGATAACAAACCACTGACCAGTATGAAAAACTCGAAAAGGCTGTTCCTTTTTTCTCCGGGGAACGGTTGTGGCAGGTAATTCCCCAAAGCGACTTTTGAACGACGGTTCTGTTCGTATGGCGTCCCAGAGCCACTTCCGTTGAGTCTCGGTCCTAAATGTGGCATCCACTTCAGTGATTTCACCGAATAGAGCTGACCAAGTGTGAAATATCAGCGGTTCGCCTTTCTGAACCATAGAGTTGAGTACTGTTATCCCTGCAACGAATAGGGTGCCGAGTCGTGACGCGTATATCTCAGGTGCGTCTTCATGCTCTGAAAGAGACATGTATTCTCTCCTTACTTCACTCAGTCAGCTAATGGCATCTTCTCTAAAACTGCTTGTGTGAGTGGACAGATGAGGCCATGTTCCTGTTGCGCAAGCAATGGCGCGCAGCGAGGAAACCTAGAGATCACCGCTAACCAAATGAGATCAAAAACCTTCGTAGCATCCTCGATTATCTCCATTGCCCACCTCTCATCAAAACTGTCAGTCACAAGAAGTGCAGACTCTTCCATCATCCTGGAAACAATGGTTACGGAGGGATGCGCGTATTCGTGGAGGCTTTTCCAAAACTTGTGATACTGCTCTCGAACCTCCTGTTCTTGTTGTGCCAAAGGAAAGACTTTGCCAAGCGTTAGCGATATGCAGTTGTCCCAACGGAGGTTGCTCTCGCGTTGCGCCAGCCACGTAACTTTTTCATCGAGGGGATGGACCTGGCGGGAATTCGCCCAGGTAAGTGTCGACATAGTAGGCTCGAAACATTAGCTCCCATACAAACCGAAGACTACGGCCTAACAGTGGGTAATTGCCGGACAAAAAATGCAGTTGAAACCATTGGACTTCCTTGAACAAGGAAAGGAAATGCGAGTGGACCAGGCTCTGGGAGAGGTCCCCGGTGGCATAAGTGTTCCCTATAGCGATGGAGATATCTATCCAATCGTTCGCAAGCTCTACAAAGTGGAAGGCTTTCTCTCGTCCTACCCTGAAAACATGCTCCCGCTCGATTTCCAGTAAACGATCATGCACTTGAGATAGGTAAGAGAGATAATAATCGCTCATCGTTGTTCGACCTTCATTCACGAGAACAACTCCGGCTGAGCATCTGTTGGCTCAACTGTAACTTTTGTTCGTCGTGTTTTCTTTTTCGAAGCAGTTTCTGAAGTTTGGAGAGCGGCGCGTTCGTGGTTGAGAACGAATGAGCAGCGGTGAGTGTTTCGTTGCTTCAGCCCCCACGCACCTAGAAAAGTAATGGCAGAGGAAGATATGAAGCAATCTTCGGGTATTCGGAATGTGAACGGTTCCCAATCCTCAGCAAAAGCACCTGCGTAATTGAGAGACTCTATGAGATCAAGATGAGAACAAGATCGGGGAAGATCCGCACTTGCCATCATCTGACCCTAAAGAGCAGCAGACAATTCACGTGGGGACTGCGCCATGCTGGGGTGAGCAGGTGGCGGATCAACCATGCTCAGGTAAGGCTCGCCTGAGCTTATAGCCTTTTGCATGGCGTCGTAACAATGCAGAATGATCAACTTGCTGCGATAGTCTCCATATTTTTGGATATCTTTATTTTTAAGAATACGAAACGTTTCCATGATGTAATCTACATCATCCTCGGCGATGCCATAGAGGTGAAAGTAGGCGGCGTCGAGTTCACAGCGTAGAAGGAAGCGCCGCTCCTCGTTCCAGCGGAATGGAGGGCCGTTGTAGTGACAGTCTCTCACAAACGATTCAAGGTCCCAGGCCGTGTATGAGAGTTCCAATAAGCGAGGAAACAGCCAATGTTGAAGAGTATTGTCGCTGGCAGACCATCGGCAAGCTTGCTCATAAGCAGTAGGGGGCACGATAGGAAATTGGATGAGAATAAATTTGTTCAGCGAACCGCCAGAGAATTTTTGTCGAGCTACGTAATCGAGCACGAAAGCACTCAGATTCCCACAAAGTAGAAGACTTCTTCGTGCGTGTTCTTCAGGTTTAGTAGACGGAAACACCAATAATGGCGCTTTATTACCTGCGCCCCATGGTGGGCAAATACACGCGCGAACAGTTCGAAGGTCAGTATGAGTGCGACAAACATCTCGGAACGTAAGGACCCCACTCGGCACGAATCCAATGCGCTTTGAGTATCGTGTTTGCACTTCAGATGCTGGAACCCAGTAACGTGGTAGGCACTGGAAATACGGGTCAAGCAGTTGTTCTCGTGAGGGATGGTTCGGCTCAGCTTTGACGCCAAATCTACTCTTCCGCGGGATACCGGCAAAAGTTCCATGCCTGTGATCAAACAAATCGTAGAGCTTTCCTTCCAAAAGTGCACTGTAGAAAGTTCCATCTACGTCCCAGTATGGGGAAGAAGGATTTGCTGAAGTTGTTTCAAGCGTCTCTTGGTCTCTAAAAAGCCCAGAATCGTTCGTCATATGAAACATGCCTAAATAATTGACACTCCATAAGTTCCCATTCGTTTTGTTCTCATTCAAAAGAATTGGAAGACGTCTGTAGATTTGCGATACCACGATCGTATCACGTGCAGTTTGGAATAAAGGGCAGGTCTGTGTATTGGGGTTGATGAGCGCAATATCCTCGGGCGACAACTCCCAAACCTTTTCTACATTGGAGAGGTCAGACACATCCTCATTAAGGATAGACATTTTAATAACATTCGTGTTTGCACCAGCCCCACCAAGCGTAAGAAGGGTAAAGCGTTCGTTTGCCACGACTGCCGGAAAAATTAAGTTCCGATTCGAAAAGTCATAGGCAGCAACGAACCTACCTGTTTGAACGAGGTGACTGAAGAAATCTTTTAATGAGTAGTCTGCTAAGATGCCAGTCTTCACGATAAAGCCCAGACGCCCATTAGTCTCAATCAATCTCATACCCAGTTCAATAAAGAGCGGGTATGTGTTGGTATCGCCTACAGCACCAAGCGGAAAAGCTCCGGAGTTTCTTGCGAAAGCGCTTTCTCCATCGGCTTTCCGTAACGCGTTTAGAAAGGTCGCATATAGCTCCGGGTCACTGGTGGCTAATTCATTAATCAGACGACTTCGAATTGCGGCGGTCTGCGCGTCTGCAATGTCAGGCCGTGAAGAAGCAAACCATTCTCGCTCTTGTAGCTTCACCCGCTCCCACGGCGGATTGCCGAGAATGACATCGAACCCACCGTTGCTTTCCGAGCCAAATACGGTAGGAAACTCCAGGTGCCAATGGAAGAATCGGTACTGGCGAGCAAGGTCGCGAATCTTCGCTTTGAGACCAGGAGGGACGCTATGAGGGTTACGCTCGATTTTACGGAGGTGCTCGGTGGTGAGCTCTGTGCCGTAGTCGGTGGACTGTTTAGGCCAAACGAAGGCGGCGCACCAAGTGTCGTGTAAGAGTCGAGCGTTTTCGTAGCCGCTCCCTTCGACGATCTCGCGGTAGAGCTTTTCCTTTGCTACGAGCGCCTCTGGTGTTTCATCGTCAAGAGTTTCTAGTTGAGCAATAGTAGCAGGTAGGTTGCCAAGACGTTCCCACGCTTGTGTTTGCGAAAAGTCGAAGCTTGTCTGGCCGGCCCGGGCATCTCTGTTGAGCCTTTTCATCCATGCAGCCGCTTCTCTCGTATCGCCAGTGATAGGCTCGTAGGCCTTATCAGGGATTCCGTCTTTAATCGCTTCAGGTGTCGCACCAAGGAGACTGTTACCACACTTGATGTGATGGTCAAGAAAGTTGAGGGATTTCCCGGGCTCTACCGCCTCTAGCCATAACCCCACCTTACACAACTCAACGGACATCGGGTTAATGTCTACACCATGGATGCATTGGCCAATGACCTCACGGAGTGAGTGACGGAGCAATTCCGGCCCCGGTTCCTCGTTTCCAGCGCGGAGGGTTGCGAGCCTTCGCGCGATGCGCTGTGCTGCAGCAATAAGGAAGTGGCCGCTACCACAGGCCGGATCGCAGATCTTCAGAGCGAGGACAGCCTCCTCAGCCGATTTAAAACCAAGCTTAGAATAATTACGAATGCGATCATTAAGGACCGGATCAAGAGCAGTATCAAGCAAACAATCTACCAAGCTCACAGGAGTGTAATAACTACCGGAGGTTTTGCGTTCATTCCCAGCCGCTTGTCGAAAACCGAAGCGCGGTGTGGGCGCTACTTCAATGACCGGATGGAGTTCTAACAAGCTCTCATAGACTGAACCAAACTCCTCTGTCGCCAGTGCACCAAAGTTGACTGACGTTGGTTGCCCACTCTGTAGATGGTTAAAGTAACAGAGCCGATCAAGAGCAGAGAATAAGGCGGCGTTGCTGAGGCGGCACGAGTTGAGAGGGCCGAGACTATCTGGATTGAAGAGTTGTCCGCCCAACGCTGACATACCGAGTTGGTCCGCCTTGGCGGGGTGTTCGAAAAGTTGGAATGTGGACAGGAGCGCCAACCACGCGTCAGAGAAGCGCTCAACTCGGAGCCCACGCGTCACGGCCATCCGACGCAAACGCTGAACGCTGTAGTGCTGGAAATAAAGGTTCACGTTCCTTGACGGCACGCCTTTCGGGAACACTAGTCCTCTTTCCTCGATTACCATCAGAAAGAGTAAGCGGTACACGAGCCGCAGGAGGTGATTGAAATAGATGTCAGGACGTAACTGACCTGAGGAGACTTGCTCACGGAGTGCCGTATTGTCGGGATGCGTCACAAAGCCGGTGCCGAGAATTTCGAGCGCCTCGGTCACGGACACGCGTAGCCCTTCGCGAATACGTGAACCCTGAGCAAGTGTGTCCAGGTGATAGCGCTCTAACCAGCAGGAGGACGAGGCTTCGACCGTTTGCGGCAAACGGGAAGCGTGAAGGAGCCGAAACAACACCGCAAAGTCGGCAAAGAGGCCATCCACGAAAATGCGATCAAGATCAAATTCCAAGTAGGTGAGCTTCACCAACCGTGAGCTATCACGCAGGAGGCGTACGACCCGACCATTCGTCACGAGGCCGTAGAGCTGATCGGTGAGGTTCAGGTATTCCTGGAGCATGGCGTGGGCAGACATACGCAGCGCTGACTTCTCGGGCTTGCGATCCAAACCAGCGGGCTCACGAGCACCAATAACGTGGATGGCGGTCTGTCCTCGGTTCGTGGCGCGATGAGAGATGGGGTAGTTCTTGCCGCTCACCTCCGTGCCGCGTGCCTGGTATTCCACTTGGTATCCAAGAAGACCCAGCAGCGGAACGATCCAGTTGTTGCGGGTCTCTGTCGTCGCTGGGGCGTCGGCTTTCAGCGTCTCCAACTTGCGTTGAAAGATCCGCCAGTAGTCCTGTGCATCAGCCCACGCGCGGGCAATCTCGTCCTTCACTTTACTCGACGTGTCGAAGCCGAAATCGACCGGACGCTGTCCCGGCGCCTCTTCTAGTCGATCCAGCAAATCTGGAGAGAGGATGGACCCTTCGATACGAATGCTGGGATAATTCATTGCGCTGACTCCGGGAGGAGGATGTACACGCCCAGAAGATCCATCGGCAACACGGGATGGACCACTTGGAAGCGTTTAGCGTCCATGAGAGTGCTGAAGCGCTCATGCGCCTCAACCAGCTTTTGTGATTGTTGCTCTGCGACCGCGGCAAACTCCTCTTGCAAGGACTCTAACAAGTTTAACTCATTGTTCAGGAAACTTGCTCGCGCCTGCTTGGAAAGATCTGAAGAGGCGCGCGCTGACGTGAGCAGAGCTTTGGCCTGTGCGTGATCGAGGAACTCTTTGCGCTGGGGCGTGCCTCTCCATCCCCACAAGATCATCTCCTCGGCGACAATTTGATGGCGGCCCCTGCGCTCTTCAATCACATTGCGACAGCGAAACAGCAAGACCGTGGTTTTCACCGTGACTTGTCGCGTCCGAATCACTGCCGCCCGCGCCGCTCGCTTATCTGCACGATCCACCGTATTGGCCATCACCAACTGACAGAGCTGTTCGACGAAGCGGTGATTCCGCCCGATATACGAGTACCCTTCCGGTGTTGGAGAGGCGAAGCTGACGCTGACACTGTCGCCTTGGGGGAGTAGCTCTCGGAGCTGGAGTGGAAGATTACCTGTGACGATGCGGTAGCCCTTGGCGTCCTTGCTCATTTGCACGCCGAGGAGGTTATTGAGCACAGCTGCTACAAACTCTTCCACCGCCTGCGGATCGCCGATGGCTTCGTCCACCTCGCGCAAGTCTGCTTCAATCTCCTGCGCCTTGATGGTATGCTGCGCAAAAATGCTGCGGGATGCCTTTTCGCGCTCGGCTGCTTCATCCACTTTACGGGTGACATTGGCTTTTGCTCGCGCCGCTTCATTGAAGTTGTCAAAGTCAAAATCGAGCTGATTCTTGTTGCGACGTTTAGCTATTTTCCGGTCGGGGTTGAGTAAGAGCGCTTGGGTGATCGTATCGATAATACTCTGCGAGTCTTCGGGAAACGGTACATTGATGCCAGTGGCGCGTTTGATCTCGCGCACTTTGCGCAGGAGCACGTCAAGCACGATGCCATCGATCGGATTGTCTGCCCCATACAGAAGACACGCCTTCACTTCAGGCGCGGTCTGGCCGAAACGGTCCACTCGCCCTTCGCGTTGTTCCAAACGGTTCGGGTTCCACGGGAGATCGTAGTGCAAAACCCCAGTGAAATGATCCTGCAGATTAATGCCTTCGCTGAGGCAGTCGGTCGCAATCAGGACCCGTAGGGGAGACTTGCCCATGTCTTCGATGCGCTGCTTGCGTAGATCATCAGGAAGTTCACTGGTAATGACCTGGAGATCCAGCTTCGGAAATGTCTTCTTGAGCACGGGCGCAAGCTGCTCGCCCACGTAGTTGGCCGTGGCGATGTAACGGCAGAAGACAACAGGATTGACTCCTTTTGACAGCCAGTCCTCTAGAATGATCTCGGCGGAGGCAAGTTTCTGATCGTCTTTCACGGTTGCCAACGCCGCGAGTTGGTCAGAGAAACTACGGAGCTGCTGGCGCTGATAGCCCGTCCAGTCATTCCACTCGACCACTTGTGTGGGCGTATTGTCTCCCTCAAAGCCAAACTCGGTGTCCCGCACGGGATTGTCGTCAGCTGTGGAATCGATGGAAGTCGTGCCGTTCTGCTCATCTCCCGCATACACAGGGAGTCCTTCAAGACGTGCATTCAGCATTTCGACTCCAGCTCTCGGACTCGACATCACGCCGCGCAGCAACCCGAGCGCCGTCCAGTAGTGGACCTTGCGTTGTCCATCTTGTGAAGCATTGGCAGCAATGAGCTTCTTCGCGAAGTCGAGGATCTGCTCAAAAAAGCGGCTGTAACTAGGAGACAAGTCATACGGCCACTCGAACGGATCTCGTTTGGGGAATGGGGTGTTCTCGCCCATCCATTTCTCGACATCGGCGCGCTTGCGTTGTACGAAGAACCGGGCCAGCTCGCGGCGCTGGGCTTGGGACGAAATAGGAAGATCTAGCGTCTCGAACTCAGGTTTCAGCAGCCCAAGCAATGAGTGAAATTCTTCCGGTTTGCCACTGTGTGGTGTCGCGGTCAGTAAGACAAGCTGTTGGCCGGGTTTGCTCGCAAGGCGACTGAGCAGATGGTAACGTTGCTGCTGACTGGGTACCGCGCCTGCCGGCCTGGCGCACGTGTGGGCCTCATCCACAATCACCAGTTCCGGACACTGCTCGATGAAGACGTCACGGCGCGTGTCTGACTTGATAAAATCAATGCTGATGATCTGGTAGGGATAGTAATCGTAGACACTCGTGTCACCTTGAATTTGCCGGTCGAGTCGCGCCTGAGTATTGGACCGAATGATAACGGCTTCTATATGCGGAACACACCAAGAATTGGCTGATTAGGTGGCCAGCGCATACAGGCGGCCATCCTCCCAGCCATAGCCAAACTTCTTCAGGAAGTTAACGGTATGGGTCTTCACAGTCTG
>JACXTT010006574.1_pt1 | contig 16560 bp, 8 predicted proteins | sample 9270951 | NCBI WGS metagenome assembly JACXTT01 (sample SAMN15532306, study PRJNA645909) | rock metagenome | isolation source: weathered quartz diorite | place: Puerto Rico | collected 2017-06-21 | reverse complement strand
CCCCAGTTGCGGGCGGCCTTGCTCCGGCACGCCGCATCGGCCACGGCAACCACGGCTCAGGCCGCATAGGAACCACTCAGGAGCCGCCAGCGAATCTCAACTAAGAATGGGATTGACTCGGCCTGGGATTTTCACACCATGACCGACCCGATCAATGAGATCAATCTGAAGAACGGCCATTCCCTCGTCTATCTCACGATAGAGTTATCATTGGCTCCTGAAACTCAAGAGCAATTGATAGAGAAATTCGGAACCAATGACCACAGCAAACTGTTTCGGAAGATTAGCGAAATGGATAACGTCGTGTTTATTTCAACGGCGGGCTATAATAAGTTTTTAGTCGACTATTACCATTATTTTTATGATCAAAACTACACATTCGATCCCGTTGAGCCATATCCCGCATCATTTTCCAGGGCTACGGGACTCAATTATTATCGAGTGAGAAAATCATAGACGGGCCGCTTTACCTGCCGGTGATCGATCGCTTGGCTCTATCAAAAACTGACGACCGACTTCTCGCTATGGCTCTCACTGCGTCGACGATGAGAAGAAGAACGACGAGTGCGGCTGTGAGTGCGGTGAAAATGAGGCCGATTCCATATGGTCTCGGTATAAACCTTAATGTAATATGATGATTGCCGGCCTGAACGGCCAGTCCCATCAGCGTCCCATTCACCTGAAACAGCTCTGCGTCATGCCCGTCGACCACTGCTTCCCAACCTGGAAAGAACTGTTCGCTCACGACGACGATGCCCGGCCGTACCATGCGAGCATCCAGTTCGAATCGATCGGTCGTCGGTCTCGACATCGCGACGGGCGATACCAGCGGTGGTGCGTCGCCGGACAATGGCTCAAGCCCCGACAACGGTTGTTCACCGACGGCCATTCGCGCCGGGTCGAAGTCATCCCGCAGCATGCGTTCGATGGTGTCGGCTCGACTGCTCGTTCGTTCGTATCGATGCACCGCGTAGACCCGAGGAAGGTATCGCGTCGCCTGATAGATCGTGAGGTCGGAACGGTGCCGCAGCTCATAACGGTCCCGAAGGGAGTCGTCCAATACAGCGCCTGAGGGTCCCACAATGTATTTGACGTTCAACATGGGGAGCAATTTCGAGGTAAAGGTCCGCGGCTCGATATAGTTTTGGTGATACTGCCCGAGCTTCGCTCCCGGTTGTTCATGACTCTCCATGGCCGAGAGCAGCTCCAGATAGCTCCCTGGAAACATGCTGGCATAGCCGCCGACCGTTGCGATGTCGAAGGTCATGAAGGTGTTGTAGCGAAAGCCGACCGGCAACGTTCGAAACAATTCGGGGTCCTGTTGAAGATAACGGAGGCCCGTTGTCGCGGGGAAGACCATCGACCGATCGACTCGGGTGTTCACCCTGAGACCGAACGGAATCAGGTCGATGATGATCAACGCCACAAACACGAGGCAGAGCGATCGAAGGCTGATTCGGCCCATGGCATGCAAGAGGAACCCTGCTCCGGTCGAGGCGAGGAACGCGAGAGGGTAGAAAAAATCAGGATTGTTCACGCGAAAATGGTTCGCCAGAGAGTAATTGTGAATCAGGAGAGGGTTGTGAAGGAAGTATGCGTGAGTTCCGATCAACGCGAGCAGCAGGGCCAGTACCACGCCGAACACCCATTTCCAGACGAGCGAGGCCGCGCGCGTCTCCAACGGGTGGCGAAGAAGGCTGTCCATTCCGAGCGCCGACAGAAAAGCAAACGCGGGCGGCAGGAGGATGAAGATCCGACTGGGCTGCATCCCGTTGAAGCCGGGAACGTACCGGTACATGAGGAAGTACAGGAGAGGGAGTTTCATCGCGACGATGACGGCGAGTGCCACGATCGAGGACCAGAACACGGCCGTCCAGCGGTAACTCTTCACGCGGTACGCAAACGCCGCCAAGACCAGGGTCGTCACCCCCATGTAGACGCCCATCTCGTTATAGTTCTGATACACGACGGTGGAACTGCCGCGGGCGAAATAGGCGCCGCCCGGTTGGTAGCCGAAAAAGTTCGGGAAGAGGAAGGTGAAAATCAGCTCGGGATAAAACGTGCCCGTCTTGGCTCGCATCGATTCGAAGGTTCGAGTCGTGCGGTGGGAGAGCTGCATGTACTCGAAAAAGTGCCAGATGGTGGGCAAGGCGATGAGGGCGCCGACGAACAAGGGTCCGAGGTAGCAGCGGAGGGGGCGGATACGTTCCCAGAGCGGACGCCCCTGATCCCACTGCTCGATCGTTCGCGACAGGGCATAGAGCCCCAGCAAGGGTACGAGGAAGAAGACCCATTGAACGGATCCGCCGAGGAGCAGGATTCCAAGCACGGCGCCGTTCAAGAGTGCGAACCGCATCCGTTGTTCGGCCAGGCTCTTCTCGAACAGGTACAGCGAGATGGTGGTTCCCGCATAGGAGAAGTCGGCCGACATGAACTCGAGCCAGACCATCAAGAGGCCGTTGAACGTCAACACCAAGCTGCCGAACAGGGCGGGAAGTTCGGAGAGGCCGCGCTGCCTCAACAGGAGGTAGGAGAACGAGGCGATCAAAGACAGATCGATCAGCATGGCCAGACCGTGAGCCGTGGCGGGCGAAAACGCCCAAAAGAGCACGAGGTACAGGGGATTCATCACGAAGTTGGTCATACTCATCATGGCGGTGGGAAGTCCCAAGAACACATCGGGATTCCAGAAGGGAATATGCCCCGCCTTGAGTTGTTGCGACACGAAGTGAAGAAACGGGTACCCGCCCTCGACCACGTCGCTGATGACGACGTTGTTGATGGGCGTTTTGTTGGGGAACAACTGATCCCACGGTCGCATCACCTGAAGATAGTCCATCGGCAGAAAGACCTTGCCTTCGAAGATGAAATCGAATCCGAAGAAGAGCATGCTCGATAGGAGGACAGCCCATGGAAGCCACCGCCACACCATGGGGGGTGATGTGGTCCGTTGGCCGTGATCGGGATGCGGGGATCGGCGGTAGGGCATCTGCGTGGGGACAGAGTGTACATGAGGCGCTGCGGGTGTGCAACAGTGCAGAAACGGACGGCGTCTGTTGACGCGGATAGTCGTTGCATATTATGATCCTGCGAAATTACAGGATCGAACGGATGGACGGCGGTTCAAGAGATGAAACATGAAGGTGGAAAATCAATCAGGGAGCATGATGATGGACTCCATGCCTCGATTCAGTTGTGCCAACTATTACCCACGAATCCAACCCCACTCGATGTTCGTACGCATTGGAGGGTCTCATGAAGCGGGCTGATCGACACATCGCTTGGCTGTTGCTCCGTGTCGCGGCGGGTTTGGCCGTGGGATCGAACGGGCTCTCCCCCAACCTCGTCATGGCTCATGAAGGTTTGGTCGCGTCATTCGATGCGAGGGAGATTCGGTCGACCGGATCTCGGAGAGATTACGGCGAGGCCGCCCCGCCCCTCATAGCCAAGGGCCAGATCCAGATATTTCCCGAGCCCGTGCCTGGGCAGGTCCCTCCGCCTGAGGCGAGCCCCACTCCCCAGGATTCCGGCGGTTTTCTCGGTCCCTCCAACGCCGCGAGGTCTGCCACTGCACCGGACTCCCTTCAACCCGAAACGCCAGTGTCGACGCAGAGCTCAGACGGATCACCCCCGCCTGTTATCTACTATCACATTGACTATGTCCCTCCTGTGACTCCCCCGGAGGGCCCACCGCCCAATGTTCAAGTGCCGTAACAGCTCCCTGAGGCTTATGCGGCCGACTCTGGCCGGGTTACTGCTCGCGGCGCTGGCACTCGGCGCCACGGATACCGTTGTGGCCTTCGACGCGCCCGATCCGTCCGCCGAGGAAAACACGGCGATCCGCTCCCAACTGGGGGGTGAGGCGTTTCAGACGAGTTTGTTCAGCGGCTCGGTCTCGACTGGCCTGGGGATCGCCGTCCCGCCGGGCACTAATGGGATGCAGCCGAAACTGACCATTGCCTACGACAACTCCTTGCGCAACGAAGACGACAGCCTCATCGGGGCTGGCTGGAACTTGACCGGGCTGGGATACATCGAGCGTAGCAGCAAGTTCGGCGTGCCTAGGTACGACAGCACCGATACCTATGTCCTCAACTTCGGGGCAGGGAAGTACGATCTGGTGTATGTCACCCCCAGTGCAACGCAGCCGGTGCTTACAGGCTATTATCACACCCGGGAGGAGACGTTCCTCCGCGCGACCTATGACGCGACGGCGGACTCGTGGCTGGTCACTGACAAGAGCGGTACTCAGTACAGCTTCGGCGCGTCCGTCGACTCGAAAACTTTGCCCATCGGTCGCACCGGCACACGGCGCTGGTCGCTCAACCTCGTGACGGATATGCACGGCAATCGGATGCGGATCGCCTATCTGAACAATCCAAAGGATCTTGCGACCGGGGTCCTCGACACGGGCGCGGTCTATCCCTCCTTGATCTCTTATACCGAGGGCAACGGCCTTACTACCTTTCGCACGGTGGAGTTCGCTTACGAGGCGCGTCCCGACGTCGTCACGCTTTACCGTTCCAGTTCGCCCGTCATGATCGACCGGCGTCTGGTTGCCGTGGACGTCAAGATGAATAGCGCCATAGTGCGGCGCTATGAGTTGACCTATCAGGCTGCCACGGATTCCAGCGAGTCGCTCCTCAAGCAAGTCCAAGAGTTCGGCGTAAACGCAGACCCTGCGGTTCGAGGGATCGGGACCAGCCTGCCGGCGGTCTCATTTGGCTACTCGGCGGGTGACGGTCGTTTCGACACCACGCCAACCGAGCCGTGGGCGACCCAGCTTGCGGATGCCTTTACCGATACCGATGGCGAGCATATCCCGGCGTTTCTTACCGATCTCACGGGCGACGGGCGCGCGGATTTTCTCACCTGCCAAGCCGATTCGTGGTACGTCGCCACCTCGACGGGGACGGGGTTCACCGCCAGCACGACTCCGTGGTTGACCGGGGTGGCGTGCAGCAACCGCATCATCTCGTTGGGAGACTTCAACGGCGATGGAAAGGGAGACCTCGGCATGATCACGGCTCCCGACCGCATCACCGTTTATCTCTCGACCCCTTCGTCGACACTGGTTTCTGGCTGGCAATGGGTCTGCCCACTCTCCGGAGGGCTCTGCGGCGTGTTGGCTGGTCGCTTCGGCGATTTTGACGGAGACGGTAAGACCGATATCGCCTTCTCGGTTGTGAACGCCGCCAGCAGTTGCGGTACGTATGGGTTGCCCAATACCGAGGACTGTATCCTCTGGCAAGTCCAGCTCTCGACGGGCGCGAGCTTTGCCACCCCGCAGCAATGGTTTTGGTATGCGAGCTCTGCCGGTGCGCTCTGGACCCGCGTGGGCGATTTTGACGGGAATGGCATGTCGGATCTGATCGTGGACTTCGGCGGGGTTGGGAGGAACAAGATCTGGGTGGCGTTGTCGACGGGTTCGGGGTTTTGGGGGACAAATAGCGGCTACTGGCTAAACCCGCACCCCACGGATGCCTCAGGTGCCCCTGTTCCACGTGGCCGGTGGAAGCTGGACGACTTCAACGGCGACGGGCTCACGGACGCGGTGGTGTTCGATGAGAACCTCACCACCGCGTCGGTGATCTTGTCCAAAGGGAACGCGTTTCAGCCTCCCAATGCCTGGCTGGGTCCAGTCGCGTCGTGGTGCACGCCGACTGCGAGCTGTTCGCCGTTTCTCAACACGGGTGATGCCAACGGGGACGGTAAGGCCGACCTCCTGGTGCTGAACAACCAGACCACGGGGAACTGGTTCTGGCAGGTCGCGCTGTCATCCGGTAAGAAGTTCGACGCCCCAGGCAGCGGGAGCTGGCGGTCGATGACGGATCTGACCTGCATGGCCGAGTTGTTCGAGGATTTCGATGGCGACGGCAAGCTGGATCTGGGACGGTATGCGGCGAGAACATCGGGCTGTAGCACCAATAGCGGTGCGTTCCAGGTGTTTCTCTCGGCCGGTCCACCGATCGATCTGGTCACCACCATCAACAATGGTCTCGGGGGTACGACGACGCTTGACTACCGGTCGACCGGTGCAACGAACGGCTGCGCCAGCGGGGTGACCGGCCTGGTGGTCAAGCTGTACACGCTCTGCACCTCGACCCAGAATGATGGCATGGGCTGGTTGTCCACTACGCAGTACGGCTACCAAGGTGAGCAATATAACCCAACGAGCCGCGAGTTCTGGGGCTTCAGCACCGCCACGGTCACCGATCCGACCGGTGCATACACCCGCACTACGTTTCTTCAGACCAACCAACTCCGTGGTAAGCCAAGTGTCGCGAAGACCTCAAGTGCGGACGGCACGATGTCGAATACGACGACCAATGCGTGGAGTTCGAGTAATCCCATCACAGGGGCTCCGTCGATCGTACTCCCCGTGTTGAATTCGGTCACGACCTCGGTGACCGATGACGGCGGGGCGACGACCAAGCAGACGAGCACGACCTACGGGTACGACGCCTACGGCAACGTGACGAGCGTAGGGAGCCTTGGGGATACCGCGGTAACCGGCGATGAGCGCTACGACTACACCGAATATGCGTACAACACGACCGCGTGGATCCTGAATCGACCGACCCATGTCTACACACGAAAGTCAGACAACACGATCGTCGCCCAAAGCTGGAACTTTTATGACAATGGGACGACCGTCATACCGCCTGGGTCGATTACCACGGCCATTACCAAAGGCGACCTCACGAAGGTCTGCCGCTGGCTGAGCACCGCCCCGAATCCCGGACCGACCCCCTGTACCGCCGAGACCACCTTTGGCTACGATCCCACCTATGGCAATCGCACCAGCGTAATGGACGCGAACGGCCACGCGAGTTCCACAGCCTACGACACGACGTACCAGACGTTCCCCATCACCGAAACCAATGCGTTGAGCCAATCGGTGATCAGGACCTATTGGGGGGTCAACACGAGTCTGAGCGCATCAATCGTGGGCGGGGCCTATACGGTTCCGGGGTTGCCGGCGACGGTGAGCGATCTCAACGGTGTTCAGAATGCATCGTATTGGGATGAGTTGGGGAGGTCAAAAGCAACGGTCGTGCCGCCTGATACCGCCGGGGCTCCCACGACGATCACGACGTATCACTTGAATGGTGGCGCGGCGCCCGAGGACACGGTGGTGCAAAGGCGTGAGAAGGCCGGGGCCGGTGGAACCCTTGATAGCACCGCGTTTGTGGATGGGTTGGGACGGACGATTCAAACCAGGACCGAGGCGCCGGACGGGACGAACCAGGTGGTCGTCGACACGACGTACAACAGTCGTGGTTTGGTAGACACCGTTTCGATCCCCTATTCCGCATCGACGAGTGCGACCTACACCGGACCGAGTACCACAGCAAAGAAAACCACGACGGTGTACGATTCCCTCCGCCGGGTGACCCAGGTCACGAACACCGACGGGACCTACTCCAGCCGATCCTACGACAAGTGGACGACCACGCTGATAGACCCGGACGGGCGCAAAAAGGTGGAAACGCGAGATGCGTTCGGGCGGTTGATCACGGTTCAGGAATACACGGGGTCGGACGGGCGCGCGGCGGCCATGGGTGTGCCGTCCGCTGGGTATAGCCCCTATACCACCACACCCACACAGTATGCCTACGACACCCTCGGTAATCTCGTGCAGACCACAGACACCCTGGGCAATGTGGCGACGATGTCGTACGACACGCTGGGTCGCAAGGTAGCCATGCACGATCCGGACATGGGGGATTGGAGCTATCAGTACGACCCGGTCGGCAACCTGCTCCAGCAGATCGATGGTAAGGGGCAGACCATCGCGTTCACCTACGATGCCCTGAACCGAATCAAGAGGAAGACCACGACCTCGGCGCCGACGCCTCCAGCAGATCTGTCCGGTGTAATTGCGGTGACAGCAGGATTGGTACATACCTGTGCGTTGCTGGGAGACGGGACAGTGTGGTGCTGGGGGGATAATTCGCCGACGCCGGTGGCGGTGGGCGGGCTGTCGGGCGTGGCAGCCGTGACGGCCGGGGACTATCACACCTGTGCGTTGCTGGGAGACGGGACAGTGTGGTGCTGGGGGAGTAACATCAATGGCCAGTTGGGAAATGGGGCTCCGCTGTCGGCTGGGTCCGATTCGCCGACGCCGGTGCCAGTGAGCGGGACGTTTGGAGTTGGCGTGTTGTCAGGTGTGACGGCGGTGGCAGCTGGCGGGCAGCACACCTGTGCGCGGTTGGGGGATAGGACGGTACGGTGTTGGGGGAATAACGACTACGGCCAGTTGGGAAACAACACGACGACCACCTCGTCGACACCGGTGCCGGTGAGCGGACTTACCACGGCAACAGCCATTGCGGCCGGAAGCAATCACACCTGTGCGGTGCTGGGGAATGGGACGGCGCAGTGCTGGGGGGATAACCACCGCGGCCAGGGGGGGCATTGGTTGGCAGTCTACACGCGGGTGCCGGTGACGGTGAACGGGCCGTCTGGAGTTGGCGTGCTGTCGGGCGTGACAGCCGTGACGGCCGGGGGTGTCCACACCTGTGCCCTGCTGGGGGGTGGGACGCTGCAGTGCTGGGGGGGGAATGACTACGGCCAGTTGGGAAACGGAGACTCTGGGTTCGGGGTCTATTCGCCCTTTCCGGTGCCAGTGAGCGGACCGTCTGGAGTTGGCGTGCTGTCAGGCGTGACAGCCGTGACGGCCGGGGGTGTCCACACCTGTGCCCTGCTGGGGGGTGGGACGCTGCAGTGCTGGGGGGGGAATGACTCCGGCCAGTTGGGGAATGGCGTGACAAGCTATACGCAGCCGACGCCGGTGGCGGTGGGTGGGTTGCCGGGTGTAACAGTAACGGTTGTTGAGGGTGGCTACAACTACACCTGTGCGGTGCTGGGGGACGGGACGGTGCGGTGCTGGGGGAATAATGCCTCCGGCCAGTTAGGGAATGGGACGACAGCCAACTGGACGTTGCCGATAGGTGTTGTGCTCTCAGTACCACCCACGGCCCTTAGCGTCATGGATTCACCAGGTGATACCGGCGGTGCACTTCGACTGGCCTGGACTCCAAGCACCTGGGCCGGCGCGACCCAGCAGCGTGTGTACCGCGGCACGGCCTCCGGCGGGCCATACACACTGGTAACAACCATTCCGAACAACACGACCGCCACGTATACGGATACCGGCCTCGTCAACGGGACGACATACTACTACGTGACGCGAGCCTTTGATGGGACCCGGGAGAGTGCCAACAGCAATCAGGCTAGTGCCGTGCCGATGAGTAACGTGGACACCACGCCGCCCACCGGCACGGTCAGCATCAATAGCGGGGCGGCCGCTACGAATACCACAGCGGTCACGCTCACGTTGACCTGCGCCGATATGGGATTGGGCTGTACTTGGATGCAAGTGGCGGTGGATGGGACGGCTGACACAGAGGTCTTTGTGGCGTATGCGACTTCGGTCTCAGCCACGTTACAGGGCGGGGATGGGACGAAGACGGTCGCGGTGAAATTGAGAGATGGGGCGGGGAATGTCTCAGGGCAGGTCACGGATACCATCTTGCTGGACACGACGACGCCGACCATCTCGGCGGTGGCGGCGGGTTATCTGACGAGCGCCGGGACGACCATTACCTGGACGACGAACGAGGCGGCAGATTCCCAGGTGGAGTATGGGCCAACCACGGCGTATGGGAGTAGCACGACGGTCGACAGTACCTTAGTGAGCAGCCACAGCGTGCTGTTACCGGGTCTTAACCCCTCGACCTCCTACCACTACCGGGTCAAAAGCCGAGATGCGGCGGGCAATCTGGCAACGGGGGCGGATGCTCCGTTCACGACGATGGCCGCGGGGATGGGGCCGGTCGCCTGGTATCGGTTCGAGGAGACAGGGACGATCACGACGGTGGCGGATGCGTCGGGGAACAGCAATACGGGCACGAACCATGGGGCGACGAGTTTCACGCCGGGGAAGGTGGGGAATGCGTTCTCGTTCAGCGGGGCGAACGCGTACGTGGACATCCCCAATGGGTTTACCAACACGATCAAAGGCAGCGACACGCACACGATCATGATGTGGGTCTATCCCCAGTCGGTGGCCAACGCGCCGGTGCTGCTGGATGCGCCGGGGCTGGGCTCGGCGGGGGCGTTTGTGGAGATCGGGAACGCGGCTGGCAGCACCTACTATTGGGGTTATGGGGGCAGCTATCGTACGTACAGCGGGACGATGTTATCTGCGAGCACGTGGCATCACCTGGCGTTTGTGAAGACGGGGGCGACGACCGGCAACCTCTACGTGGATGGGGTGGAGCAGACCAGTTACACGGGAGGGTTCCTGCAAACGCCGAATGTAGCGAGTAACCTCTTTCTGGGGGCATATCAAGGGCCATCAGCGCCCCTGAATGGGAACCTGGACGAGGTGAAGATTTATAATCGCGCGCTCTTACAGTCCGAAGTGCAGGCCGAGATGGCGGCTGGGCCCCCGCTGGCACCACCGACCAATCTGGTGGCGAGCGCTACGAGCACGACCCAGGTGAGTCTGACGTGGACAGCATCGGCTAGTGCGGGGGTAGCGTCTTACAACGTGGAGCGCAGCGCAAACAACGGCGCCTTTACCCTCGTGGCCTCGCCCACGACAACGAGCTTCATCGACACCGTACCAGCCGCCGGAACCACGTACCTCTATAAAGTCCGAGCGGTGTCCACGGGGGGCGGGAATCCCTCTGCATATAGCAATATGGACTACGCCACGACCCAGACGTTTATCGATGAGCCGACTATTCGGGCCGTGCACTTCGTCGAACTCGCCAACGCGGTCAGCGCGGTGCGGCGCAGTGCGGGATTGTCGGCCTTTGCCTGGACAGCCACGGATGGTACCGGCAATCCGATCCCCCCACCGGCCGTTGGAAATGTCGTAATGACCCAGCACATGCTTGACCTGCGGAGCCAGTTGAACCAAGCGCTCACGGCGCTGGGAGTGCCGCCACGCAGTGATGAAGCCATCACGCCGCAGAGCACTCCTGTAAAGAAGCAACATCTGATCGATATTCGGCAGGGAACGAAAGGCGTTCCATAAGACGACAACGTGAACCCTGATTTGAGATTATGCCATTTACGAAGGAGACGATCATGAGCCAGCAGAGCCACCGAGCTCCTCACCGCCATTGCCCGTTGCTTCCGTTGGGGCTGTGGTGTTTCCGTGGTCTTGTCATAGGCTTGCTGTGGGTTAGCCTGACCACCAGTGCAGCGGCCCAGACCGTGGTAAATGGCGACTTTGAGAGTTGCGCGACTGCGGGCGAGGACAACAACCCGCCGGGCTGGACCGTGAGCACCACGGCCAACACCGGCTGCTCATCACAACCACCGGCACAGCACAGTGGCAGTTGGCGTGGCTACGCCAGTGCCGGCCAGTATCTGTATCAAGCCGTCTCGCTGACCGGTGGAGTTGCCTATACATTTAGTGTGTTGGCCATGGTCGGAGGCGCGACGCAGTCAGCGAGTCTGTTAGTGTCCTCGACCTGGAATGGGGGCACCACGTATTGCAGCCCCGCGCCCGTGACATCAACCACGACGTGGACGCTCATGCAGTGTTCCTATACGCCGGCGGCGGATATCACGGTCTATATCACCCTGAAATCGACGTCGGATTCAGCCGCCGCCCGGTTTGATGATGTCACGATTATCCGGCCACCCACGAGTGTCACGGCCGCGGATGTGGCAGGGGATCAGGGCGGGGCGATTAATGTGAGCTGGACGCCGTCGAGTGCCACCGGGGTCACGGAGCAGCGCGTCTATCGTGCCACTACCTCGGGCGGACCCTACACGCTGGTGCAGACCTACACGAATAACACCACGACGAGCTTTGCCAACACGGGCCTGACCAACGGCACGACCTACTACTATGTCGTGCGGGTCTGGAATCTAACGGGAAGTGTGGAGAGCGTCAACAGCAGCCAAGTTAGCGCGGTGCCGGTCGATAACGTGGCACCGGCGGCCCCCACAGCCGTTTCGGCCGTGGACACCCCGAGTGATGCGGGTGGATCAATCACCCTGAACTGGACCGTGAGCACGGCAACCGATGTCACCCAGCAGCGAGTGTACCGGGGCACGGTCACGGGTGGGCCCTACACGCTGGTCACAACCCTGACAGGCAACACCGCGACCAGTTACGCCGACACCGGGTTGACCAACGGCACCACCTACTACTATGTACTGCGGGCCTATGATGGCACCCAGGAAAGTGCCAACAGCAGTCAAGCCAGCGCGGCGCCGGTTAACAACGGGGGATCAAGCACTCAGAGCTGGCAGCAGAACATCAATGGGACGGATCTTTATTACAACGCTGGCAAGATCGGCATCGGGGCGACGAATCCGGGCTCTGTTCTGCATCTCATTACGAACTCTGGGGATGATGCATCAGGGATTCGATTGGAGAGGACCTCAGCGACCACGGGCCGATACAACTTGAAGATCGGTCCCGCTGGAGACTTGGTGATCAGCGAAACCGGGATCGGCGACCGGCTGACATTACAAAAAACAACCGGCAACGTCGGCATCGGGATCACCGGCCCGGGCAGTATGCTCCATGTGAACGTGCCGGACAACGGTGCCGTGGTGCCGACGCTGGCCAACGCGGTCTCCCAGGCCGGGGTGCGATTCGAAAGCGGGTCCGGTTCCACATGTCCTGGGCAAACGTTGTTTGGCAATAATGCCGGAGCAAATTATTTCTGGATGCAGGTCGGAAAGATTGACAGCGGCTGCATTTCCGGAACGGGGAATCTGCTCACCAGCTATAGCTTGGCGATCAACCCGCTCGGCGGCAACGTGGGCATCGGGACGACAAACCCTGTAGGGAAATTACACGTCAGGAACGGCGATCTGTATCTGGATGCCGATTCAGGTCCGACCATGCGATTTATGAATGGCACGACTGAACGGGCGACGATACGGACGGTTGGAGCAACGTCAGACCTCATCGTACAAACGGCCAACGCCGAACGGCTCAGAGTAACAACAACCGGGATCCAGGTGACCGGCGACGTCACCGTGACCGGCAATATTGCCGCCAAGTATCAAGACGTGGCCGAGTGGGTACCGGCACCCGCCCCGCTGCCTTCGGGCACCGTTGTGGTATTGGATATCGAGCAAATCAATCAGGTTGTGGCCTCGACCCATGCCTATGACACCAAAGTGGCCGGGGTGATCTCGGCCATGCCGGGGCTGCTACTGGGTATTGGAGGCGAAGGCAAAGTAAAAGTGGCGACCACGGGCCGGGTCAAGGTGAGGGTGGATGCCGGCAATGGCGCCATCAAGGTGGGCGATCTCCTGGTGACGAGCGATGTGCCTGGTGTCGCGATGGGATCGAAGCCCGTGGATCTGAGCGGTGTCCCCATGCACCGGCCCGGCACCATTGTTGGCAAAGCGCTGGAGCCGTTGAAGGAAGGCCAGGGCGAGATACTCGTCTTGCTCAGCTTGCAGTAGAAGCAACATTGGCAATCCAAACAGGGATAGGGGAGTAGGGGGCGACGAATGGCCATCCGAATCGGCGATCCGTCTGGGCGAACGACCTTCGGGGTATGTCACGTGTCTGTATGGTTTGCCATAGGCCTGGTGTCGTTTTGGGTGGGAGTGGCCATCTCCCCCGCCCACGCCCAAACCGTGACGTCCACGGTCACGTACACCTACGGAGACGAGATAACGGGCCATACCAACAGCATCGGTCGACTCGCCTTAGTGGAGGAGAAGGAAGGCAGCACGACGGTCGTCCGGAGCACGAGCTTCGATTACGACGTCCGGGGGAATATCACGAAAACAGTCAAGGTCATCGAGAGCGCGACGTACACCACTCAGCAAACCTACGATTCCCTCAACCGCGTCGAGACCGTCACGTATCCGGACGGTGAGGTCGTGACGAACGCGTTTGACCCGGCCGGCAACCTCGACACGGTCTCAGGCCTGAAGGGCGGCGTGACGACGAACTACGTGACGGACACCCAGTACGACGCCTTCGGCAAGCGCACCCAAATGACGTTCGGCAATGGCACCCAGACGACCTACACCTACGACCCCAACGCCTTCCGCCTTCAGCAACTCGCCACGACCGGGCCGGGCGGCCCGCTCCAGACCCTGAGCTACACCTATGACGCCGTGGGCAACGTCCTTGCAATCACCGACGGCGTCAACGCCGCGTACAACGAATCCTTCGGCTACGACGACCTCCACCGCCTCACGAGCGCCACGGGGCCGTATGGTGCCCTGACGTATGCCTACGACCAAATCGGCAACATGACGTGCAACAGCCAGCTCGGGCCGTGCACGGCCTCCAGCGCCAATTACGGCTACCCGCCGAGCGGCGCCAGCTCCGTGCGGCCCCACGCGGCCAACCAGGCGGGGGCCAACACCTACACCTACGACGCCAACGGCAACATGACGAGCGCAATCGACTCGGTCTCCTCCGTGGCCTGGCGGACGCTGAGTTATGACGTGGACAACCGGCCGACGAGCATCGTGGCGAGTGGTGGAACGGCGACGCTTGCGTACGACTACACGGGCGAGCGGGTGAGAAAGACCGTGGGCGGCGCGCTGACGACGTACGTGGGGGCGCTGTACGAGTGCAGCACGAGCTGCACCAAGTACCTCTTTGCCGGCAGCACGCGGGTGGCGCTGAAGGCGGGCACCAGCGTGCTATATTTCCACGGCAATCACCTGGGCAGCACGCACGTGGTGACCGACGGGGCGGGAGCGAAGGTGGAAGAGATCCACTATTACCCCTACGGGGCCACCTACAGCGACACCGGCGCTGTGGGCGTGACGCGGAAGTACACCGGGCAGGAGTTTGATCCGGAGAGCGGGCTGTATTACTATGGGGCCCGCTACTACGATCCGGTTCTTGGACGATTCATCTCGGCCGACAGCCTCGGTGCTCGGCTGGGACAGCCCCAGAGTTTCAATCGCTACAGCTATGTGCTCAACAACCCGCTACGCTACACCGATCCCACGGGGCACGTGGAGTGCGAGGGGTTCTGGGGGTGCACGAAGGCGTATGCGAGCGCCGCGTGGGAAGGGGTCAAGAGCTGGGCCAGCAATGCGTGGGATACCGTTACCGGGTGGTTCGGGGGCGGGAGTGGCTCAGGAACCGGGACGAGTGTTGGTAGTGGCGTTGGCGACGGCTGGTCCGGGGCCCCAAGGGGCGGGAACACGGGCGGAAGTAGCCGCGGCAGCACGGGTTTCTTGGGTGGTGAGAACCTCTGGACTCCGGGGAGTTGGGCCGCGTACATCGTCTCGGACGAGGGGATGGCGAGCCTGCCGAGGGTGGCGCAGTCTGTAGAACTCGATTCGGTATCAGTGCTGCCACTCCGAAACCCAAATAGCTTAAACGCTCGCGCCGCTACAAGAGACATCCCTCCAGGCGCAATAGTCAACCTGATTGTAGAGCGAGGCAACCCCGTTGACCCAGGGCCTGGCCACCCGCGGCAAGGTACCCTGGCGCCACCAAATTTTGAAGAGATTGGGCGAGTGCCGGGGACAGTTCAACCCAATGGGTCTGTTACTTTTCCAGGGGTGGATGTCTCAACCTCTGGGGATTTTAGGTACTTTAGGCTGACAGTCGACTTTCAGCCGGGCCCTTCCCGATTGTTTACTCCATTTACTCCTGGGAACCCTAGAGGATGTGCACCGTGCCGAGAAAGCCCGCCTGGCTCGGCAGGTTATGACCAAACCCTTCCTCCTCATCGACGGCCGTGGGGGGGCGAATGATTAACGATGAACAGGAGCGGTTAGAGTCATGAAGTGTATGATAGCGATGGGGCTCCTTAGCGCCGTATCGCTGGTTTCGGTGGACGTGATCGGTGCCCAAATGTTGTGGGGCCGATGTGAATATGAGGCACTAACGAATCTTAAAATCGATCAAGTGGTTGTGAGCTCATGGCTGCCTCGGGATAAATCGCAGCAATTGTATGATCGCGCCATCAAGCATTTAGCCGAGGCGGGCATTCACCCCAAGCGCAGGACACCGGTTGCCTTGGGGTATCCGAGCCTGACCGTGACATTTGATGCTCTCGACCTCAGTAAAACAGGGCCGAACGCGTTATCTGGTTACACCCTGCCCGGCAAGTGGCTCTATCGGCAAAAACTGGAGGTGTGGGAATATGTGTATACCAAGCGATATCCTAATAAACCCATTGAAGCCGTCGTATGTTCTATCACCGGTGGGTTTCCCAAAATCGTTGGCGATGTCCCGTTTGAAGAACTGCAAACTGACCTTGAATGGCTTCTCGATCAATTTATTTTGGTTTATAAAGGCGAGCCGGATAGGAAAGGGGCACCCTGAGGGTACAAGCACAGAAAAGCAACTGTCTTGAGTAGGAATAATTGGGGTCAGGAGGAGCGGCTTGGGGTCTTGCAATAACACATCACGGGCTACTCGGCTCAGGTCCGCTGTTTGATTGCAAGACCTCGAATCTGCCCCACCACAATCACCGCCGGCGGGGTCACCGCCACGATGGCGTACGACTACACCGGCGAGCGGGTGAGAAAGACCGTGGCGGGCGGGACCACGACGACGTACGTCGGGGCGCTGTACGA
>JACXTT010006573.1_pt1 | contig 16568 bp, 19 predicted proteins | sample 9270951 | NCBI WGS metagenome assembly JACXTT01 (sample SAMN15532306, study PRJNA645909) | rock metagenome | isolation source: weathered quartz diorite | place: Puerto Rico | collected 2017-06-21 | reverse complement strand
GAGTCAAGATGATCGCCTGGCCCGCTACCTCGCGAACCGCCCCGGCCAGCTCCACCGCCGCCCACGCGCCCGAGCCGCGTGACGTCCCGCCACTGCCCTACAAAGGCGGTCCTGCACCCGCGGCGACCGCTTCAAGCCACGACCGGCCATGCCCCGCGGATGGAACCGAAGTGCCGGATCAGTGAGGGAAAATCGGCGCTCGCGAGATCGGGCGTGACCGGTGAGAGTGTTGGCATCAAGTAAAGGCAACCAGCTTCTACAAGCGGTAGGCTAGCGATCAGAGTCTCTGCTTGTTCCACCGCCTTGAGCCATGCTTCCTTAAGTTCCATCAACTTTAGCGGTCGCGCCAGGTTTTCTCGTGCCAGGTCTTCGTCCCGAAACTTCATATTGCGTCTGGCGAAATCGAGCAGCGACCTCGGCGTGAATCCCTGATCCTTTCCACAAGCGGCCCAGCAGATGGCGCCGAGGCTGAGACACGATTCGTGCAAGTAGACGATGTCGATAAAATCGCGAATCTCCGAGCGCGCTGCAAGGGCCAATGCCTTATTCGTTGCGAGGTCGGCTGGGTGCAATGCGTAACCGAACTCCGGGTCGGGCTGCACCGGAAAAAACCGAAACGCGGAATCGTGACACCACTCCACCTTCAGCGTCTGCTCGCCGCGCCTTACGTGCGCCCGCTGCATGTTCTGTTCACGAAACAACCATACAACGTCGAATCCGCTCTGGATAAGTAGAGCGGCATCTCTTTCTGAACTCGTGGCAACGACCTCCACGCCGTCATGGAACAGGTCCACGTCAGCTGAAAAGCGCGGACTGTCGTCTGATCGATTGATGGCGAGTCCGCCGGCCAAATGGCTTTCCGGCTGACGATTACCGGCAAGCAAACGCAACACTTCCGATTGAAATGTGGTTAACGGCATGGTGGGTCTCTATTTCTCCTCCGTCTCTTGCAATTTGGACGCCGCCAGCATCCCCTGGCGGCCGCCGTGAGCGCACAGCCCCTTCACAACAGATGGAATCGTGTCAACCGTCACTTTCAGGTCAGGCCGCCAGTGCCAAAAGCAACGAGCGTAATACTCGTTGAACAGCTTCTGAGCGAGTTCGACTCGTAAGCGCGACTTCTCATCGGACAACATGGCTCATTCTCCGAACGACTACGGTATGTAATTATATCGTGCCCGCGCCGGCAACGCGAGTTCACCTGAAAATTGGCTCTCCTGTTGGCGACGGCGCCGATTCGTGATATGGTTATGGTCTCGATTCATGCCGAATTGATTCAGACCTTGAGGACTCCACCATGCCGCGCACTCTCCGCTCCCTATTTGCTATCGCGCTCAGCCTCGCCATTCTCTCCGCAGCCATCGCCTGGCAATTCGGCGGTGCGAAATCCGATCCGCCGATCAAGAAGATTCCGACTATCAATACCGGAGCCTCGTACTGGAAAGGCAACCTGCACACCCATTCCCTCTGGTCCGACGGCGATGACTTTCCCGAGATGATCGCCGACTGGTACAAGCGGCACGGCTATCAATTTCTGACCCTTTCCGATCACAACACCCTCGCCGACGGCGAACGCTGGATCGAAGTCCCCGCCGGCAAGGGCACACGCGAGTTGGCCGTCAAGAAATATGTCGAACGCTTCGGCAACGCCTGGGTCGAGCAGCGCAAGAACGGCGACAAGCAGCAGGTTCGGCTCAAGCCGCTCGCGGAGTTTCGCAGCGTACTGGAGGAGCCGGGCAAGTTCCTGCTCATTCCCGGCGAGGAAATCACGCACAAGTTCGCCAAGAACCCCGTACACATGAATGCGATCAACATTCGCGATGCGGTCGCCCCCTCCGACGGGGCGAGCGTTGCCGAGACGATTTCCGTCAATTTGCGCGTCGTCGAGGAGCAACGCAAGAAACGGGGCTGGAAGACCGTCGCCTTTCTCAACCACCCGAACTTCGGCTGGGGCGTCAAGGCCGAGGACATGCTGACCGAGGAACTGAAGTACTTCGAGATCTACAACGGCCATCCCGGCGTGCGCAACTACGGGGACGACACGCACGTCAGCACCGAGCGTATGTGGGACATCCTGCTCGCACTGCGGCTCGGCAAGCACGGCCTGCCGATCGTCTTCGGCATGGCGACCGACGATGCCCACGGCTATCACGCTTACGGCGTCGGCAAGACCAATCCAGGCCGCGGGTGGATTATGGTCAAGGCGCCGTACCTGACTGCCGAGGCGATGGTCCGCGGCATCGAGGCGGGCGATTATTATTGTTCAACTGGCGTCGTCTTGAAGGATGTGCGTCGCAACGGCAAGGAGTTGTCACTCGCGATCCAGGGAGAGAAGGATGTGAAGTACAAGACGCAGTTCATCGTGACGCTCAAGGACGCGAAGCTGACCTCGGAGGCGCGCTTTGACAAGGACAGCAAACCGCTGGACGTGACGCGCAACTACAGTGCCGACGTGGGTAAGGTGGTCGCGGAGAGCGAATTGCTGGAGCCGAGCTATCGCTTGACCGGCAAGGAGCTTTATGTGCGAGCGAAGGTGATCTCGACGAGGCCGCATCCGAATCCGTATCAGAAGGGAGACATGGAAGTTGCGTGGACGCAGCCGGCGACGCCGTGAGGCGCCGCGAAAAAATGCGAGACACGCAAAGGAGAGAGGGGACCACAGGGGTCATGTTCTCTTCGTTTGCGTGTCTTGCGTTTTTTTCGCGGCGAAGATCATTTCGCCGGCGCCATCTTGGGCGCGACGACCGGAGGCGGCGGAGCGGGGGCGGTGAAGAACATCGGCACGACCGTTTTCTTCAGGTTGTGCCGCAACGACCAAACGTTGTGGCCTCCCGAGCCAAAGTAGCTCTCGTTCCAGGCAATCTGTCTGAGGTTGCGATAGAGTTCGAGGTCTTTCTTGTCGGTGGACATCGAGCAGAAGCCGAACTTGCCCGCGGCATGGCCCGGGGCGCCGTCTGCGTTGCGGTAATGGTAGTTTTCGGGGTCGAGCACGTCATCGTTGGTGCTGTAGAAGTTGTCGATGCCGTAGCGTGCGGCCTTCAGCGCTCCCGTTAGATCGTACCCGCGCGAGACCGCGGGCGACAGCACGATGATGCGATCGAGGCTCTTGGGCGGCAGCATCCCGGCGGCCACCAGGACCACGTGGGCGCCGGCGCTGTGACCGACGAGAAAGATATGGGCGTTCGGAGCGTCTTTGCGGATCGCCTTCACCGAACAGGCAATGCGGGCGGCGGCATTCACCTGGGCCTCCATGTCCATTAGGTCCAACTTGCGGCTATCGTGCCGAGTCCATGGCACCAGCTGAATTTTCAGGCACAGGTTCCTCTCCTCATTGAGATCGAGCAAGTTGTCGCTGACCGCCGTCGAGCCCGCGACGCCGTTGGCGACAAAGACCAGGAGCTGACCGTCGAGATGCTTGAACGACGGCGCCGGCTGGACGACGATCTTCGGCAGCGGCGCCTTGGGTTCTTCTTTTTTCGCCTGTCCGAAGACGGGCTGGTGCAACAGGCCGCACAATGCCAGGCCGATGAGCAGAAAGCTCAGGCGCCTCATGATTCTCTCCTCCGAATTAGAATGCTTCGCTGACCTCACGCACTGCGGTGAATGGTCAATTCAATCAAGTGTAATTTTCGCCCGCCAAAACACCGCATCGACTTGCGTGAAAACAGGAGAATTGTTTGCAATCGAGGCTCTGCAAGCCGCATCTTCGGCAGAGATTAAACCGGATTGGCGAGAGTCGAGGCGTAAGGCCGACGTGTTGGAGCGATTTCACGTCGGGAGAATCTTACGCAACGCCGTGAAGGCGATTTCCGCGACCTGCTTGGGGTTGGCGCGCCAGAGTGTCGGGTTCATCAACTCCAGCGATACCCAACCCGCGTAGCCGAGACGGCGCAAGACGTCCAGAATCGGCACCAGCTGAAAATCGCCGTCGCCCGGCAGCACGCGGTCGGCATCGGTCGCAAGCTCGCGCGCCACGCCCGACAGGTCAGCGATCTGCACGTGGGCAAGCCGATCGAGGGTAAGGTGCGCGAAATCCTCAAACTTGCTCGGACCGGTGTAGTAGTGAAAAACGTCAAGGTTGACGCCGACGTTCGGCTCGCCGCAGGCTTGAACCAGCGACAACGCGGTATCGAGGCTGGCGCAGAAGGTGTTGTTGCCGCGAAACTCCAGCGCCAGCGTCACGCCGAAACCGGCGGCCCACTGTGCGGCTTGCGTCAACGACACCAGCGATCGGCCCAGCGCGGTCCGGTCGACTTTGTCCACGAAATCGGCGACGACCAGCAGCGTCTGGATGCCAAACTGCTGGCAAAGGTCGAGCCGTTTGCGGAAATGATCGTAGTGGGCCTTGCGCTGCTCGCCTTGCGAAAGGAGCAGGCCGCCCTGATAGGCAGCAGCGGCGAGCGTCATGCCGCGCTCTTGCAGCAGTCTGAGCGTGTCTGCGGCGGAGTGCTTGGCGAGATGATCTTCGAGCTTGGTCAGCCAGACTTCCATGGCGCCGCAGCCGGCGTCGGCGTAGTTCGCGACGTCGTCGGCAAAGGAGCAGGGCATCGTCGTCGCTTGGCTGATGCAGGGTTTCATGAACGGATTTCTGCGTCGAGCGCTCGCAAGGCGCCATGCGGGCGCTAGACGGGGAGCGGTTACTTCTCCACATCGGCGATGCCGGTGTTGAGCCGAAGGTTGTTGGTCAGGTCCTGCACGAGGTTTGACCGGCGCAGGAAGAGAAGCGCAAAGCAGGTATTGAGCGGTGCGCTGGCGCCGTGGTAGTGGGCCGTCGGCCAATCGCCCGCGGCTTGCTGATTGTGGACGAGGATCTGAGCGCCCCAGCCATACCAGTCCTTGCCGGCGATGGTTTTCAGATCATAAAGCATGGCGACCCGTTCGACCGACCAGAGGAAGTAGAGGTTCTGCATGGTGAACTGCGTCTTGTTGGGGTCCGTGGATGGTTGCCCAATGTGGCGCGACAGGGCATGAAGGCCGCTCTGGATGCTGGAGTCCTGCAGGGCGGGCTTGATGATGATGTCCTTGGGATTCTTCGGATTGAAGGCGACGATTTCGGGGGCGGCGCCGTGCCCCATGGCCAAGCCAAGCAGACCAACGTTGGTCATGGTATTGGTGGATTGGTTTCCAGGAAAATATCCCCAGCCGCCGTCGGCATTCTGCGGGTTCATGAAACGCTGATAAGAAGCAACCAGGGCTTGATCGGTGGGGACGCCATGCCGACGCGCCGCCCACAGGGCCAGCATGGCAAATTGCGTGTTGGAGTTATCGCCGCCACCTTTTCCTTTTTTGACTTGCGCCTTCTTCAACCCCTGGTTTTTCACGATCGGCAGATTCTGCAAATTGACCGGCAGCGTTTCCGGCCGGATCGGCTTGACGGCGGGCTTGTCGGGATTGGGCTTGGCAACCTTGGGATCGATGCCGACTGGAGCGATCACGCTGGTGTTTGGGTCGGTGCCGACGGGAGGAATGACGCCGCCTTTCTTCGGATCGGTACTCTTAGCTTCGATGGCTTGAGTCAGAATCAATTCGTTCAGCTGCTGGAATGGATCGTCCAGCTTGGCGGGGTCGCGTTTCGGATTGACGACAATGCCGGACTGGGTCTTCGGATTGCCGCCGCCGAGCGGATTGAGGAAGTTAGGCTCCTTGTTCGATTGCAAGAAGGCGTAAAGTTGAAACATGTCCTTCGGACTGAGCGGCGGACAGGTGTAGGTCCAACCGCCGCAGTCGTTTTGTCCCGCGAGCAAGCGCAGAGCCATGCCCTGGATCAGCGGGCGATCGCGTGAATCTCCAAGGCGATCGAGGAAGAGGACCGCCAGCGACAACTCGTAAGTAGAATTGAGTTTGGCGGTGTGGGCGCGCACAAAAGCCGCGGCTCGCTGGACCGCCGGGTCCTTGGCGGGGGTGTCGCACTCCAGCAGCGTCAGTCCGCCGATGGCGGCGTAACCGACCCCGTGACCGCTGGCCCAGGTGCCGTTGGCGTTCTGCGACTGCTTCAGATAGGCGACCCCTTTTTCGATGGCGGCGTTGATCTTCTGCTGATCGAGCCCGGTGATCGACTGTTTCGAGAAGTTGACGTTCGAGATCGGGTCTATTTCTGGATCACCGACGCCGGGCTTGGCGGAATCCTTGCGCAGCAGGACTTGTTTGACCTCGTCCTGAATCTTCTTACGCAGGTCGGCATCGTCCTCCTCCTCGGCGGGCTTCTTGTTTGGATTGTTCGACGTATCGACCTTCGAATTAGCCACGACTTTCGGCTCATCGGACTCGGGGCCGGCGCCGGTGCGGGAGGCGACCGTGATGCGCCAGGCGGCGATCGCGATGCCGCCGGTCAGCAGGAACAAAAGACCGAACGCCGCGACCGTCATCACGACCTTGCCAGCTAGGGCCGACTCGTCGCGCTGGCGGCGCAATCTCTCGGCCTGCGCCGCGACGCTCGGATTCGCCTTGTCGGCGGGCGGCGGCTTCGGCTTGGCTTTCTCCGCAATCGCCCCGGCTAACGGAGCGCTGTATGGTTTGGAAACGAGCACCTCTCCCTTGGGCACACGCTTCACGCTTGCCGCGGCCTTCGGAGTCGTCTCGATTGGCTTGGCGTCAAGATCGGGCAACGTCGGCGTTTCCGCTGCGTCGATGCCGAGTACGCCGACCTTTGGCATGTCCGGGGTTGTCGGCACGACGGCGGCCGCGGACGCCTCCGACGCCGCCATCTCGACCGGCGGCGGCTCCTCAACGCTCGGTGTGTTGGCCTTCGTCTCGACTGTCCCAGGCACGACAGGCTCAGCTGCCTTCGGGAAAGTATCCGTGACGGCATCGCTAAGCGTCGGCATCTCGACGGCGTCGATGCTGCGCATGTTCTCGTGCTTCTTTACCGGCACATGGCAGGGGACCGCGACCGGATTGGCCGCGCCGAAGGTCCTCATGCAGATCAGGCATTCGACCGGCGTCCCCTCGACGATCTCCATGCCGAAGTTCAAAGTCGAGCCACAATGCGGACAGGAGAGTTGCGTGCTTTGCATGGCGGTGGTCCCTGATGTTTCCCAGGTCCGAGCGGACGGCATTCTCTGATCATCTTAGTCTACCAGAGGGCGGGGGAACAATGCCAGCAATTGCTGGAAAAATCGGGCGTCAGTTTGTCGCCTTTCGCTCCGCGAAACGACCGCCTTTTTCCTGATCCTCGGCAAAAAGGAGAGCATCATGTGGCGCGTGTTCATGATCGTCGGCTGCGTCGCCTTCCTGGTCGGGCTGGGCTTCATCTGCCCGGCCCTGCAACGGATCCTGTTCCAGAAGGCGCTGCCGTTCGCGATCGTTTTGCTGACCTTCGGCACCCTGGTCTCGGCCGGCGGCATCTGATCAGTGGCCCACGGCATCGAGCGATTTCGCATGCCCAGCTCCTGACCGTGCGTGAAAAGAGAGTAATTTTCGGTAGTGGGTCAGTTTGCCCGTTTCGTGGCGGCAAGATTCCGATCTTGCCGATGATTCCCGCCATATACGGCAAGATCGGAATCTTGCCGCCACGAACTGACCCACTACCTGATTTTCAGAGCCGAGCACGGGGCGCACTCGCGAAGTAAGCGGGGAACCTTGCAATTGCTCCGCTTTCTTCGCGAGTGCGGTCCGTGCGCGGCTCCAAGTGTTGCTGAATCACGCTCCTTGATCAAGCAACCTGGTGGCAAGCAGGGCAGAGAATTCCGGTCGCGTAATCTGAACAGGCCGACTTGCCTCCAATCGGCCTTGATCGTCCTTAACTGAAAACGCGAATTTGCCGATCATGACGATAGGATCGGTTATCGCAATCTAAATACCCGGAGGTTGCAAAGATGCGCACCTATCGTCCCGCGTTCGACGTGCTGGAAGACCGGACCGTGCCGACGCTGATTCGCGTCTTTCCGGCCGCGCCCGTGCTGCCGCCGGCAACGCATTTACAAGTCATCGTGCCGCAAGATGTCGAATCGGGCAAGCCGTTCAACGTGCTGGTGTCGGCCCTGGACGCGAGCAATCACCTGGTTCCCACTTTCAAGGGGACGGTACAGGTCAAGCTGGCGACTGCCGACGCCAGCGCAACGCTTCCGGCCAGCTTCACGTTTGCCGCCGCCGACAAGGGCCGGCACACGTTTCAGGTAACACTCACGGCAACCGGCGCGCAGACAGTGAAGGCGACGGGCGGAGCGATCACCGGCCAATCCGCGCTGACCGTGGACCCGGCCGTCACGCACTTCGGCGTCTACGCGTTCGGCCAGGCGGTGGCAGGATCGCCGACGATCCTCAACGTCGTCGCCCTGGACGCCAATAACCATACCGTCGCCGGCTACTCGGGAACCGTCCACTTCACCAGCACCGACGTGTACGCGATCCTCCCGGCCAACTACACCTTCAACGCGGCCGATGGCGGCAGCCACCTCTTCCAGACCACCTTCGGGACCATCGGCCTGCATACGCTTGCCGTCAACGCGACCGCCAACGGCTCGATCCTTGGCGCAGTCCAGCTTCAAGTCCTCTCGCCCTGGTACTATCCCGCCTTCTCGTATTCTCCCGGGTACGGCAACTGGGGTTGGGGCAACCCGTGGTTTTGATGAAGCTGGTCCTCCCATCTATAATGAACGCCAGGCCCGCGTCTTCGAGATCCAACTGCCATGCTCTGGTTCAGTGCCGCCGTCTTGTTCATTCTGACGCTATACGCTTGGCGGACTGCGCGGGAACTGAAAGCGGACGGCGAGTCGCCTGGCCTACGCAAAGTATATATTGCGGCTGCAATCTGCGGAGCGATCGGGACGCTGTGCTTTGTCGCAGCGAATCTGATTTAGCCCGAAGTTAAGCGAGGCAGCAGCCAATCCCGCGCTTGCGCTTCGGGCTAAGACAGCAGGTGTCTTCATGGAAATCGTCGGCATCGGCACCGAGATCGTCGAATGCGTGCGCATCGGCCGCATGATTCAGAAACAGGGCGAGCTGTTTTTGGCCGGCGTATTCACAGCCAAGGAAATTCGTTATTGCTTGAGACGCAAGAATGTGACGGAGCATTTCGCCGGTCAATGGGCCGCCAAGGAGGCGGTTCTCAAAGCCCTGGGGATTCACGCGGTGAAGCGACTCGCCTGGACCGACCTGGAGATTCGGCACGAGTCGGTCAAGGGGCCGCGCGTTCACTTGAACGGCTTGCTCAAGGAACTCGCACGAAAGCGCGAGGTGGGCGAGATTCTCGTCACTATCGCGCATTGCCGGACATACGCGACGGCATTCGCGCTTGCTCTTGCGAGCGTCGAGGCGTAAGCCCGACGTGTGCACGTCGGGCTTACGCCTCGACGCTCGCCAAGATCACTTGGCGATGTCCATGATGATTTGCCGCGCAGCCTTGTACGCCAGGCGCAGCGAGGTGGCCCGTGCTTCGAGCTGGCTTTCCGTGAAATGTTTGCCGGGCTCGCACTCGGGCAGGCCGGCGAGTTCGACCGTCAACGGCAACAAACTCATGAACTCCTTCGCCTTTTGCTGCTGCCGTTCTGCTTCGGGATTCATCGATTGTTTCTCCTTGGCGAGACGCTTCCAGGCATGAGAATCGGCTGCCGTCAATTACTGTACCAGGACGATATTGCGGGCCGGCAGAAACGTCGCGCGTCGTTTCGCGAACTTCACGAAGATGTCATCATAGCTCTTCATTTTGAAACCCGGAAACTCTGTCAATGCTCGCATCAACTCTGGCTCGAACAGATTCTTGTCCAGCTCATCGAGGACGCCGGGCGTGGTCAACAGGGCATTAAGCTTGGGGCAGAGCTCGGCCGGATTGACGTTGGCGTTGGGATCGCCGAGCAGTTCGCGTTCGCGTTCGATGATCTTCCGGCGCAGGTCGCGCAGCCGGCAGATCTCCAGGCCAAAGCGTTGAACATTGATTTGCAAATCGGTGAGGTAAAGCTGGAAGGCGTCGGATTCAAGCACTTCCTTGGCGAATTCCGGCTTTTCTCGATTGGCGCGGACCAGCTTCAGCTTGTAATCGATGGCGGCGTAACGATCCTTGAGCGGCTTGAAGATGCGCACGGTCAGGCGGTCGGCATGCGCCTCGCTCGTGACCATCATCAGGGCATCGATGGCCTCATTGTTGGTAGCGCGGTATTCACGGCAGACCGTGTCGACATTGTCGGTACAGCCGGCCAGGCCAAAAACGAGGAACAGCATCAGGATCTTGTAGCGCGTCATCGTTTCACCGCGGACAGGAGACCTTGCGATCCAGACTCAAAATCCTTCAAGAATTCCTCGCCGCCTTTCAGCTCGCGCACCCGTTTGACCTGGTAGCGCACGCGGTCAACGGCTCGTTCCATGGAGGCGTGATCCTCGGCAAGCCGCTTCTCGACTTCGGGAGGCGCCGGCTTGGGGAGCGCGCCGGCCTTGCGGACGATCGCGTCAAACTTCTTGCTGCACTCCTGCAAAGCGATCTTCGCATCGGCCATGGACTTCTCATCCTTGACCGTCTCCAGGATATCGGCCGTTTCCTTCCAGTTCGCCCGCTGCTCGCGAAAGACTTCCAGGTACTCCTCGGTCCGCGAACAACCGATCGGCGCCAGCAGCAGAACCAACCAACCGCAGCGAGCGGCGCGAAGCATGACCGGCACCCTTCGTGGATTCACGCTCTATTATTTGCTGTCTTTCTTCAAAACGCCACTGATTTCTTTCAATGCTTCCTTGCCGCCGGGAATTTGCTCGACCCGGCGCATCTCGGTGATCATTTTCTTCATCGAATCATCGAGCTTGGGCTTGTACAGCTTTTCCAGCCGCACTTTTTCATCCTTCTCCGGCTGCTGCATCTTGGCCGCCTTGGCCTTCGCTTCGAGAAAGGTCGCGGCGGCCTTGCGCAAGTCCGGCTTGGCGGCGTTGGCGCTATCCTCGTCGATGATTGTCTTCAAGCTGGCGCCGATCTTGTCGAAACTTTCGAGCACCTGCTGCAGCGCCTGCTCGTAAGGCGAACCTTGACTGCCGGCGGCAAGCCCGGCGGCCAACAACACGATGCCGATGCTCCAGGCGCGTACTTTCATGGTTTATCATCCTGAAAAGAACAACGGATATCCATTTCCACGCGGACACCGCTCACCGCTTACTTTGCCAGCGCCTCAAACGGGGCTTCCGCTTCGATGATCTTGTCGCGCAACTCCTTCACCTTGGTGCCGCTAAACCGCTTCTCCGCGTCGGCGATCGCCGTCCGTAATTCCGCCCGCTTCTTCAAGAGGTCCGTGAAGGCCGCGTTCAACTGGTCCTTCTGGCTCTTGGCGTATTCCTTGCGCTCGACATCGGTGATCTGGGAACGCACCTGCTCGATGCGGCGTTTGAGCTTCTGGGCTTCGTCACCGGTCTCCTTCAGCTTTTCGGTCGCCTTGATCGCTTCGGAAAGGTCGATGCTGTTTTTCTTGGCCTCGTCGGCGCGTTTCACGGCGTCATCGACTCGGCCTTTGATGTTGCTGACATCAACTGCCGCAATGTCGATCATCTTGATCGTGTTCTTGATCAAATCCTCGTGCGTATCGGAGCCGCAGCCAACGAAAAAACCGCTGAGGAGCAAGGAGCAAATAACCACCAGGAAACGCTTCATATCAAAAACTCCGTGTCGCCGAATGTCCGTGACTCATTCATGGGAAAGCCCAGGGATGAGGTACGACGAACTCCTAGGATCGCACGTCAACATCTGGACTTCTCAGATTAGTATAACAACTCACTTCTCTCATGGCGATACGGTCCTGCTTTAGCTTTTCGTAGGTCAGGCCTTCCAGCCTGACTCTTGGCGAACGGTGTCAGGCTGGAAAACCTGACCCACGACTGCCCAGCCTTGCCTCACAAGACTCCCTTGGTGGACGGCACGCCGACACTTCGCGGATCGAGTTCGACGGCCTGGCGCAACGATCGGGCCGTCGCCTTGAAGACCGCCTCAATGATGTGATGCGTGTTGCGCCCGTAATGGCACAGCACGTGCAAGTTCATCAAGGCGTTCCCCGCCACGGCGCGCCAGAACTCCTCCGCCAGCGGCGCGTTGAAGGTGCCGAGCAATTCGGGCTGCAACTCCACATTCCACACGCACACCGCCCGGCCGCTCAAATCGAGCGCGGCGGTCACGAGCGTCTCGTCCATCGGCAGCGTCGTCGAGCCGTAACGGCGGATGCCGGCCTTGTCGCCGAGGGCTTGCGTGAGCGCCTTGCCTAAGCAGATGCCGACGTCCTCGACGGTGTGATGAGCGTCGACGTGGAGATCACCGTGGGCTTCGACGTCAAGGTCGATGAGGCTGTGCCGGGCCAGCAGGTTGAGCATGTGATCGAAGAAGCCGACGCCGGTGGCCAGCCGGGCCTGGCCGGTGCCGTCGAGGTTGACGCCGAGCCTGATCTTGGTCTCGGCGGTGTCGCGCTTGATCTGAGCAGTGCGTGCCGCGGCCATATCACATGATCCCTTTCAATTCAGCCAACAACCGATCGATCTCCGCGTCGCTGCCGACGCTGATGCGCAGGCCATCACCGTGGCCCGCGTAATTCATGTAACGCACGAGAACCTTGTGCCGCTTCAATTCCTCGAAGATCGGTTTCACCAGGCGATCCGAACGTGTCGCCCAGACGAAGTTCGCCTGGCTCGGCAACACGTCGAAGCCGAGCTTACCCAGCTCAACCGTCATGCGGCCACGGGTGGCGACGATCTTCGCCCGCGTTTGCTTCAGGTAGTCCTGATCCTCCAGGGCGGCCTGGGCGCCGGCGAGGCTCAACGCATCACAATTATACGAATCCTTGACCTTGATGAACTCGCAAATCAGCCCCGGCGACGCGATTGCGAAGCCGAAGCGTAAACCGGCGAGGCTGTACGACTTGCTCAAGGTGCGCGTCACGACGACGTTCGGCAGCCGGGCGAGGCCAATGGCGTTAGCGGCCGCGAAATCGACATATGCCTCGTCGATGATGAGCGGTCCGCGCAGTTCCATTGCCAGGCTTTCCAGCGCCTTATTGCTGACCATCGTGCCGGTCGGCGAGTTCGGATTGGCGACCAGTGTCAGATGGGCGTTCGGCTTCGGCCAGGGCGTCGGCAGCTGCCAGTCCTTGGTGTAGGGAACCGCCTCGAAGCGTGCCCCCTGGGTGTCGGCAAGCGTCGAGTAAAGCACATAGCTCGGCGTCGGCGAGACGATCAGGCCGCTTTCCGGGACGAAGGCGCGCGTCACGATGGTCAGGATGTCGTCGGACCCGTTGCCGATCAGCACGCCGTCCGGATCGACGCCGAACAGCTTGGCCGCGGTGTTGCGAAAGGCATTGCCGAGCGGGTCGGGATACTTGCGCAGCCGATCGGAACGCAGCAACTCGGCCATCGCCTCCAGAGCGCGCGGCGACGGCGGATACGGATTCTCATTGGTGTTGAGCTTGACGAAGCCGTCCCCTTGCGGCTGCTCGCCGGGGGTGTAGCCGGCCATTGCGCGAATGTTGGGGCGAAGCAATTGCGACATGGCAGTCCCGATTCCGCCGCTAGCGGCACTCATTTCAATCGAATATCGACGCTCGCCGAATGCGCCGTCAAGCCTTCCTTCTCCGCCAGCACGCGCACGTCGCCGGCGAGCGCTTCGAGTCCCTGCGGCGTGAACGTCATCACGCTGGTGCGGCGCAGGAAATCGTTTGCCGACAAGCCACTGGCGAACCGCGCGGTGCCGCCGGTCGGCAACACGTGGGACGGCCCCGCGACGTAATCGCCCAGCGCCACCGGGGCATGATGCCCAACGAAGATTGCGCCGGCATGATCTATTTTATCGACCAGCCGGTCCGCATTCCGGGTCGCCAGGTGCAAATGTTCCGGGCCGATGCGATTCGTCCAGGCAAGCGCCTGGCTCGGATCGCGTGCCAGCACCAGCGCCCCGAATTTCTCCAGGCACGCCCGCGCCAGCTCGCCTCTCGGCAACTTCGCCAACTGCCGATCGAGGGCGGCCTCCACCTGGCCGAGCAATGGCTCGTGCCAGGTGATCAGGATGCTGCTGGCCGGATCGTGCTCCGCCTGCGCGATCAGGTCGGCCGCGACATATTCGGGCGACGCTGAATCGTCCGCCAGCACCACGACCTCGCTCGGCCCTGCCAGGCAATCGATGGCAACCTGGCCGAACACGAATTTCTTCGCCAGCGTCACGAAGATATTGCCGGGCCCGACGATCATGTCAACGGCTTCCAATCCCTCGACGCCGTAGGCGAGCGCCGCCACCGCCTGAGCGCCGCCAACGCGATAGACCTCGGTGACGCCAAGCTCCTTGCAGGTCGCCAAAAGATCGGGATTATTCGCACCGGTCTTGGTCGGCGGCATGACCAGGGCGATCTCCTTGACGCCCGCCGCCTGGGCCGGACACGCCGTCATCAGGATCGTGGACGGATACGCCGCCGCCCCGCCCGGGACGCACACGCCGACGCGCCGCAACGGTTGATAGCGCAGCCGCAGCTCGGAATGATCGCGTCGTCGCAGGATGGCATCGCGATGCACCAGCCCCATCTGAAAGGACAGGATGTTGCCGCGAACTCGCCGCACCGTTTCGAGGAATACCGGCGCCGCCGCCTGGTGCGCCGCGTTGATGTCCTCAGCGTTGACGCGCAGAGTCTCGGCAGTCAGCCGCACCTTGTCGAGCTGCTCCGTGTAGCGCAAGAGCGCGGGGAGTCCCTGCCGCCGCACGTCGGTGCAGATGCGCTCGACGACCTGCGCGGGCGTCAACGCCTGCCCGAAAACCTGCTCGGTCAGCGCCTTGCCGCGTGGACTGACGACGTCGGCTTGCAAACTGAGCTGTCGGCACAACTGCTGCAACTGATCGGCGGCGTCCGCAGCGGTATGCGAAATGCGCCGCATCTTGAGTTTGGCCATGAACGGAATCTCCTGCCTCCAGCGATTCAGTTTCAACGTGGTGGCAAGATTCCGATCTTGCCGCTTTCTCGCGCATCCCCGGCAAGATCGAAATCTTGCCGCCACGTTGAATGCAAAAGTGAACTATACGGCCCGCGGCGCGGAATTGCAAGAAATTGCCGTGAGCATAGGATGATCCCCATGAAAGCAATCCAGCTTGAGAAACCGAAACAATTCCGCCGGATCGACCTGCCTGACCCGCCGCGCCCCGGCCCCGGCGACGCCATCGTCCGCGTTCATCGCGTCGGCATTTGCGGCACCGACTTCAGCGGCTACCTCGGCAAGATGCCGTTCTTCAGTTACCCGCGCATCCCCGGCCACGAACTCGGCGTCGAAGTCGTCGAGGTCGGCGCCGAGGTCGCCAACGTCAAGCCGGGCGATCATTGCTCCGTCGAGCCGTACATCAATTGCCAGCGCTGCTACTCCTGCGCCCGCGGCCACACCAATTGCTGCGAGAACCACCAGACGCTCGGCGTCCACTGCGACGGCGGCTTGCGGCCGTTCTTCACCGTGCCGGCCCGCAAGCTGCACATCTCGCGCAAGCTCACCTTCGACCAGCTCGCCCTCGTCGAGACGCTCGGCATCGGCTGCCACGCTATCGAGCGCGGCAAACCGCAACCGGGCGAGACGATCCTCGTCATCGGCGCCGGCCCGATCGGCCTGAGCGTCATCGAATTCGCGAAGCTGTCCGGCGCCCGCACCGTCGTCATGGATGTGAACCCGCAACGGCTCGCCTTCGTCCGCGAACGCATGGGCATCGCCGAGACGATCCAGGCGACCGGCTCCCCTCTCTCCCCGGGAGAGGGGCTGGGGGTGAGGGAGGATGCCGACATCAAGACCTTCACCGACATGACCGCCAGCAAGCTCGGCAACGTCGTCATCGACGCGACCGGCAGCAACCAATCGATGGCCCGCGCCCTGCAATTCGTCGGCTTCGCCGGCCGGCTCGTCTTCGTCGGCATCACCACGCAGGAAATCACGTTCGCGCATCCGCTCATGCACCGCCGCGAGATGACGCTGCTGGCAAGCCGCAACGCGCTGTCGGCCGATTTCACGCGCATCATTTCGTTGATCGAAGACGGCCGCATCGACACGCGGCCTTGGATCAGCCATCACGCGGCGTTCGATGAGATGATCGACGCGTTTCCCGGCTGGCTGCAGCCGGAGACGGGGGTGATCAAGGCGATTGTGGATGTGTAGTAGGAATCGACAAAAGGAAGTGCTTGACCATGACAAGTGCCGAACGCTTGAAGGCTGCATTAAGCGACGCCAATCCGGCGGTGTGCCTGCGCCAAACGGTCGAGCAGTTGTTGACCGAGGGTTGTGCCCAAGAGGAAATCGTGAATCTGCTGGAACGTTTGCTGGTTGACGTAAGGGGCAAGGATGCACGAGAAACCGACAAAGAAGCGATTTTGGACGTTCTTGACGGTATGGCGGGATGGTGTCACGAGGAGCGCCGCTTAGTTCCAAAGGGGGATTGATGACGTCCTCGCGACCATTGATTATTGGAGATCGCACATGCGGTCCACGTTGAAGAGCTTCGGCTGCGTGGTTGCTATGGCAGTAGTGCGTCTCCAACGCTAAATTCTGGGGTTACGCACGTTCGGGAGGGCGAGGCCTACCCTGTGCACAACTGCCACTTTTGCTAACCCGTTGCGAGCAGCTGAGTTGCGGCAACGGCGGTACTACGAGGCGCGATGTTTTCG
>JACXTT010006572.1_pt1 | contig 16573 bp, 13 predicted proteins | sample 9270951 | NCBI WGS metagenome assembly JACXTT01 (sample SAMN15532306, study PRJNA645909) | rock metagenome | isolation source: weathered quartz diorite | place: Puerto Rico | collected 2017-06-21 | reverse complement strand
AACCACTAATCAACTTATGCAACCAAAGATCAATCGTCGGTGAGACGTGTTGCGCGATGAGTTCCGCGCCCCAGGCCGTGAACGCGGCGGCGAAAACGTCAGCCGTGTAATGCGCGCGAAAAATTATCACCACCGCAGCTTCCACCAACGCGATCACCCCGACGACCACAGCCGCGACGGGCGGGCCGTGATACGCCAACTCCACAGCGCCCAGCACGGCGACCGCGGTATGTCCCGAGAAGAAAAAATCGTTGGCCACGTCATAAGTCACCAGCAAAGAAGGAAAGCCTGGGTGTCTCCAGATCACTCCGTCGGGTTTTGGCATCGTGCTGATTGACTGACAAATCTGGCGCAGACCGAAGAGAATAAATAGAGCCACAAACGGCCTCAGCGACGAACCAAAAATTGCGCTGGCGAGCAGAAAGATTCCTATCGCGTCGATCAATGCCGAGGTGACGATGAGCGTAAGATTCGTCGCGCGCGGATTTCGAGTGAACCAGGCGTGCAGTGGCGTCGTCAGGTCATGCAGGCGATCACCAACTCCGGCGCCAAGATCCACCTTGCGGCTGATCAGCTTCTGGGTCCAAAACCACAGCCCCACACCAACGAGAATCAGGATTACACGAAGGCCAATAAGCATTTTGAGAAGTAGAGCCGGTCACGCCACAGCTCGCATAAAGAGATTGTTTCTCGTTCAGTATTTCGAGCTGCACTTCCGGACGTTGCCGCCGGATAATCACGCCAATTCTGGATCGTGTCAATATCGCCATCGGCTCGTTATGACTAATCCCGCTAATGAGTGTAATCTGCGGACAAATCAGAGGGAGAAAACCGCAGATGAACATCAAAGAGTATTTACTCGCCGAACTTAATCGCGAAGTCGAGCGCTCGCGAGCCGCGCTTAAACAAGTTCCAGAAAACAAGTCCGATTGGAAACCACACGAGAAGTCGATGCAGTTCGGTTATCTGGCGAACATGGTCGCAACGATTCCCATGTGGATCACGATGCAGATCAATCAAAACGAACTCGACGTCGCTCCGAAGGATGGCGGCAAATTCGAAATGAAGCCGCTCAACACCAGCGCGGATTATGTCGAGGCACTCGACAAGGCTGCCGCGGGCGCGCGCGAGGCTTTCGAGAAAACGTCAGACGAACATTTGCAAACGAATTGGCAGCTCAAGGCTGGCGGCAACGTCGTGATGGAAGCTCCACGCTACGAGATGATTCAGGATTCGCTGCTGCATCTGGCGCATCATCGCGGGCAGATGACCGTGTACCTCCGTTTGATGGGGGCAAAAGTTCCAGCGATTTATGGACCATCAGCCGACGATAAAGAATTTCGCTAATCAACGTCGTTGGACTAAGCAAGTTGCATCCAGCCGAAAAGTTTCATAACTATCTGACAATTCTGCGCAGCGAGCCGGTCCCGCGTCTGATCTGTGGAAGGAAAAAGCTTAAGAAACAGCCCCGAAAACCCTCAAAAAATCTTTTTATTGACCTGATTCGTCTCGATAGCTAGTATTTTTAATGAGGCTCTCCCGAGCCATCATGCCGGGGACCATGAGCCTCGATTTGAACCTTTCGAAATCCCCCGACGCCGCCCTTCTCACACCTGATAAGCAAGGTGCACGTCAACGCGGCAGTATCAAACGCAACCTCAATTCTCTATTAGCTTCCACCAAAAAACCCATGAGCGCTCAACTTGAACAATGGCGAGTCCACACTCCCGAAGGTGTTTTCGAAACCGACCTGGAAACTCTGAAGCAATGGATTGCGGAAGGATCAGTGCTTCCGACTGACAAAGTCAGCAAGGGTAAGCTGAGCTGGATTGATGCAGGGCGCGCGCCCATGCTGAAGGCCGCCTTCCAATCCGAAGTAGTCGTACCTCCATTGTCAATCGCAAGCTCAACGCTGGCTGATCCGATCGTGCCTCAGGATTCACCACAGGATGCCGAGGTCGATCACCATGACGCACCGAAACCGGAGCCGCATCTCGTCGATCTCGCGTCGCTACCAGTCTGGTGTTACAGTCATCAACAGGTCACCCCTCAATACATCTGTCTCGCGTGCAACACCGCGGCTTGTGAGTCGTGCGTCAAATACGAAAGAGGAATACCTGCATGTCCCAAATGCGAAGCATTTTGCAAACCTTATGAAGAAGTAAGACAGCACGCTGAGCTCGTTTCTTTCCAGCGCACCGCGTTTGGCATCGATGATTTTGTGCGAGCGTTACGCTATCCGCTTGAACACAAAGTCGCGTTGGTTTGCGGCGCTTTGCTTTACGGGATCCTGTTGCTCGGAGGCTTCCGCGGCAGCGTAATTGCGTTCGTAATCATGTTTGGTTGTATGTCACACGTCATTAGCCAGGTGGCTTGGGGCCGATTGAAGCGCAGCTTCATGCCGGATTTTAGCGAGTTCTCTCTGTGGGATGACCTGGCGGTACCGATCTTCCTAGGTTTAGGAATCACTATCGTTTCGTGGGGACCGGTAATCGTGCTGCTCGTCGCGATTGTCTTCGGCCTGCTCAGCGCCGGCCCTGGGGCGCGCCCATTATCGCCGCAACAAGCTCAAGCAAACCCGCCGCCTGTGACGGCGGCGGACCTCGCGCCTCTCACTGATCCAAATGCCGATCCAAAAAAACTTGAGGAGGCCAACAATAAGCTGAATCAACTACGGCCGGGATCCGAGATTGCCCGCGAAGCGGAAGAATCGAAAAAGACAACCAGCGATCCGAATCCAAGCGTCACGATGCTGATGGGCATGATGGGTGGTGGCATGTTACTGGCCTTGCTGTTGCTCGTCGGCGTGGCGTGGGGCATCTTCTATTACCCAATGGCATTGGCCGTGGCCGGTTACACGCAGAGTGTAGGCGCGGTGGTCAATCCGCTGGTCGGACTGGATACGATTCGCCGGATGCGGGGCACTTACTTTAAAGCTTTTGGAATGGTCTTGCTGATTCAAATTGTTAGTTTGATTCTCGGCGGCGTGATTTCCTTTGTTACATCCCCGTTAGCTCTGCCTTTCTTTGGGAACATGCCAGCAAAATTTATCGACGGAAGTATAGCCTTCTATTTCAATCTGGTGATTGCTTGTGTTCTCGGACTCTCGCTATTCAAATGTGGCGACCGCTTAGGCCTTCAGCTCGATTGAATTGCAGGGTTCGCAAGAATTGCCGGTGACCCGCCTGAGGGAGGCCGTCGCTTCCAGCTTCAGTCGCTGGAATGGGCACCAGTGTGAAAATTGCCAGGGGCCGCCTCGAAAAGGGCAACGGCTCCCGTGGAAAACATTCACGAGATCGGGGTTGTCACGAATCGAGTCTCAGCCCGCCATCAGTTATAATTGCCATTCCCCAACCGTGGTTCTCACAACTGTGGGAATCCACGTTGTCGTCGCATCGCATCTTAAGGCATCGTCGCAATAAAAAGCTGGAGCAACCATGGCTGCGAAACCACCCTTTAATCGTTTGAAATCATATCGACCGACTGCCATCGTCAACGCCCCGCCGGGCGAGCGCAAACACATCCTGCGGCGTTTTTGGTTCCCGGCGGTCATTTTGCTGGCCCTCGCGGCCGGCGGATTGACCGGCATCATCGCGGCGTATCAGCTCAATTATTCGCAGGCCGCCAGTGAAGTCGCCGCGCTCGCTACTTATCGCCCGAGTATCGTCACTCGGATTTACGCGGACGATGGTAAGACAATCATTGGTGAGTTTGCGCTCGAGAAACGCATTCCGCTTCGCTACGATCAGATTCCAGCAAACATGAAGAACGCGATCCTCGCGGTGGAAGACGCGCGCTTTTATGATCACGTGGGCATCGATCCAATTCGCATCCTCGGCGCGACCTGGAAAAACCTGACAACCGAGAGAGCCGAAGGCGGCTCGACATTGACGCAACAACTTGCGAAGAACCTCTTCATCACGCGCGAAGAGAACCGCGGCAAAAACATCGAGACTCTTAAGCGCAAGATGAACGAATGGGTGCTGGCGCTTCAGATCGAACGCTATTACACCAAGAACCAAATTCTCGAGCTCTATGCCAATCACATCTTCCTCGGCGCCAACGCGTATGGAGTTGAAGCCGGCGCCGAGACTTACTTTGGCAAGCAGGCCAAGGATTTAACCCTGGACGAAGCGGCGCTCCTCGCGGGCATTCCCAAGGCGCCCGGTGAATATTCGCCGACGGCCAACATGCAGCGCGCAAAAGAGCGACGCGACCTGGTGCTGCAACTGATGGCCAACTCAGGGTTCGCGTCACAGTCCGAAGTTGATGCCGCGAAGGCGAAACCGATTCAGCTCGCCGATTCAGCGTTTTATCAACCACCGCAAGCGACGGACCCCGCCTTCGATTATCCGGTCGAATACATTCGTCAGGATCTGGAAGACAAATACACGACGCGGGTGGCCCAGACGGGTCTGGCCGTTTATTCAACGATCAACGTTGCCGCGCAGCGCAAGGCTTACGAAGTGGTGCGGGCCGGTTTGCGTTGGTACGACAAGTCGCATGGTGGCTGGCGCTCGACCTACGATGCGATTGCCACATCTTCCAATACGGGAACGCCGACGACAGCTGAACTCGCTTCATACAAGTATCCTGATTGGTATCGCGACGAATACGCGCCTGGTCGCTACTTGACCGGCCTCGTCATGAAACTCGATCAGACCCGCGACGAAGCGACGGTGCGTTTCGGCAACTACACTGCGACTGTCACAGGCGCTGAGATGGGCTGGGGTCATCGCTCAGTGCGCTCAGAATTTAAGCCAGGATATTTGCCCGAGTTCATCATCAAGGAAGTCGATAAGAAAGCTCATCGGCTGAAAGTCGAACTGAATCAAGTGCCCGCGATTGAAGGTTCGATGATGACGATTAACGCGCACACCGGCGAGATCGTCACCATGGTTGGTGGATACGATTTTCAGCGAAACAAATTCAACAACGCGGTGCAGGCCTATCGCCAAACCGGTTCGGCATTCAAGCCGTTCATCTATAGCGCTGCGATCGAGTGGGGCATGACTCCCGACACCACAGTGAGCGGCGCCGCAATCAATATCAATGGATGGCAGCCGCATAACTATGACGGGTCAACCAGTTGCGGCGATATGCCGATGAAGACCGCGCTCGCGCATTCGATGAATATTCCCGCGGTGCACTTGCTGCAGACCGTGGGCATTCAAACGGGCGCGCAGATGGTGCGACGGTTCGGAATCAAAGTGCCGATGGCGCCCTATCTTCCTTCGGCGTTGGGCGCGACGGAAGTGCCGCTCGATCAAATGGTATCGGCTTACACCGCCTTTCCGAACAAAGGCATTCGCGTGGACCCGCACATGGTGCGCAAAGTCGTCGATCGGGACGGCGCCGTAATGGAAGAGTGGGAGAAGACGACTTACAAAGTTTTCAGTGAATACGTCGCGCTGACGATGGTTTCGATGATGCGCGGGGTGATTCAAGGCGGCACCGCATCGGCCGCGAGTTCGCTCGGAATGCCGCTCGCCGGCAAGACCGGCACTGTGAACGATCACACTGATGTTTGGTTTATCGGCTACACGCCGACTTATGTGACCGGTGCCTGGATGGGCTATCCGGGCCGAAAGAAACCATTGGGGAATGATATGACGGGTGCGCACGGCGCGCTGCCTATGTTCATCGACTTCATGCGCGATTTTATGAAGGACAAGCCCAAGGAAGATTTTCCGAAGGCGCCTTCAATGCCCGAAGACATGCGGGAAATGTACAAGCAGCGTCAGCGCGAACTGCAACTTGAGCGCGCGCAGATGGCCGTCGATGAGGACCAGCAGAAGACCGATGAGAACACCACGACCACGACCACTGCGATTACGGAACCTCGTTTAGAAGACAAGACGGTCGCGCCTAAGATCGACGCACCGAGTGAGCCGCGGCCAAACGTCGAAACGCCGAAGGAAACCAAACCGGCGCCGGTGGCGACCCCGGCCGAGACTCGTCCCCGTGAAGTCGATCCGAATAAGAAGAAGGGTAAGAAGGGTAACGACGGCCCGCCGGGATAATCAGTTCCTGCGCACTTGGATTGCGCGCGCGGGGTGTTCGTGTGTGAAATCAAATGCTCGAGTTCTCTGGCATTCCCGGTTCAGACTTGATCAAGGCAGGTCTTGAGGATCTTCAAGACGGCCGCCAGACAGTAGCGAGTCTTCTCGTGGCAATTGGAGCACCACGCTTGCGACGTATTGGGCTGGAGCTGCCAAAAGATCTGCCAACGTCCCCCGAGCATCGCCTCTACAACATTCTTGCGGAAGATGATTCTGATTCGGCGCACAGCCGCTATAATGCGCTTATTCGAAAGCTGGTGAGCTTCGAACGGGCAGCGGAATGCGTCAAAATCTAACTTCTGGTCTTCTGCACAAGTTCATGAAAGCGCTAGGCGATTCGTGTTCAACTCAGGCGCGAGTTTATCTGGTCGGCGGCGCATCGGCGGTATTGCTAGGATGGCGGGCATCAACGATCGACTTGGATTTGAAAGTGATTCCTGAGACGGACGAAATCTTTCGTGCTCTGCCAAAGCTAAAAGAACAACTAAGACTGAACATTGAAACGGCTGCGCCTGACGACTTCATCCCCGAATTGCCCGGTTGGCGCGATCGAAGCCAGTTCGTTGACCAGGTTGGCAAGCTCACCTTTTTACATTACGACTTTTATGCGCAAGCGCTCGCGAAAATCGAGCGCGGCCATGACATTGATTTGAAAGATGTAAGCGAAATGATCGGACGTGGCTTGGTGCAACCGGAGCGCTTGATCGAGTTCTACAATGCCATTGAGCACCAGTTGTACCGTTACCCCGCCGTTGATGGGCCATCCTTCCGACGCGCAGTGCAGGAAGTCGTCAATGAATTCACCTGATCAGGCAGTAACTCAACCGCCCACAATCAATCCCAGCACATGCGGCAGCATCTTGCGCCACCATGGCCAGTCATGATTCACGTCTGGCCCCCACAGATCCAGATGATTTGGAATGCCTTTGCTGGTGAGGATGTCGGACAGTTGTTGACTACGGCTGGGGTCTTCGTATGAACCCTGACCCGATAAGATGTAAATCGAATCGGCCTGCCGCAGGATTGGCAGATAGTGCTCATCGTTTAAGTTCGAAAGGTAATCGACCGGATTATTGAAGTAGACGTTGTCGTCGTAGTGCCCGTTGAGGAAGTTCCGAATGTCATAACTCCCACTCATGGCGATCACACCGCGGAACAAATCAGGATGCTTGAAGTATTCGTTCGCCGCCAGGAACGCGCCAAGGCTCGCTCCGGTCGTGAGCGGTCGCGCATACTGCTCCTCATTCTCGTTCCGAATCAAGGGTAGTACTTCATCGGTGATGTAACGGTCGTATCGCGTCAGCAGTTCTGCCTTCAGCTTTGACGGCATCTCCTTGTTGAGCAGGCTCCAGCGGTTCACGCTGTTGATTGAATACGCGCGGATCTTGCCTTGCTCGATGAACGGCTTGATCGCATCGACCAAATAGAATCTTTCGTATTCGAGATAATCCGCCGCCGCCGTCGGCAGCATCAACAACGTCTGTCCCGTGTGACCGTACGCGACCAGGGGCATTTCCATTTGCAGGTTCGGACTGAACCAGCTCGTCGTTCGACGTTCCATCACATCCTCATCAATTCGTTGAATTTTTGTGCGGCGTGAATATTGTCGCACTTTAGACTATCGCGCAACCCGGTACGGCGGAGTGGCCGCGGCAGGCTTGGCGTCACCACTTCACCCAACCCGTGTCTCCTGCGGGTCAGTGATTTAGATGACGCTGCGAAACTTCTTGCAAACTTCTTGACGCGATTAATCGAATCGGATAGTGTCTGCCGCACCTCGCGCTCGAAATAACTTCGTCCCGATCGGAGACCTTCCATGCCGTCCAAGGAAAAAGGAAAGAAGGCTGGCCCTCGCAAATCTTCCCAGGCTCAACGTGAAAATAATCAAGGAGCAATTCTCGGCGCTGCCGGTCGTGTACGAAGCAAGGGCGGAAAGATTCGGCTCACGCATCACAAGGTTAGGAGCCGCTGGTTTCAAGCGCGAGCTGCCTGGCCGATGCGCGAAGCTCCCGTGCACGCGTTGATAAGTGAACGAACGCGCGCGCAAAAAGCCCTCGCCGAGCCGGAGCACATTACTGCCCAATGGGAATGCGTCGGGCCAACAAATACCGGAGGTCGGATCACTTCATTAGCATGTCATCCGACGCAACCCGATCGGATTTGGGTGGGCGCGGCCGGTGGCGGAGTGTGGTTGAGCAAGGATGCCGGCCGCACCTGGCATTCGTGCTGGAGCGATCAAGACATCCTTAATATCGGTTCAGTCACCGTCGACGGAAAGAATCCAGACACGATCTATGTCGGCACGGGCGAGGCAAATCTCTCGGCAGATTCGTATCCCGGCGTCGGTGTCTACAAGAGCATCGATGCGGGCAAGACGTGGCAGCTAATTGCCTCGAGTGAAAAGAATGTCGTGCCTAAGCGCATCGGCGCTATCGGTATCGATCCGTTTGATTCGAATCATCTCGTGCTCGGCGGTGTCGGCCTCGCCGAAGTCAGCGCGACCGGCAAAGACTTTGGCGGCATGTTCGTCTCGTTCGATGCGGGTGTGACGTGGCAACGCGAGACCTTTATCTCAAAACAAAACTATTGGTGCCACTCGATTGTCTTTCATCCGAAAAAGAAAGGAACGATCTACGCGACCTTCACTGAGCAAGGCTCGCGCAGCGGCATCTGGCGCACCAAAGATGCGGGAAAGACGTGGCAGCAACTGACGAAAGGGTTACCGGCGCCGGCATTCTTCGGACGGACGAGTCTCGCGATCAGTCCCTCAAAACCGGACGTGCTCTACGCGTTTGCGAAAAACGAATCGAGCGGCGACAAGGATCTACTTTTGGGAATTTATCGCAGCCTGAACGGCGGTGATTCGTGGAAGCCAATTCACGGCACGCATTTCAAAGATGAAGGGCAAATCTCCTACGGCAACACAATCGTCGTTCATCCAAAAGATCCGAATTACGTAATCTGTGGCGGCGTCGATCTCCATCGCACCAAAGACGGTGGCGACAGTTGGCGCCAGATTACTCATTGGGACCTCAATCGCGGGCAGAAGGGCTATGCGCATTCCGATCATCACGCGCTGGTGATGCCACCCTCGGTTGCCGGACGCATTTACGACGCGAATGACGGCGGTGTCGATGTGAGTGAGGACGGCGGCAACACATGGATGAACCGAAGCAGTGGTCTCGCGGGCACAATGTTTTATGACATGGATGTGTCCCAGAGCGATCCGAACATCTATGGCGGCGGGGCACAGGACAACGGCACCGTAATAACCAAGACGGGCAGCGACAGCTCGTTCTATGAACTGCTCGGCGGCGATGGCGGCTGGAATGTTTTCGATCCTGCAAACGCAGGGCACGTTTATGCTTCGGCTTACAACCTCTACATCGTTCGCTGGCGCGGCGGTCATCACCAGGATGTCTCGCCCACGAACAATGAAGACGAGCAGAACTCAGTGTGGATGTGTTTTATCGCGATGGACCCCACGGACTCGAACACGGTCTTCACAGGTTCAACGCGCGTGTGGCGCACGACCGATGATGGCGCGCACTGGGAACATGTCTCGCCTCATCTGGATGGTAGCTCCATCTCCGCGATCGAAATTGCCATCGCGAACCGTAAGCGAATCTACGTTGGCACCGAAAATGGCGGCATCTTTCGCAGTAGTGACGGAGGAGAGACGTGGAGTCCGAACATCTCGAGCTCTATACTGCCCGGTCATCTGATCTCCCGCATCGAGTCACATCCTAAAGACGCTAATCTGCTTTATGTAACGGTAGAAAATTTTGGACACACGCACGTGTTTCGCTCGCGCAGCGGCGGCGACAGGTGGGAAGACATCGATAAGGGACAACTACCGGACGTTCCGCACGACGCCTGTTTGATTCGTCCTGACGAACCAAATAAGGTCTATGTGGGAAATCATGCGGGCGTTTTTGTCTTCGATTCAGTTTCGGAACAATGGATGAATTTGACGAAGAACCTGCCGAACGCGATGGTGATCGATCTTGTCTATCACTTAAAGGACAAAGCTTTATATGCGGCAACTTATGGCCGCAGCATTTGGCGATTGAACATGAAGTAGCCGCGGCGGGCGATTAGCGGCGGCCGGTACGTTTCTGAAACCAATCCGAGCGCTGGCGCAAATTGTCGGGACGTTCACCACGATTGCCCGCTGAAGGCAGACCGTTTTTGTCGTCGTCGTCATCATTTCGGGAATCTTCGTCCGCGTCTGAATCGCGCGCATCGCTTTCCGAGTCTTCATTCAATTCGTCGTCTCTTTTCATGCACTGATTATATGTCGCTGCACCGTAGATCAACCAAGGAGTCTCTAAGATGAACGTTAGAAGCTACGAAGGAAAAGTCTTTGTTGTCGAATCAAGCAAAAGTTTTGTTTGTGACGACAGTCTCGCAGTCGAGAAATATCGGGCAGGTGACGAGATTCCGCCAGGCAAACAGGTTGGAGATTCAAAAATAATTCCGCAGCGAACGGAAATCGTTGTGACCGCTGTGAAGACGGACGCCGACCGTCACACATTTGTGTTCGCGCGGCCCGCAAACGATCTGAGCAAATCGTTTGGCTGGACGTCGGCCACGAATTTGGTTGGCAGCTTTGCTAATGAGACGGCGGGATTTGCGCCGTCAGTTTGGAAGCGGGAGCCCGACGGCACGAACAAAACCTGTGTGGACGCCAAAGCAGTCATTCGCGGCGGCCCACCCGATTTTGCGCCAACCGCGAATGTGATTCCGCAGAAATCCTTCGTGGTCGTGATGGAAACTTCGCCCGACAAGCTAAACGTCAAAGTGCGTAAGCTCGATGTCTCAAACGGTAATCAAACTGTGGGCAATGAAATCGGCTGGACGCGCGCGGCAAATCTGCGCGATGGCTGCGCAGACTTTTACTTCTCAGACGAGTGGGCGAACCAGAAAGGGCCGAACGCATGTTGGGATCATGGCAGTTACATCGGTGCGAAAGTGCTCGTGAACATCGTCGGCTTCGGTGGCGAGATGGAGCAGGTAACCCTGGACAGCCTCGCGCCCTATCTGGAAATGATGAAGGCTGCCGAAGACGAAGCCAATTTGCAGATCTCAATCAACAGCGCCTTTCGCACCTTCCAGAAACAGGCTGACTTGTTTGCGCTCTACAAAGCCGGGAGAGGGAACAAGGCTGCGCCGCCCGGAGCTTCGAATCATCAGCATGGGCAGGCCTTCGATCTGAATACGCTACATAACATCGTGGATGGCCGCGACAAAATCTATGAGTGGCTGAAGCGCAACGCGCCCAAGCACGGGTTCGTCCGCGCAGTCAGCGACGAAAGCTGGCACTGGGAATATCGACCCGCCGTCGCCGCGCAATTGCCGCCCGGTCAATTCATGATGCCGGGAATTCACGATCGCTAAGGCTTCGTGGCGGGCACTGACTCTGACTTCTCGATCGGCAAATCCGCGCGCTTGCTCCAATCGTCAAACGATCCGTCATACAGATGCGCGTCGTAACCGAGATACTTGGCAACGAAGTAAAGCAGGCTCGCCTGTTGGCCGATGTGACAATAGGTTGCGACTGAATCTTTCGCCTTCACACCCGCGGTGTTGAAGAGAGCGCGCAGAGCGTCAGGACTCTTGAATTTGTTGTTCGAGTCTTCGACGAGGGTCCCGAACGGAATGCTCTTCGCGCTGGGAATGTGACCAGCGCGCGGCATGTTGCCGGCTGACTCGCCGGTATAGAATTTCGTGTCACGCGCATCGAGAATCGCCACGCCCGGCCTGTTGATGTTCCCACTCACCCAGGCCGCATCAACTACTAATTTTGAATTCGGATGCGGAGTAAAGTTGCCGGGCTTTGCTGTGATTACTTCCGTTGTTACCGCTCGCTTTTCAGCCACCCACGCCGGCAAACCGCCGTCGAGAATGGAAGTGCGATCACCCAGCCCCAAATAATCCAGCGTGAAGTAAACGCGCGACGTCGGCGTCACCCAGTCTTTGCTGAAATACACGATGACGCGCGACTTGTCGGTCACGCCGAATTTTTCAAACGTCGCTTTCAATTGATCGACCGGTGGCAACTCGAGAATCAATCCGCTGCCACGCGGCGTCGAAATGTCTGAGGTCTGAATGTACTGCGCGCCTTTGATATGCGCCGCTTCGTATTCCTTTTTGTCGCCGACTTGAAACAACACCAGACCATCGTCGCTGATGTGATTGGCGAGCCATTCAGTCGTAACGATCATTGAGTCGCGGACCTTTGGTTGAGCCTGTAAAGTCGACGCCATTACAAGAATCATCGTACTGATCATGAACAAAGGAATGCTTTTCTTCATCGCTGCCTCCTAATCCGGTTGCATCTCGGAGCGCCGACATCTTGTCGGCGGGTCGCGAGCATCCTGCTCGCGTTTTCACCTGGTCGCTACCGCTCCCGGTTCTGACACTTCAATTAAAGAATGGCCGTTTCTTCTAAGGTTTCACCTTCGGCAAAACGCGTGACCCTCAATTGCGTAGCATTGATCAAATCGGAACGACCATTCAACACCAAATCAGCCGCAACTTTTCCCGACGCCGGCGAGTGCATCACGCCATGTCCGCTGAAACCGTTGACAAAGTATAGACCCTTAACATTTGGCGCGGGCCCGATGATCGCGTGATGATCGGGAGTCATTTCATACAGTCCGGCCCAGGCGCGTCGCGGATTCACCCCGGCCTCAGCCAGCACCGGCACGCGCGAAGCCGCGCGAGTGAGAATCTTCTCCACGAAGGTTGTATCGAATTCTGTCTTGAAGCCTGGCGTTTCTTTCGGATCATTCCACGCCAGCAGAATTCCCTTGCCCTCGCGCCGGAAATGAAATCCGGTGGACATATCGATCACCATCGGAAATCTTTGCGGCAATTGATCGAAAGGCTCAGTAGGAACAAGTTGGCGGCGCAAAGGCTCTACCGGTAATTCCGCGCCGGCCATCTCGGCAATCTGCGCCGCCCATGCCCCGGCGGCGTTGACGACAACGCGAGTCGAAATGAAGCCGCGCGTAGTTCGGACGCCCGCGATCTTTGGAGTACGCTGACTTGTCAGCGCTTTCGAAAGCGGCGACGAGTCGCCGCACTCCACTTCGATTCCCGTTACCGTCGTATCGAGCCAGAGCCGCACGCCCTTCTCTCTCGCGTTGAGCATGAAGCCCATCATCACGCTGTGCGGATCGACAAAGCCGTCCGTCGGACAGAACGTTCCGCCGAGAATGTCGTCGACGCGAAGTTGCGGCACAAACTTCACGATGTCTTCAGGACCGACCCATTCAACATTCGTGACACCGAATGCCTTCTGTCGCTCCATGTTGGCTTTCAAATAAGCGATGTGCTTTTCGTTCGTTGCGCAGAACAGATAGCCGTGGGCGCGATAGTCGGCCGGGTGACCGACAACTTCATCGAACTTCGAAAAGAAGTCGATCGAATACTTGGACATCTGAATGTTGACCGGCGTGGTGAACTGCGCGCGCACGCCGCCCATGCTCTTTCCCGTCGAGCCTTTGCCCTGGTGCGCTTCGCGTTCAAGCACCAGCACATTCGTGCAGCCCTGTTGAGCTAGATGGTAAGCGACACTCGATCCAACAATGCCGCTACCAATGATGACGACGTCCGCGGTTTCCATTTGCAGCCAAATTAGAAAGGAATGCTCAGAAAGTAAAGAGCTGAGACCTGCATCTGATGCAAGCTGGTATAATCCGCGAATCCGCTTATGCCTGAAATCAGTCGCTTCTTCGGAATCGTCATCGCCATCTATTACAAGGAGCATGGCGTGCCCCATTTTCACGCGAAGTACGCAGGCCAGACCGGAGTATTTTCGATTGAGAATCTGAAACTCATTGAAGGCGTTTGCCTAAACGCGTAGTAGCATTGGTTCTCGAATGGGCGTTTGAGCATCGCAGCGAATTGATGGACAATTGGCAGCGAGCCATGGCGCAGCAGTCGTTACTGCCGATCGCGCCGTTGGAATAGGAGTCAACATGCATTTTGTGAAGGAAGTCCAGTATCTATCTGATTACAATCTACGCCTGACGTTTGACGACGGAAGCGTGCGAGATGTTGATTTGTCTTCACATCTCGACGGGGAAGTGTTCGAACCACTGAAAGAGATTGCGATCTTCAAGAGCGTTCGGGTGCATGCTGAACTTGATACGATTGTTTGGAATAATGGCGCAGACATGTCGCCAGATTTTTTGTATGAAATCGGCATTCCTGTCGCTGAATCAATTCCTGCCTAAGCATTTGAAAACTGCGCGCGCACACCACCCATGCTCTTTCCCGTCGAGCCTTTGCCCTGGTGCGCTTCGCGTTCAAGCACCAGCACATTCGTGCAGCCTTGTTGCGCGAGATGATAAGCGACACTCGATCCCACAATGCCGCTGCCGATGATGACGACGTCCGCGGTTTCCATCATGACTCTTTATTTCGTCAAGCCGACTCGCAAAAACGGTTGCCAAGTGTAGGCGGTAGAATAATCTTCGCCGAGTTTGAAGTGACGCTTAATAGTTGTAGCCGGATTGAAGAACCACTCGCCGGGCGAGACCTTGCGCTCATCCTGATCGAACCATCCCCACGGCGGCCGCGCCATATTTGGCCCGCCTACTTTGCCGAGGAACGCCGAGCCAAGCACGCCGATCCGCACTGTCCGGTTTCTCGCCTTGCCATTTGCCGAAGCGACTGAAACAGTCACCACACCATAATCCATCTTTGTTCCAAAGGTTTCGTTCACACCCTTTTTCGCGTGCAACCAAATCGTCGTCTGGATGGGAAGCAGATCATAGCTCGCAGCTTCACTCCGGACAGTCGGCGCATCCGCACGATTTCGATAGCTATACTGGAGCAGTTTGCGGTCCTTTTCCTTTTCGTTTCCGGCGTACGCTTGAATGCCATGCCCCTTCGGCTCGATGTACAGAAGCGGATGTTGGCCATCCAAACTCACGGTTGAAATTCCTTCGCGCGCTTCCACCCCATAACGCAAGAAATGATTGTGAGCGACGGTCTCAACAAACACGACCCGAGCGAGAGAGAGATCTGATCCATCCTTGGCCACAACTACGAGACAGCCTTCCATGTCGTTCTCGTGCGCAAGTGTCGCCTCAGCCGACAGACCTGTCGGATCGAGATTGCCGCCGCGCTTGACGCCCTCGTTGATGATCTCGCTCAGGATGCGGCCACGCGTCGCGCCGCCTTTGTAATCGCGCGGATGAAACACCGCGTAATGGATGAACAGATGCGAACGTGTCTCGCTGACCGCGTAGTAGATAAAAGCCTTCAGCGGAAACGTCTCGTCGGCGAGGTGCACCCAATTGTTATCGCCGCGCCAGTCGTTATCAAAATCAAACTTGGTGATCAAGTCCGCGCGCGGATCATCGCCGAGGCCTTGATAGAAGACCGGAGCAAAGCGAGTTGCCACCGCGAGTGCGTCAGCGCTCGACCGAATCGTCTGGCCCGAAGCCAGCACACTCACCAAACAAATGATTGTCACGCTGCTGAGGTAACTCAAACAGCGCAAGCGCGGGGGAATAATCAACAAGGGATATGGAGGCCTCCAAAAATGATTGGTGCTGAACGGGGCAGAGACTATCAAGAGATGACGGTGAGCGCCAGCGAATCAGCCAGGAACCAAAAAAAAGAGGCGAGAGCGATTAGCTCTCCCCCCTTCTCTTGATGGAAACAACTTAATAGGTGATTTTCGAGAACCCATTCGCAGCGAACGCCCGGGCTTCTGCCAGCGTCGAGACAGTCACCGCGCCAGAGTGCCCGGCAGTACCTTCAGCCTGATGGCAACCAACACCCGACACCCGAACTGCGCCTAACTTTCGCGGCGTCGAATACGAGACTCGGTGTTTTCAGAGTTTCAAGGTTCATTTTGGTTTTGTTGGATTGTGCTGCCAATGTGAAGAATTATCTCATCTTCCGGCGAAAAGGTGGCCGTGCAGCGGCCATCAGAAGGTAGCCAAACGTGAAACGTCTGGGACAATCGACCGCTCCCCAAATCGCAGGCCTGGCACCGGGTTCGTTGGTGTTTTCAAAGAAGGTCATCCTTCGTCTTGTACGTCGATCAAGCGAGCCGGATAAAGGCAAGGTTCGAGTTTTCTTTGCTGTCCGACAAGAACTTGTCGATTTGCCGTCTTCTCATTCGACTATTCAATAGAAAGATACTCCGACGCGGGAGTATTAATCGCTCGATGAATTGCAGCGTTAGCGACAGGGAGACATCCGATGGTACCTAACAAACAACAGATCGTTCCGAAACTAAGTCTCAAACACTTAATAGCAACGGCTCTAACGCTGACCTTTCTTGGGTCAACCGCAGCCGCGCAAGAGCCGAAGACGGGCTATGCACCCGTAAATGGGCTCAAGATGTATTACGAAATCCATGGGCAGGGTGATCCTGTTGTCCTGCTGCACGGTGCTTTCATGACCATCACAAATAACTGGACCGAGATGATCGCGCAGCTTTCAAAAAGCCGGCAAGTTATCGCAGTCGAAATGCAAGGCCA
>JACXTT010006571.1_pt1 | contig 16574 bp, 21 predicted proteins | sample 9270951 | NCBI WGS metagenome assembly JACXTT01 (sample SAMN15532306, study PRJNA645909) | rock metagenome | isolation source: weathered quartz diorite | place: Puerto Rico | collected 2017-06-21 | reverse complement strand
GGTGGATGTCGGCGATCTGATGAAGCAGGTCGAGTTCAAGGTGTTCGCCGGTCCGGCCAACAACCCGGCCGGGCGCGTGGCGGCGTTGCGCGTGCCCAAGGGCGGCGAGTTGCCGCGCAGCCAGATCGACGGCTACACCGCGTTTGTCGGCCAGTACGGCGCCAAGGGGCTGGCTTATATCAAGATCAACGACGCGGCCAAGGGTCGTGACGGGCTGCAATCGCCGATTCTCAAGTTTCTGCCGGACGACGTCATCGCCGCGATCATGAGCCGCACCTCCGCGCAGACCGGCGACCTGATTTTTTTCGGCGCCGATACCGCCAAGGTGGTCAACGATTCGCTCGGCGCGCTGCGCCTGAAACTGGGCGACGACCTGAAGCTGAAAGAGGACGGCTGGAAAATCCTGTGGGTGGTGGATTTCCCGATGTTCGATTACGACACCGACGCCAAGCGCTGGGTCGCGCTGCATCATCCGTTCACCTCACCCAAGGCCGAGGACGTCGAACGGGTCGATCTCGATCCGGCGAACGTGAAGGCGCGCGCCTACGACGCGGTGCTGAACGGCTCTGAGATCGGCGGCGGTTCGATCCGCATCCACCGCATGGACGTGCAGGAAAAGGTGTTCGCCGCGCTCGGGATCGGTCCCGGGGAAGCGCGCGCCAAATTCGGCTTCCTGCTCGACGCGCTCAAATTCGGCGCGCCGCCGCACGGCGGCATCGCCTTCGGGCTCGACCGCCTGTGCGCGCTCATGAGCGGCGTGGATTCGATCCGCGACGTGATCGCCTTCCCCAAGACCCAGAAGGCGGCGTGCCTGATGACCGACGCGCCGAGCGAGGTCGACGAAACCCAGCTGCGCGAGCTGCACATAAAATTGCGCAAGCCCCCGGAAAAAATCGCCGGTGAGGCGGCGGCCGGTGTACCCGCAGGCGAAAAAATTTAAGCGGCCCGAATCGGTTCTGGTAGTGGTTTACAGCCGGGCCGGAAGCGTGTTGCTGTTGCGGCGTACCGACGATCCGGATTTCTGGCAGTCGGTCACCGGCAGTCTCGCGTGGGAGGAAACCAGTCCCCGTGAGGCCGCCGAGCGCGAGGTCAGGGAGGAAACCGGGCTCGAATCCACATTGGCATTGCGGGATTTGAAAATCGTCAATCGCTATTCCATCCTGCCGCGCTGGCGTCCCCGCTATGCCCCTGATGTGCATGAGAATATCGAGCATGTCTTCGCGCTTGAACTTCCCGCGGAAATCCTTATAACTGTCAATCCTGCCGAGCACGCCGAATACGGCTGGTTCGATTTCGACGCGGCGGCAGCGAAGGTGGCTTCGTGGAGCAACCGCGAGGCCATTCTCAATATAAAGAACTCTTACTCCCCCTCTCCCGCGAAGGCGGGAGGTGAGGAGGGGTAGTCACAGATGTCCGGTGGACATCTGCGCCACCGAACGGGCGCACGCGATTCTTGTGCGCCCAGGCGGGAACAAGGGATGAGGGCGGTGAAGGTAACTCGATAGCAAATATGGCGACGGCACTGGCTTACGAATCGTTCGACGGCATTCCCGACGCGGATTGCGACGCGCGCATTCGCGCCGCGAAAGAAAGACTCGGCAAGCGGTTGGTGATCCTGGGACACCACTATCAGCGCGACGAGGTCTATCGGCACGCCGATTTCACCGGCGACTCGCTCAAGCTCTCGCGCCTCGCCGCCGGTTCCGACGCCGATTACATCGTCTTCTGCGGCGTGCACTTCATGGCCGAAGTGGCGGACATCCTGTCGCGCCCGGAACAGATTTCGATCCTCCCCGATCTTTCCGCCGGCTGTTCCATGGCCGACATGGCGAATTACGCCGCGGTACAGCGCGCGTGGAAGGAGCTGACAGGCGTCATCGATCCGGACGAAAAAGTGACGCCGGTGACCTATATCAATTCCGCCGCCGACCTCAAGGCCTTTTGCGGCAATCACGGCGGGCTGGTCTGCACCTCGTCGAACGCGGCGCGCGTGCTCGAATGGTCGTACCGGCAGCGCGAAAAGGTTCTGTTCTTTCCCGACCAGCACTTGGGACGCAACACGGCTTGGCGCATGGGCATTCCGCTTGAGGACATGGTGGAATGGGACTTCAACCAGCCGCGCGGCGGGCTGACGCGCGAACAGATCGAGAAGGCGAAGATCATCCTGTGGAAGGGATTCTGCTCGGTGCACCAGATGTTCAAGCCGCAGCACGTGGACGCGTTCCGGAAAGCGCATCCCGAAGGCAAGGTGATCTCGCACCCCGAGTGTTCGTTCGAGGTGTGCCAAAAATCCGATTACGTCGGCTCCACCGAATTCATCATCAAGACCGTCGGCGAGTCGGCGCCGGGCACGCACTGGCTGGTCGGCACCGAGCTCAATCTCGTCAACCGCCTGGCCGAACACGGACGCTCCGAAGGCAAGATCGTCGAGTTCATGTCCCCCACGGTGTGCATGTGCTCGACCATGTTCCGCATCGACCCGCAGCACCTGCTGTGGACCCTGGAAAACCTGGCTGTCGGGCGCGTGGTGAACCGCATCAAGGTTGCCCCGGCTGAAGCCGAGGCGGCGCGCCTCGCGCTCAACCGCATGCTCGACGTCTCGCCATAAAAACCGCCAGGCCGGAAACCGTCGTACTCCTCCACGGCCTGTGGTTCCCGGGCTACATCCTGTTTGTGCTGGCGCGCCGCTTACGACGCCAGGGATTCATTGTTTATACGTTTTCCTATCCTTCCGTCCGCGCCGACCTGAACGTGAATGCCGCGCGGCTGGCGCGCTTCCTTGCCTCGCTCGACAACGACACCGTGCATCTGGTGGGGCACAGCCTTGGCGGCATCCTGATCCGCGCGCTGTTTCATTATTCGCCGCCGCGCCAGGCCGGGCGCATCGTGACGCTGGGCGCACCGCACGGCGGCAGTCGCGTGGCGCAGCACCTGAACCGCCATGCCTTCTGGCGGCGGGCGATGGGAAAGGGCGTGTCGCAACTGCTCGCCGGCGACCCGCGGGAGTGGCCGTCGCCGCCGCGCGAGATCGGCGTGATCTGCGGCACGCGTTCCCTCGGCTTGGGGCGGCTGCTGTATCGCGGACTGCCGCGACCGAACGACGGACTGCTGACGGTGAAGGAGAGTGCTTATCCCGCCGCGCGCGAGCATCTGGCGCTGCCGCTGTCCCACACCGGCATGTTGTTCTCGCGCACGCTCGCGCGCGAGGTCGCGGCGTTTCTGAGGTCCGGACAATTCACGCATTGAGGCCGGCGATTCCCGCGCGCGGTTGGGGGATGACCGAGGGGGGTGTTACACTGCGCCCGCTGGGCAGTCGATACTTAAATAACAGTACAGGGCTGTGCACATGGCCGGTCACTCGAAATGGGCCAATATCAGGCATCGCAAGGGCGTGCAGGGCGAAGCGGAGTTGTGTTCGCCCCATCCATGGGGCTCTCCCCTGCGCGCTTCGCGCTCCGGGGCCAGCATCGCTCCGCTCCGCTGTCCAATTCTGCTCCCGGCAGAATTGTCGCGTATGCATTTAACATGCATACGCGCCGCTGAGCGCCCGACCATGGATGGTCGGGCTGGAGTAACTCGAAGCAGCCCACACGACGCCGGGGATGGCACGCACAATTCGCGCCTTTGCGGTGAGCGACACATTTCAGAGGAAGGAAGGGCTTAGCCATGGCTGGGCATTCGAAGTGGGCGAATATCAAACACCGCAAAGGCGTTCAGGATGCCAGACGAGGCAAAATATTCACCAAGTTGATCCGCGAGATCACCATCGCCGCCCGTTCCGGTGGCGGGGGCGATCCCAGGCTCAATCCGCGTCTGCGCGCCGCCATGGACAAGGCGCTCGACGCCAACATGACCAAGGACACCCTCGAGCGCGCCGTCAAGCGTGGCACCGGCGAGCTCGAGGGCGCGCACTACGAGGAAGTCCGCTACGAGGGTTACGGGCCGGGCGGCGTGGCGCTCATGATCGAGTGCACCACCGACAATCGCACCCGCACCGTGGGCGAGGTGCGCCATGCGTTGTCCAAGCTCGGCGGCAATCTTGGCAGCGACGGGTCGGTGGCCTATCTCTTCAAGAAAACCGGCGTGCTCCATTATCCGCCGGGCCTGAGCGAGGACAAGATCATGGAAGCCGCCCTGGAAGCGGGCGCGGACGATGTCGCCATGGATACCGACGGATCGATTGAGGTTCTGACCTCGCCGGAAAGTTTTCATGCCGTGGTCGAGGCCATGACCAAGAGCGCTTTCAAGCCGGAGCAGGCCGAGATTCAGCAGCGTGCCGCGACGTCCGCGCCGGTCACCGGCGAAGACGCGGAAAAAATGCTGAATCTGCTGGAGACGCTGGAGGACCTGGACGATGTGCAAAACGTGTATTCGAATGCCGATTTTCCGGAAGCGTTGTTAAAGCAGGTGAGCTGATGCCGATCGTAGAAAATCGCGCGCAGTGCGCACGGCTCGCTTCCTTCCCCCTGAAAGGGGGAAGGAATGAGGATGGGGGTGCGATGCGTCGGGTTTCGCGACAACCCAACCATCCGACCCCCACCCCTTGCCCTCCCCCTGAGAAGGGGAGGGGGAGTGATTGGTGATGCGGATATTAGGGATTGATCCCGGTTCGCGCATTACCGGCTTCGGCCTGGTGCAGGTGTTGCGTAACGGCCGGATTGAATATGTCGCAAGCGGTTGCGTGCGCGTGCCGTCGCTGGACCTCGCCGGCAAGCTCAAGACCGTGTATGACGGAGTATCTGAAATCATCAGAACCTACCAGCCGACGGTGCTCGCGGTCGAGAAAGTGTTCATGGCGCGCAACGCCGATTCGGCGCTGAAGCTCGGGCAGGCGCGTGGCGCCGCGATCCTCGCCGGCGCGAATCACATGATTGACGTCGCTGAATATACCGCGCTGCAGATCAAGCGCGCCGCCGTTGGCAAGGGCCATGCCGGCAAGCCGCAGGTGCAGCACATGGTGAAGGCGCTGCTCGGGCTCAACGCCGTGCCACAGGCGGATGCCGCGGACGCGCTCGCCTGCGCCATCTGCCACGCGCACCATGCCGTGGGGTTGCGATCGCTGCCGCCGCGCCGCACGGGCCGGCGCGGCATGAGGCTCGCGCTGTGATCGGTCGGCTGCACGGCGTGCTGCTGCGCAAGGAGCCGCCGGCGCTGCTGGTGGACGTGGGCGGCGTGGGCTACGAAGTGGAGGCGCCCATGACCGTGTTCTACGAACTGCCCGCGGTCGGCGAGAAGGTCACGCTGCACACGCATCTGGTGGTGCGCGAGGACGCACATCTATTATATGGTTTCGTGCGCGAGGCGCAGCGGCGCTTGTTTCGCGAACTGCTCAAGGTCAATGGCGTCGGTCCGCGCGTCGCGCTGGCGGTGCTCTCGGGCCTGTCGGACGAGGAGTTCTGCCGCAGCGTGGCGGAAGAGGATATTGCGCGGCTGACCAAGGTGCCCGGCATCGGGCGCAAGACCGCCGAGCGGCTGGTGATCGAGTTGCGCGACAAGCTGCCTGCGGACTACGTGCTGCCGGCGGCGACATCCGGCGCGACCGGCCCGGCGATTCCGGCAGATCCGGTGAGCGAGGCGGTGAGCGCGCTGGTGGCGCTCGGCTACAAGCCGAACGAGGCGAGCCGCGCGGTGCGCGCCGTGCCGACCCAGGGGCTGGGCGCGGAAGAAATCATTCGTCAGGCGCTGAAGGGCATGGCAGTATAAAACAAGTTACCCTCTCCCCCTCTCCCGCAAAGCGGGAGAGGGGGAGTTTGAGAACATCTATCGATTATGATCGAGACCGACCGACTGGTATCCGCGCACGCCGTGGAGGCGACCGACGAAACCGTCGAGATGCGCCGTCTGCGCCCGGCGCGTCTGGCGGAATACGTCGGCCAAGAACCGATCCGCCGACAGATGGAGATTTTTATCGCCGCCGCGCGCGGGCGCCACGAAGCGCTCGACCACGTGCTGCTGTTCGGCCCGCCGGGTCTCGGCAAGACCACGCTGGCGCATATCATCGCCAACGAAATGGGCGTGGGGCTGCGCCAGACCTCCGGCCCGGTGCTGGAGCGCCCCGGCGACCTGGCGGCGATCCTGACCAACCTGCAGCCGAACGACGTCCTGTTCATCGACGAGATTCACCGCCTGAGTCCCATCGTCGAGGAAATCCTCTATCCCGCGCTGGAGGATTACCAGCTCGACATTCTCATCGGCGAGGGGCCGGCGGCCCGCTCCATCAAGCTCGATCTGCCGCCGTTCACGCTGGTCGGGGCGACCACGCGCGCGGGACTGCTGACCTCGCCGCTGCGCGACCGCTTCGGCATCGTCCAGCGCCTGGAGTTTTACAACCCGGAGGAGCTGGCCCGGATCGTCGCGCGCTCCGCCGGCATTCTCGGTATACCGATTGAGTCCGATGCCGTGGCGGCGATCGCCAACCGTTCGCGCGGTACCCCGCGCATCGTCAACCGCCTGCTGCGCCGCGCGCGCGATTTCGCCCAGATCAAAGGCGATGGACGCCTGACGGGCGACATCGCCGAGCTGGCGCTGAACATGTTAGAAGTGGACCGCTGCGGGTTCGACATGCTCGACCGCAAGCTGCTGCTGGCGGTGATCGAAAAATTCTCCGGCGGTCCGGTGGGCGTGGACAACCTCGCCGCCGCGATCGGCGAGGAGCGTGATACCATTGAGGACGTGATCGAGCCGTTCCTGATCCAGCAGGGTTATCTGATGCGCACGCCGCGCGGACGCATGGCCACGGCCCTGGCTTGGCGGCATTTCGGTCTCGATGCTCCGGTGGCTTCGGAGCGTCCGCAACGCGATATCTTCGGTGAAACATAGTCCGGCCGGCGCGTGAGCAAGGTTTTTTCCATCCCCATCCGGGTTTATTACGAGGATACGGACGCCGGCAACGTGGTTTATTACGCCAATTATCTGAAATTCATGGAACGGGCGCGCACCGAATGGCTGCGGGCCCGAGGCTTCGAGCAGGATGAACTTTCCCGCCGCGACGGCATCCTATTTGCCGTGCGCTCGGTTCACATCGATTTCCTCAAGCCCGCCCGCTTCAACGACCTGCTCCAGGCGACGGCGCGGGTGGCAAAACGCGGCAACGCCAGCGTCACCTTCGCCCAGGAGATACGCCGCGCGGATCTCACGCTGTGCGAGGGTGAAGTGAAGGTGGCCTGCCTCGACGCAGCCACGTTCGCGCCCTGCGCGATTCCGTCGCATCTCCGCGCGCAGCTGGATGCCGGGGAGGCGCCGTGAACGTCACCGCCACCGAAGGGATTGCCCTGTTTTCCCTTATCCAGCATGCCTCGTTGCCGGTGCAGCTGGTGATGCTGATGCTGCTGGGCGCGTCGGTGCTTTCCTGGACCATGATTTTCCGCAAGTGGTTCGCGCTGAAAAGCGCCAAGCTCGCCGCCGACCGCTTCGAGGAAAAGTTCTGGTCCGGCGCGAACCTCAACCAGATGTTCTCCGAGCAGTCGCGCAAGGAGGCCAATACCACCGGCATGGCCGGGATTTTTGTCGAGGGGTTTCGCGAATACAAACGACTCCACCAGCAGACGAATATCCAGCCGATGGACATCCTCACCGGCGTGCAGCGCGCCATGCGCGTGGCGCTGTCGCGCGAGATTGATTACCTGGAGACGCATCTTTCGTTCCTGGCCACGGTCGGTTCGACCAGCCCCTATGTCGGACTGTTCGGCACCGTCTGGGGTATCATGAATTCGTTCCGCTCGCTGGGCATGGTGCAGCAGGCGACCATCGCGCACGTCGCGCCGGGGATCGCCGAGGCGCTGATCGCCACCGCCATCGGCCTGTTCGCCGCCATCCCCGCGGTCATAGCCTACAACCGCTACTCCAACAACGTCGAGAGGCTGGTGACGCGCTACGAGATCTTCATGGAGGAGTTCGCCAGCATTCTCCAGCACCAGGCGTTCGCCTCGCGGGCCTGACCGTGGAGCCCTATCGCAAGCGCCGCAAGAAACTGATGAGCGAGATCAATGTCGTGCCGTACATCGACGTGATGCTGGTGCTGCTGGTGATCTTCATGATCACCGCGCCGCTGCTGTCGCAGGGCGTGAAGGTGGACCTGCCGAAGGCCGCGGCGCGGCCGGTCGAGAGCCAGGACCGCGAAACGCTGGTGGTGACGGTGGACCGCGAAGGCCGCTATTTCCTCGACGACCGACGGATTTCGCCCGAGGAATTGAGCCGGAAAACGGCGGCGATCCTGCGCGCCCGCCCGCAGACGCCGGTGCTGATCCGCGGCGACCGCCAGTCCAATTACGGCGAAGTGGTCAAGGCGATGACGCTGTTGCAGTCGGCCGGCGCGCCGAGCGTGGGCCTGCTCACCGAACCGCCCGGAAATCCGTGAGCGCCCTGAAAAACGGCTTTATAATGTTGCGTCGCGGCCCGCCGGCGACGCGACGCGTTTGAACCCAGAATGCATGTGTCTCAGGAGCCTCAGGTAACGTGCTGTCCGCGAAGCTGCGCCGCAATCCGGGGAGGATCCGGGCCATCGTTTATGCCGTGCTGGTGCACGCGGCGGTGATCGGGCTGGCCGTGATCGGTTTCCGCTGGACCATGGCCCCCTCCAACGAGCCCGTGGTGCAGGCCGTGGTCGTTCCGGAACAGGCGGCGCGCAAGCCCGAAGCGACGGACAACCGGCGCGCGCAGGAAGAGGAAGAAGCGCGCAAGAAGGCCGAGGCGGAAAAACGCCGCCAGGCGGAATTGAAAAAGAAGCAGGAAGAAGAACAGGCGCAGCAGCGTCTCATCGCGGAACGCAAGAAGAAGGAAGTCGAGGAGAAGGAAAAGCAGAAACGCGCTGCCGAGCTCGAGCGCAGGAACGAGGAAAAGCGCCGGCAGAAGATCACCGAGCAGTCGTTGCAGGAGCAACTGGCGGCGGAGGAAAAGCAGCGCACCGACGCCGCGCACGCGGCGCGTGCCGCCACCGTCGTGGACAAATACAAGGCGCTGATCCGCCAGCGGGTCAGTCGCAGCTGGAACCGGCCGTTCGGTGTTGCCAAAGGGCTGAAATGCGTGGTGCGTGTACGCCTCACGCCGGCGGGCGAGGTACTTTCGGCCGACGTGGTGGGTCGCAGCGGCAACGAGATATTCGACCGCTCGGTGGAGAATGCCGTGTTCAAGGCCGCGCCCTTGCCATTGCCCGAGGACCCGACCTTGTTTGATAATTTCCGTGAAATAGAATTTTTGTTCAGCCCCGAGGAATAGGAGACAGGGAGCCCGATGCGACTGGTTACCGGATGGATTGCCGCAGCAGGGATGTTGCTCTGGTCTTTCACTGCCCACGCGGTGCTGACCATCGAAATCACGCGCGGGGTGGATACCGGCACGCCCATCGCCATCGTCCCGTTCAGCTGGGAAGTCCCGGTGAAACCGGAGCAGAACGTATCCGACGTCGTCGAGGCGGACCTGGCGCGCAGCGGACGGTTCGCCGTGCTGCCGCGCAAGGATTTCATCTCCACGCCGCACGAGGACAAGGACGTGGTGTTCAAGGACTGGCGCATCCTCAAGTCCGAGGCGCTGGTGATCGGCAGCGTGCGCCTCGCCGCGCCGGGCAAGTATCAGGTGCAGTTCCGGCTGTACGATGTGTTCAAGCAGACCCAGATCGCCGGATTCCGTTATACCGTCGGCGCCGACCTGCTGCGTTCGGTGGCGCATCAGATCAGCGACATCATCTACCAGAAGATCACCGGCGAACCCGGGGCCTTCAGCACCCGCATCGCCTACGTCACGCGCGAGGAACCGCCGCGCGGTTCGCCGGTCTACAAGCTGCAAGTGGCCGATTCCGACGGGTTCAATCCGCAGACCGTGGTTCGTTCTGCCGAGCCGCTGATGTCGCCGGCCTGGTCGCCCGACGGAATCCGCCTGGCCTATGTTTCTTTTGAGGACAAACGTTCCAAGGTGTATGTTCAGAACCTGACCGACGGCCGGCGTGAGTTGCTGGCTGAATTCAGCGGCATCAACAGCGCGCCGGCGTGGTCGCCCGACGGCCGGCGCCTGGCGCTCACGCTGTCACGCGACGGCAATGCCGAGATCTATATAATGCGCATGGACACGCGGGCACTGACGCGGCTGACGTTCGACGCGGCGATCGACACCGAGGCTTCCTGGTCGCCCGACGGGCGCGATATCATATTTACTTCGGACCGCGCCGGCTCACCGCAAATCTACCGCATGGGCGCTTCCGGCGGGCCGGCGGAACGCCTGACCTTCGACGGTGACTACAATGCGCGCGCCTCGTATGCGGCGGACGGGAAATCGATCACGTTTGTCAGCCGCAACCAGGGCGGTTATCGTATCGCCGTCATGCGGCTCGACAACAAGACGCAGCAGGTGCTGACCGATACGTCGCTCGATGAATCGCCCAGTTTCGCCCCGAATGGGCGTATGATTATCTACGCCACCGAGGTCCGGGGGCGCGGGGTGCTGGCCTCGGTTTCCGCCGACGGGCGCGTGCGCCAGCTGTACAAATTCGAGGAGGGCGATATACGCGAGCCCGCCTGGTCGCCTTACAACCGTGAACTTCAATATAAGGAGTGAAATATGAATAACAGGAAACATCTCGCTGTATCGTTGCTCATCGCATTGGCCCTTGCCGGTTGTGCCGGCGAAGAGGCGACCAAGCCCGGTGCCGGGGGTGAAAAAGGCGCCGCGCCGGCGCAGACCGCGCCTGCCGCGGACCAGTCCGCCGCCGGTGCCGCGCTTTCCGACCGGGAAAAACAGCGCCGCGCCGAACTGCTGGCCCAGCACCGCGTGCACTTCGCGTTTGACAGCAGTGCCATCGACGACGAGGCGCGCGCCATCATCGAGGCGCATGCCGCCCATCTCGTGGCCAATCCGCAGATCAAGGTTTCTCTCGAGGGCAATTGCGACGAGCGCGGCACGCGCGAGTACAACCTGGCCCTGGGCGAGCGCCGCGCACAGGCTGTCGAGAAGATGATGAAGGTGCTCGGCGTCGCCGGCAACCGTATCAAGACGGTTTCTTACGGCGAGGAGAAGCCGCTGTGCCAGGAACACAACGAATCCTGCTGGCGCCAGAATCGCCGCGCCGAGATCGTTTATAAATAACGACGATGTCGCTGCCCCGGCGTTTCATCGTCTTGGCCGGGACACTGGCGGCCGGCCTGTCGATTCCGGTCTTGCCGACGGCAAGCGCGGCCGAAGGCTCACGCAACCTGCCGCCGGTGGTGGAACTCGGGGTCGGCGGCGGGGCGGCCTCGCCGTCGGCCTCGCGCGAGGCGCTGGCCGACCTGCTGCAACAGCTGGAAACGCTGCAGACGGAAATGCGCAACCTCCGCGGTCAGGTGGAAACGCAGGCGAACGAGATCGAGCGCCTGAAAACGCGTCAGCGCGAACTGCTCGCCGACATCGACCGGCGGGTCGGCGAACTGGAGCGACGCGGCGGAGCGCCCGCGCCGTCCGAGGCGGCGGGCGCCGCCGCCCCGCCGGCTTCGCCCGCGTCGGCGCAGGAACAGCAGGATTACGACGCGGCATTCACCCTGATGAAACAGGGATCCTACGATCGCGCCGCCAAAAGCTTCAGCGACTTCATCGTCAAGTACCCGCAAAGCGCGCTGCGCGACAACGCCCGCTACTGGCTGGGCGAGGCTTATTACGTGGCGCGTAATTTCCGCAAGGCGCTGGACGAATTCGGCAAGGTTCTGAGCGAGTATCCGAACAGCGCCAAGGCGCCGGATGCGCTGCTGAAAACCGGCTATTGCCATTACGAGCTCGGCGAATGGGCCAAGGCGCGCGAAACCCTGAATCAGGCCATGTCGCGCTATCCCGGCACGCCGACGGCGAAATCGGCGGAACAGCGCTTGGCGAAAATGAAGAAAGAGAAGCATTAACTTGTGTCCTCATCCGGCACATTATCCGTTTCCAGCCGACCGGCGTCTTCCGCCGGTGATCGGTTGCGCATCACCGAAATATTTTTTTCCCTCCAGGGCGAAGCGCGCACCGTAGGCTGTCCCACGGTCTTCATCCGGCTGACCGGTTGTCCGCTGCGCTGCGGCTATTGCGACACCGAGTACGCCTTCTATGGCGGCGAGTGGACGACGCTCGACGACATCCTGAAGCGCGTCGCGGAGCATGCCCCGCGCTACGTCACCGTGACCGGCGGTGAACCACTGGCGCAGCGTCCGTGCCGCGAACTGCTCACGGCCCTGTGCGACAAGGGCTACGAGGTGTCGCTCGAAACCGGCGGAGCGCTCGATATTGCCGGCATCGATCCGCGCGTGAGCATCGTCATGGATCTCAAGACGCCCGGCTCCGGAGAGGAAAAGCGCAACCTCTACGCCAACATCGCGCAACTGGCGAAAAAAGATCAGGTCAAGTTCGTGATCTGCGATCGCGCCGATTACGAATGGAGCCGCGCGAAGCTCGCCGAATACAAACTCGACCGGATTTGCGACGTGCTGTTTTCTCCCTGTTACGGACAACTGAATCCGGCCGACCTGGCCGGGTGGATACTCGCCGACCGTCTGCCGGTGCGCATGCAGGTCCAGTTGCACAAGATTTTGTGGGGTGAGGAGCGTGGTCGTTGAACGCCATATCGAGCGGCCAGCGGCCGCGTATTTGAATCCGGGATGCTCCGCCCCCGACCCAGGGTGACTTCTCTTTGCGCGTGCAAAGAGAAGTCACCAAGAGAAAGCTCGCCCGAATGGCGCCCTGATCCTCGTCTCCGCGGCTTTGGGTCCCAGCGCGGGCCCGAGAGACTTCCTGTCTCGTGGGCCCGTCGCGCACCTCCCTGTGCGCGACCCCTTCGGGGCGCGTGCCCAAAGCCTTGCGGGGCTTGGGTGCGCCATACGGGATTTGAAAGAGGTTGTGTAATAAATTTTTGCTCGGTCTTTGAATTGCATGTTTGATTAAAAAATGTCAGACGCTATTTCGCGTAAAGCCGTGGTGCTGCTTTCCGGCGGTCTCGATTCGGCCACGGTGCTGGCGCTCGCGGCCGCTTCGGGCGCGCGATGTCATGCGCTCACTTTCGACTACGGCCAGCGCCACCGTGTGGAGCTCGAGGCGGCGCGGCGCGTGGCGCGCGCGTTGCACGTGGCCGATCATCGCGTGGTCAAGCTCGACATCGGCTGGATGGGCGGCTCGGCGCTGACCGACACCGCCATCCCCGTGCCGCAGGAACTGTCCACCGGAATCCCCGTCACCTACGTCCCGGCGCGCAACACGGTGTTTCTTTCCATCGCGCTCGGCTGGGCCGAAGTGCTCGGCGCCGCCGATATCTATATCGGCGCCAACGCCGTGGACTATTCCGGCTATCCCGATTGCCGTCCCGAGTTCATCCACGCGTTCGAACGGCTCGCCAACCTGGCCACCCGCGCCGGGGTCGAGGGACACGGATTCCACGTGCATGCGCCGCTGATGCAGTTGCGCAAGCATGAAATCATCCGCGAGGGCGCGCGCCTGGGCGTGGATTATGCGTTGACGGTATCGTGCTACGACCCGGATGCCTCCGGGCTCGCCTGCGGCCGCTGCGATTCCTGCCGGCTGCGCGCGCAGGGTTTCGCCGAGGCCGGCGTTCCGGACCCGACCCGGTACCGGCGCTGAGAATAAGTCTTACTTGGGGAGTAGAAATTTTTTCCCAACTTGGCAATATTGGGCTATCCTTCGGAAGGTCGGGCTATCAGAACGGCACCGACGGGTCACCCAGGCATTTTGGAGAAAAAAATAATGATAATTTCGATTCTGGTTCTGGAAGGTCCCTACAATCACGAAGCCTCCGACAGCGCCTATAACTTTATCCAGGCTGCGCTCGCCAAGGGCCACACCATCCGCGGTATCTTTTTCTACGACGACGGCGTATACAACGCCACCAGGCTCATGGACCCTCCGCAGGACGACCGGCATATTTCCAAGCGCTGGTCGGAACTGGGCGCCACCGGCGTCGACATGGTGGTGTGCATCGCCGCGGCCAAGCGGCGCGGCATCACCAACGAGGTGCTGGCGCCGAATATCCGCATTTCGGGGCTGGGACAACTCGCGAGCATGATCCACGAGTCCGACCGGATCGTGACGTTCGGCGACTGATTTTCAGGCACCAAGACGGGAGACGGGTTCATGGCGGAGAAAGGCAAGAAGGTCATGGTGACGGTGCGCAAGCCACCGCACGGCAGCATTTACGTGCAGGAATCCATCGAGGTCATGTTCATCTTCGCGACCTACGAGATGGATCTTTCCGTGGTGTTTCTCGACGACGGCGTGCTCGCGCTGCACGCGGGCCAGGACACGAAGGGACTCGGCATCAAGGGATTCATGGCCTCGCTCGGCGCGCTCGTGGACTGGGAAGTCACGAATGTCTATGTCGACCGGCAATCGCTCAAAGACCGTGGCATTGCCGAAGACGCGATCATCGCGATCGGCAAGGATGACGCCAGCGGCGCACCGATCCGCCCCAAGGTATTGGACGGCGCCGAGATCGCCGCGATGATGGCCGAACAACACAGCATTGTTTCCTTCTAGGACCTTCCCATGCTCCACACCGTCAACAAGTCACCGTTTCAGAACGGCGCGCTGGAAAACTGCCTGCGTCTGGCGCGCGATGGCGATGCGATCCTGCTGCTGGAGGACGGGGTGTATGCCGCCGCGGCGGGCACGGTCAAGTCATCGCTGATCGAGCAGGCGGTGAAACGGCACGCGGTTTACGCCATCGAGGCGGATCTCAAGGCCCGCGGCCTCGGCAATCTCATCAAGGAAGTGCGGGTCGCGAGCTATGGCGATTTCGTGGACTTGGTGGAAAAGCACACCGTCCACGCCTGGCTATAGAAGAATTCTACCCAGGAAATATTCCCGGGTGGCTGGCTGGTGAACGGCGCCGGCCGGATCGGTTACGAACCTTTTTTGATATAGAAGTGGATCTTTCCGTCGGCTTCGGCGGTTTCGATGATCTGGCCGCCGATTTTATCGACCAGGGCGGGAATGTCGCTCTTGGTGCCGGGATCGGTCGCCATCAGATGCAGCACCTGTCCCGTGCTGAGCGTCTGGAGAAATTTCTTGGTCTTCATGACCGGCATGGGGCAGGTCAGTCCCGTCGTGTCCAATTCTTTGTCGAAGGTCGGCATCTAATGTGCTCCTCGATGTTGAGGATTCGTTACCCATCTTAACGCACTGATGTTCCGAGTGGGAAACTTCTTTCAGAATGTCAAAATGTCACGTCAGATAAGCCCGGATTCAGAATGGCTATGGCACTAGACGCCAAAGCCGCGCAAAATAATCCACCGACGCGCTTCAGGAATAAAGTCCCTGATTTCCGCGTCTAAGCCAGTCTTGAGATATTTGCCGTAAAGCGGTCAACGGGAGGTTGTATGGAACTGAGCAATGTTCAAAGCGTGGCGCTGTGGGGATTCCTGGTGGCGGTGGCGTTCGGTGCCGTCGCCAACAAGACCAATTTTTGCACCATGGGCGCGGTCAGCGACTGGGTGAACATGGACGACAAGAACCGCCTGCGCGCCTGGTTCCTCGCCATCGGCGTCGCCATCCTTGGCTCGCAAGGGCTGCAGGCGCTGGGTTACATCGATCTCAACAAGTCCATTTACCTGGCCGCCAACTTCGGCTGGCTCGGGCACCTGCTCGGCGGTTTTCTTTTCGGCGTCGGCATGACCCTGGCGGGCGGTTGCGGCCAGCGCACGCTGGTGCGCGTCGGCGGCGGCAATCTCAAATCAGTGGTGGTGATGCTGCTGATGGGCGTGACGGCCTACATGACCTTGCGCGGACTGCTGGCGCTGGTCCGCATCAACGCCATCGAAGTCACCAACATCGATCTCGCGGCGCGCCAGATCGCGGATCAGAGTCTGGCGACGCTGGTTCAGGCGGCCGTCGGTTCGACCGACGCCACCACGGTGCGCTGGATCGTCACGGCCGTCGTCGGCCTGGGCTTTACGATTTACGCTCTCGCCAGCGTGGAATTTCTGAAAAGCTTCAGGAACCTGTTCGCCGGCGTCAGCATCGGACTGTTCATCGTCGCCGGCTGGTACATCACCGGCAAGCTCGGCTTCGACGAATTCGAACCGGTACGGCTCGAGTCCTATACCTTCGTTTCGCCGGTGGCGGAGAACGTGAACTACCTGATGACCTTCACCGGTTCGACGATCAACTTCGGTATCGCCGCCGTGTTCGGCGTCATCGCCGGCTCGTTTCTGTACGCGGTGCTGTCGGGCAGCTTCAAGATCGAGACTTTCAATTCGCGCGCGGACATGGTCAATCACATGATCGGCGGCGCGCTCATGGGTTTCGGCGGCGTCATCGCCCTGGGCTGCACCATCGGCCAGGGCGTCACCGGCATGTCCACGCTGGCGCTGGGCGCGGTGATCACGCTCACCATGATCATTTTCGGCTCGGCGCTGACCATGAAAATGATGTTGCACCGGATGGATGAGAAGTCTTTCTGGCGCGCGCTGTGGCTGTCGCTCGCGGAAATGAAGCTGTTGCCCGCCGCCCGCTAGCCCGGCTCGGCCCGCTGTTGCCGGGCGTGTCGTCCGGTTTGACAGGCCTGCGCGGCCTCTGGATAATGCCGCCTCCCGTTTTCCCCCTCTCAGGCACACGCGGGCCGTTAGCTCAGT
>JACXTT010006570.1_pt1 | contig 16575 bp, 12 predicted proteins | sample 9270951 | NCBI WGS metagenome assembly JACXTT01 (sample SAMN15532306, study PRJNA645909) | rock metagenome | isolation source: weathered quartz diorite | place: Puerto Rico | collected 2017-06-21 | reverse complement strand
GCGCCGGGAACTTGCCATCGCGTCCGAGCCGGACGTCTTCAGCGGCCACCGACGCGAATGCCGCGCCGAAGCCGCGCTGCTCCGCGTCGCGCGAGAAGCGAGCCTCCGCCGCGGCGATCTCTCGAGTCGCGCTCGGGCGCTGGTTCCCCGCGAGGCCGCGCGCGTGGGCGGGCCCGGGTTCGAACGCGCCGCTGCCCACGCCTGGATCGAGCGCCTCGTGCGTGCCGCCGATGTCGACCGCGACCTTCCACGGACCTCCCGGCGCGCGCCGCCACACGGTGTGGAAGTGGCCGTGCAGCGTGGGGCGGTTGGCGTCGGCCGGCGGCCGCAGCTCCCACGGTCCGGTGGTGTAGCCGAGGTCACCGGCCGCCGCGACCTCGGCGAAGGCCGGCTCCCAGATCAGCGTCGACGCCGGCTTCGCGCGCGGCGCCCACACCGACTTGCCGTTGACCGGGAGCGGCTGGAACACGATGCCGTCGTCGGCGAGGTTGGCGAGGAACGCCTCGCGCATGCCTTGCTCGACCGAAGTGCGCGAGAAGCCGCGCTCGGCATCGACCAGCGACTGGAGCGCGTCACCCGCGGCCGTCGCGGCGGTGGCGGCGAGCAACAGGGCGGGAAAGAGCGGGAGCGGCACGAGACCTCCGGAGCCCGATCGACGAGGCACTCTAACCGATGCCGCCCCAAACCCGCTCCTCCATTCCCGATGCGTTGCGCCCCAATTCCCCGTACACTGCCCGAAACGGTCTCCATCGAGGAGGTTCCATGACAGGCGGTCGTTCACTCTGGCTCGGGCTCGCGCTGATGGGCATGGCTGCCGCTCCCGCCACGCCGGCTCGCGTCCTGCCGTTCATCGAAGACGACTATCCCAAGGCTCTGGCCGAAGCGCGCTCGCACAAGGTCCCGATCTTCATCGAGGCCTCGGCCCCCTGGTGACACACGTGCCGCTCGATGAAGGCGTTCGTCTTCACGGACGCCTCGCTCGCGCGGCACGCCGGACAGTTCGTCTGGCTCGACATCGACGGTGAAAAGGCCGGCAACGCCGCGATCGTGAAGAAGCTCCACATCGCGGCCTACCCGACGCTCTACATCCTCGACTCCGGCAACGAGGCGATCGCCCAACGCTGGGTGGGAGGCGCGACCGTGCCGCAGCTCCACACCTGGCTCGACGAGGGGGCGCACGCCGTGGCGTCGCGTCACGGCGGCCTCGACGCGATGCTGGCGCGGGCCGACAGCCTGTACGGCGCGGGCGCCGACTCGCTGGCCGCAGTCGCCTACCAGCAGGCGCTCGCCGCCGCGCCCCGCGGCTGGTCGCAGACGCCGCGGGTCACCGACGCCACGTTGTTCGCGCTCGACCAGAGCGGGAATCCGATGCGCTGCGTCGAGATGGCGAAAGACGCGATGGAGTCGATGAAAGGCACCACGTCGGGCGCCAACGCGGCCGTCAGCGGGCTCGGCTGCGCGCTCGAGCTGCCGGCCGATAATCCGAAGCGCAAGGAGCTGATCGCGCTGTTCGAGGCGCGCTGCCTCGAGGACGTGAAGAATCCCGCGATCCCGCTCTCGACCGACGATCGCTCCGGCATCTACCTCTCGCTCGCCGACGCGCGCGAGGATGCCAAGGACGACGAGGGCCGCAAACGCATCCTGGCGATGGACGCCGAGATGCTGGAGCAGGCGGCGGCCGCCGCCAAGACGCCCGATCAGCGCGCCGTCTTCGACCCGCATCGGCTCGCGGTCTATCGCGAGCTCAAGCAGCCGGAGAAGGCGGTGCCGATGCTGCAAGCCTCGGAGCGCGACTTTCCCAACGACTACAACCCGCCGGCGCGGCTGGCGATGGCGTATCTGGACCTCAAGCAGTACGACGACGCGCTGGCCGCCTCCGGCCGAGCCATGTCGAAGGCGTACGGACCGCGCAAGATGAATCTGTTCAACACTCGCGTCAGCATCTTCGTGGCGCGCGGCGACAGCGCCTCCGCGCGGAGCACGATCGAAGAGGCGATCAAGGAGGGTGAGGCGCTGCCCGACGCTCAGCGGCCCAACGGCACGATCGCCAGCCTCAAGAAACGGCTCGCCGCGTTCGGCGCCGGCTCCACCGCGGCGCGGAACTGAGAGATCGAAGAGCGAGGTTCTCGGGTGAGGACCGGGTGAGGACCGGTTGAGGACCGGTTGAGGACCGGTTGAGGACCGGTTGAGGCTTCGTCGAAGCCTCAACGGCCTCGCCCGTACTGCGCTTGGACCTCGGGACCGCGAATTCCCTTGACTGCTCGTGCAGGCGGTCCGAACTCGACCACGCCGCGCTCACCAACGGCGCGCGTGATGCGCACGGAATCGCGCGCAGACCGCTGATCGCGGATCGATCGAGAGAAATCTCACGACCGGGCGAGTAAGCGCGGGTGAGCAAGGAGGAGAGGGCCGCGCAAGCGTGTGATATGAAGGGAGTGCCCCTCGACACTCGCCCCCGCCGAGGTCGTCGTGATCGGCTATTCGCTTTCTCATCTCAGCAACGACGCTCTTCTTCAGCAGCTCGACCGGCTCGTCGTTCGTGATCGCCGGACCACCGCGGAGCCACTTGCCCATCTCGCCGAGGTGGACTCACGCAAGCTCTACCTGCCAGCCGGCTACGGTTCGATGTACGCCTACTGCACGGAGAAGCTCCGCTTGTCGGAAGATGGCGCATTGAAGCGCATCCAGGCCGCGCGCGCTGGGCTCGCGTTCCCCCAGCTTTTCGAGTCGATCGCCGATGGACGACTGAATCTCACCGGCGCCTGTCTGCTGGCTCCTCGCCTCACGGCGACGAACGCGATCGACCTGCTGGCCGAGGCTGCAGGAAAGAGCAAATCCCAGATCCGGGAAACCCTCGCGCGGCGATACCCCGCCACGGAAGAGCTGCCGATAGTGACCTCCGTCCCAGGATCGGGCACTCGACATGCGCCAGCGCATGTTGAGGAGCGCTTCTCCAGATTCGCCGAGCCATCGGGCGGGGATCGACAGGCCACGCAGGTAATGCCGATCGCGGACGCGCGCTTCTCGCTCCATCTCACCATGAGCGAGAGCGCGCGCGCGAAGCTGCAGTACGCGCAGGAGCTCCTGAGCCACGCCATCCCCAGCGGGGATCTGGCGGCCGTGCTGGATCGGGCGTTGGATGCGCTCATCGCCAAGCTCGAGAAGCGGAAGTTCGCGGCCACCGATCGGCCGCGGCGGGCGCGCCAAGCCTCAGCGAACCCCCGCCACGTTACGGCTCACGTGAAGCGTGCGATCTGGAGGCGCGACAGCGGCCGGTGCACGTTCATCGGCGCGAACGGCCACCGCTGTGAGGCCCGCCATCGGCTCGAATTCGACCACGTCCAACCGGTCGCCCTGGGAGGCGGCGCGACCGTTGACAACCTGCGCCTGCGCTGCCGAGCGCACAACCAGTACGAGGCCAAGCGCGCCTTCGGGACCGAGTTGATGATGAGCAGGCGAGGCGAGGCGCAGGCTCGAGCCGCGACGCGTGATATCGAAAAGGAGCGCGCCCAAGAGGTCATCCCGTAGCTGAGGAAGTTGGGCATCCGCGCGGATGACGCGCGACGCGCGGCCGCGAAGTGCGAGGCCATTCCCGAGGCTCCGCTCGAGGCGCGCGTGAAGCTGGCGCTGTCTTGCTTCGGACGCGGAACGAAGGTTAGGTTTGCGCCCGCTCGTTGCGAGGGTTGACCGAGCCCGTCGCGCTCAGGGAAAGCGCGGTCACGGAGCCCTGAGGTCGTCTACATCCGCGTGTAGGTGATCTCCATCATCAGCTTCTCGACGCCGTTGGACGAGACGTAGAGCGAGAACACCGTCCGGTTGGCGTCGGCGCGGTGGGTCACGGTGCGAAATTCGGCTGGCTTGCCATCCGGGCCGGCGCCGCTCGACTTCATCACCAGGTCGTCGTGGGCGTCGACCGAGCCTTCTCCGATCATGGTCGAAGTCGACCAAGTGTCGATCCACGACGAAGTGTAGGCGCCTTTCTCGTTGTCGTAGCCGGTCAGTCCGTGAGCCTCGTAGGGCCGGCCCTGGAAGGTGCCTTGATAGTGTTGCTCGAGGAAGCGGCCGCCCAGGATCATCCGATTCTCCGCGACGCCGTCGGCGACCATCGGCTCACCTGGCGCGAGCCAGGTCTTTTGCGCCGCCTTCCATTTCCCTTCCATTGCCTTGAGCTTCTCGTGCGCGGGGCCGGGAGCGGCCAACCGCTCCATCTCTGCCATCGCCGCCTGCTGCGCCGCATCGAGCTTGACCTCGAGCTGAGCGGGTTTCTTCGCGGGCACGGCGGCGTAAGCCGTCGTCATCAGCGCGGTGGCGGCGAGCCCGGTCCACCACCCACTCACGAATCGTCGAAGCATCATCGTCTCCTGGATCCAGGCGTCTCACTCGCGTGTGGACTCTATCACGCGCACCGGAGCCGGCCGGGCCTCAGCGCTGGCGCGTGGCGGGGATCGGCGCCGGGAACCCGATCGCCGAGTGCCCGAAGTGACACCCGACGCACCGGCTCACCGAGCCGGGAGCGCCAGCGTTGAATCCTGCGACGTGTGCCGGGCCGTGCGCGGCGCGCAACACCCGACCCGAGTCGTCGACCAGCTGCTCGAAGAGCGGGACGTCGGCAGGCAGGCCGCGTGCTTCGATCGAGCCGTTCTTCTCGAGCGGAGCCTCGCGCACCAGGACCGCGGTATCCCCGTTCCCCACGGCGCTCGAGAGCGGCGCGGCGAAGAAGCGCACCCGTGCCCCGGACTGGCGTGGGGGCGCGCCGGGGATGGCGCGCGTGTCGCGGAAGACGTCGAGCGAGCGGTAGGTGAAGGTCCCGCGCCCAGGGCCATCGAGGACCGCGGGCGTCTCGCCGTCGCTCGGAAGCAGCGCGCTGCGCAGCCAAGGCGCGGGGCGCGTCACCACCGGCGCGGGGTCGAGCTCGAGCGTGCCCGGCAGGTCGACCAGCGGCTCGGGTGCGAACCTCCCACGCGGATCCACCAGGTAGATACCGAAGTCTCCGCGCGCGCCGGGACTGTACGCGAACACCATGCGTCCATCGGGCAACGGCGCCGGGGCGCACGCCGACGGCGCGGCCAGTCCGACCGCGTCGCGGTAGCCGTGGCGCGCCGAATCGGGAATCGCCGCGCCGGCGATGCGCTCCGCCTGGCCCACGCGGCCGGGGAAGCGTTGGAGCCCGAGCGGTCCCGGCCGGGGCCACAGCCCGAGGTTGAGCGCGTAGACGCCGACCGGAGTGCCATCGGCGAGGAATGCGGGCTGATAGGCCATGGTGGCGCGGCGCGAGCCGAGGCCCCCGCAGGCGAGGTGAAGACCATCGGCGCCGATCGCCACCGCCTCCCACAGGTTCACGCTGTCGCGCGGCAGCGGTGGGTGGGAAGCGTCGGCGAGGCCGGCCGCGGCGGCTTGAAAGCGGTTGAACCACCAGCGCGCGAACACGATTTCTCCGCGTCGCGGGTCGAGCGTCGGCTCCTCGGCGCCGTTGCGCTCCGAGGTGATGCGACGCGGCGGCGGCGGCGCGCTTCCGTCCCGAGGCAGATCCAGGACATAGAGGTTGCTGACCGGAACGTCGGCGTACTGGGCGGTGAGCGGAAAGCGCGTGCTCGCGAAGCACAAGCGCCGCTCGTCGATCCAGCACGGATCGAAGTCGTCGAAGCGCCGCGGGCGTCCGGCGCAATCGAAGCTCGGCGCGGAGCGGGTCAGCGCGCGCAGGCCGCGACCGTCGACGCCGACCTGATAGAGCCGCCAGCCGCTGTCGGGGTGCGGCGTGCCGGCGAACACGATTTGCCGCGCATCGAACGAGACGGCGGGATCAGCGACATCGAACAGCGTGTCGGGCGACACCAGCTCGCGCAAGCGGCCGTCGGGTGCCCGCAGCATCAGCCGGCCGCCCGGAGCCAGCGTGCGGCCGACCGGTCCGAGCCCCGGGATCAGCCCGGGCTGGCCCGGGACCGGCCGTCGCGACACGAACACGATGGCGGGAACGGGGCGTGGCCCGTACTCGAGCGAGAAGGGGAGCGCAGGGTGAGCCGGGAGCGTGGGCACGTGGAGCGGGCCCGCGGGGCCGGCGCCCAGCGCCGCGCTCAGGACCAGCAGCCCGGGGCCGAGTCGCAGGGTTCGCAGCACGAGCGGGATGCTACACTCGCCGGCCGCGCGTCGCTCCACCTTCGAGCCCGACCATGACCGAAGCGTTGATCGTCTTCACCACGTTCGCCCACGAAGAAGATGCCGCGCGCGTGTCGCGCGTGCTGCTGGACGAGCGCCTGATCGCATGCGCCAACCTCTTGCCGGGCGCCCGCTCGCTCTATCGGTGGGAGGGTGAGACGAAGGACGAGCGCGAGATCGTGGTGCTCATGAAGACCCGCAAGCAGGACTGGGCGGCGCTGCTGTCGCGGCTCCACGAGCTCCATCCTTACCAGACGCCAGAGTGCGTCGCCGTGCGCATCGCGGCCGGCGCGCCGCGCTACATGGCGTGGCTCGAGGCGCAGTTGTCGGGCGAGGCGCCGTGAGCGCCGCCGCGCTGGTGCTCGGCATCGAGACCTCGTGCGACGACACGTCGGTCGCCGTGCTCGAGGAGGCACGCCGGCTGCGCTCCCACTTGATTGCCTCCCAGGACCTGCATCGCCTCTACGGCGGCGTCGTGCCCGAGCTGGCGGCGCGCGCGCACCTCGAGCTGCTGCCGCGGCTGGTGGAGCGCGGGCTCGCCGAAGCCGAGGTGACGCCGCACAAGCTCACCGCGGTCGCGGTCACGCGCGCCCCGGGGTTGGTGGGATCGCTCGTGGTGGGCGTGGCGTTCGCCCGCGCCTACGGGTTTGCGCTCGGCATCCCGGTGGTCGGGGTGAACCACATCGAGGCCCACCTCCACGCGGCGGCGCTCGAGCACGGCGCCGCGCCGCTGCCCGCGGTGGCGCTGGTGGTTTCGGGTGGCCATACCGAGCTGGTCGAGATGCAGGGCTTCGGTCGCTATCGGTGGCTCGGCAGCACGCGCGACGACGCCGTGGGCGAGGCCTACGACAAGGTCGCGAAGCGGCTGGGGCTGCCCTTCCCGGGTGGCCCCCACGTCGATCGCCTGGCCGCCACGGGCGACTCGTGCGCCTTCGACTTCCCGCGCCCGATGCTGGACCGTCCGGGCTTCGACTTCTCCTTCTCGGGTCTCAAGACCGCGGTGGCGCTGGAAGCCGAGGCGCTGGGCGAGCCGCCCTTCGATCCGGCGCGGGTCGCCGACCTCTGCGCCTCGTTCCAGGCCGCCGTGGTCGACACGCTCACCGCGAAGACGCTCCGCGCCATCGAGCAGATCGGCGCACGGTCGCTGACGCTGGGAGGAGGGGTGGCCTGTAATCGCGCCCTGCGCGAGCGACTGACCGACGAGTGCGCCGCGCGCGGCGTGGCGCTGCGCATCCCCAGCCCCCGCCTCTGCGCCGACAACGCGGCCATGGTGGCGCTGGTGGGCGCCTGGTCGCTGGCGGCGGGCCCGCCGTCCGAGGCCCAGCTCGAGGTCGTGGCGTCACTGGAAGAGACCGGCCTCATCGGCGCGCCGGTCTAGCCGCAACCCGGAGCCACGACGGCGTCTGGGCCCTCCCGCGTCACCTTCGTGGCGTGCCGAAACCTACCCTGCGCCGTGAAGGTCGGCCTCGTGGAGGCCGATAACCCCGGCAATTGCAATCCGCCCTCGGGCAGCCGGGACCCGACTGCCCGCGCTCGTTCACGCCAACTCACACGACGCCGTGGCCAAACTGAAGATCCTGATCGCCGAGGACGAGATGAACCTGCGCGAAGTCCTGCGCTTCCAGCTCACGACCGCGGGCTACGACGTGGTCGAGGCGGAGGACGGACAACAGGCGATCGAGCGCGCGCGCGAGGCCATGCCGGACCTCATCCTGCTGGACGTCATGATGCCTCACGTCGACGGGTTCCAGGTGGTGCGCGAGCTGCGGAAGTCCTTCCTGACCCGACACATCCCGATCATCATGCTGACGGCCAAGGCGGAGCTCGAGGACCGACTGCACGGCTTCGACGATGGCGCCAACGACTACATCGTCAAGCCCTGGGACTACCGCGAGCTCAAGGCGCGGGTGCGCAACGCGCTGGCCTGGAGCCAGCAGCAGCGCGCCGCCAGCCCGCTCACCGGCCTGCCCGGGAACCTTTCGATCGAAGAAGAGCTGCGCCACCGGCTCGAGGCCGGCGCGCCCTTCGCGCTGCTGGTGATCGACATCGACTACTTCAAGTCGTTCAACGACCACTATGGCTACGCGCGCGGCGACGACGCCATCCGCACCGTGGCGCGCATCCTGGTGGACCAGGCCCAACGTCACGGCGGCTCGGAGGACTTCGTGGGCCACATCGGCGGCGACGACTTCGTGATCATCACGCGCCCGGCGCGGGCCGAAGCGCTGGCCGAGGAAATCATCAAGGACTTCGACGCCAGCTCGACCAGCTTTTACGACGAAGTCGATCGCGCGCGCGGCTTCGTCGAAGTCGCGAATCGACGGCACGTCATCGAGCGTTTTCCGCTCATGACCCTGACCATCGCCCTGGTCAACACCGAGCGCATCCCGGTCACCCACCGGGCCGAGCTCGGCGACATCGCGCAGGAGCTCAAGTCGCACGGCAAGGGCATTCCGGGGAGCGTGGTGGTCGGCGAGCGTCGGGCCCACGAATCGGGCCCCGATGCCCGCCAGGACGTGGCCTGAGCGGAAGGATCCGGGCATGGAAGGAAACTCGCGGGAGCAGGGCAGCGTCGAGCCGGGAGCGCGCGGCATCGAGCAGCTGGCCCAGGCCATGCTCGCCCTGCGCAGCACGGCCGACGTCGGCACCGCGTGCTCGATCGCGGCCGGCTGCGCCGGGCGCGCCCTCGACGCGGGCGACTATCGGTTGCTGCGCCTCGACCCGCGCAGCGGGGCGCTCCGTCTGCTCGATCCGGTCGGAGTCGAGACGCCGTACCTGCCCGAAGAAGGCGGCCCGATCGAGTGGGTGCTGCGCCACGAGCGCGCGTGGTTCGACGAAGGCGCGTCGAGTCTCAACCACGAGACCCTGCTGTGGACCGAGGCGCCGCGCTCGCTGGCCGCGCTGCCGCTGTTCGCCTCCGGCACGCTGCTGGGCTGCTTGCTGCTCGGCTTCCCCGGGCCGCGCGAGTTCCCCTCGCGCGACCGCCAGCTGGCCCAGGCGCTGGCCGATGCGTTGGCGCTCACGCTCGAGCGCGCCGAGCTGCACCGGCTGGTCGACGAGGAGCGCGCCCGCCGCTCCGAGATGGAGCGCCGCGTCCACTTGGACGAAGAGTCGTCGGCCAGTCTGATGGCGCTGGTGGCGCACGAGATCCGCACCCCGTTGACCGCGATCAAGGCCTACACCGAAACGCTGATCGACACACTCGCCAACCCGCACACGCCGCGCGAGCGTTTCCTGGGCATCATCAGCGAGGAGTGCGACCGGCTGTCGCGGCTGGTCACCGACATCCTCGACCTGTCGCGCCTCGAGGCCGGACAGCGCCCGCTACGCGTCGCGCGCACCGACCTCAGCGGCCTGACCCGCGACGTGGTCGAGAGCCTGCAGGCGATCGCGACCTCGCGCCAGGTCGAGCTCGCCGTCCAAACCGAGACCGGGCTCGAGGTCCAGGCCGATCCTGATCTGCTGCGGCGGTTGTTCGTGAATTTGATCGGCAACGCGATCAAGTTCGCTCCGGTCGGCGGTCACGTTCGCCTGCGCGCCGAAGTGCGCGGCGAGGACTGGTCGGCCATGGTCGAGGACGACGGGCCCGGGATCCCCAAGGAGGATCTGGCGCGGGTCTTCGAGCGCTTCTTCCGCGGACATCGCCACGTCGACCAGCAGGTCGAGGGCACCGGGCTCGGGCTGGCGATCGCGCGCGGGATCACCGAGCTCCACGGCGGGCGGCTGTGGGCCGAGTCTCCGCCCGAGGGTGGAACCCGCTTCTGCCTGACCATGCCGCTGCGCCAGACCGCCTCGGCGCGCGCGCGTCGCATCGCGCGCCAGATCGTGGGGCGGCGCGACCTGCACGAGCTGTTCGACGCGACCGTCGAGATGGTGGCGGCCACCATGGATGCCGAGATCGTGTCGCTCATGATGGTGGACGCCAAGGACGGCGACCTGTTCATCGTCGCTTCGCGCGGACTCGAGGGCGGACGTCTCGACCAGCGCCGGATCGCGGTGCGCTCCGGCGTCGCGGGCTCGGTGGTGGCCTGGGGCCGCCCGGTGCTGGTGGACAACATCGAGACCGATCGTCGCTTCCGGCGCCTCAACCACCCGCAGTACAGCACCAAGTCGCTGCTCTCGGTGCCGCTCCAGGTCGAGGGCGAAGTGCTGGGCGTGGTCAACGTGAACAACAAGGCCTCGCGCCAGACGTTCGACGAGAACGACCTGGCCTTGCTGACCGCGCTGGTCGAACGCATCGGCAGCGCGGTCGAGCGCGCCTACGCCTATCCCGACGTCGGCCGCGTGGTGGAGGAAGCCACCGAGGCGATTCGCAGCATCACGCGGCTCAAGCGTGAAGGGTTGCTGGGCGGCCGCGGCGCGGTGGGTTTGTGCCGCGCGACCGCTCGCGCCATGGGGATGGGGCCTTCCGACGTCGATGCCGTCGGCTACGTGGCCGCGATCCGCGATCTCGGCATGACCCCGCTGCGCGACCGGCTGTGGCACGTGGGCCCGCTCGATGACGACGAGCGCAATGCCCTGATGCAACACCCCGAGGCCGGGGTCGAGATGATCCGGCCGCTCGAGTACCTGGGCTCGGCGCGCGAGTTGATCCTGTCGCACCACGAGCGCTGGGACGGCACCGGCTACCCGCGCCGGCTCCAAGGTCCCGAGATCCCGCTCGGCGCCCGCATCCTGGCGGTGGTCGACGCGTGGGAGAGCATGATCTGCGGGCGGCCTTATCGGGCTGCGCGCGGTGTCCGGGAGGCGCTCGCCGAGCTGCGCCGGGAAGCCGGCACGCAATTCGATCCCGAGGTGGTGGAGGCCTTCGCGCAGATCCAGGGCGAGGAGCGCGCCGCGGCATGACCCGCGCTCGCAAGAAGGGGCCCTCGGACGCCGAGATCAAGCTGCGCCACGACCTCGATCGCGCGCGGCGCGAGCTCGGGCAGCTCAAGCGGGCGGGCGAAGTCGAGAGCGCCCCGGGCGGCGCACCGCTCACCCAGCGGGTCGCCGAGCTCGAGCAGGCCAAGGAGCGGCTCAGCAAGCTCTACTTCACGCAGCTCGACGAGAATCGCCGCCGCGCCGCGCGGCTGCACGAGATCCTGCGCGCTCTAACCACCATCAACGCCGACCGGGAGCTCGAAACGCTGGTCGATCGCATCGCGGCCACGATCCAGACGGTGCTCGGATTCCGCATCGTGTTGATCCGCCTGCGCGCTCCAGGCATGCCGCACCTGGATGCGGTCGGGTTCGCCGGCCTCGAGCCGGAAGGGCGCGCCGTCCTCGCCGCCGCGCCGCTCGAGCTCGAGGATTTCCAGTCCTGGCTACGGCCCGAGTTCGCGGTGAGCCACTCCTTCTTCATCGGCCACAAAGATCCGTTCAGCCGCGTGCTGCCCGCCGGAGTGGTCAGCGACCTGGGTCCGCGCGAGCCCTGGGAGTGGCATGCCGAAGACGTGCTGTTCGTCCCGCTCCGGGACGGTCGCGGCGAGCTGATCGGCTACTTCTCGGTGGACGACCCGGTGGATCGGCTGGTGCCTTCGCAGGAGACGGTCGAGCTGCTCGAGGTCTTCGGCACCCACGCCGTGGTGGCGATCGAGAACGCCCGCCTCAACCGCCAGATCGCCCAGCGCACGCGCGACCTGGAAGAAGCCGACGCGCGGATGAAGGAGATGGAGGAGCTCAAGCGTCAGTTCGTTTCGACCGTGTCCCATGAGCTGCGCACACCGCTGGCCGCGATTCGCGCCTACACCGACACCCTGCTGACCACCGGGGTCCAGGGGATCCCCGCCCCCAAGCTCGAGGAGTTCCTGCACCTGGTCGACGAGGAGGCGCAGCGCCTGACCCGGCTCATCGAATCGGTGCTCGACCTGGGGCGCTTCGACTCCGGCAATCGTCGCGCCCGGCGCGAGCCCGTGGACTTCGGCCAGGTGGTCGACGAAGCGGTCGGCGTCCTGGGCCGGACCGCCGAAGCCCGGCGGGTGGAACTCAAGGTGGGGCGGGAACTTGCCGATATTGGGCTGGAAGCGGATCGAGACCAGCTGCGGCAGCTCGTGCTGCATCTGGGAAGCAACGCCATCAAGTTCACCCCATCGGGCGGGCAGGTGACGCTGAGGGTCGGGGGCAGCGCGGACATGGTGAGGCTCGAAGTCGAAGACAACGGGATCGGGATCCCCGAAGCAGCGCTCGAGAAGATCTTCGATCGCTTCTACCAGGTGGATTCCTCGCTGGTGCGCCGCCACGGTGGCAGCGGCCTCGGCCTCGCGATCTGCAAATCGATCGTGGAGTGGCACGGCGGCCGCGTCAGCGCCCGCAGCCAGCCCGGCCAGGGCTCGTGCTTCACCGTGTTCCTGCCGCGCCGTTCCGGGCCGCGCGTCGTGATGCACCCGGAATCACAGCTGTCGGAGTCGGCGTGCGAGGTGCTGCGGCTGGGCGTCGAGATGGTGCGCGAGGTCATGGACGCGGGCGCGGTGTCCCTGATGTCCCTCGAAGCGGACGGCACTCTGGTGGTGCAGGCGGCGATCGGCCTCGACCTCGAGGTGATCCGTGCGGCTCGCGTGCGCTCCGGCATGGGCGTGGCCGGCTGGGTGCTCCAGCACCGCCGTCCGGTGTGCGCCTCGCGGCTCGAGGAAGCGACGGTGCGGGGCTCGGGCCGGCCCGGCTACCAGACCGGAACGTTTCTGTCGGTGCCGCTCGAAGCGGGCGGCGAGCTGCTGGGGGTGATCAACGTCACCGAGCCGACGCACGGCCGGGCGTTCCAGGTCGAGGACTGTCATCTGCTCCTCGAGCTGGCCGAGACCATCGCCCACGCGTGGCGCGCCGCCTTCACCACCGAGGCGCGCCAGGCCGGCGTCGCGACCACGCGCCAGGCGCTGCGTACCGTGCTCGACCATGTTCGCCAAAGCCGCCGCCGCGCTCCGCGGCGGGTGGCATTGGCGCGCGCGGTGGCGCTCGAGCTCGGCCTCGAGGTCGAGCCGGCCGCGATGGTGGCGTTCGCGGCCACGCTCCACGACGTGGGGATGACGATGATCGATCCAGGCATCCTCGAAGGCAGCGGCCCGCTGACGCCCGAGCAAAGGACGCGGGTGCAGGAGCACATCGCGCTCGGCGATCGAGTGCTCGAGCACCTTGAGACCATGGGCGCCGGAGGCCTCGATCGCCTCGCGACCATGCACGACGTGCGCGAGATCGTGATGTCCCACCACGAGTGGTGGGACGGGACCGGCTACCCGCGCGGCCTCGAGGGCGCGGCCATTCCGATCGGCGCGCGGGTGCTGGCGGTAGTGGATGCCTTCGAGAGCCTGGTCAGTGGCCGGCCGCATCGGCCCGCCGCGTCCTCGCAGGCCGCGATCGCGACGCTCCTCGAGCTGCGCGGTCGGCAATTCGATCCGGACGTGGTCGACGCGCTGGTCAGAGCCGTCGACCGCGGCGCGTGGGAACCCTCGTCGACGGCGGGACTGGACGCCGCTGCCTGAGCAGGAGGTGATTCGGATGGCGAAGGGGAAGATTCTGGTCGTCGACGACGAGATCTACATCGTCCACATCCTCGACTTCAGCCTGGGGATGGAAGGCTACGAGGTGATCACGGCGCTCGACGGCGAACAGGCAGTCGAGAAGGCCCGGGCCGAGAAGCCCGACCTCATCGTGCTCGACATCATGATGCCCAAGCTCGACGGCTACGAGACCTGCAAGATCCTGAAGGGCGAAAAGGACACCCGCGACATTCCGGTGATCCTGCTCTCCGCCAAGGGTCGCAACGTCGATCAGAAGATCGGCTTCGAGGTCGGCGCGGACGACTACATCACCAAGCCATTCAGTCCCCGCAAGCTGGTGGAGCGGATCAACTCGATCCTGGGCCAGACCAACCCACACCGCATGCAGGCCTAGCCTCCGCCGTCCCTCTAGAGGTCGATGCCGCGATCGCGATAGCGGATCACCTCATCGATCGTCACGGTACCGCGCAGGCGCGCCCGCAGGCGCCGTGCGTAGCGCCCATCCACGCCGTGGTCGCGCGCGCGCTGGAGCTCGACCACCGACAGGTCGGTGAACCCGGCGCTCATCAGATCGCGCACGTAGCGCGGGTCGACGCCGTGATCCCGCAAGGTCACCAGCGTGCCGAGGCCGAGGTGGCGGTAACCCAGAGCGCTCAGCCCGTCGACGTACGCCCCGTCGACCCCGTGATCCCTGAGCTCGACCAGCCGGTCGAGCGACACTCCGCGGATCTCGGGGCCGAAGCCGTGCAGGAATTCGGCGTCCACGCCGTGATCGCGGGCCCGTAGCAGCTCCGACGTGCCCAGGTGGTGAAATCCCGCGCGCTCCATGCTCTCCACGTAATCGGGATCGACGCCGTGGTCACGCAGGGTCATCAGGGCCTCCGGGTTCTCGAGATGGAAGCCGAGCTGGCCCATCCGCCGCAGGTACTCGTAGCCCACGCCGTGATTCCCCATCTGACCGAGCAGATGGGTGGAGGGGCGCCGATAACCCTGAGCCGCGAGCTCGTCCACGTAGCGCAGTCCGATGTCGTTCAGCGCGAGCGGGAATTGATCGGCCTCCGTCGGCCGCTCGTAGCCGCGACGCGCCAGCTGATCGGCGAACCCGAGGTCGGGGTCGAACGTCCATTGACCGCGCCCGCGCCCATCGGCGGTGGTGCCTTCGAAATGGAAGACTCCCGCGTCGCGGCGCACCAGGAACCGCACCGTGGTTTCCGAATCGAGGGCGCGCGGATCGAGACCGTCCAGCGCGCGCAGCGGGACGGGGTGGGAGCTCCAAGAGCTCGCGCGCGCGTCCTCGTAGCGGATGGAGAGCTGCATCATGTCGCGCTCGGAAGCGCGCTCGAGCGACCACTCGCCTCGTCGCGCGGCGATGCTCGGCGAGGTCAGGGCGACCAGGCCGAGCGCGAGCGCGTGGAGCGCGGCGAGTCGCGCGAGCCTGCCGTGAAACCAGTCGGGTCGCATGGGTTCTCCGTGATCGGAAGGTTCGTCGTCGAGACGGTCAGGGTCTTGGACGGACCTGGGTCCAAAAGGGTTGGCTTCGCCCGCAGTATCGCTCCGGAGCGCCCGAAAGGCCCACGGGCCCTGCCCGGCAAGCCCTTGCGCTAGAGTGCCGGCATGGCCTTCGCCCAGGTCGCGCTCGCCCTTCCGCTGCGCCAGACATTCGCTTACCGCGTTCCCGAGAGCCTGCTCCAGACCGTGGAGCGCGGAGTCCAGGTGCAGGTCCCGTTTCGGGGCCGAGCGCGGCGCGGCATCGTGGTCGACCTATCGCGCGAGAGCCCGCGCGACCGGGTCCTCGAAGTGGCCGCCGCCTTTCCGCCGGCCCTGTTCGACGATCACCTGCTCGAGTTCACCCGCTGGATCGCCGACTACTACCTGGCGCCGTGGGGCGAGGTGCTGGCTGCGGCGCTGCCGGGCGGCGGCGAAGGCCTGGCGCGGAGCCGCGGGCGCCGGGCCGCGGTCGAGGACCCGACGCTGGCCGCTGCCCTGCCCGACCGCTTCCGATTGACGGCCGAGCAGCGCGCCGCGGTCGCCGCGGTGGAGCAAGCGGTCTCCGGCGGAGGCTTCGCGCCGCGGTTGCTCCACGGCGTCACGGCCAGCGGCAAGACCGAGGTCTACCTGCGCGGCGCGGCGGCCGCGCGCGAGGCCGGCGGCCAGACCCTGGTGCTGGTGCCGGAGGTGGCGCTGTCGTCGCAGCTGGTGCGCGAGTTCCGGCGCCGCTTCGCGCACCGCGTGGGCGTGCTGCACTCGTACCTGTCGATCTCCGAGCGGCGCCGCAACTGGGAGCTGGCGCGCCGGGGCGCGCTCGACGTCGTCGTCGGGGCGCGCTCCGCGGTGTTCGCGCCGCTGCCCCGGCTCAGGCTGATCGTGGTCGACGAAGAGCACGAGCCGGCCTACAAGCAGGGCGCCCCGCCGCGCTACCACGGCCGCGACGGCGCGGTGCGAAGGGCGCAGATGCTGAAGATTCCGGTGCTGCTCGGATCCGCGACGCCCAGTCTCGAGTCGCTGGCCAACGCGGCGCGCCGCAAGTACGTCCGCCTCACCCTGCCGCGCCGCGTCGATGGCCGCGCGCTGCCCAAGGTGAGCGTGGTCGACCAGCGCCGCGAGTCAGCGGCCACGTTGATCTCGTCGCCGCTCCACCACGCGCTCGCGCTGCGCCTGGCGCGCGGCGAGCAGACCATCCTGTTCCTCAATCGCCGCGGGCACTCCCACCACACCCAGTGCCGGAGCTGCGGCTTCGTGCCGAGCTGTCCCCATTGCGACATCGCCCTGACGCTCCACCTCGCGCCCCGGGCCTGGCGCTGCCACTACTGCGACCATCAAGAGCCGGCGCGCGGTCGCTGCCCGAGCTGTGGCGGGACCTTGCTGCGCTTCTCCGGCTCGGGCACGCAGCGCGCCGAGCGCGAGCTGGCGCGCGCCTTCCCCGCGGCGCGCGTGCTGCGCCTCGACACCGACG
>JACXTT010006569.1_pt1 | contig 16575 bp, 15 predicted proteins | sample 9270951 | NCBI WGS metagenome assembly JACXTT01 (sample SAMN15532306, study PRJNA645909) | rock metagenome | isolation source: weathered quartz diorite | place: Puerto Rico | collected 2017-06-21 | reverse complement strand
TGCCGCCGGTGCCGCCGCCGCCGGAGCAGCGGTCGGCGTCGCGGCAGGTGCTGCGGGGCGCCGCAGGTGGCCTTCCATGTTGCCGTTGAAGTAGACCTCGCCCGGCGTCGACGGGCCGAAGCTGTCGGTCGGCATCGGGTAATTGGCCGGCAGCGGTTTGACCAGGCGCGGCGTGACCACGAACAGCAGCTCGGTGCGGTCCTGCTGGAAGTTGGTGCTGCGTGCCAGCGCGCCCACCACCGGCAGCTCGCCGACGCCCGGCAGGGCCTTCAGGCTGCCGGTGATGTTGTTCTTGATCAGCCCACCGATCGCGAAGCTCTGGCCGTCATAGACCTGCAGCGTGGTGGAGGCGCGCCGCGTCGTGATCAGCGGCAGGATCGACGTGCCGGACACGTTCGGCGCGGTCAGCGCCACGCCCGTGGGCGACAGCTCGGATACCTCGGGCGCCACCTTGAGGTTGATGCGGCCGTTCTCCATCACCGTCGGTGTGAAGCGCAGGCCCACGCCGAAAGTCTCTTCCTGCAGCACGATCGTCGTGCCGGTGCCTCCAAAGCTCTGCGGCACGGGGATGAAGACCTTGCCGCCGGCGAGAAAGCTCGCTTCCTGGCCGCTGATCGCCATCAGGTTCGGCTCGGCGAGGATCTTGACGAGGCCGTCGCCCTTCTGCGCATCCAGCGCGAACTTCAGCGGCAGGTTGTTGTTCTTGCTGAAGGTCAGCAGGTCGGTCGCGCCGGACAGAAAGTTGGCAAGGAGGCCGAAGTTCCAGCTCCCGAACGCGCCGGCCACGTTGACCGCCGAGCCCATCTGGTCGATCAGGGTCTTGGACACCTCGGCCACCTTGACCTCCAGCATCACCTGCTGCGGCGCCTCGACCACCATCATGTTGATGAGTCGCGGGCTGCGTATGGGCATGCCGGTTGCCGGGTTCGTCGCGGTCAGGGCGCTCTGCGGCTGCTGCGCGACGCCGCCTTGCTGGGTCTGCGCCGGTCCGCGCGTCTGCCGGATCACGAACGCGTTGGCGATGTCCATGATCTTCTGCGCCTGCACCGAGTCGGCGACGGAGCCGGACAGCACCAGGCTGTCGGCGGCGGCCGAGATACGCACGCCCCGTGCCTCGGGCATCAGCTCGCGCAGCGTGGCCTGCAGCCCGCCGGGATCGGCGCCCACCGCGACGTCGATCACGCTGCATGAGCCGCTGCGGCCCTGCACGATCATGTTGGTGGTACCGACCTCCTGCCCGAGCACGTAGAGCGTCTGCGGCGAGACCAGCATCGCCTGCGCGATGTTGGGGTTGCCGAGCGTGCGGCTCCTCACCGGCTCGGGCATCTGCACCATGGCCGACTTGCCGACCGGCACCGAGATTTCGCGGCGGTCGCGCATCGGCCCGGCGCAGTTCGGCCCCTTGGGCGAGGTGTCGCGGGCGGGGTTGCTGCTTGCCTCGCCGGCAATGGTCAGTTGGACGGGGCCGGAGGCCGCGAGGCGCAGCGGCTTGCCCGGCGCGGCGGCATTGGACATGCCGATCGCGCCTTCCACGCCGGCCTGCCCCTGCGCGCCGGCGGTCCATAGGATGCTCAGCACGGCCAGCGCCGTCGCGGTCGCCTTCAGGTGCGGAGCGATGCGGCGCGGGACGCCGCGATGGTTGATGAGTCGGTCCATGATGTTCCCCCGGTTGTTGTGCCCTGATGGCAAGGGCTGTTACCGCATCGGTCTGTCTGTCCGAGCTGGCCGCTCAGAAGCATTCCTGGTTCTGTTGCGTGCCGCTGATGACGCCGATACAAGTCCCGGCGATTTTTTTCTCAACGACGCGCCGCGCGACCTGCACCGTCTTGACCACCGGCGCGGCGGCGACGGCGACAGGCACAGGTTCCTTCAGCAGCGTGTTCTTGGTGGCACCGGCCGTGTCGACGGGGCGCGGGTCTCCCTGGTTGCGCAGCACGAGCGAGAGCGTGCCGACGCTGCGCGCGAGGTCGATCTTCTCGGCTTCCTCCGGCGAGACTTCCAGCGTGACCGCGTTGACGACCTTGGGCTTGGTCTCGTCGCGATTGACCTCCTGCGCGACGGCCAGCACGAGGATCTTCTCGAGCACGATCTTGGAGATCGACTGGTCGGTGCGATCGGTAGACGGCGCCGGCTTGCCGTCCTTGTCCTTCTGCGTGTTGACGATGATGTCGACGAAGCTGCCCGGCAGTGCGAAGCCGGCCACGCCCACCACGTCGTTGACGCGCACGGTGATGGCGCGCTTGCCGTCCGCGATCACCGCCGACAGGCCGCCCTTGGTGCCGACCGGCGTCAGCTTGGACTCCAGCACCGGTTCGCCGCGCGTGAGGCTGGTCTTGGTGACGCGGCCGTCGAGCGCCCGCTGGTCCGAGATCGCGCCGGGCGGCAGGCTGGAAGACGGCCAGTCGACGAGCTTGACGAACTCGGGCGAGAGCCGCTCGCCGAGGTTGATGTCGGCCGCGGCGACCGCGACCTTGGTGATGCCGTTGCTGCCTTGCTGCAACAGCCAGCGCGACGCGAACAGCACGGCGGACAGCCCGGCGACCGTGGCGATCAGCAGCATGAACAGGATGCGCAGGTTTTTCATTTTCGAGTCCCCCCTCGATCAGAAATACGCCCGGTGCGCCAGCGTGCGGCGGCAGGCAACAGGAATGCCTGGTCGGCCGGCGCGCCGGCGGGCAAGGCGTTGGTAAGTCGGTGTGCCTGGATGCCACGCGGGATGCGTGGCCGGGCCTTGGCGATGCGGTGCGGCGCAGGCTCTCGCCTGTCCGTGCGGCCCGTGGGTGCGGCTGCTGTGGTACATGGCATTTCCCCCGTTCCGGCCCCTGTTCTCGTTTTGCTGGGCCTTGGTTCGAATCGACCGGCGCGCTGCGCGTCTGTCGCGTGCTGCGCGTTTCCTCCTGCTCTTTGCAACGCCGAGTGCTGTTGCCGCCCGGCGTCAGGTGTTCAAAGCACTTCCCACTTCACCAGCAAGGTGCCCGCGGCAATCGCCACGGCATACGGCAGCTTCATCGCGCCGCGTGTTGTTGTTTCCTCCACCGCGCCGCCGTCCCGCGACGTCGGCGCCTTGCCGCCGAACGGCAGCGACAGCAGCAGGGCCGAGACGCCGGCGAACGCGCGCCGCGATGCCTTGTTTGCGAAAATCATGGCCAGCGCCAGCACGCCGCCGGCCAGGAAGCTGGCCAATCCCACTTGCGCGGCGCCCGCCGGGCCCATGAACGCGCCGACCGCGCCCATCAGCTTGACGTCGCCGGCGCCCATGCCGCCCGCCACATAGAGGACGAGGCACAGGCCCATGCCGGTCGCGGCGCCGCCGAGCCAGGCGAGTCCGCCGCCCAGGCCCTGCGTGGCGCATTGCGCCACCAGCGCGATCGCCAGACCGCTGCCCACCAGCCAGTTCGGGATGCGGCGCGTGCGCGCATCGCTGACGGCGGCAATCGTCACCATTGCGATCAGGCTCAGGTTTGCCAGGGTGGTGGTGAGGGTCATGACGGTTTCCCGCGCTCGGTGTCTGTTGCTTGTGCCGGCCTGCCGTGGCAAGCCAGCCTGGTATCCGGCCGGACCGGTCCGCCGTGGCGGAGCCGGTCCGGTGCAGCGGCGATGCTCAGGCGGCGGTGAGCGCCGTGGCGACCGAGTTCCAGATGGTCCCGACGGCGGTCTTGACCGTGCCGCCATAGGTCACCATCACCAGGGCCACGAAAGCCAGCAGCAGGGCGTATTCCACACCGGCCGCGCCGTCTTCTTCACGGACAAAACGCTTGATGCCTTCGAACATGGTTTTCATGTCCTTCTCCTTCACGTCATGGTTCAAGGGAACAAAGCGCCCGCTGAAGTTCGGGCACGGGTTTTGGCCGAAGTGCTGCCGGCCGGGACAAACCAGGGGGGGACGGGATACCGCGTGTGCGCGGGCCGGCGCCGTGCCAGTTCGGGACTGACAGGTGTCGGAGCGCAACGAGACAAAGCGACTCCCCCGGTTTCACCATTTCTCAGGGAATCCGCCGCCCGCTGGGCCGGTTGGCGTTTTCTCGCCCGGTAAGCCGCCGTGCGTCGCGGCGGGCATTGCCGGGTGCCGTGGTCCGGTCCGACCTCCTTCAGGAACCGGACCACGCCTGAAATTGCTGCAATGCTGCTGATCTCGCGGGACCGGGTGCCGGGAACGATCCTGGCGCCGGGTTCCTGCGTGGGACGCATCGTGTCGTGCGGCCCTGTCGTCTTCCTCCCCCCCTTTTCGGGCACCGCGTGGCGCCCGTCGATCTTTTGCTTGCACGCCGGACCGTTGTGCCGCCCGCCGCGGCATCGTGTGCCGCGTTGTCGGGTTGCTGGGTCTTGCCGGATCGGTCCGTCGTTGTGTCTGTGCCGGCATATGAGCGACGGTCGTGCCACGCTGCCTAAGTCATTGATTTAAAAGGAGGCCGGTCTGGCGCGATGTGCGTCTGCGGGTCACATGTAACCGGATGTTGCTGTCCTGTTACCAGTGCCCAGGCGGCGAAACCGATACCGGGAATGCGGGAAAACGCCGGTTTGTGCATATCAATGCACCTGGTTATCGGGGAAAAGTGACGAGAGAGGGGTGATTCAGTGGTGAAACATGGTGCGCTGCCACACGTAGCCAGAATGGTTGCATCCGTGAAACAAGATGCGGCGTCCGGCGTGGGCGGAGGCGCTGCCGGCTCATGCGCACGGATGTGCTCTCCGGCCACGCATCGCTAGGACGGCGTAGCCAGTCATCCGGGGGATGGGTTAGATCATCGGGGGGAAGTGCTGTGGGATGTCGGCTACTGTGATCGCCGGGTCATCATGAGGGATGAGGCGCGACCTTATGTCGGCACTTTCCTAACTGCGCGCCAGAACCGTTGCAGGCCTGAAACACAAGCCTTTGCGGATCAGGGCAATGTCGACGCTGCAACCTCTTCGCGCAGCCACTGGTGGAAGCGCAGGATCGCTTTTTCACGCGGATTGCCCTCGCGCCAGGTCACCCAGTAGTGCAGGGTGGGCGCGATGCGTGTGGTGCCGATCTGCACCAGCTGGCCGCTGTCGAGGTAGTCGCGCGCCAGCTGCGCGCGCGTCGTGGCGACGCCCAGGCCGGCGACGGCGGACTGCAGCATCAGCCCGGCGTCCTGGAAGATCGGGCCGCGCTCGGGCTCGACGGCGGGCAGGCCGGCGGGCTCCAGCCAGTCACGCCAGGGCCGCAAGGCAAAGCGCAGCATCGGCAGGCGCGGCAGGTCGGCCAGCGTGAAGCCGGGGTAGCGCGCCAGCAGAGCGGGACTGGCGACGGCGATCACCACGTCCTCGATCAGGCTGTGGCACTGGAAGCCCGGCAGGTCGACGCGCTGGTGCCAGATGCCCACGTCCACGGCATATGGGTCCGGCGGCGCGATCTCCGCATGCAGACGCAGGTGCAGATCCAACTCAGGGGACTGCGCGTGCAGGCTCGGCAGGCGGCGGATCAGCCAGGCATTGGCCAGGTCGGCCATCACGCTGATCTGCAGGCGTACCACCGGCGGGCCGGCGGTGGCGCTGGCCTCGCGCAGCGCCGCCTCGAGGCTGTCGAGCGCCGCGCGTACCTGCTCGGCCAGTTGCGCGCCTGCGCTGGTCGGTGTCATCTGGCTGCCCGTGCGCTGGAACAGCTTCGTGCCGAGGTTGGTTTCCAGGCCACGGATGTGGTGGCTGATGGCGCTGTGGGTGAGCGCGAGTTCTTCGGCCGCGCGCGAGAAGCTGCGGTGGCGGGTGGCGGCTTCCAGCGCGCGCAGCGCCTGCAGCGGGGGGAGGTGGAACGGGCGGTCGACCATGGCCGTCAAATTCTACTCACAATTGCGGCGGGTATCTTTCGCTGGCGTTGCACCAGACTGGTGAGGACAATCGGGGCATGACGACAAGCCAACCCGCCTCCCGACCCGCCACGCCCGCCGCCACCCACGACGAACCGCTGGGCCGTGTCCAGCCAGCACGCGCGGACGCCGTGCGCTGGCGCGTGCTGGCCGTGTTCTCGCTCGGCTTCCTGGTGTCTTACATCTTCCGTGGCGTCAACCTGGGCTTCGCGCCGCACCTGACGCGCGAACTCGGGCTTTCCGCCGGCGACCTCGGCCTGCTCACCAGCTTTTACTTCCTTGGCTTTGCCTGCGCCCAGTTGCCGGCCGGCATCCTGCTGGACCGCTTCGGCCCGCGTCGGACCGAGGCCGTGTTGTTGCTGATGGCGGTGGCCGGCTCGCTGGTGTTCGCCGTCGCGCCCGGCATGGCCGGACTGGCCGCCGGCCGGTTGCTGATCGGGGTGGGCGTCTCGGTCTGCCTTGGGGCCGCCATCCAGGCGCTGTCGATGTGGTTCCCGCTCTCGCGCATGCCGCTGCTCAACGGCGTGGTGATGGCGATCGGCGGCATGGGCGCCGTGGTGGTGGGCACGCCGCTGGCGTGGCTGTTGTCCTGGACCGACTGGCGCACGATCAGCATCGGCATGGCCGGCGTGTCGTTGGCGATGGCGTTGTTGTTGTGGTTCGGCGTGCCGGAGGCGACGCGTGGCGGCCGGCAGACGCTGGCCGAGCAGTTGCGCGGCACGCGACAGATCCTGGCGAGCGAGCGCTTCTGGCGCGTGGCACCGCTCACGCTGCTCAACCAGGGCATCTTTCTCGCCGTGCAGACGCTGTGGGTGGGCGCGTTCCTGCGCGACGTCTCCGGCGCCGGGCCAGAAGCGAGCGCGAGGCTGGTGTCCGTGATCGGCTTTGCGATGATGGCCGGCTGCGTCGGCGCGGGCTGGGCGGCGCGTCACCTGGAGCGCGTCGGCGTGAGCCTGCGTGCCTTCGCGGGGGCCGGCATGATGGGATTCATCGTGATCCAGTTGCTGATCATGGCGCAGGTGCCGCTGCCCGCGCCGCTGCTGTGGGCCGCCTATGGCGTGTTCGGCTCCAGTGGCATCCTGACCTACGCGGTGCTCGCGCGCAGTTTTCCCGACGCGCTGATCGGCCGCGCCACCACGGCGCTGACGCTGACGGTGTTTCTGTCGACGTTCGCGTGGCAGGTGGGCATCGGGATGGTGCTGGACTTGTGGCCGGCAACGGCGGGTCACTATCCGGCGGCCGCGCACCTGGCGGCATGGGCCGGGCTGGTTGCGCTGCAGGGGTTGGCGGCCGTCTGGTACGTGATGGGAGCGCGCCGCACGCGTGCCTGACGCGCGCGGCGACCCGCGACGGCGCTCAGAGGATGATCGGCCGGTCGTCCAGCTCGTTAGGGTTGTCGCGGCCGTCGGTCGGGAAGTGCGTGGCCAGCAGGTCGTGGATCTCCGCCACGGCTGCCAACACCGGCTTGACCGACAGGTCGCGCGCCAGGCCCTGGGTGAGCCGGCCGCAGACCGCGCGCCAGGTATCCGGGCCAACGCGCGCGTCGATGCCGCGGTCCGCCAGCAACTCTACGGCGTGGTCGGCCAGGTTGATGTAGAGCAGCACGCCGGTGTGATCCTCGGTGTTCCAGACCTCCAGCGCGCTGAACAGCGCCCGCGCCCGCGCGCGGTCGCTGGTGCCGGCCCAGGCGTGGCCGACCGGCAGGCTCGATTCGATGACCACGCGGATTTCGCCGCGATGGCGGGCTTCGCCGTCATGCACGGCCTGCTGCAGTGCCCGCTGGGCATCCGCCGGGAAAATCCGTCGCGCCGAGCCGAGGGAGGCGCCCAGGTGGCGCAGCGCACGCTTGATCGATGGCATGTCGCTCTCCCCTTACCAGTTGCCCGAGGCGCCGCCGCCATCGAAGCCGCCACCACCGCCACCGCCGAAGCCGCCCCCGGAATCGCCACCGCCGCCCCAGCCACCGCGGCCGCCGCGACCCCAGTCCATGCCGCCCAGCCCGCCAAGGCCGCCGGCGATGACGTCGCGGCCGCGCGGGCCGGTCATGATCTGCGGCCGGCGCGGGCGCAGCGCCGCCGAGACGAAGAAGAACAATACGATCGCCAGCGGGAACAGCACGGGCAACCAGTCGGTCCAGTCCTGCTTTGCCGCGCGGCGCGACTGCGGGCCGGCCAGCCCTTCCTTGTCGATGGTGGCCTGGATGGCCGAGATGCCGGCAGCCAGCCCGCCGTAGAAGTCGTTCTGGCGGAAGTGGGGCGCCATCACGTCCTGCAGGATTCGCTTGGACATGGCGTCCGTCAGCGACCCCTGCACGCCACGTCCCACTTCCAGCCGCATCTTGCGCAGCGCGGGCGGGTTGTCCTTGGCGATCACGACGATCACGCCGTCGTCGATGCCCTGGCGGCCGGCCTTCCAGGCGTCGGCCACGCGGATGCTGTACTGGTCGATGGCCTCGGGCTCGGTCGTGGGCACCATCAGCACGAAGATCTGGCTGCCGCGCTGCTGCTCATATTCCGCGAGCACGTTTTCCAGCGCGCCGCGCTGCTGCGCAGTCAGCGTGCCGGTCAGGTCGGTCACGCGCTGCGCGAGCGGCGGCACGGCCACGAAGCCGTCGGCCGCTGCGGCTGCCATGCCGGGCAGCCAGGCGGCCAGGCACAGCAGCAGCGCGAGCATCCATTGCCGCCAGTGATGCCAGTAGTGCAATGCCGGCGGCGTTCGCATCGGGATCAGCCTGGACACGACGGGCGCCGCGTCAGAACTTCACCGCAGGCGGCGCGGAGATCGCCTTCTCGTTCTCCACGCTGAACGACGGCTTGACCGGGTACTTGAAGACCATCGCGGTCAGGTTGGTGGGGAAGCTGCGCGCCAGCACGTTGTAGGCCTGCACGGCGGCGATATAGCGCTGGCGGGCCACGGTGATGCGGTTCTCGGTTCCTTCCAGTTGCGACTGCAGGTCGCGGAACGACGCGTCAGCCTTCAGTTGCGGGTAGTTCTCGGACACGGCCAACAGGCGCGACAGCGCGCCGGACAACTCGCCCTGCGCCTGCTGGAAGCGCTTGAACGCCTCCGGATCATTCAAAGTTTCCGGCGACACCTGGATGCTGGTGGCCGCGGCGCGTGCGCGGGTGACGGCTTCCAGCGTCTCGCGTTCGTGCGTGGCGTAGCCCTTGACGGTGTTGACGAGGTTGGGGATCAGGTCGGCACGCCGCTGGTACTGGTTGATGACCTCGCCCCAGGCCGCCTTGACGGCTTCGTCCTTCGCCTGGAAGTCGTTGTAGCCGCAGGCGGAGAGCAGGCTCGCGAGCACGGCCAGCAGCAACCAGCGGAACACGGCGAGCGGCGAGGAAACGGACGGGGAAGCACGCATCGGAAGACTCCAGGGTTTGACGATCTCCAAGTGTAGCGCACCGTTGTTGCGGCGCGTCGGCACTTGACGGCCTCGCCCGTGTCCCGGTAGATTGTGGCAATCATGACGCGCCACCACTGCCCCTGCCACTTCGCCCCAGCTGCCAATCGATGGCCGCTTGGCTGGCTGCCGGCAGGCGCGCGCGCCAAGGCCAAAAAACTGCCGCTCGTCTGACCGGGGCGTATGTTCCGTCAGATGAGCGACGGAACAGTGCCTGCGGACGGCCCGGCCTGGCTTTCTTCCAGCCTCCCTGCCTTCTCGCAATCCCTCTGTCTTCCGCCGCGCGTCTTGCGGTTTTCTCCAATCGGTCGATCCGGAGAAGAAGTCATGCAGGATGAGCAGCAATCTTCAGAGCAATCCCGATCTCGCGACTTTCGTGGCATCTGGCTGCCGCTCGTGACCCCGTTCGGGGGCGACGACGTCGATCATGTCGCCCTGCGTCACATGGTGACGCGCTACCGTCGCAGCGGCATCGCCGGCTTCGTGGCGTGCGGCAGCACCGGCGAGGCGGCCGCGCTCGACGAAGCCGAGCAACTGGCGGTGCTCGATACCGTGCTGGACGCGGCGGACGGTCTGCCGGTCATCATGGGGCTCGCGGGCAACAACCAGCGCCAGGTGCTCGCGCGGCTGCGGCGCCTCGACGAACGGCCGCTGGCCGGCGTGCTGGCGCCCGCTCCCTACTATATAAGACCGTCGCAGGCCGGGCTGATCGGCTACTTCACGGCGCTGGCCGATCACTCGGCCGCGCCGCTGGTGATCTACGACATCCCGTACCGGACCGGCGCGACGCTCGAGTTGGACACCTTGCTGGCGCTCGCCGGCCACGCCAACATCCGCGCGATCAAGGATTGCGGCGGCAACGCGGCCACCACGCGGGCGCTGATCGCCGACGGGCGCCTGGCGATGCTGGTGGGAGAGGATGCGCAACTGTTGTCCACGCTGTCCCTGGGCGGGCAGGGCGCGATTACCGCCTCGGCCCACATCCGGCCGGAGCTGTTCGTTGCGGTGTGGCGGGCGGTGAAGGAAGGGCGGGGCGACGATGCCGATCGGTTGTTCCAGGCGCTGTCGCCGCTGATCCGCCTGCTGTTCGCCGAGCCCAATCCGGCGCCGCTCAAGGCGCTGCTGGCGCGGCAGGACTGGCTGCGCAACACGCTGCGCGCACCGATGACCGTGGCCTCGGGCGCGCTGATGCAGCAGCTGGCGCAGGCCTGCACGGCGCTCGACGCCGTGCGACCCTAGAGTCGCCATCAACATGATTCTGGCGTCGTTGCGCGGCCTTGCCGTACTACTTGTACTGTCTGCGGCCGCGCCCTTGCAGGGCGCGCATGCGCAGGCAGGCGCATGCCGCTACGCAGGCGGATCGCTGGCGATCCGAAACCCCCGCTTCGCCCTAGCCAGAACCGCTTCGCTTCATGTTGCTGGCGCCTCCAGGTGGGAGGACGCTCAGCCCGCAGCGAACGCCTGGCGGGCGGCGTCGAACGTCGCCTGCAGGATGGCGTCGTCGTGCTGGGCCGAGACGAAGCCGGCCTCGAACGCGGACGGCGCCAGGTAGACGCCGGCGTCGAGCATCGCGTGGAAGAAGCGGTTGAAGCGGGCGGTGTCGGCCTGCGTGACCTCGGCAAAGCTGCCGGGCACGCCGTCGCGGAAGTAGAGGCCGAACATGCCGCCGATCGCATCGGCGGCAAACGGCACGTTGGCCGCGCGGGCGGCGCCGGCCAGACCGTCGGCCAGCTTGCGGGTCTGGGCGGCCAGGCGGTCGTAGAAGCCCGGCGCCTGGATCAGGCGCAGCGTGGTCAGGCCCGCGGCCACCGCCAGCGGGTTGCCCGACAGCGTGCCGGCCTGGTAGACGCCGCCCAGCGGCGCCAGCTTGGCCATGATGTCGCGCCGCCCGCCGAAGGCCGCCGCCGGCATGCCGCCGCCGATCACCTTGCCCAGGCAGGTCATGTCCGGCGTGATGCCATAGTGGGCCTGTGCGCCGCCGAGCGCCACGCGGAAGCCCGTCATCACCTCGTCGAAGATCAGCACGGCGCCATGGCGGGTGCAGAGGCTGCGCATGGCCTGCAGGAAGGCATCGGTCGCACGCACCAGGTTCATGTTGCCGGCCACCGGCTCCACGATCACGGCGGCGATCTCGTCCGCGTGTTTGGCGAACGCCTGTTCCAGTTGCTCGACGTTGTTGTACTCCAGCACCATCGTGTGCTTGGTCACGTCGGCCGGGACGCCGGCCGAGGAGGGTGCGTTCTGCGTGGTGTCGGCAAAGGTCAGAAGGCCCGAGCCGGCCTTGACCAGCAGGCTGTCCGCGTGGCCGTGGTAGCAGCCCTCGAACTTGATGATCAGGTCGCGGCCGGTGAAGCCGCGCGCGAGCCGCAGCGCGCTCATGGTGGCCTCGGTGCCGGACGACACCAGCCGCACCTGCTCGATCGACGGCACCAGCTTGCAGATTTCCTCGGCCATATCGATCTCGGCCTCGGTCGGCGCGCCGAACGAGAAGCTTTGCGCGGCGGTTTGCTGCACCGCACGCACGACATCGGGATGGGCGTGGCCGACGATCATCGGCCCCCACGAGCCGATGTAGTCAATGTAGCGCTGGCCGTCGGCATCCCACATATAGGGACCTTCCGCGCGCGTGATAAAGCGCGGCGTGCCGCCAACCGAGCGGAAGGCGCGCACGGGCGAGTTCACCCCGCCTGGGATGGTTTGCTGGGCGCGGTCGAAGAGCTGCTGGTTACGGGACATGGCTTTGCCTGGGATCAAAAGCTGGGGAAAACGCGTTCAAGTGGACGCCAACTGGCGTCAAAAATGCGGGCGGAGCCGGGAACTCACGCGGCATCTACACGGCAACTGCACGCTAACGTGCGTGAACACGGGCGGATTTGGCACGATTCTGGCTTTCCCGGCTGGCGCCGCGAGCCCCGATTCGGTACCATCTGCGCTGAATTTTAATGGAGAGTGGCGAGAGCCTGTTATGGAATACAAGACTTGGATGTGCCTGATCTGCGGCTGGATCTATGACGAAGCCGCGGGCGCGCCGGAAGACGGTATTGCGCCGGGGACCAAATGGGAAGACGTACCCATCAACTGGACCTGCCCCGAGTGCGGCGCGCGCAAGGAAGATTTCGAGATGGTCGCGATCTGACGCGGCCGTACCGGCGTGCCGCCGCCTTCTGGCCGCGTCGCGCCAAAGCGACAGATCGCCGGGCCGCGCCGGCCAGTCCGGATTGACGGCCCCCCGGCGAGTTGTCACACTCTGCAGCAAAACTGAAGTCCGCTCCCTCCGGGTTTCACCCTGGCGGCGCCGGGGTGAAACCCGGAGGGAGCGGCGGGCAGGCGCGGGACCACGCGCCGCCATCGCAGTCGCGGCCGGCTTGCCGGCCTTTTCAAGGGAAAAGTACCAAAGAGGTACTGATCGGGGGCCGTCGGGGCGGAGTTGCGCCGACGGGTGTTCTCAAGTGCATGCCGGCGCGACACGCATCTCGCCGGTCGCGGGAACAACATGCGGGTCGCTCAAACAGAACAAAGCCAGCGGGTCGATGGGGTCAACGCCGCCGCCGGTGCGGCATCCGCCAGCGCGGGTGCGGGCATCGCGCACGCGGACATGCGCCGCAAGGTGCTCGTCATCGACGATTCCAGCACCATCCGCCGCACGGCGGAAATCTTCCTGTCGCAGGCGGGATGCCAGGTCATGCTGGCCGAGGACGGCTTCGACGCGCTCGCCAAGATCGGCGACATGCATCCGGACCTGATCTTCTGCGACATCCTGATGCCGCGCCTGGACGGCTACCAGACCTGCTCCCTGATCAAGAAAAGCCCGCGCTTCCACGCGATCCCGGTGATCATGCTGTCGTCCCGCGACGGCGTGTTCGACCGCTCGCGCGGCAAGCTCGTTGGCGCCCACGACCATCTCGCCAAGCCGTTTTCCCGCGACGCCCTGCTGCAGGCCGTGGACGCCTGCATCCCGCGCGCGGCGGTGGCGGCCTGACCGAATTGAAGGATTACCCATGACAATCAGCAAAATTCTTATCGTTGACGACTCCCCGACCGAAGCGCTTTTCATGTCCGACCTGCTCGGCAAGAAGGGCTTCAAGGTGTCGGTGGCCGGCAACAGCGACCAGGCCTTTGCGCGCCTGGAGAACGAAGCCTTCGACCTGATCCTGATGGACGTGGTCATGCCGGGCCAGAACGGCTACCAGGCCACGCGCGCCATCAAGCGCGACGACCGTTTCAAGGACATCCCGGTCATCATGTGCACCAGCAAGGGCCTGGACACGGACCGCATCTGGGGCATGCGTCAGGGCGCCTCCGACTACATCGTCAAGCCGGTGGACGGCGAAGAGCTGCTTACCAAGATCGCCGCGCTGTCCCACTGACACCACCCGACCCGCCAACATGAACGCGCCGCGCCAAGACCTCCGGGGCCGCCAGACCCGCCTGCACGACTACCAGGCCATGCTGGCGCGCCGTCTGCGCGAGGCGCGCAGCCTGCCGGCGGCGGACAGCTACCTCGGGGTGCAGGTCGGCCAGCGGCACTGGCTGCTGCCGCTCGTGCAGACCGGCGAGGTGCTGGAGATGCGCCAGCCGAGCCCGGTGCCGCTCACGCAGCCGTGGTATCGCGGGCTCGTCAACGCGCGCGGCAACCTGCTCGGTGTCATCGACTTTGGCCTCTTCTGCGGCGAGGGGCCGACCCCGCTCGCGGCGGGCAGCAAGGTCGTGGTGCTGTCGCGCCAGGTCGAGCGCGCCTGCGGGATCATCGCCACGCGCGTGGTGGGGCTGCGCCATGCGGGCGATCTCTCCCTGCCGCACGAAGACGCTCCGGCGCCCGTCGAGGCAGCGCCCGCCTGGGAGGGCGCGCGCTTTGCCGATCGGGAGGGCCGCGGCTGGCAGGTGCTGGACGTGGGCGCGCTGCTGGAGGCGCCGGCGTTCCTGCAGGCAGGGCGGCAGGGCGCGTAGCAGGACCCGTCGTCGCCGGCGCCGCCGACAACCATTTTCCTCGCGGGTGTCATGCCGCCAGGCCGCCGGCAGTGGCCGGACAGAACAACGAATCAACGGACAGAGGGTGCTATGGGTTTCAAGACATTCAGCCAGGGGCGCCGCACGGCGGCCGCCGAAGCCGCGGCCGAGGCAGCCGGACATGGCGGCGCGGTGGCGGGCACGCATGCCGCCACCGGCGGCCTTGGCAGGACGCCCATGGACAAGATCACCGAGTGGCTCGCCCACATCCCGTTCTCGTCCCAGCAGCGTGCGCTTACCGTCGGCGTGGTGGTGTCGCTGGTGGCGCTGCTGACCTCGGTGTACCTCGACAACCGCCAGGCCAACAACGGCGCGGCGCAGATCGAGATCGCGGGCGACATGCTGATGCACTCGCAGCGTCTGGGTAAAGCGGTGCCGGTGGCGCTGCTCGGCAACGCGCAGGCGTTCACGCAGTTGCGCCAGTCCAAGGAAGAACTCGCGGCCGACTTGCTCGCGCTCAAGGACGGCAGCGGCGAGAAACACGTGCGCGCCACCTCGGGCGCCGCCGAGCCGCTGCTGGAAACCGCGACCACGTCCTGGAAGCGTACGGAGAAGAACGCGGCCGACGTGCTGGCCCAGCAGCCCATCCTGACCACCATCGGCCAGACGCTGCAGATCTTCAACGCGTCCAACCCGGAACTGCTGGAAGCGGCCGAGCAGGTCGCCGCGATCAAGCTGCAGGCGGGCGCCAACGCGCGCGAGGTGGCCGCCTCCGCGCAGTTGGTGATGCTGACGCAGCGCCTGGGCAAGAACCTGAACGAGTTCCTGGCCGGCGAAGGGGTCAACCCCGAGACGGCGTTCCTGCTCGGCAAGGACACCAACACCTTCCGCGAGACGCTGGACGGCTTGCTGGGCGGCAGCGAGGCGCTGCGCCTGTCCGCTGCCACCGATCCCGAGACGCGCAGCTATCTTGAGCAGCTCTCGCAGCGCTTTGAGGCGGTGCAGTCGACCACGCAGACCATCCTGCAAAACCTGCCCGGCCTGATTGCCGCCAAGCGCGCGCAGCAGCAGATCTTCAACGACAACGAGGCGCTGCGCGGCGAGCTGGCATCGCTGCAGTCCGCCTATGCGGAAAGCGCGCGCTTCCGACCCGTCACGCTGGGCGCGACCATCGTGTCCGCGCTGCTCACGCTGCTGTGCCTGGCCGGGCTCGCCGCGCTCTACCTGCGCGACTCGCGCGTGCGCGCGCTGGAAGCCGAGGCGCGCGAACGCGAGGCGGAATCCCGCCGCCTGGACGAAAAGCGCAACAACGACGCCACCCAGAAGGCCATTCTGCAGTTGATGAACGAGCTGCAGGACATCGCCGACGGCGACCTGACGCGCCAGGCCACTGTGACCGAGGACATCACCGGCGCCATCGCCGACTCGGTGAACTACACGGTGGAAGAACTGCGCGAACTGGTGGGGCGTGTGCAGCAGACGGCGGGCGAGGTGACGCAGGCCTCGGGCCAGGTGCAGGAGACCTCGAACGAGCTGGCCTCCACGACCGAGGAGCAGTCGCGCCAGATCCGCCAGACCGGCGAGTCGGTGGTGGAGATGGCCGATCGCATCACGCAGGTGTCGCGCGGCGCGGCCGAGTCGGCCAACGTGGCGCGCGCCTCGCTGGCCGCCGCCGAGCAGGGCCAGCAGGCCGTGCAGAACGCGATCGCGGGCATGAACGACATCCGCGAGCAGATCCAGGACACCTCCAAGCGGATCAAGCGGCTGGGCGAATCGTCGCAGGAGATCGGGGAAATTGTTGAACTGATCTCGGACATTACCGAGCAGACCAACGTGCTGGCACTGAACGCCGCCATCCAGGCCGCATCCGCCGGCGAGGCCGGGCGCGGCTTCTCCGTGGTGGCTGAGGAAGTGCAGCGGCTGGCCGAACGCTCCGGCGAGGCCACCAAGCAGATCGGCGCGCTGATCCGCACCATCCAGACCGACACCCAGGACGCGGTGCACGCCATGGAGCGCAGCACGCAGGGCGTGGTGGAAGGGGCGCGCCTGTCCGACAACGCCGGCGCCGCGCTGGTGGAGATCGGCCGGGTGTCGCGCCAGCTGGCCGAGCTGATCGAGCAGATCTCGCAGACCACCTCGCACGAGGCGGGCCTGGCCACCAACGTTGCCCACCACATCGAGCACATTCTGCAGGTGACCGAGGAAACCACGGCTGGCACCCGTCAGACCGCGCATTCGGTGCGCCAGTTGACGGCGCTGACCGAAGAGCTGCGCAACTCGGTGTCGCGCTTCAAGATCGCCTGAGCGGGCGATGACGATCCTGGCGCCGCCACGCATTGCGTGCCCCCGGGGCGGGATCGCCATGTCCGTCGTATTTTCCGTCCCCGGCGCCCGGCC
>JACXTT010006568.1_pt1 | contig 16578 bp, 14 predicted proteins | sample 9270951 | NCBI WGS metagenome assembly JACXTT01 (sample SAMN15532306, study PRJNA645909) | rock metagenome | isolation source: weathered quartz diorite | place: Puerto Rico | collected 2017-06-21 | reverse complement strand
CCGACGTGGTGGTACATTTCGGCGTGCCGAACGCCCAAGCCCCCGGAAATTTGCGATGTGTTGCCGTAATCCGCCATTGCGCCAACGGAAGGTTCGGCGTGCAGTTTCTTACCGTGGACCCCGCCCAGCGCGACAACTGGTGGAAGATCATGCGTGGCGAATTCTAGGCACGCCGCTATTTCGTTCGACTCACAAGCGCCGCAATGGCGGTGCCCAGATCCTCAGTTGTGGAATGACCGCCAATATCGGGCGTGCGAATCTTTGCCTGCGCGAGGGTTTCGCCAATAGCGTTCTCGACCGCGTCCGCAGCTTCCGCGGCGCCCAGATGCCGCAACATCATCGCGCCGGACCAGATTTGGCCGATTGGATTAGCAATTCCCTTCCCGGCTATGTCGGGCGCCGAGCCATGGACAGGTTCGAACATGGACGGGAATTCCTTTTCCGGGTTGAGATTGGCGGATGGAGCGATGCCGATGGACCCAACGACGGCGGGGCCGAGATCGGAAAGAATATCGCCAAAAAGATTGGAACCCACCACAACATCGAACCAATCGGGGTGACGCACAAAATGAGCGGTCAGAATATCGATGTGGTATTGGTCCGTGTGAATATCCGGATATGCTGTTCCCATCTGATGAAAACATTCGTCCCAAAAAGGCATGGTATGGATGATGCCGTTTGATTTTGTGGCAGAGGTCAAATGCTTCTTTCTTTGGCGGGCCAACTCAAAAGCAAAACGGAGCACGCGGTTGACTCCGCGGCGAGTGAAAACGGTTTGCTGGACGGCCATCTCGTCATCAGTTCCTTCGTAGAGGCGACCGCCGATATTTGAATATTCACCTTCGTTGTTTTCGCGGACGATGCAGAAATCAATCTGGCTCGGCTTCCAGTTTTTCAGCGGAGTTTCGATTCCCTCGAAGAGGCGCACCGGGCGCAAGTTGACGTATTGGCGGAAGCTGCGGCGAATGGGGATCAGCAGACCCCAGAGCGAGACGTGGTCGGGAACGCTGGGGTGTCCAACGGCGCCAAGGAAGATGGCATCGAACGGCTGCAGCTGCTGCAAACCGTCCGCCGGCATCATCTTTCCAGTCTTGACGTAGGTTTCACAGCTCCAGTCAAATGGTTGCCACTTAAGCTGAAAACCAAAACGCTTCCCCGCCGCTTCGAGCACGCGGATGCCTTCGGGAACGACTTCTTTGCCGATTCCGTCACCCGCGATGACTGCGATATTGAATGTTTTCATTTGCCCCGCTTTTTACCTTCCTAACAAGACGCCAATGGACTGAGTGCAATTGTTCCGGGAACTGAGACCAAATTCTTCACCGCGATCATTCGAATCACTTGCGGCGAGACTTTCTGAAATTACTCATGATGCGCCCTCTCATGTTCCCAGATGATGATAAATGTGGCCAGAGGTTGGCAAGTTTATTTGGGAGCGCGCGGCGGCATCCACCTCAGTGTTGCGACCTGCCTAAATTACAAAAAGCAGATCCGGGCATGTTCAACGACCCATGAAGCAGTGCCCCGACGAAAACCATTTGGGAGACAACTTCAGGTCTAAAAGAACCGAGTCGAGCGGAAGCTAACGAGCGAAAAACCTAATGTAAACGGGAGAGATCGAACGTGGCGACGACATCTTGGCCGTCGGGCGTTTCAACTTCGACGAGGGCTTCGGTCGATGCAACGTCGTGGGCGCCGAACTCGAGCCAGACGACAGCTCCGGCGAGACCGCCTTCGCCGCGATTATAAACAACTTCGGCGCGCTCGGCACGAGGCTCGATCCATTTGCCGTCCTGCGATAAGCCGAAGGAAAAGTCTTTCCAGAAATCCTGTGGCTGGAGACTGATTCCCTGCTCCTTGGCGACCTCGTTGGCGGACGCCACGGCTTGCGGGTAGCCATACGTTGCTGTGAATTCAATGCGGATAGAAACGAGAATAGTGTCGCCGCGTTCACGGTAGTCCTGTTGAGCCTCCTGGGCGCTATAGTAGCCGGTTCTCTGGCGCGAGATGTTGATTACCTGGGAGTAGGGAGTGGATATCCCGATTTCGGAGACGTACGGGCCTTTTTCCGGCAGAGCCAGATGCCTGGTGTAGGGTGCGAGCACTTGGGCGGTGTTCTCGTCATTACGCTGGCCGAGGAAGTAGGCTTCGCGGACGGCCTCCTCAGACAGAGAAAGGTCAAAGGCAAACGAGGAAGGAGCGGGAAGCAAGCCCACCATCAAGAATGAGGCGATCAAACGTCTGGGTGCGCGAGTCATGTTCAAGTCCCAGCTAAACTATTTGACGAAATGAGTAGGCGGTTCGTTTCAGATGCGGCGGGTGACATTGGGAAAGTCGAGCCAGACTTTAACGCCGCAGAAGTGGGAGCCCTCGGTGCAGATGGGTGTGGTGATGCCAGCGCGGATGTGGCACGGAGGACCGATATAGGAGGAAAGTTCTGGATGGACTTCGCGGAGCTGGGTGAGTTCGTCCATGGAGGCCTGATAAATTTCTTCCTGCGCATTGAAGCAGGTGCGCATGGTCCACTTGTGGAGAAGATGGAGGAGCGAACCGGATTCGACGAGGCGGATGGATTTGCCGTTGGGGAGGAGATAGAGAGCCATTTCGAGAGGAACGCCGCGATCGAGGAGCTGATTCTTGGCGTCCCAGGCTTCTTGCATGGCGCGCTGGTAGAGCTCGGTGGCGCGCGCGTTAGTGCGGAGTAGCATGGGAGTGATGTAGTCCGGTTCACGCGTGTCAGCGAGGGTGAGAAGCGGGCGAGAGCCGGGGACCATGCGATGGCGCTGGTCCTGACTGTCGGCGGTGTGGCTGATTTTCTTGGCGAAGGTGTAATTGGCGTGTTGAAGCGCGCGCATCATAGGGGCATGGACGCTGACGTTGAGCGTCTCGAGGCGGTAGAGATTGCGCGCGGGATTGAGCAGGCGATCGATGGCCTCGGAGTTGCTGCATTGCGCTTCCGTCAAGCCGGCGACGGCGCGATAGGCGTCTGCAATGATGCGCGGGGCGTGCGGCGAATAATCGATAAGGTTGGAAGTCTTGCCGCCAAGCTTGGCGTCGAATTCTTTTGCAAAGGCCTCCCCGGAGCCGCCACTGGGCAAACCGTGTTTCCACTCGGGCAATTCTTCGAGGGGCTCCGTGGCGAAGCGATCGAAGAACTGCGCGTCAATCTCTTTTACATGGGCGACCATCGAGCCGATGATGGCGCGCGCTTCGCTGGGAGTGTCCGAGGCGGCGCTCATGCGCCAGAGGCGGTGCAGGACGATGCCGGAGAGCGTATGCACCATGGTGGTGAAGGCGGCGACGGGCAAAACATAGCGCGCAATTTCGATGGCGCGCTTTTCCGCGGCGCGTTCGATTTTTTGCAGGCGCTTGGGGTTGGACATCGCGCTGATGTGCCAAATGTCATTGAGAATGGCACGCGCATCGGGAAGAAGCAGCGCGGAAAGCTCGCGATAGTAGTGCCAGGCGCGAGCGACGGCATGTTCGTAAATTTGCTTGCTGTGTTCGTCGAAAAATAGCGAGACGGGCGGAACGTAGGCCTGGGCGCGATCGAGCCGGACGTAACGCTGGCTTTGCTGCTCGGAATTGTAAAAAGGATGCGCGTGGAGAAACGCCCAAACGAATTGGCGGCTGACGTTTTCGAGGCCGAATTCGAAATGAGCGTGCTGGTAGACAGTGTGATGCCCGCTGTAAAAGGTCGCAGCGCCGATATTAACGCGCTGTTTGTCGGTGATTTCCTCGGGGCCGATCAGGCGGGGCGCGTAACAGGTGCGCGCGGCAGCGATTGCGGAATCATACGGATGAGCGAAGGCGTTGCGAAGGGTGACGCGCGGCGGCGCGGTTTCAACGAGTTCACCGGAAGAGGCGGGATCGAACATGCGGGATTGGGTGGCCACTATGGAAGTTCATTGTACACGGGCGGAAGGGAGAGTGAAGTTGAAAGTCGAAAGTTAAAAGTCGGCAGTGGGAAAAAAGATAACGTAGAGACAGGAGGAGCGCGGAGAAGAAAACGCGGAATTAACCACTGCGTTAGCGAGCGCGGGCAGAGAAATAGGGGACAGCCGGGAATGGATGTCCCCTAAGAATTTGCACTATTTTTCACTTCTTGGCAGATTCGGTCTTGGCGGACTCTGCCTTGGCGGCGGCGTTCGCGTACTTCCTGGTGAAGCGCTCAACGCGGCCGGCGGTGTCAACGAACTTCTGCTTTCCGGTGAAGAAGGGATGGCAGTTCGAGCAGATTTCCACCCGCAACATGTCGCCCTTTATGGTCGAACGTGTCTGGAAAGTATTGCCGCAGGCGCAGTGCACCGTGACGGGGTGATAATCGGGATGAATACCGGGTTTCATGAGGCTCCATTCGTTCGCGTCCGGTCTGCACGGCTTCCCCGAGGTTGTCGAAGGCTATAGCCGCGTCGCTAGGTCGCGAGGAACACCTATTCTACGCGAAAACATTGGGGACTTCCAATGGTGAAGAAGATGGTGGATCAGTGGGCAGGACTGGCTGGTAGGAAGTTCTCAGAAATTCCAGCGGGTGGCAGATTCGGTGAAATTTGCGGCGTGTTCATCCTGACCAAAAGCCGTGTCTGGCTGAACGCGAAAAACGCAGCCGCCGGATGATTCGAGTATAGGCCCGACGTCGCCGCCATACTTGGCGTTGTACACTTCGACGATTTGCTTCCAGACTGCGCGATCGGTGATTTCCCGAGCAGTGCCCTCGAGAATGACGGCTTCATCTGCTTTTTCCGTGCCAATCACACAATGGGGGTCAGCAGCAATGTTCTTGGCTTTACGCGTGCGAGGGCCGGTGCTGAACCAAAATGCGTCCTGCCACCAGATACCCCAGACGAGCATGAGATGCGGGCGGCCACCGGGACGCGAAGTGGCGACCCAGTAGTTATGCGACTTTTCCAGGCGTTCGACGGCCCAGCTCCACGGCTTCAGGCCGGAGGTTGCGTCCGCAGCGGTCTCGAGGGCATCTGGCCAATAGGGACGGCTGGGTTTCGGTACGCGCATGGGGCCTCTCTTTGGTTTATTTTTCTGATTTTTCTTGGAGAGATTCTAGCAGGCCACGGAAAAAAGGGATGGAAATTACAACGTGAGTGAGAGCGGAAAGAACGGGAAGAATTGTACTTGTAGGCTTAGCGTTCTTCGCGTAATTTCGAGCCATGCGCGTGGAAATTGTCGAAAGGCTTCCGGAACACTCCTGGATATCTGAACAAAATCCCAAGGACACGCCCGAAAATCGCGCACTCAATAACTTTTTTTCCACGCTGAGAAGCGAAGATTCTCATTTCTCGGTGGAGCATCCCGGATCGGGAGCCGTTCACGTATCTGGACGAGTCGGCGAGGTCTATTCTGGAGACTTCGTGATAACGTTTCGTTCTCCCGAAGACCAGGAAAACACTTCGCTGCACTTTACGCTCCTTGAAAAGCTCAGCGAACTGTTTCGCAACGCGGGGTCGTCTACCACGCTGGGAGTGATGCTGAGCCTGATCAAAGTGCCCGCGAGCGAAGGGCGGAACGCGGGGCTTGCGCTGGAGTTGCGGCTCGAAGCGAATGGAGACTCCATCGAGCAGGCTGAATTGCGGTGGAGACTGGGCCTGGCGCACCTACAACAGGGGTTGTTGTTTGTGTCGCGATGGTTACGGCAACGAAGCTCTTCGCGGGCAAACTGAAGCCTTCATGGGACTAACGGATTTTCCGGTAATCAAGTGAGTCTTAAGAGACAAAACAGCAGCCGACGCGGAATTGACCTTCCCCAGTGTGCCGGGACCAAACTGGTTTGAGATTGACACGGACGGGCGGAAGAATCGGCACGTGCAATACAGCCAGCACACTTTCGGGAAGATTTTCACTTGTTTCCATTTCCAGCGCCACGCCGCCAAACCCGAGGTCCAGAACGCGTGCCCGGCGCGCTCCCTGTTCGCCGAGAAGAGCATAGGCGTTCGTTCCGCCCATCGAGACTCTCTCGGCCTTGCGAGGATAAGCATAAGCAACGGCGGCGGTCTGTCCACCCATAGGTTGCGAAGAAATGCTAGCAGCCGCTGCGGACCCTGCGATGGTGAGCGCCGCTTCAGGCTTTTCGTTCGGCCGTTTGCTTTCAATGGAAATCGTCCGGGAGGCCGCGGTAGGCCGTTCAGGGGCCGCGGGCCCAGGAGTTTCCTGCGCTGGACCAGGTATGGTTCGCGTCGCGGACTTGCCGCGATTCGCGTATTTTAGGCGATAGAGCCGTTCATCAGCGATGCGAATCAATTGATCGGCCTGTTCGCCATCCAACGGAAAAGTAGCCACGCCGTGGTCCATACTTACACTGACGGTGAGTTGCAGTGGCTGAAGAGTTTCTTCAAATACGGTTGCGATGCGACGACTGAGGGCCAGCGCCTGCGCTGCATCGGTCTGTGGCAGTAACAGGGCAAACTCATCGCCACCAATCCGGAATGCAGAGTCCGAAGTACGCAGCGTCTTCGTCAAAGTCGCGGCGGCCGCCTGCAATACCTCATCGCCGCGCGGATGGCCATGCTTATCATTCACTTCCTTGAAGCGGTGCAAATCGAGAACGACAAGACCCAGGGGAAGGCCATACCGACGGGCTCGGTTTATTTCTTTCTCGAAAGTCTCGCCGAAGAGCCTGCGATTGTGCAGACCAGTCAGAGGATCGGTAACGGCATTCAGCTGAAGCTTTTTCAAATCCTCGTATTCGATCAAGATCGGAACACGAAACAGACCAGCGCCAGACAATACGTCCATGAGGGTGGTTTTCAGGGATACCTGCCGGCCCAATTGATCGGTCAATATGCGGCGACGCGTCAACATTTCCTCCCAGAGTTGCAGACATTGGCTTTCGCGCAAATCAAGATGAGTGATGGCGCGAAAATAGCGCTGAAGGAATTGTCCACGCGCGGGTAAATCGAGGCTGTCGAGCGTGTCAGCAAGCAGCTCGAGGTAAGAGTCTTCAATCGTCAAGCGCGGGGGCGCCGGGGTGCGGGGGCTGGGCATGCTGCCTCTACACTCGTCCTTTGCGTCTCCCAGCGGGGTCTGGGGAAAGCATCTTTTAGCAATCACAGTACTGGAAGCAAGTAGAAGCCCATTCTAGGTGAAGTTCTACGGACTCCCAGTGGGAATCAACGTGCTGATTTCGTATGCTATCTAATTACAATAAAAGGGTATAGAGGATTTTTCTAGGCTGTGGGAATCTCATAGCAGACTTGAGCCTTGTAACATTATTACCCAAGCCTGGCCCTGATGGAGAACTTAGTTTTCCCTTCACTCGAGGGAGCGGAGAAATTCTACTCCGAATAAGCGCGTTTCCCCTACAACATCCTGACGTCGAACGCGCGCGGGAATAGGAGGTGTTTCGCTGGGTACCAGACCGGGGGTGGCTGGTGAGGGAGATGGGATTGTGAGTTGCACAATCTGATCAGGCCGGAGAATGTGCGCGGAGGCGATAGACGCTCCTGTGGCGCTAATATTTAGCGTCTTGGTGAGCTCGACAAAATCTACCCCTGAGGTGTCAGTACCCCTCAAAAAGACCGGCACTTGAAGCCGTATACGGGGGGAATGGCGAGTCTTAGGATATTCCACGCACTGCCCTGCCTTTTTTGAGGTTTGAATTTGCACCCGCGCCCCTTGGTACCCAAGAACTAGTACGAAACTGAGCAGATGGATTGCCAGATCCGTGATGGGAGCTTTTAAACAAACTACTTGTTTTCAGCTAGTTACATTCATACATTGGAGGAACTTAGTTTCCCTAGGACACCCCGGTCGCGGGGATGTGCATTACAGTTCCGCAAATGTGCAAATGGAACGTGTTTACCATTGACACTTAGCCGGGTGTTTGCGAGGATGAGCACTCCAAAGGGAAAAACTTTTCCACTTTCTCTGGAAGCAAGAGGATTACTAATGGGTGCGACTCTAAGCACAACTCCAGCCTCTGCCCAAGGAAAACCAAATCCGCTTGCTCCCAACCTGGTTACCGACATCCTAGACACTTTTGAACATGGCGTAGTAGTTGCGGAGCGCGGGGGGCGCTTAGTCTTAGCCAATGGTCGGGCGCGCCAATGCCTCGAAACGTTGGGGCATCCAGATTTTATGCAAGTAAATCTGTTCCAGGATCTCTTGAAAATGGATCCCAAAGAAATTCTAGGTCCCATCGAGAGCGGCGAACGAGAGATCGAGATTGAATTGACACGCGAAGATCAGAAATCGCGCGCACGAGTTCGCTGGATGCCCGAACCGGATTGGTTTGTCGTCCAGCTTGAATCACAGACTCTCGCCCCGATGGCGCAGGTTCCGGGAACGCGACTTACAGTTCAGGAACTCTTGCAGGAACGCGAGATTACTTACAGAAACCTGCTAGCGGCCTATTTGAAGTTGCAGGAGGTGAACCGCCAGAAAACGCTTTTTCTTGCCTCCGCGGCGCACGAGCTGAAAACTCCTCTCGCCGTGATCAAGGGCTATTACGACTTGTTGTTGACGGGATCGTTGGGTCGATTGACCGAAAAACAGCGGGACATCCTTGAGGAGTCCAAGGAAAGTGCCGAACGGCTGGTGCGGCTGGTGTCGATGTTTCTGAACTATTCGGCCCTGGAGAGCGGCAAACTGGTGTTGCAGCTCCGCGACAACGACCTGCGCGATTGCCTGGAAGAGCTAGCGACTCGGTGGATGGAGGCGTTCCAGCGAAAAGGCGTAAAGCTGGAAACCTCGCTTGACCCTTCCATTTCCACCTTCAGCTTCGATTATCAAAAAGTACAGCAGGCCGCCGCAAATCTTCTTGACAACGCATTGAAACACACTCCCAATGGCGGAATTGTAACGTTGACAGCAGCGCCGCATTTTTGGGAGCGGCGTGTGGCGGAAACGGCGCCCGTGGAAGAGCGCAGGCGTTTCCGTCTTCCGCGACCCAACAGCGTGGAAGTAACGGTGACGGACTCGGGTCAAGGCCTGGCGCCGGAACATCACCAGGAGATTTTTGAAGACTTCGTGAGAGTAGACCGCAACACATCGGGAATGGGTCTGGGACTGGCGATTGCCAAACGGCTGGTGCAGGCGCACCGGGGAAAAATCTGGGTTGAGAGCGAGGCCTGTCGGGGCAGCAAGTTTACGTTCCTGTTGCCGATGGATCAGCATTAATTCACGGATTCATAGGACTTAAGAGGGAGAGGGCGATGTCCAATAAAGAAAGAATCCTGGTGGTCGATGACGAACCGAGCATCCGGAAGTATCTGCAGACTTTGCTCGAGGTAGATGGTTTTGAAGTCGAGGCAGTCAGCTCGGGAAAGGATGCGATCGAAAAGGTAAGTGGGGGCGAGCGTCCCGACTTCATCATTCTGGACGTGCTCATGCCGGAGTTGAATGGAATCGAGACATTGAAGGAATTGATGCAGATTGATCCGACGCTGAACGTCATCATGTTGTCTTGTTCCAATGAAGTAGGCACGGTCGTCGAGGCCATTCGGCTTGGCGCCCACGATTACCTTACAAAACCCTTTGAGAAGACGGAATTGGACGCCGCGATGCTGAAATCGCGCAAGAAGAAACAGCTGGTAACCGAAAACAAGGCGCTGCGCGATTATTGCGATCAGGTCACCGAAGACCTGAGCTTTCTTGCAGCGAGCCCGCAGATGGTGAGAATACGCCAGCAAATTCTGCAGATCGCCCCGGTGGATGTTCCAGTCTTCATCTGCGGAGAGAGCGGCGTTGGCAAAGAAGTTGTGGCTCGCATGATTCATTTGCGCTCCAAGCGCCGGAATCAACCATTCGTGAAAGTGAATTGCGCCGCCTTGCCGGGTGAGCTGCTGGAATCGGAATTGTTTGGATTCGAGCAAGGTGCTTTTACCGGCGCGGTACGCAGCAAGCCGGGCAAATTCGAGATTGCAAACAAAGGGACAATCTTCCTGGATGAAATCGCCGAAATGAGCACGCACCTGCAAGCGAAACTACTTCACGTGCTGCAAGATCACCAGTATTCGCGGCTGGGCGGACGCGGCATGATTGAGACCGATGTGCGCGTGCTGGCAGCGACAAATGTGGACGTGCAGGAAGCGATGAAGACAGGCCGTTTTCGCGAAGACCTCTACTACCGGCTAAATGTGCTTTCGATCATCGTGCCCCCGCTCCGGGAACGCTTGATAGAAATTCCCCTGCTCGTCAAGCATTTTCTGCAAAAGTACAGCGAGAAATTTGGAAAATCATCCGTGGAGCCTTCCCAGTACCTTCTGGACGCGGCGGTGAAATATCCGTGGCCTGGGAATTTGCGCGAACTAGAAAACTTTGTAAAACGGTATGTCATTTTGGAGGACGACGAAGGGAGCCTGCGCGAACTTGTCGAAATGACCTCGGCTCGCCAACGAACGTCTCCGCGAGAGACACCTCCTGCACCGCGCGAGCAGGGGCTGAAGGCGCTGGTGCGCGGCCTGAAAGACGAAGCGGAGATGGAAGCAATTGCGGACGCGCTGGAGAAGACGCGCTGGTGCCGCAAGGACGCAGCCAAAATGCTCGGCATCAGCTACAAAGCACTGCTTTATAAAATGCGGCAGTTTAATCTGGATACACCGCGAACACGAAACTCTGCGGCCGCTCCGGAGTCGCGCGAGGAACAATTGCCGGCGGTCGGCGCAGGTGCAGTACGGGATAGCTAGTCTTAATACTCTCTAGACTCGCATCTGGACTCTTCGCGACAGTTTGAGAGGACGAGACCTGCGAACTCAAGAGATGCAGGTTTCTCCTTCGCAACGGAAGACTTCAAGGACTCCTGCGCAAGAATCTTCCTGCGTCGAGATATGGGCCACGTTTTGAAACGGGGGTTCAGCGGGATTTCAATGTTCAAAATGTCTCGAACTCCTTGAATCCAATGCGCTGATGGCGCGAGAGCCGAAAATGCTGAACGAACAGAACTTGTGGCAAAGCGCTTGCACCAAGGGATCAAGCTGAAGTGGCTTCTTGGGGGCCTTTTTCATACCGAGGACTAAGAGTTCAATCAGTCCCGTACCCGCCGGGTTTGGAACTGGGAAAATTAGAGTTATTGCGGAAACTTGGCAGGTTTCTTGATAACCTGCAACACTAGTTTGCAAGAGACGGTTGGGTTCATCGGTGATGCGCGGAGATAGATGGGGGATGGGATAATGGATGAGCGGCGCACAGCCCGACGATATGATTTAACGTTGCCCGTGATCGTGCGGGTTCCCACGGAACATTCCTCGGTAAGGCAAAACGGCAGCACGAGGGATATTTCCACGCGCGGACTCTATTTTGTGGTTGACCAAAATCTGGAACCGGGGGCCGAGCTGGACATATCTTTGACATTGCCGGCACAAATTACTCATGGCTCGGAGGTTTGCGTGAAGGCTCTGGGCAAGGTAGTGCGGGTGGAACGCCGCATAGAGGATCAGACCCTCCGAATGGGAGTCGCAGCCTTGATTCAGCGTTATGACATCATCCGCACAGAGCCATAAGAAGCTGAGATTAACTTTTTCTGTTTGAACCAGAACCACATGGCCCCAGTATCTACCCGGCGATCCAATAGTGACGCCGTTTGCCCACCGATGCTCCTCAACGAATCCAAAGCAAACCTCGCCTACAAACTGCCTGGCCTTGTGGGGGCATATCTTGGTAAAGGTTTTTACAGAAAGCGTAAAAGTTTTCCTAGGGTAAACAAATCTTTAATCCGCCTAGCAAGGGGGCAAGAGCTGCACAAATTCGCTTCTGACACGACTGGGTTCTTCCGCTTATGTCGGAGATAAATAGTTAATTGTCAATCACTTGAGATGATCTCGCTGACATTCCAACGTGTACAAAACAAATCAACCTCGGGCATGGCGGTTGGTGTGCATCAAGCTTCCTGCGTTCCCCAGGAATCTGTGAGGATAGGATCTGTCGGTGATGCCGCGCGCATTGGCGAAAGAGACCCTTCAATCGGCAAACGGGAGCGAACTACCGCCCGATGAGGTCATTTATGGCCTATCGGCGACGATGGAAGCTCTACGGCGGAAGATTCTGAGAGTAGCTGACATCGACGTCCCCCTCCTCATCCAGGGAGAAAATGGCACCGGCAAAGAGGTCCTTGCGCGGTTGATCCACGCACGTTCGGTTTGGAGCAAAAAACCATTCGTCAAAGTCAACTGTGCGGCGATACCGGGGGCGCTACTTGAGAGTGAATTGTTCGGCTATGAAATGGGCGCCTTCACCGGGGCCACTTCGGCCAAACCCGGGCGAGTCGAGTTGGCGCATGGCGGCACATTATTCCTTGATGAGGTGGGCGACCTCGATCTCAGTGTGCAGGCCAAGCTTCTGCAGTTTTTGCAGGACGGAAAGTTTTACCGCATTGGCGGTTCTGAGGAACAGCGTGTAGAGACCCGGATCATTTGCGCGACCAATCGAGACCTTCAATCGGAAATCGAAGGCGGCAAATTCAGGATGGACCTTTTTTACCGCATCAACGTAATACACATAAAGCTCCCGCCACTTCGCGATCGTCTGGAAGACATTCCGGTACTTTTGAAATATTTTCTTTTGAACTTTGCGGACAGATTTGAGCAGCCGGCTCCGGAAATTCCACCCGGAAAAGTGCAGATTCTTCAGCGCTACTCCTGGCCTGGAAACATACGCGAACTTGAAAATTGCATGGCGCGCTGCGTTGTTCTGGGAGTCGATGAAGCGCTACGGACTTTCCTAGGAGAACAGCAGCCCCAGCTATCCTACACGCACCCTGAAGAGGCAACGCCCGTGCCGCTGAAGCGTGTTGCGGACAAAGCGCGGCGGGAGTTGGAACGCAATGTAATTCTCAAAGCGCTGGAATCCCATAATTGGAACCGGCGCAAGACGGCAGAAACACTGAAAATCAGTTACCGGACTCTGCTCTATAAAGTACGTGAAGCGGGAATCCCTCCGATGCGAGAACGGAAGAGTTTTTATCTAAAGAGCGCCGCCAAAATACCCGCAAACCCCTCAGCCAACTAAGGAATTTACTCCAAGAATTATCTTGCCCTCCTTGTCTCACCCCCCCTCCACGCTCTACAGATGCACACGTCAAATCGCCTGAGCGATGATTGGGGAACTTTTTTGTTGTTGTGACTCTTTCGATCCTTAATGGGCGTTGCCGTGAGTGTAAAGAATGCAATGCGCGAATCGATTTGTGGCAAGCTGTAAAGCAGCGAGAGAGAAGCGGTCATGGGAGCAAGCTCTGCTGCGTCGGCTCCCGGTGTCCATGCTTGGCGCTGCACGGACCAGATGATGAGTTCAATTGAGCGCGAGGGAGAAAAGTGACGGAAAAAGTGGTGAATACACAATCTGGTTCGATTCCTCCGCTGGATCTGAAGGCGCAGTATGCGTCGATCCAAGCGGAAATCATGGCGGCGATAAACGCCGTGCTCGAATCGCAACAGTTTATCCTTGGACCGCAAGTGAGTGCGCTGGAATCGGAAGTCGCGGAGTATTGCGGCACACGCTTTGCGGTGGGAGTCGCGTCGGGGACGGACGCCCTCATTCTCGCGTTGTATGCTGGCGGCGTGGGACCTGGAGACGAAGTGCTGTTGCCGACGTTCAGTTTTATTGCGAGCGCTGACACCGTAAGTCTACTGGGCGCGAAACCCGTTTTTGCCGATATCAGACCGGATACATTCAATATCGATGCGAACCAACTCGCCCGGCTAATCACCTCGCGAACAAAGGCGATAATGCCCGTGCACCTCTATGGGCAGCCCGCCGATATGGATCCTGTCTTGGCGCTTGCGCGAAAGTACGGCCTGCTGGTGGTGGAAGATAACGCTCAGGCAATCGGGGCCAAGTACAAAGGCCGACGGACGGGCAACATGGGTGAATTTGGCTGTATCAGCTTCTTTCCCAGCAAGAATCTGGGCGCTTATGGCGACGGGGGAGTGATTTTAACTAATTCCGAGAAATCTGCGAAGCACCTGCGCGCGCTCAGGAACCACGGAAGCGCTAAGAAGTACTACAGCACGGAGCAGGGATGGAACAGCCGGCTAGACGAGATTCAAGCAGCAATTCTTCGCGTTAAACTCCGGCATCTGGATGCGTGGGGTCTCGCACGGCGCGCCAGGGCGGCGTCATACGACCGCTTGCTCTCGGGAATTCCTGGCGTGATTACGCCCGTGGTGTCGCCCTTGGTGGAACACGTCTATCACCAATACACGATTCGCGTGCCGCGCCGGGATCATGTGCAAGAAGTCCTCGCCGCGCACGAAATAGCCAGTACGGTGTATTATCCCACGCCCATGCACCTGCAGCCGGTCTACAGTTCGCTCGGCTACAACCGAGGAGACCTGCCGGAATCGGAGCGGGCGGCAGCAGAAGTACTGTCGCTGCCTATCTACCCTGAATTGACCGAGAATCAGATTGCGCGCGTGGCTGAAGTTTTGGCGGGCGCCCTCCGTTCATAGATTTTTCCCGCGTTGGGTGTGCGAAGGCAGAGAAGCAATTGGCAGGCTAGGATGACAAACATCTCGGCGCAGAAAAAATGCTAAGGGATACTGGCGGCAACTTGGTTGGAAAAAGTGCTCTCGTTGCCGTTGGCGTCGACGGCTGTCGTGACGTAGTAATACGTCGATCCACCTGGTAGGCCGGTGTCAGTGAATGCCAAACCGCCGATCAGCGCCGCATTCACTCTTGCAAACTGAGCGCCGCTCACGATACTGCGGTATACATTATAACCTGCGACGGTCGAAGTGCTGGCGTTCCAAGACAACGCTACCGAGTGAGCCGCGCTCGCCGTGAAGTTCACTCCCGCGACGTTTGCCCCGTTGACCGCCGCGGATTGGCTGGTCGGAGTGAACGCAAAGCCCGATTTGCCAGGGGTTACGGCGTAAGCTCCGTTCGACACTCCAGTGAAAGTGTATTTGCCCGAGCCGTCGGAGGTGGTCGAGGCACTTGAGGTTCCGCTCAGAGAAACTGTCGCCCCGCTTCCACCTGCCGCGGGACTGATCGTCCCAGAGATGCTGAAGGTCTGGCTCCTCTTACTGACGGCCGCGGAACATCCCCACAGGAAGATTGCAGGCAAGAAAGCCGCGGCTAAGGACAGAGATCGGGCTGCACGAAGAGCCAGATTCTGGGGGAAGGACATTCGCCCCATTCGATTTTGGATTCGCTCAGGTCTCATCGTGTCGGCATCCAGAGATTTCCCCTGAGCGGAGACTACGTCTATGCCAACCCCGAAGAAACTGATTCCAAGTCTAGATTAAGTACAGGGTGTTTACCCTGTCCCTCAGGACCAGTAATGCGGACTGGCCTTGCCAAGGCCCCGTCTATATCTCTTTGTATCTGCGGAGCATGCAACCAAAATTGATAAAGCCGGGAGCCGGTAAGTAGGGCCCGCCCACGGTCAATTTGGCGGCTTTGATTGTCGTATTCTCAAGAGGCTGCCGCATGTGCATTCCCTGTCCCAGTTCTCATTTCGGCTTAGGTTTGCCGATGGAGACCCCAAGGCCCCCGCTCACTTGCTCACGGAATGGGAGCGGAGGCTTCATTCGAGTACGCACTCTCGTTGCCGCCTGAATCCATCGCGGTGGCCACATAGTAGTAGGTCGTGCCACTCACTACTGTGGAATCCGTATACGTGAGCCCCGCAACCAGCGAGGAATTGATCTTTGTATAAGAACTACCACTCACCGTGGTGCGATAGACGTTGTACCCAGACACTGTAGAGGTGCTGGCGCTCCAGTTGAGGGCTACGGAATGCTGTACGAGAGTCACGCCGGTGCCGAGTAGAGACACATTCGCGGGCGAGCCGATTGCGTTGCTCACAATGGAGATGTTGCCGTTCACGCTGCCACTTACTGTTGGGCTGAACTGCACATTCAGCGTGAAGCTCTGTGCAGGGGAGAGCGTGACGGGCGTGCTGCCACCAGCGAGCAAAAAGCCCGCCCCGCTCGCGGTGATCTGAGAGATGGTCACGTTGGAATTTCCCGTGTTCGTGATCGTGACAGCCTGTGCGGTCGAGGATGTACCGGTGGTTATGTTTCCGAAGCTTAAGCTCGTCGGGTTGATGCCGAGAGTGAGCGTTACAGCGGTCCCTGTGCCGCTCAGATTGACCGCACTGGGCGATGTAGGAGCATTGCTCACAATCGAAATGCCACCCGAGACAGTTCCAACAGATACCGGCGCGAAAACCGCGTTGATTGTTGCCTTTTGTCCCGCGTTCATGTTCAAGGGCAGGGAGAATCCGCTGACGGAGAAACCTGGGCCGGATGCTGTTGCCTGGGTGATGGCGAAAGTGGCCGTGCCAGTATTGGTGATGATTATTGGTTGGGACAGGTTACTGCCGACAACGAGGCTCCCAAAATTGATGGAGGTAGTGCTCAATTGAATCGCAGGTGCTGGCACCGCGCTTACAGTAAGTGTCGCCGACGTGCTGGTGGCCGTTCCTGCCGTGTTGTTTACCACCACCGAAAATGTAGAACCGCTATCCGCGGTCGTCGTTGCCGGACTGGTATAGCTGGCTGCCGTGGCACCTGAAATGTTCACCCCGTTCTTCCGCCACTGGTAGGTCAACGGAGCCGTTCCCGCCGCTACAACCGAAAAAGTCGCAGTCTGGCCTGCGGTCACCGTCTGACTCGCCGGCTGCGTGCT
>JACXTT010006567.1_pt1 | contig 16579 bp, 19 predicted proteins | sample 9270951 | NCBI WGS metagenome assembly JACXTT01 (sample SAMN15532306, study PRJNA645909) | rock metagenome | isolation source: weathered quartz diorite | place: Puerto Rico | collected 2017-06-21 | reverse complement strand
GCCCGTGGGTGGGCGCAGTGACAATTGCGGTTTCCTCCGCTTGATCTCGCACATGCTGCGCCACAGCCTGCAGGAGGCGGTCACATTCGGGTCGCAAACCACGCAGGTTTGCGGTCAGCTTTTTGGCGTCCCATAAGGCCATGGCTTTGCATAAGACCCAGGCGCCAGCGGTGTCCATGCGTGCAATGGCGGTTGCGTCAACCAACACGGCTGAGCGGTCGGTAAATATCAGTTGTACCAGTTGTTGATCGACCGTGCTCAGTTCCCGGGCCGTCCAGTTTCCGCCCAGCACCAACTCGCCTGGACTTGGCTGCGAAACGCTAGCGGCTGGTGCATGGTCTGACGGCATGGTTAAGGCTTAGCGTAGGGCCCTGCGCAATGCTTGTTTGTGCGCGAGCGAACAGATATCTGCCAGTATTGCGCGCACCGTACGGGCTACTGTCACTGTGTTGTGACGTACTTCTGGAGGTCCATATGACAAAGCACCATTCAACCCATGTTTTCGCACTAGCGCTTTTCAGCATGTTGTTGTTGACTACCGTTGGCTGCAGCCAAGGTGTCGACACTGCTGGAATGCCTGTGCCAACCACAACCGTGGGCACGGACATCGACGACAGTGTGATCACCAGTCGCGTCAAGTCAGCCTTGTTGGCAAACTCGGACATCAAGAGTTTTGACTTTAAGGTGGAAACCCGCAAGGGTGAAGTGTTGCTCAGCGGCTTTGTAGACAACCAGGCGCAGATCGACAGTGCAACGGCAGTAACGCGCGCCGTGCCCGGTGTCAAGGGTATTCAGAACAACGTGCTCTTGAAAGGGAAAGCTGTGACCGTTGGCAATACGGTGGATGCCAGCATCATGACCGGCCGCATCAAAGCCGCGTTGCTGGCCGATCCCAGTGTCAAGAGTTTGGATATCGCCGTGGTCACGCGCAGCGACGAAGTCCTGCTGACCGGTTTTGTGGATAGCAAGGCGCAAATGGATCGGGCCATTGACATTGCGCGCAGCGTTGAAGGCGTTCGGCTGGTCAGCAACGAAATGAGCGTCAAGAAATAGTACAGACCAGTGGAGACCGCTTGCTTGTCTACTCAGTGGGTGCGCAGGCGCACCGACAGGCGAATACCTAATTCCGACAATGAAAACTCATCGTGATAGACATGTGAGATGCATGACCATCGCGCCCTTGTTGTACTTTCAATGGAGTTACTCATCATGAAATCAATCGACAGTGTTACACCGGCTCTTGGTGCGCTGGCGCTGGTCTGTGCCTTCTCGGTACTTGGCGGGTGTGCCGATATGTCGCGCCGGGAACGCGGTACGGCGACCGGTGCCGTGATTGGTGGCGCAGCGGGCGCCGTGCTGACTGGCGGCAGCGCTGGTGGCACCGCGGCTGGTGCGGTTGTCGGTGGCGTCATCGGCCACGAAGCGACCGAGCGCAAGTAAAAGCTGATGGAGCCGCGCAGCGACCTGAGGAGCTCGTGCCATGTGGAAACATATCTATTGGACTCCGCTGGCCTTACTCACATGCGCGTGCTCGTCGATGCTGCCGGTCATTCATACGGATGCCTCCTCGTTCCAAAGTTTTGAGCAGGCCCGTGACGCGGTGGTAGCCCTGGTTCCCATGAAAACAACCCGCGCCATGTCCGACAATGCTGGCGTTGATTTTGCCGGCCAGCCGAATACAAAAATGCTGACGCACTCTGATATTGTGCGCATGCTGGTGCCAGCTGGAATTCTCAAACGCGACGATTTGGACTCTGGAATACTGGCCTGCCTGGAAGCACGAGATGCCTGCACAGGTCTGGAAATCACGGCGTCAAAAATTGCAAAAACCCGCACGGGCAATTTCTTTGCCGATTTCATCAATTACAAACAGCGTACGGAAACCAAAGGATGGCGCTTCAACGCATTGATACTGTATGTCGACGACCTGGTGGTGTACCGCTCGTGGGGTGGCCAGCCCAAGGTCGATGAGTTGGACGTTGCCACCCGCCCGTTGGGCCCGTTCCAGGAATTGGGACCGTCCCTGGTTTCCACCACTGGCCGCTAGGGCCTAGTCCGCGAGGCTGGTCTCGCGCGGCTGCAGAGTCGCCGCAGGTTTGGCTTGTACAAGCTCAGCGCGCGAATCCCCCCAACGCAGCACAGACGATTCGTCGCCCTGGTACTGTGTTTCACCCCGGCGGTTCACGCAGTAGTGGCGCGACACGACCATTTCATGGAACACCATGTCGGCCGCAATACGCGTGTATTCAAACAGCACACTGCGAATGATGCGTGCGCCATGGCGCACCAGGCTACCGTGTCCAATCCACGCCGGGCCCACAATGCGTACCCCTGGTTCGATACGAACGTTGGAGCCTATGTAGACCGGTCCTTCAATTTCTACGTCGTCCCAGGCAATGGATGTGTTCAGGCCGACCCAGATGCCGGGCCTGATCTTGCGCCCTGGCATGCGCATAGAGGAGATTTCGCCGCCCAGCACACGCTGCAATACCGACCAGTAGTCACTGACACGGCCAATGTCCAACCAGTTGAACCGTCGGTTTTGTACATAGAACGGTATATGCTCCGCAACCAGTTGCGGGAAAAGCTGCGAACCAATGTCATAGGCTGTAGCGCGCGGTACCTTGCTCAGAACCTCGGGTTCGAAAATATAGATGCCTGTGCTGGCCAATGTCGACTGGGCATCCTCTGGCCTGGGCTTTTCCTGAAAGGACTGGATGCGCCCATCCCGGTCTGCTACGACGATGCCGTAGGACTGCACGTCGGCCAGTGGCACTTCCATGGCAACCACGCTGGCCAGTGCTCCCTTTCGCTGGTGCTCATCCAATGCGGCGCCAATATTGAGATCGATAACGGCGTCCCCGCACAGTACCAAGGTGGTTTGGTCAAAGAAGCCACCGAAGTCCTGGATGCGGCGCATGCCGCCAGCAGAACCCATGGGGCGCGGCAGAATGTCGCCATTCTCGCGAACACCCTCGTAGGCATAGCCTATCTCCACGCCCCAGCGGTGCCCATCACCAAAATATTCCTCAATTTTGTGGTGGTGAAAGGCTACGTTCACCATAATTTCCGTGATGCCGTGGCGCGCCAGGTGCTCGATCAAATACTCCATCAAGGGTTTGCCGAGCAGGGGCACCATGGGCTTGGGCAAATCCTTGGTCAGTGGCCGCACGCGGGTGCCTTGTCCAGCGGCCAGAATCATTCCTTTGGCCATGATGTTCTCCGGTGTGCGAGCACGTCGTTTTGCCACTGTGTCATCGTATTCCCTTCCAGTCGTGGTGTGCTGCGGATCAATGGGTCCAGGTTCGCACATCGGCCATGTTAGGCACGGGAAAATATTGCCGCTGTCTGATGGCGCACATATGACGACCCTGGTTTCCACTCCTGTGTGTTCGCTGTCGAACCGACATGCGGCGCAGTGCCCACTAGCCTGTGGTATTGACAACCCTCGTCAAATACCAATAGGAGTTCCATATGAAACCAGCCTTGAAGACGGCGATGACCATGGTGGCCGCTACCGTTGCCTGCCAGGCCTATGCGCAAGTGACATTCTTTGAACGCGATAACTTTCAAGGTCGCTCGTTCACTGCCGATCGTCAAGTGGAAAATCTGGGGCGCAGCGGCTTCAATGACCGCGCCTCTTCCGTCATTGTCAGTGGCGACCGAGACACCCGTTGGGAAGTTTGCGAGGACAGCCGTTTTGGTGGGCGCTGCATGATCTTGCGCCCTGGTCACTACCCCTATCTGTCCACCATGGGTTTGAACGACCGCATATCGTCGGTCAAGCCTGTTGATCGTGATGGACGCGATATCGCCGTTGAGCGCATGGCACCCATGCCTTTGGGCTCGCAGATTACTTTCTACGAGCGTGAAGACTTTGGTGGTCGCACCTTTACAGCGGATCAACAGGTTGACGACTTCTCCCGCGTTGGATTCAACGATCGCGCATCGTCCGTCGTGGTGGTGGGGCAGCGATGGGAAGTGTGTGTGGACAGTCGCTTCAATGGCCAGTGCATGGTGCTGCGGCCTGGTCGTTACCCCTCGTTGAATTCGATGGGTATGGGCAACCGCATTTCGTCGGTACGTGCATTGGACTGGAACCAACGCATTGACGATAGTCGTTATGCACCGCCCACGATGCCGGTCTACGACAGCCGACGTCGCGGCGAAGAGCGCATTTATGAGGCCAATGTAACCTCCGTTCATGCGGTAGTGGGGCCGCCGGAACAACGTTGCTGGGTGGAACGGGAAGAAGTTCCAGCAACCCGTGGAGAACCCAATGTGGGCGGTGCGGTGGTCGGGGCCTTGCTGGGCGGCATTCTGGGGCACCAGGTGGGTGGTGGGGTTGGCAAAGACATTGCTACGGCAGGCGGAGCCGTCGCCGGCGCGGCCATCGGGGCCAACGTGGGTCGTAATGATTCAGGCCAACCAGCCTACAGTCGCGATGTGCAACGGTGCGCGACGCGACCCAGCAGTGCAGCGCCGGCCTTTTGGGACGTGGCCTATACCTTCAGGGGCATGGAGCATCACGTGCAAATGACCACGCCACCCGGTGCCACCGTTCCAGTCAATGGCCAGGGTGAGCCCCGCAGTTAAACGATGATGGAGCAACGGTTCGCCAGCGAACCAACGGTCTTCTTCCAATCAATTGCTCAGTATCAAATTGAGAATGACGCCGGTCGCGATGGCTGCCAGCACATAGTCGCCACCCGACTGCACCCAGTGGTAGCCACGAGGCGGCGCGCTCAAATGGTGCTCGCGCCAGTCATCCACCACGTACTGGCGGTTGTGCCACTCTGGCGGCAAGCGGTCGCCCCGGTGGAATTGATGGTCTGGTCCGGCACCACGTTCTTCCCGGCGCTCATCCCGGCGCTCTTCTCGTCCGTCTCGGTGGTAGTCGCGGCGGTAGTTGTCGCCTTGGCGCTGCGCCCGATCAAAGCCTGGTTGGTGTGAATCGCCTTGAGCGAAGGCAATGGGGCCTGTGACCAGGGCCAAAGCCGTGATGGTGGCGAGGACGGTCTTGCTTTTCATGGTGAACTCCTGTGGGTTGAAGATGTCTAGACCTTACGCGCCGCTAGCCGAAACGTCTGTGCGCGATCCAACCCAGGCAAACATGGCAAACGACAAAGCGACTCCAAACATGCTTGTCACGCAGGAACCACATCATGAACAAAGACCAGGTCAAAGGTACGCTCAAGCACTTTGTCGGAAAGTAGCTGGAACAGCTTGGCAAACTGGCCGGCAACCGGCACGGCTGAGAAGCGTATTGGTGACGTTAGGGTGCTGATCCGCGAAGCGAAGGCCTTGGCCGCTGGTATCAGCGACCAAAGACGGGCATGAACTGGGAAAACTTCTATGTCAGACGTAGTGCTTCAGCGTTGCCTAGCGTGTTTGCACGTTGTGCGTTGTGCAACGCAATGGCGTCAACGCGAGCGAACGAGTCGGTCAACCACGTGGGGCAAAGCCACGAGCGCGGCGCCCATGGCGACTGCAAACAACATGGACTTGACAGGTTCTTTGTGGATATAGGCGATGGTCTTGTCGGACGCGACAGTGGTGCCATGGCGCACCTGTTTGCCTGCAGCCTGAATTGCTGAATCGGCGGAGCGGGCCGCCCGATCCATGAGTTTGCTAGAGACTTCAGCTACTTTGTTGGACATGGTGAATTTCCTTTCAGTGAACACACGCAAGAACAATCGGTTCCGTACGTACCGCAGTAGCGTACGGCTTGGACTTGTTAGACTAGTGATTCAGTGCTCCACCATCTGTGCGTCTGCAAACACAATCTGGGATATGTGCAACGCAAACGGGGGCGACCATCACACCAGATGTGCGTCGGCCAATGCCCGGCGCAGGTTATCCAGTTGCACGGGCTTGGTGAGATGGCCGGAAAAGCCCGCTGCCTGCGTGCGCCGCTTGTCGTCAGCATTGCCATAGCCAGATACGGCGAATGCTGGGGTGTACTGTGCACCCGAAATCCTCTGGAGCTTCTTCAACAAGTCAAAACCCGTTGTATCTGGCATGGACAAATCCAGGAACATGGCGCTGGGCAAAGCAGCCCGCATGGCGGTTTCTGCGGCGGCACCATCATAGGCAGTGACCACCTGAAAGCCCAACAGGCGCAGCACTTCCGACAGCGTGTCTGCCGCATCGCGGTTGTCATCGCACACCAGCAGGAGCTTCTTGGTATCGCGGATGGCTGGGCCTTGGGATGTGACCCCTTGTACCCCAGGCAAAACAAAGCTAAAGGTGCTGCCTTGGCCCAAGCCCGCACTGCTGGCATGCAGTGTGCCACCGTGCAGCTCCACCAAAGTCTTTGCCAGCGTCAGGCCAATGCCCAGGCCACTTTGCCCGGCTGCGGCGCCGTCAATCTGCACGAAGAGCGTGAAGATATTGTCCAGGGTATCAGGCGCCAAGCCCACGCCGGTGTCGGTGATGGCGGTGTGCAGGTGCATACCGTCGGCCCACACCTTCAGGTGAATATCCCCACCTTCGGGCGTGAACTTTTTGGCATTGAGCATCAGGTTCTGCAAAACCTGTGTCAGTCGGGCCGAATCACCCATCACCCGCAGCCCGTTCACGGGCAGGTCCGCGGTCAAGCGGTGCCGGCGCATGTGGGCCGCCGGCCGCACCGCCTCCATGGATTTTTCAACTACGTCGGTGTATTCCAGCACCTCGGTCTTGAGAAATATTTTGCCGCTGGTCATCCGGCCTGCGTCCAGCAAGTCGTCCACCAGCCGAGACAGCTGCGACAGCTGGCGGTCTATCACGTCGCGGCCACTCTTCACCGCGGCCGATGGTGAGGGTTCCAACTGCAGAATGCTGACGGCATTGCGTATCGGAGCCAACGGGTTGCGCAATTCATGGGCCAACATGGCCAGGAACTCGTTCATACGTTGGCTGGAGTTTTCCAACTCTTGGAGTCGGCGACGTTCCGTCATATCGCGGGTCACCTTCGCAAAGCCACGCAATTTGCCTTGGCTGTCATAAATCGGGGTCAACGCCACATTGGCCCAAAAGGCAGAGCCACCACGACGCTGGCGCCACCCTTCCTGCTCTACACGACCGTCTCGTAGCGCCAGCCTGAGTTCTTCTTCGGGTGCACCACTTTGACGATCCTCTGGCAGATAAAACATGCGAAAGTGCTTGCCGACCACTTCGCTGGCCGCATAACCGGTTATCAATTGTGCGCCGCTGTTCCAGCTTTCAATGATCCCTTGTGGATCGAGCAGGTAGATGGCGTAGTCCTTCACACCCTCAACCAGCAGTCGAAAGCGCTGCTCGCTGACGCGCAAGGCCTCTTCGTTCTTGCGCCGCTCGGTCAGGTCACGGGTAACCTTGCCGTAGCCCGTAACGACGCCAGACCTATTCAGCATCGCAGTGATGACCACATTGGCCCAGAAACGGCTGCCATCCTTGCGAATGCGCCAACCCTCGTCTTCGTAGCGCCCCTGTTCTCGGGCGCGCCGCAGTTCCTCTTGCGGCCAGCCCACCGCAATGGCGTCAGGCGGGTAGAACAACGAGAAATGCTGACCGATCACGTCTTCGGCGTGGTACTGCTTGATGCGCTGCGCACCGATGTTCCAGGAGATAACCATGCCATTCGCATCCAGCATGAAGATTCCATAGTCCTGCACGGACTCCACGAGCAACCGAAAGCGGTCGGTCGTAGCCACGGTCTGCCTTTTCATTTTTGTCGTCCCGAAATAACACGGTCCTTGGCATAAATTCAGCGATGCGGTATCGCGCATCACTGCACGGCGTTCACAAAATGATGGATCGCATGGCTGTCTCCTTTGCTTAAATGGCGACAACAGGTTCACGCCCGCCCACCATCGCTGCATAGCTGGCTGCGAACGCACCCGACAGCAAGGCGATGAACAGCCACAACGAAGCCTGTATACCGACCTTACGCGCCTTGTCTGCGGCCTGTGCCGCGGCTGCTTTGGCGCTGCTAACGTTGGCTTGCAGAATCACGTAGGTGTCGGTCACGCGGCGTCGTGCATCTGCCAACGATAGTCCGGTGCGCTGGGAAACCAATTGCGCAAGGTAGTGGGCGTCTTGTGGTGGCAGATCGCCAACGCCGGCCCAGAGGGCATAGATGCGCGTTGCCTCTGCCACGGGCGCATGCGTGGCATCCTCGGCGACGGAGTTGGATGCGGCAGTTGGTTTTGCAGCGTCCCTGCGAAATAACGAGTCCACCAGGTAGCCCATGGAATTGTCTCGACCGGAAACCAGTGTGGCCGATGTTCGAGCTGCGACTCCTGCAGTGCTGGAGATCGCAGATAACAGTATTGTTGCCGTGACCAATGTCGCCACAGCCCAGGCCAGAAGGCCATTTGCCGTACCGCGGAAGTAGGCCTCGTCAGCATGTACGTCAGTCCAGCGCGCACCCAATCGCCCCGCCAGGTAGCCCCCCAGTGCGCTTGCGCAAAGCTGCGTGACCATGACCCACACAATGCTGGACACACCGAAGGCGGAAGCGGACACCCCCCTTTGCGCCCATGGAGAAATGGCCGAAAGACCCAGGCCGGTTCCCAACGACAGCAGAATGAGCGAGGCCGCGGCAGCAATGAGGGCACCGGCCATCACAGAACCCCAGGAGACGGCGGACGCGGTGGCTACGCCAGTGGCCACGTTTATTTGCGTAGACGCATGCAATGAAGGTGCGGGTGATTCTTGCGCGTCTATTGTGGCGCTGGCCATGGCGAACTCCGGAGTGTTAGTAGTGACCAGACGATAGGGCCCGTACCCGAGACGCGTCCGTGCGCTGCACTACAGAGATCAACGTTCAGAGATGCAGGCGCTTAAGGCTTGTCTTGTTGGATAACGCACAGAGCCGCCATTGATGAGTTCGTACGATGGCTGCGTGGGCTCCAGCAGGCCCGCATTTTTCCGAATCATTCACCTTTCAAAGGAATTTCAAATGACACAGAAACAATCTGCCAATCAAGGCAACCAACGGTCCGACACGCACGGCCAGCAGGGCTCCAAAGGCCACAACGCGGTTGAGAAAACACCGGGCTCTGGAGACCACAAGGGAACTGACCAGCACGCCAAGGTTGAGTCAGGTGGTCACGTGCAGGCGGGTCAGCAAAAGACTGACTCGGGCAAGAAAGACCCGTCCGGCTCGTCGCAGCAGAAGTAACTCTCTGCACCGTTGCCTGAATACAGGGTTTGCACCTGATCAGGTTTGAAGGAAGGGGACTGCGGTCCCCGTTTCAGTCCTGCGCAACGACATGTAATGCCACAAGCGAGCAGACCTATTCACATCACGGTCCAGGAGAACGATATGCGCTCATTGATTTTGCTGATTCTGGGTGTACCCATTCCCATCATCATTCTTATCGCGCTGTTTGTGCACTAATGACCGGGCAGCGGCCAATCCGTTCCCTTTTTCTCAATCAGAGGAATTGTCTATGCCCTACACCACCGCCTACCAGTCCAGCGGCGAACACGTTGCGTACACAGCGAGGGTGACCGTCGAGATCCGACGCGAAGACCGCGAACAGATCAACAGCGTGTTTGCCGAATATGCGAGCACCCTTTTGGCCGGCAAAAAGCGGGACCTTGTTGCGCGTATGTGCAACGAATTGCGCGCGCAACCCCTGGTCGAATCGCAACCCGCAGTGCAGCAGGCGCTGATTGAAAAGGAAGAGCTTGCAGACGCCACCGTGGAGCATGCCAGTATGAAAGTACCGGTTGATCCGCTTGACGGTGAGATGTTCGAGGTCAAGCTCAAAGTGCCGCCCAAATATGCAGAGCACCATGTCCAGGACGCGCAGACCGAGATGTTTCCTCAGGCCCAGATAGCTTGCGCGTGACGGCCAGACGTGGGGCAGGTGCGGCCTGGGCCCGCATGGCCCGGACCCAAACACGCTGGCTCATGCGCCAGGCCACGCGCCTGGTTTAAAAGCCACCAAGGAAGATATCCTGGGGCGGCACCAGTGGCCAGCGCAAGGTTCGCTCAAAGCTATCGGCACCCGATGGGTATTGGGGCACCGGCATTGCGCTGGCTCCTGGTGTTGTGCGACGCTACCGCTTTTTCAAGCCACCGTGCTTGCCCAAGGCAGGTAGGCATCCTTTGCTTGTCATGCTGCATGGCTGCTGGAACTGGTTCGACACCCGCAGCGGACGCGCCAAGGCCAAGGCTAACAGCATCATGGCAGCAATAGACTATGCCTGTGCCTTGCACCCCATAGACCGTGATCGGGTCGCCGTTGTGGGTTTGTCGGCGGGTGCCAGCATGGCGGCGTTGGTCGCATTGCACTTTGCGCATCGGTTTGCCGCGGTAGTCATGCACTCTGGCGTGGAACCGACACTGGCAAACTCCTCAGCCACGGCCTTGGCTGTCATGCGCGGACGCTACCGGGTGGCAACGCCATTGGACAACGCAGTGCCATTGACCCTGCCTGCTTTGCTGGTGCTTCAGGGTAGCGCAGACCCGATCGTGCGGAAGGTCAACGGCATGCGGGCGGCACAGACCTGGGCTGCGCGCACCCATGCACGGCCTCAATCGACCCGCGTGGTTCGCCGGGGCAATCGCTATCCTTTCGCGACGATGGATTGGCGAATAGCCAAGGACGTTCAAGTGACCCTATGCGAAATCAATGGTTTAGCCCACGCCTGGAGCGGTGGCGCGGCGTCGCAATCATTTTCCGACCCCAAGGGGCCAGATGCCTCACGCATGGCCTGGGCAATTGCCAAGCGGCGGTTTGAACGTGGGCCGGTTGGCACCGTCAAAACCGTGTCTTCAAGAAAATCGTAGGTCCGTCGAGCTTGATATTCAGATTTTCATGGTTACCGTCGTCATTGATACTGATCCGTGTCGCACTGTATTCCGCACCAAGCCCGAAATGCTTTCCAAAATACCATTCCGCACCGATGGCACTGTTGTAGATATGTCCGGTCGTGTTTCCACCGGTTTTCTCAACACCGGATAGGTCCACATGCAACCTGATGTTGGGGGAGAAAGCATGGCGCCAACCCAGTTGTATCAGTGGCGCAACGGCGTCGGCACTATAGTCCGCGCTTGCCATCCCAGGGGCTGCACCCATGTTTGCATTTGTGCTGGCGTCCAGACTGGTGCGGATGCGGTAGTAGGCGGCGCCAACCCCCAGGCCAAAAGCATCTGTCGCATTTCCAAACCACCACTTGTATGATGCATTTGCCACATCCAAACCAAGGTTGGCGTTGGTGTTCCCGGAAATGTTGGCATCGGTGCTGCCGTTTGGCACGGTACGGTTGAATGTGTCAGAGTATTTACGATAGAACCCGTAATAGTCCAGAGCAATCCCTTGACTGTGCCCCAACAAAAAATCCGCTTTGATCCGCGGGACATGGATTTGATGGGACGAGATATCACCCGAATCGGCTGAGCCATATTGGGTGTTGACACCCAGATAGGACGTGGGGTTCACCATGTAGTCACCAATGGAGATGCTCATGGCATCCAACGCATCGGACGGGGCCGCATCGGTTGGGGCGGCGCGTGACGATGCTGAGCCTGCAGCCGCGACAAGGCAAGCCACGATCACGGCCGTCCGCCGCGCGATAGGGTTGGAGGATGACATGCTATTTTTTTCCCACGAACAGATCATGAAACTTGCACAGATCTCAGGCACCGGCACGCAGCGCCGGGTCTATCGAATCACATTGACTGGAGTCTTCATGCGGGAGGTCCACTGCCAATACCAGTTCATCCGCACAGCGGGTAAATCCAAGGCTTTGCATCACTTGCTGTTCGTGTTCCGTGCAAGCCATGCGCAGGAAGCACAGCGCCTGCCGTTGGCTGCTCTGGCGTGCCAGCAAGACATCCAGTCGGCTGACTCTGCCGAATTCCGAACATATTTCATGCAAACTCGACTTGATGCGGGCCAGGTCATCGTTGGCGCCCAGTAGCTCGAATTCGGCCTTCAATGCGTTGATGTTCAATGGATTTCCTTGTTGGAGTCGAAGGGGATTTATGGATTGCCGCGCAATGGTGTGCGGATCATTGCAAAACTGAATTGCGGTATCTGTGCGCCATCAGACGATCTCAGTCGAAGTCAATAGACCGCCGCAAGAGGCGGGTTAAGGCAATCGGCGCTGCACCCACGCGATATCAAGCATCGCCATTGGCTATTCGGTCGCAATACACAATCAGCGCGTCGAATTCGTTTGATTTGTCGAAGATCTGGCGCGCGCCCAACTCCGTGCATTTGTGGCGCATTTCCGGTGTGGCGTTGTTGCTTAACACCACCATGTTGAGCGGCGGTACTGCATGCTCCATTGCGCGCAACACACCCAGGCCGGAACCTGATTTGAGGAAAATATCGACGATGACCAGATCGACAGCATTGCTGCTTGCGGTCAACCACTGCACGGCCGTCAATTCATCCTCTGCACAGCCAACCACGGTGACGGCAGTCAATTCTTCCAGTGCAGCTATCAGATTGTCTCGAATGACCTTGCTGTCTTCGACAAGGTAGGTCTGAATTGCTTTCATGCTGTTGTGCCATCGCTGGGCCGGCGTGACTGACTATTGCTGGGGCGCGTCAAACGAATGCGGCATTCGCATCTTCACCAACTCATCACCATGCCTGGAAAGCTGCAAGGAATGGAAGTCTGCAAGCGCCTGCACATCGTCCCAACCAATTAAACGGTAGGCATCTTGTTCCGCGCTGGATGTATTGACGCCACGACGCAACTGGATAACGATCTCAATCGCATCCGCCATGGGCGTTGTTGTCACGATCATTTCGTCCAGACCGTTCGCATGGTCCGCGACGGCAAATAACGCCGCCGTCAGGACCTCACGAATGGCGACTTGACGGACTTGTGTTCCCAAACGTGATTCTTCGCAATGGATAGCGAAGCCGCGAAACGAAAAACTGCTGCGTACATTGTCAAGGCATTCGCCGACCCCAACGCTAACTGCTGTGGTTAACTGGGGGTCTGCAGTAATCCAAGACACAACGTCCGAGCATGAGTCTATCGAAGTCCGTACCAAACGGGTAATTTGAGCCACACTGTCGTGCAGAGCTAAAACTTCCAGGGTTTCAGCGCCGAGCCTGTGGTGTAGGACCTGGCAAACCATATTCAGGGGCTGCAAATTCACCACCAAATGATGGCGAAATACAAACCCCAAGCGCCGAATCAGTGCGTAACGGGCCGACTCGACTTTGGCTGCGTCCACAAGACGTGAGGTGTGAGCATTCATTTCTTGAGACTCCCCATGGATTTGCTTGCAGGCATTTGATCGTCCACGACAGGCGCGGGAGCCATTTTGCAGCATAAATAGCGGTCTCTGTAGATTTTGCATGCAACTTCTCAGCGGGGTCTCTGCCGTCGTACCGCTCTGAACAGCTGTGCAGCCTGGGCCCGCGGCCGGGCCTTTCTCAAGCAGCCATGGGCATAGGCGCGAGCACGGGCAGCAGGCGGTTGTATTCCTTCTTTGCGGAGGCATAGCACTCGCAGGTCTTTTGCTCCAGGCGCTGGCGATCAAGGATCACAATGTGGCCGCGGTGGTAGCGAATCAAACCAGCGTCTTGCAGCTTGTGTGCAGCCACGGTCACGCCCTCGCGGCGCACGCCCAGCAAATTGGCTGCCAGCTCGTGGGTCATTTCCAGTTCATCGGCCGGCACACGGTCCAATCCCAACAACAGGCGGCGGCAGAACTGCTGGTCTATGGTGTGATAGCGGTTGCACACCGCCGTCTGGGCCATCTGCCCCAATACAGACTGCGCATAGCGCATCACCACCCTCATGACACCGCAGGATTGCTCAATCTCGCTTTTGACAAAGCGCGTACTCAAGCGAAAGGCGCGTCCCGCGCTTTGCACCACTGCATCATTGACCGCAGCCTCGCCGCCCAATAGCGAGGAGATGCCGACAACACCGTCATTGCCGACCACGGCCACCTCGGCGCTGGAGCCTTCCTGGGTAATGGACATCAGTGAGACGATGGCTGTGGTTGGGAAGTACACATACTCAGGAGCACGGCCAGCGTCGAACAGAATTTGATTGCGCGACAACTCCACCAACTCCATATGGGTTTGCCAACGGTCAAAAGCCTCCTGTGGCAACGCGACCAAAAGCTGGTTTTGGCGTGAATGGCACTGATGTTGGCTAACTAATCTCATGGGTCTCTCCTTGAATGGATGGAAGCCCGATGGTGCGGCAAGGACTGGAGTAGCGGAATCGGACAGCGCCGCGTCCGTACGTAGGACTTGTCCTACAAAAATTCTTGCCCCCGTGGCCTTTGTAGTGGGTGGCCGCAGCATGTGAGATCGCCTGCGCCGTAACAACTTGTCACACAATGCCCCCTGCTTGGCGGGCAGTACGGATTTTGTGGAAGGCTCAGGTAATATGGCGTAGGCGACGGCCAAACTGTTTACATGGGTAGGAAGCAGCTTGGGCATGGTTTTTCTCTTTAACCGTAACTCTCACCTCGGAGTACAGACATGGATCACGCCGAAGCAGCCAAGCCCAAGAAGACAACTCCAAAACGTATAGAGCAAGCCACCGTTGAAGATTCTGCTGCAACCCGTTCCCGGCAAATACTGGCAGCGCTGATGGCGTTTGAGGATGGCGACTTTTCGGTTCGCCTGCCCGAAAACTGGGCCGGAACCGATGGCCGGATTGCCGCAACCTTCAACAAGACCATAGGCAATGCCAAACGCATCACGCTGGAGGCCTCGCGCGTCAGCGCCACGGTTGGCAAAGAAGGCCGCTTGTCGCAACGCATGTCCGTGCCCGGAGCGTCTGGCGGTTGGGTGGACCAGGTTGACTCGCTGAACACGCTGATTGATGATCTGGTGCGCCCTACAACCGAAATCGCCCGCACGATTGGCGCTGTTGCCAAAGGCGACCTGGGTCAGTCCATGGACCTGCAGGTGGATGGTCGCGCGCTCAAGGGCGAGTTTTTGCGCTCCGCCAAGCTCGTCAACTCGATGATCGAGCAGTTGTCGGTTTTCACGTCGGAGGTGACGCGCGTGGCGCGTGAGGTGGGCACTGAAGGCAAGCTCGGTGGCCAGGCCAAGGTGCGCGGTGTGTCCGGTGTGTGGAAGGACCTGACCGACTCGGTCAATCAAATGGCCGGCAACCTGACCGCGCAGGTGCGCAATATTGCAGACGTGACCATTGCAGTTGCCAATGGCGACTTGTCCAAGAAAATTACCGTGGACGTACGCGGTGAAATTTTGCAACTGAAAGAAGCCACCAACACCATGGTGGACCAACTCCGCTCGTTTGCCTCCGAAGTGACCCGCGTGGCGCGCGAGGTGGGTACCGACGGACGCCTGGGCGGCCAGGCCGTGGTGCCCGGTGTGGCCGGAACCTGGAAAGATTTGACCGACTCGGTCAACTCCATGGCCAACAATTTGACGTCCCAGGTGCGCAATATCGCCACCGTGACCACGGCCGTGGCGCGTGGCGACTTGAGCCGCAAGATTACCGTGGACGTGAAAGGCGAAATCCTGGAGCTGAAGGAAACCATCAACACCATGGTGGACCAGCTGAACGGCTTCTCGTCCGAGGTCACGCGCGTTGCGCGCGAGGTGGGTACCGAAGGCAAACTGGGCGGCCAGGCGCAGGTGCCGGGCATTGCTGGCACGTGGAAGGACTTGACCGACTCGGTCAACTCCATGGCGTCCAACCTGACCGGCCAGGTGCGCAATATTGCCGGCGTGGCCACGGCCATTGCCAAGGGCGATCTGTCGTCCAAGATCACGGTGGAGGTCAAAGGTGAGATTCTGGCGCTGAAAGAGACCATCAACACCATGGTCGACCAGTTGAACGGCTTTGCGTCCGAAGTGACGCGGGTGGCGCGCGAGGTGGGTACCGAAGGCAAGCTCGGCGGCCAGGCCCAAGTGCCCGGTGTGGCCGGCACGTGGAAGGATTTGACCGACAACGTGAACTTCATGGCCTCCAATCTGACCGGTCAGGTGCGCAATATTGCCGACGTGACGACGGCGGTGGCCAATGGTGACCTGTCCAAGAAAATCACGGTGGACGTGCGCGGCGAAATTCTGGAGCTGAAGAACACCATCAACACCATGGTCGACCAATTGAACGGCTTTGCCGGTGAGGTTACTCGCGTGGCCCGTGAAGTGGGTACCGAAGGCAAGCTGGGCGGTCAGGCGGCCGTGCCCGGCGTGGCTGGCACGTGGAAGGATTTGACCGACAGTGTGAACTTCATGGCGTCCAACCTGACGGGCCAGGTGCGCAATATTGCCGAAGTGACGACGGCGGTGGCCCGTGGCGACTTGTCCAAGAAAATCACCGCCGACGTGCGCGGCGAAATTCTGGAACTGAAGAACACCATCAACACCATGGTCGACCAGTTGAACGGCTTTGCCGGCGAGGTCAGCCGCGTGGCGCGTGAGGTGGGCACTGAAGGCGCGCTGGGCGGCCAGGCCCAGGTGCTGGACGTGGCCGGCATCTGGAAAGACTTGACCGACAACGTGAATTCGATGGCGTACAACCTGACGGCCCAGGTGCGCAATATTGCCGATGTGGCCAAGGCCGGAGCCAAGGGGGATCGGGAAAAAGAGTAAAACTGTGAGGGGAAAGGAGAAATTAAGAAAATTAAGAAAAA
>JACXTT010006566.1_pt1 | contig 16580 bp, 10 predicted proteins | sample 9270951 | NCBI WGS metagenome assembly JACXTT01 (sample SAMN15532306, study PRJNA645909) | rock metagenome | isolation source: weathered quartz diorite | place: Puerto Rico | collected 2017-06-21 | reverse complement strand
CCTGGGCCCGGCGTTTGTTGACCAGGAGGGCCGGACGGCCGGGGGGCGTCCGGGCCACGGAGCCTCGGAGGCTACTTTGCGTCTTCGGAATGCCTCACAAGATTCCACCGGTCGATGGGGATCTCGCGCACCCGCACGCCGGCCGCGCGCGAGACCGCGTTGGCCAGGGCGGCCGCACCCGGGATCGCGGGCGGTTCGCCGACACCCTTCGCCCCGAGCGGCCCCACCGGTGACGGCACCTCGACGAGCCGCACGTCGATCTCCGGGATCTGGTCCACCGCGGGAAGCTCGTAGTCCAGGAACGATCCGGTGCGCAGCTGGCCGTCGCCGTCGTACACGAGCTGCTCGCCCAGGGCGCGGCCGAGGGCCTGCGTCGCGCCGCCATGGATCTGGCCCTCTATCTCGGGCGGGTTGATGGCGTGGCCGACGTCCTGGATCGCGGCGAAGCCGGTCAGCTGGAAGGCGCCTGTCTCGCGGTCCAGGCGCACCCGAGCGATGTGGACGGTGAACATGGGCGACGCCGACTGCACCGCCGAGCGCCCCGTCGCCTGTATCGGTTTGTGGCGGCCCATGAAGTCGGTGCTCAGCTTGATCAGGTGGGTGACCTCGACCGACCGGCTCGGCGCCCCCTTGACCGCGACCCGGCCGTCGACGATGTCGAGGTCTTCCGCCGCCGCCTCCAGCTCCTCGGTCGCGATCTCGAGAAGCTGGCGTCGAGCCTCCCTGGCCGCTTCGTAGACGGCGCCGCCGACGCTGTAGGTGACCTGGCTGCCGCTCGAGGTGGTGCTGAAGGGCGCGCTCACCGTGTCCCCGACCTCGACCCGGACCCGGTCCGGCGCGACGCCAAATGCCTCGGCAGCGATCATCGCCAGGCCGGTGGACGTGCCGCTGATGTCCGGCGAGCCGACCATGACCGACACGGTCCCGTCGGGATCGACCCGACATCCGGCGGCCGACGGCGTGCGCGCGCCACCCCACGCGCCAAGGGCCACACCAACCGCTTCGCCTTGACCCAGCGGCGCTGTGTAAGCGGGATGACGGCGGGCTTCCTCCAGCACCTCGACTGACGCTACGCGCGGCCAGCGCTGTCCGTCGGCCGCGGGGTCCCCTTCGCGCGAAACGTTGGCCAGGCGGAGCTCGATCGGGTCCATGCCCAGTTTCGCCGCCAGCTCGTCCATCGCCGACTCCAGAGCGAAGAAGGCCTGCGTGGCGCCAGGAGCGCGGTAGGCGTCGACGGGCGTCTTGTTGGTCGAGACCTCCAGCCCGCGCAGGTCGAAGTTCGGGATCCGGTACGTCCCGCCGAGGAAACTTGCCGTGAGGCCTGCGTGCCAACCGGCGCCTGCCCCATTGTCGTAGTGAAAGCGAGCGCGGAGCGCGACCAGCGTGCCGTCCCGCTTCGCGCCCAGCTCGAGGTCGAAAAGGGCTGCCGGTGCGGGATGCCCGACCACGAACTCCTGCGATCGCTGCAAAGCCAGGCGCACCGGGCGGCGTACCCGCAGTGCGAGGAGCGCGAGCAGGGGCTCGAGCAGCTCGACCTTGCCGCCGAAGCCGCCGCCCACGGGCATCGGGACGACCCGCACCTTGTGAGGCGGCAGCCCGGCCAGCTCCGCGAGCGTGTCCCGGACGACGAACGGTCCCTGCGTCGGCGACCACACTGTGAGGCCGCCCTCCGGCTCCGGGCGGACGATGGCGACGTGGGGCTCGAGGAAGGAGTGATGCGCTCCCGCGATGCGGTAGCTCGCCTTGACGACTACGTCGGATTGCTTCAGCGCCGCCGCCGCGTCGCCTCGCTTGACGTGCGCGACGCCGCTCACGTTGGGCGGTCGTTCGTCCGGCGCATCGTCGGCCGCCGCCGACGCACCGTGAAGAGACGCATCTTCCTCGTTCCCGTCCTCTTCCTCGTCGAGAACGAGCGGCGCCTGCTCGCGCATCGCATCGGCGGCGTCGATGGCCGGCGCTGATTCTTCGTAGTCGACCTGGACGACCGCTGCCGCGTCCGCCGCGGCGGAGTCGCTCTCGGCCACCACAGCAGCGACGGGCTGGCCAACGTAGAAGACGCGCGTCGCGGCGAGGGGAAGGTCGGGGCCGGCGCTGTCCAGCGCGGGAAGATCTGCGCCCGTGACCACGTCGACGACCCCCGGCATGGCGCGAGCAGCCGTGGCGTCGATGCTGCGGATCCGTCCGCTGGGAATGTGGGAGAGCACGAGGTGCGCATGCAGGAGGCCGGCCAGCTCGACGTCCGCGGTGAAACGAGTCGCTCCGGTGACCTTTTCGCCGCCCTCCTGCCGTCGCCTTCCCCGCACGGGTACGCTCATCACCCGAAGATGCTACGCAGAGGTGTGGCTGCGGCGCTCCTGACCATGCTTCTGGCAGCGTGTTCGAACGGGGCCACCGGAGCACCGCCGGCCAGCCTGGCCACCGACCAGGCGCTGCGGTTCCCGATCCAGCACGATGTCAGCACGCTCGACCCGGCGATGATCGACACCGAGGCGGAGGGTGCGATCGCCCAGAACCTGTTCGACGGCCTGCTTAAGTTCGACAGCAACCTGAACATCTCGCCTGACATCGCATCGGCGCTCCCGACCGTCTCGGCCGACGGGCTGACCTACACGTTCAAGCTGCGACAGGACGTCGTGTTTTCCAACGGCGACAAGGTGACGTCGAAGGACGTCCTCTATTCGTGGAATCGAGCTGCCGCCATGCAGGGACCGTTTGCAATCAACCTTTCGGCGGTGATGGGCTATGAAAAGGTCGCCACGAATCAGGCGTCGGGCGCGGCGCTCGAGACGCTGCTGGAGAAGAGCGATCCGTCCGTGACGATGTTCGGCCTCACCGCGCCGGACACCTACACGGTAGTCGTGAGGCTTGCCGGCGCGGCGGGCTGGTTTGAATCCGCCATCGCGCAGCCGGCCGTGGCCGGCATGATCGTGGACCAGAGCGTCGTCAAGGGCGATTTTGAAAGGTGGTGGAGCAAGCCGGAGACGCTTGTCGGCACCGGCGCCTACAAGATGTCCGCGCACGCCGCAGACCTGTCGCTGGATTTCAATTCCGTTCCCGACTGGTGGGGGCGGCCCAAGCCCACGTTGAGCAGGATCCACATCGACGTCGTCGCGGATCCGGCCACAGCGCTCGCCAGCTACGAGCAGGGCTCATTTGACATCTACGGCTACGGGGCGTACGGGCCGGCCGCGGCGGACGTTTCCCGCATCCAGTCCAAAGCGTCGGAGAAGGCGCAGCTCGTCCTCGAAGTGAGGAACAAGACGTACTTCGTCAGCTTCAACATGGTCGCCGACGCGAGGCGGCCCGCGGGCGGTCCCTTCACCCTGGACCAGGGCAAGGCATCACACGACCTGCGACTCGCCTTCGCGCTGTCGATCGATCGGACCAAGCTGGCCAAGGACCTGTGCGGCGGCATTGCCTGCATTCCCGCGACGGGCGGCGTAATCCCGCGGGGCCTCGCGGGTTATCTCGGCGACGGCAACGATCCCCTGGCCGTGTTCGACTCGGTGAAAGCGCGGAGCCTGGTGCTGGCCGCGGATCCCACCAGCGCCAGGACCAAGAACCTCGTCTACGTGTACGACCCGGAGAACCCGTTCAACGAACCAACGGCGAAGTTCCTCCAGGCGCAGTGGCTGGAGAATCTCGGCGTCTCGGTGTCGCTCCAGGCGATTCCACACACACGGTTCATCACGGAGCGGCTGAAGGGAACCTATGTGATCTCACGCGACGGCTGGGCGGCCGACTACAACCTCCCGCAGGATTGGTTTGACAACCTCCGGGGTCAAGCGGCCGGCTGCCCCGACGTGTCCTGCACGAGCGGATCTGCGACCAAGGCTTACGACCAGCTCCTGGCCAAGGCGGACGCCGGGCCCCTCAACGCGGCGATCCCCGACTACAAGATGCTGAGCCGCCAGCTGATCGACGACGTCGCCTACATCCCGCTCTTCTATACGGTCGACCCGTTCCTGTTCCAGCCGTGGGTCCTCGGCGCGGGGGCGAACAACATGTTCGACTACTACTGGAACCAGATCCAGATCGGCGCCCACTGACCCACCCGTGTAGACATTCGGGGTGCCGCCAGCCACAATGTAGGCTGGAGTAGTAGGAGGCGGGCCGCTTTCGGGCCGCCACCCCTCGCCGGCGCGCTCTCGCCCCGGTCGCCGCGAAGACCACCGGGAAGAAGGCAAGGGGAGATTGCTTCACAGGGGGAATCTATGGCTCCGAATTCGTTCCGGTTCCTCAAGACGCTCGGAGTAGGCGCGGTGGCAAGCCTGGCTCTGGTCGCGTGTGGGGGTGGAGGAGGCAATACGAGCCAAAACCTCGCCTCCGACCAGACGCTGAAGTTCCCGATCCTGGGTGACTTCGGCACCCTCGACCCGGCCGTCGCGGACGCCGAGACCGACTCTGAGATCCAGCAGAACATGTTCAACGGCCTGGTCAAGTTCGACAACAACCTGAACGTCGTCCCGGACATCGCCTCCGCGATGCCGACTGTCTCGAGCGACGGTCTCACCTACACCTTCAAGCTGCGCCAGGACGTCAAGTTCTCCAACGGCGACAAGCTCACGTCGGCGGATGTGCTCTACTCGTGGAACAGGGGAGCCGCTTACCAGGGCTCGTACGCCACGAACCTGGCCGCCATCGCCGGCTATGACAAGGTCTCGGCCAACACGGTCAACGGTGGTGCCGCGCTGGAAGCACTGCTAGAAAAGAAGGGACCGTCGGCCACCCCCAGAGGCCCTTCTGCGCCCGAACCGTACACGGTCGTCGCCAAGCTAAGCGCTCCGGCAGGCTGGTTCCTGTCCGCAATCTCTCTTGCCGGAACGACCGGCCAGATCGTCGACAAGAACGCGGTCAAGCAGAACCCGGACACCTGGTGGAGCAGCCCCGCGACCGCGATCGGGACCGGGGCTTTCAAGATGACCGGCTACGTGCCCAAGCAGTCTGTTGACTTCGCCGCGGTGAGCAACTGGTGGGGTTCGCCCAAGCCGACCCTGACCAAGGTCCACATCGACATCCTCGGTAACGCCCACTCGGCGATCACTGCATATGAGCAGGGCAGCTACGACATCTACGGCTACGGCGGATACAGCAACGCACCCGTCGACGACATCCTTCGCATCCAGAACATCGCGAACGAGAAGGGACAGCTGATCATCCACCCCAAGGTTCGCACGACCTGGGTGCAGTTCAACCTGGTCCATGACAGCAAGCGGACCGCGGCAGGGCCGTTCCTCTGCGCGCCCCCGACCGCGGCCGGAGACGACACCTGCACGAAGCAGGCCAATCCCAAGGGCTGGGCGCTCCGCTCGGCGTTCGCTTTGGCCGTCGACAAGGCCAAGCTCGCGACCGTCGTCTGCCACGACATCGTCTGCACCGCGGCCACCGGCGGTCTGATCACCAAGGGCCTCATTGGCTACGGCGGCGACAACACCGACCCGCTCGGCAAGTTCGACGCCACGCAGGCCAAGACGCTTCTCGACCAGGGAGGCGGAGTGTCCGCCGTCCAGGGTCTCTCTTACACGTACGACCCCAACAACCCGCTCAACACGAGCGTGGCGCAGTTCCTGCAGGACCAGTGGCAGACCAACCTGGGCGTCCACGTGGACCTCACGCCGGTCGACCACTCGGCCTTCATCAAGGGCTACCTGTCAGGTCACTACGCGCTGGCCCGCAATGGCTGGCAGGCCGACTACAACCACCCGCAGGACTGGGTCGACAATCTGTGGGGCAAAGGCCCCGGGTGTCCCGACTCGGGATGCGGAAGCGGCTACGACAACAAGGCGTACGACGACGCCGTCGCCGCAGCGGACGCGCTCCCGGTAGACCAGGCGACTCCGAAGTACCAGGCGATCATGAAGACACTGTCGGACGACGCAATCTACATCCCGCTCTACTACTCGCAGGGAGCGTTCCTCCTCAAGCCCTACGTGAAGGGCGCAGGCACCAACAACTTCTTCGACTATTACTGGGACCAGATCCAGATCCTTTCGCACTCGTAAGGTTCGGGAGATGAAGAAAGGGCGCTCGTACCGGTACGGGCGCCCCTCTTCGTCTTGGCGGAGAATGGTCTGATGTTCACGAAGGGAACGGCCGTGTATGTCGCTCAGCGCCTCGTGCTGATCGCCTTCACGGTCGTCGCCGTCTCCTCGGTCGTTTTCCTCGGCATTCACCGCCTGCCGGGCGACGCGCTCATGAGCGAGAGACTGCGCGGCACGGCGTACATCGACCTGCTGCACCACTATGGGCTGGACCAACCGCTGGCCGTCCAGTACTGGAACTACATCACTGGGGTTCTGCACGGCAACCTCGGCGAATCGCTGGTCAACCGCGGCCTCGAGATAACTCCGCTCGTCCTGCGCGAGCTGGGCGTTAGCGCGGAGGTAGGAGGCCTGGCGCTGCTGGTCACTATCGGCCTCGGTCTGATCCTCGGCATCTTCGCGGCTATCCGGCAGAACACCTGGCTCGACTACGTCCTGACCAGCACCTCCGTGATCGGATACAGCATGCCGAACTTCGTGATCGCCTCCTTTCTGATCATCGTCTTCGGCGTCTGGCTGCAGAACGTCACCGGCGGCACCTTCTACTACCAGCTCGGGGGGTGGAAGGGTGACATCGGCCAGCTCTGGCTGCCGGCCTTCGCCCTTGGCTTCCCGTACGCCAGCATCGTGGCCAGACTTACGCGCGCAAGCATGCTCGAGGTGATCCGCCAGGACTACATCCGCACGGCTCGCGCCAAAGGCGTGCGCGAGAGGGTGGTCATCATCCGGCACGCGCTGCGCAACGCATTGATCCCCGTGATCACGATCCTCGCGCCGCTTGTGATCGGCATCATCACAGGGAGCGTGGTGATCGAGAACTTCTTCGGCATCCCCGGCCTGGGCAAGGAGTTCGCGCAGAGCATCCTGAACCGTGATTACGCGATCGTCATCGGCGTGTTCACGATGTATGCGGGCATGGTTGGCCTAGCCAACCTTTTCGTCGACCTTGCGTACGTGGTCATCGACCCGAGGATCCGCTACTGATGGCCACGGCGACCGCAGCCGTCGTCGCCGCCCCGATAATCCCTGAGCAGGCCAGCCTGTGGTCCGACGCCTGGCGCCGGTTGCGGCGGAACCGACTGGCCCTTGTGGCTTCGGTCTATCTGGCGATCCTGGTCGGCGTCGCACTTGTGGCCATGGTCTGGACCCCGTACCGAATGTCGGCGATCGGGGTCACCGCGACTTACGCGCCCCCGAGCACAGCCCATCTGCTCGGGTCCGATGAGCTCGGCCGCGACATCCTGAGCCGGCTCATGGTCGGAGCGCAGGTCTCGCTGATCGTCGGCGTTGGCACACAGCTGCTGGTGCTTGCGGTGGGTGTTCCGATCGGCCTGCTTGCCGGTTACTACCGCGGGTGGCTCGACCAGATACTCACGTTCATCATCAATGTCTTCTACGGAATCCCGGACATCCTCGTCGCGATGATCATGGTCTTCCTGCTGGGGCCGAGCCTCAGAAACATCATCGTCGCGATCGTTGCCACGCGATGGATGGACATGGCGCGCCTTGTGCGTGGCCAGGCGTTCAGCCTGCGCGAGCGCGAGTTCGTAGAGGCTGCTCGAGCCGCTGGAGCTCGTCCTTTCAAGATGCTGTTCGGTCATCTTTTCCCGAACGCTCTCGGACCGATCATCGTCCAGGCTACGCTCGGAATTCCGGCCGCCATCCTCTTCGAGGCCTTCCTGAGCTTCCTGGGCGTCGGCGTGCAGCCCCCCACACCGTCCTGGGGCTCGATGGCCAACGAGGGCGTCCTCGCGATCCAGTACGCGCCGCACATGGTCATCGCCCCGTCGATTGCGCTTTCCCTGACCCTGATGGCGTTCAACTTCCTCGGCGACGGGTTGCGCGACGCGCTCGACCCCCGCTCCCGGCGCTAGCGAGTTGGCCAGCGCGATCCTCCGCGTGCGCAACCTGCGCACGCAGTTCGCCACCGACCATGGGCCGGTCAAGGCCGTCGACGATGTGAGCTTCGACCTCTATCCGGGGGAGAGCCTCGGCATCGTCGGCGAGTCCGGAAGCGGCAAGTCGGTGACGGCGCTGTCCATCCTCCGCCTGATCCCGGAACCCGGCCGGATCGTCGGCGGGCAGGTGCTGTTTCGGGAGCAGGACCTGCTGCAGGTGAGCGACGAGGAGATCCGCGAGGTCCGAGGGCGTGACATCGCGATGATCTTTCAGGACCCGCAGAGCTCGCTCAACCCGGTTCTTCGCACGGGATTTCAGATCGATGAGGCGATGCTCGCGCACAAGCTGGCGAACCCGAGCCAGGCGCACGAGCGCACGGTCTCACTGCTGCAGAAGGTCCGCATCCCGGCTGCCGCCACGAGGGTCAAGGACTTCCCTCATCAGCTGAGCGGCGGGATGCGGCAGCGCGCGATGATCGCCATGGGCCTCGCCAACTCGCCTTCGATCCTCATCGCGGACGAGCCGACGACGGCCCTCGACGTGACGGTGCAGGCGCAGATCCTCGAGTTGCTGGGTGACCTGAACCGCGAGCTCGGGACCGCCATCATCATGATCACCCACAACATGGGGGTGGTCGCGGGGCTCTGCACCCGGGTCATCGTCATGTACGCGGGCCAGATCGTCGAGCAGGGCCCGGTCGATCAGATCTTTGAGAAGCCGCAGCATCCCTATACGTGGTCTTTGCTGCGCTCGATTCCGCGCGTCGATGCGCTCCGGCACGAGCGGTTGCGGTCGATCGAGGGCATCGCGCCTGACCTCCTGCATCCCCCCGCGGGCTGCCGCTTCCATCCGCGCTGCCCCTTTCGCGTCGATAAGTGCCTGACCGATCAGCCCAGGCTGGAGGAGATTCACCACGGCCAGATCGCGTCCTGCTGGGTGACCATGGACCGGGCCCGCACGGAGATGAACGCCGACCAGCTTTCCGACATCAGCCCCGGCGCGGCGTCCGGCCTGCGGCCGGGCGAGATCATCCCCTGATGGCCCAGCGTGCGGTGCAAGAGGCCCAACCCATGGGCGCGAGGGCGCCCGCGCTCGTGCGGGTCGAGAACGTGGTCAAGCATTTCCCGGCCGGGTTCGGCACCACGGTGAAGGCCGTCGACGGCGTCAGCTTCGAAATTCGCCAGGGCGAGACACTTGGCCTCGTGGGCGAGTCAGGCTGCGGCAAGTCGACGCTGGGCCGCGTCGTGGCGCAGCTCATCTCCGTGACGTCGGGCAAGGTTTTCCTCGACGACGTCGAGCTGACCCGGCTGCGCGGCGAGAGGCTGCGCCAGCAGCGGCGCCAGATGCAGATGATCTTCCAGGATCCATTCGCCTCGCTCGACCCGCGGATGACCGTCGGGGACATCATCGGCGAGCCTTTGGTCAACTTTCGCGTCATGCGCGGGCGCAAGCTCAACGCCCGCGTGCAGGAGCTGCTGCGGGTCGTCGGCCTCAATCCCTACTTCAACAACCGCTACCCGCACGAGTTCTCCGGCGGTCAACGCCAGCGCATCGGCATCGCTCGGGCGCTTGCCTTGAACCCGAAGCTGATCGTCTGCGACGAGGCGATCTCCGCCCTTGACGTCTCGATCCAGGCGCAGATCGTCAACCTTCTCGAGGACCTTCAGCGCGAGTTCAAGCTGACGTATCTGTTCATCGCTCACGACCTGTCGGTTGTGCGCCATATCAGCGACCGCGTGATGGTGATGTATCTCGGCAAGATCGTCGAGATCGCGGACAGCGTGCAGACGTACACCAACCCGAAGCATCCCTACACGAAGGCGCTGCTTTCAGCGATCCCGGTGCCAGACCCCAAGGTCCAGCGCAATCGCCGGCTGGTCGAGCTTTCCGGTGAGATTCCGTCGCCGATCAAACCTCCGTCCGGCTGCAGGTTCCATACCCGGTGCCCGATCGCGCGCCTGCCCACCCCGTGCGCCGAGGTGGAGCCCCAGCTCGAGGAGAAGGCGCGCGGGCATCTCGCGGCATGCCACTTCTCGCAAGACGTTTAGCGTTCGGTCTAGTGCTTGAGGATGCGCACGCCCGTCCAGTAGCTGTCGTACAGCGCATTGCCTCCGGCGCCTTTCACATAGGGATGGACGAGGTACTGCTGCACCCCGTAGAGCAGGCCGCCGAAAGCCGAGTCGTTGATGAGCATGAACCCCGCGACGCGGTAGCCCGCCGCACCTGAAGACGCCGGCAGCGCAGCGTCAGCGGTTGCGACCACCTGGTCGAGGCTGGGGTTCGAGTAGCACGACCCCGACGAGCTGGCTCCGGTCACGAAGAGGTAGTCGAACCAGTCCTGCGGATGGTCGTAGTCGGCGGCCCAGCTCTGCCTGAACAGCGGGTAGGCGCATGCGCCATTGCGCTCGTCGAAAAAGGTCTTGCGGTCGATGTCGACGCAGCCGACGGTGACGCCGAGATTCTTCTTCCACTGCGCGGCCAGGTTGTCGCACATCGCTTTGTTGAATGGGTTGGTGTCGTAGGTGTAGGTCAGGCCCTTGACCTTCGACCCGTCCGGATCCCACGCCTGGTATTCGGTCTTCGCGGTCGCCGCGTCGAACTTCACGTTGTAATCCGTGCCGTCGCCCAGGTAGCCCTGCAGGCCCTTGCTGATCACGCCACCCGTTGCCGCGACGCAGGTCGTCATCTGGTTGCAGACCGCGTCGGCCAGCGCCTGGCGGTCGATGGCCCCGCTGAAGGCACGACGGCCGGCACGTCCGCCGTCGACGCCGGCGAAGGGGCCGGCCTTGAGGTTGAACCCGATCCAGAAGGTCGTGCCGGTGGGCACCAGCGCGAGCTGGCCCTTGAGATTCGGGTCTGACGTGTAGCGCGTGGCTGCTGCGGGGGACAGCGGCTGGCGCGCGAAACCGATCAGGCTGAAAACCCCTGACTCGTACTGGGCGACCTGCGACGTGGCGTCGGCCATCACCTCGACGTGCACCCGCGTCAGCGCCCCGGTCTTGCCGCCATACCACGGCGACACAGGCGCGAAGTCCATCGACTGTCCGGGCGTGTGGGCGATGAGACGAAAAGGTCCGCTGCCCACGAGCGTATCGGGCTTCGTGAACCAGGCAGCCTCGCCGGCGGACGCGATGACCTTCTGGTCGACCACCCAGAACGGCCACAGGCCGACCTCGGTCTGGAAGTAGCCGGCCCGCTTGGCCAGCGTGACAGTGAGGGTGAAATCGTCGAGCTTGCCGAGTCCGCTCATCTGGGCCGTCTTGCCCGACGCGACGTCGTTGTATCCCGCGATCGCACCGAAAAGCCCCGCGTAGTCGCCCTGTTTGGCCGCCGCGCGGTTCCAGCTGTAAATGAAGTCGTCGGCGGTGATCGGGTCGCCGTTCCAGAAGCGTCCGTCCTGGCGCAGATGAAAGGTATAGGCGAGCCCATCCGCCGAGACCGCAGGCTGGCCCGTCGCCAGGTCGGGCACCTCACGCAGCTTCCCGTCGAAACGGTACAGACCGGAGAAGACGTTGCGCAGGATGTCGACGTCGGCAGGGCTCGAGATCAGCGCCGGGTCGAAGTCGGCGAGGTCCTGGGCGATCGGAAAGCTCAGGGTCTGGTCGGCGGCCAGGGGTTCGGGCGTGGGCGGGGGGTTGCCGTTGGGCGTGCAGGCGACAAGTGCCATCATCGCGGCGATCAGGCAGGTAGACGTACGCACCCGGGGAAGGCTACTAGGCGCGCTCGTGTTGCGGTTGAGCCTCGTTCAACCCCGTGGCTGGCGAGCAACGCGGCCCCGAAACACCAGCAGCAGAACGACCACGAGTCCGATCAGCGAGACAGTTGTCCGGGAAACAACCCAGCGGACAATTGGACTGGCAGGAGGACTGACAACAGCTGCGGGCTAGGCGCACGATTTGGGCAGAATTGAATACAGCCGGCGTAGCTCAGCCTGGTTAGAGCAGCGGTCTTTTAAACCGAGGGTCGCAGGTTCGAATCCTGTCGCCGGCACCAAATCTGAATTTAGATCTGTCGAGTAGAGGTCGACAACTCGGAAAGCGCCGAACAGCATATAGCCAATAGATTGCCAACGGGGCGCTCAGCACCCTAACTGCGGGCCAAGCGACGAGAAGCGAAAGGTCTCCTTGATGAACTCGTTGAGCAGCGGTTTTTCAGACCGCTGCTGGAGAAGATGGCGCGTTGGTGAAGCGCGTTCCGGTGAGCCGACGTAGTCGAATCGTCGCCTCGCGGTATAACCTCGCGCCACCAAGCCGTCATCGCTTTGAGGAAGAGAAGGCCGAGTGGACTCCGCTTGGCCAGGCGAGCCACAGCCGTGGAGGGTTTCCGCCAAGCACCACGTAGATGAGGTCTGCCAGTAACAAGAGTGGAATCGGTCCCAGAATCATCGTTGCGGGTCCCCACGGTCTGCTTGCGCTTGTGGTAGTGGTTCTTACCAACCCTCGGACCCTCACCTGGCGGTGGTCGAGGCACGCCTCCTAACTGGGGGTTCGTGCTAACCTTTACCTGTGGCTACAAAAGTAAAGCAAGGTCGGAGCCGCGGAACCACTCGGCTCTCTAGAAAAAACCAGGTGACTCTCCCCGTCGCGGCATTGACTGCTGCGCACGTCTCACGAGGTGACGTCTTACGAGTCAGTGCCAAGGGGGACGGGCGGATTCTTCTGGAACGGTCCGCCGATCCACTTGACGAGTTCGCCGGATCGATTCCTGGGTTGGCCGCAGCTACCCAACTCGAGAAGTTGCGGGACGAGTGGGGCCGGTAGTCGTAGACGCCAGTGTTCTTCTGGGAGTCTTGGACCCCCAGGATGGACATCACGCTGCTGCGGTCCAGTCTCTACGCTCAGCCCGATCTCGTGGACGTCAAATCCAGTTGCCCGCGAGCGCATTTGCCGAGGTGTTGGTAGGGGCAAGCCGCCTCGGAGCAGACGCCGTCAGGCGAACCGAGGCCTTCGTCGATTCGGTGGTCGACATCGTGTACCCGATCGATCGCGACGTGGCTAAGAATGCCGCGGCCCTACGCGCTGGCCACAAGTCGCTCAGGCTGCCGGATGCTCTGGTGCTCGCGGTCGGGCGCGTCACCGGCGCTTCAGCGATCCTAACCGCAGATGGGAGATGGCGCTCCGTTGATAAGCGGGTTCAAGTCGTTCGCTGACCGTTGCGGACTTATGGCCATTTTGTATTGCCAAGCCCGGGGTGTGACAAGGTGCCAGGGGGAGGTGAAGAACCTCTCGTGGCCTTCTGCCCGCGCGTCCCAGCCCTCCTGCTCGAAGGCGCGGAGCGCTTCGACGTCGATCACGAACTCATTCAGGCGATCCGCGCCGGGCGCACGTTCGAGAAGTAGCTCAGACCGCCCCAGGTGGGGAAGGCGCGCACCAGCTCGCGGGGACCATCCATCTCCCAGCGCCCGGCGCGCGACGCCTGGGACATGGAAAGCCTGCCCATGTGGACGAGCGCCAGCGTCTCGGAGTCAGTGGATATGACGATGTCTTCTTCGAAGCCCGGGTCGTGCGTACAAACCTCCGACTCGGGCCTCTGCAGAAGCAACCAGTAGCGGTCGCGCGGGCGGTCGCGGAGATCGAAACGGACGACGACCCGTTTCGGCGGCAGCGACTCCGCCCGCACGAACTTCTTCCAGCCCCACAGCACGACGCGAGGATCGAGATCCTCTGGCCTCAGAGTCAGCCAGCGCGCGGCCCAATTGCCAAGCTCGATGCAGACCCGGGTCAGCTCCGTCCCCGCCGGGGTCAAGAAATAGAGCCCACCCCGGCCGTGTGGATTGGGGCGGCGCTCGACGATCCCATCACTCTCGAGTGAGCGCAGCCGCTTGGTCAACAGGCTGCGGGGCATCCGCGGGACCCCGTCATGGATCTCGCTGAACGTGTGGCAGCCGACGAAGAGATTGCGCACGACCAGGGGCGTCCACCTCTCCGCGAAGACTTCGGAACCCTTGGAGACCGGGCAGTACTGGCCGTAGCCCCTTCTCATGCCTCAAGTCTGGCACCGACCCCAATGATTTCAAGTCCATTTTTTGGTCTTGGCGGGCGCAGTCCGAAGGTGCAGGATGCAGTGCGGAGGTAGAGGAAACAGATGGCAACGGTCGTCGGGCGAGACATTCCGCATTTTCGGGGGGAGGTTCTGCGGCCGGCCGACGCCGGCTACGACGAGGCTCGCAAGATCTGGAATGGAATGATCGACCGCCGACCGGCGGTCATCGCCCGGTGCGGAAACGCGGCCGATGTCGCCGCAGCTGTGCGGTTCGGGCGGCGAGAAGGACTGTCGCTGGCAGTTCGCGGGGGCGGACACGGCGTGGCTGGGTACGCCATTTGCGAAGGCGGGCTCGTGATCGACCTGTCGCCCATGCGGGAGGTGAGCGTCGATCCCGAACGTAGGGTGGCGACGGCCGAGGCGGGTGCCCTCTGGGGTGGATTCGACGCCGCAACACAGGCACTCTCACTCGCGACTACCGGAGGCGTGGTCACCCATACCGGCATCGCCGGACTCACGTTGGGCGGTGGTATCGGCTGGCTGATGCGCAAGCACGGTCTCACGTGCGACAACTTGCTGGGCGTCGAACTCGTCACCGCGGAAGGAAAGCTGGTCAGGGCCGACGAGAAAGAGAATGCGGACCTCTTTTGGGGCGTCCGTGGGGGCGGCGGCAACTTTGGCATCGTGACTCGCTTCGAGTACCGCCTGCATAGGCTTGATCCAACCGTGCTCGCCGGACTCATCCTCCATCCGATCAGCCGGGCGAGGGAGGCTCTCCGGTTCTACCGTGATTTCATCGCGGAGGCGCCCGACGAGCTGGCTGTCTACCTGAGCCTGCGCACGGCACCGGCCCTGCCGATCATCCCGACCGACCTCCAGGGCAAGCCAGTGGTCGGATTCGTGGTCTGCTACGCGGGTCCTGTTGACGATGGGGAACGAGTGCTGCGACCCTTGCGCCGCTTTGGGCCGCCGGCCGCCGACTTGATCGCGCCCAAGGCCTATGTCGCTCACCAGAGCACTTTCGACCCGACCGTTCCGCATGGAATGCACTACTACTGGAAGTCGCACTACGTGGCGCCCCTGAGCGATTCCGCAATCGAAACACTGGTGGAGCACGCCTGGGCCAAGCGCTCGCCGCACTCGTACACGATCGTCTTCCACATGGGCGGCGCAGTACGCCGCCTGGGTGAGATGGAGACCGCCTTCAGTGGCCGGGATGCGGAACATGCGATCAACATCAACGGGGAGTGGCCGGGCCCCGACGACCCCAACCAGGACATAGATTGGGTCCGGTTGATGTTCGACAAGATCCAGCCGTACGGGACTGGCGGCGTCTACGTCAACTTCCTGGGTGACGAGGGGGAAGACCGCGTGCGTGCCGCGTATGGCGCTGAGAAATATCAGAGACTTGCGCGTCTGAAGGCCAAATACGACCCACAGAACGTGTTCAAGCTCAATCAGAACATCAAGCCCGCACCCTAAGCCCTTTAAGGCCAAGCGGGTCTGGTGTTACGTGGCCTAGGCGTGACGGCCAGCGCCAATCAGGACGCCGAGCGTAACCCGGGCCCGTCCCAGACGTTCAACGCTGATGCTCAGGGTTCTTGTTGTTGCGGTGCTGTTGCTTGCGGCGTGTCGCAACTCTGCGGCTCCGCAGGCCCAGAGCTCGACGAGCTCTCTAGCGCCTTCAACGGCGCGGTCCCCAAGCTCTCCGACTGCAGCAGACCTCATCTCGGTGGCAGAAAAGATCTATCCCCATAAAGGCGGGAGCTACGTGACCGGTGACAACGGGTACGGCGGTGCGACCCGCTACGACCAGTGTCCTGTGACGCCCCGCTTAAGGGATCGCCTTCTCAACGTTTTCTCGGGGATCAGCGCTCCGGAACCGCTCGGCGGCGGCCAGGATCCCGAGTGGCCGACCGAATCCATTACCGCTGACCAGAGCGGCAGTGGAGGTGTGGCGCACGTGGTACTCACCAGACCCAACTCGCCATCGAGTCGATATGACCTCGTGATTATCAAGTCGTCAGACCAGCTTCTCGTCGATGACCTTTATTGCACGGGGGCCGATCCTGCAACCTCGTCGATCTGCATAGACGGCTGGGGGAAGCGTTACCGGTGCTAAGCGTCAGAATTTGGTGGGCCGTAGTTTCCGTAACGCGAACCAGGCCTTAATTCGCGGATCCAAGATTTGTCTTGCATGAGGGTGAATGATCAGCCCACAAATCCGAGTGCGACCGATGCAACCGGCGAGACAACCTGTGTCCCGAGTTAGAGCCTCGCTGATCGTAGGCAGTAACGGTCTCGAGATCAGTGTTCCGCGACGCAACAAACTTGACAGGAGGTCCGCATGAACACGGACGTGCAGCCGGAGATCGACTGGCTCGATTGGCTGCAGCGCTGGGACGCGCAGCAAGAGGGCTATGTTCCCGAGCGCGAAGCGCGGTTCACGGCCATGTTCGACGCCCTGGCTGAGCTGCTGCCCACATCGTTCTTGGCGTTGGACCTCGCCTGCGGGCCGGGATCGATCAGTCAGCGGCTGCTCGCCCGCTTCCCCGAGGCGCGAGCGATCGCGATGGACATGGATCCGGTGATGTTGGCCATCGGACGGGGTGCGCTCGGCGCGGTTGACGGTCGTCTACGCTGGATCGAAGCCGATCT
>JACXTT010006565.1_pt1 | contig 16582 bp, 14 predicted proteins | sample 9270951 | NCBI WGS metagenome assembly JACXTT01 (sample SAMN15532306, study PRJNA645909) | rock metagenome | isolation source: weathered quartz diorite | place: Puerto Rico | collected 2017-06-21 | reverse complement strand
GCAGCTGCGTTTCGCACCTGGCTTCAGACCGAAGGGCTGAAGAACATCAACAACGTCAATGACAAGTTGAGGGCCGCGACTTCGTGGCACTCGATCTATGAGGCTGAGCCGGCGCTGGCCGGAGTGTAGTCAGTACAATAGTGGCTTGCGGGGTCACGGATTTCGCCGGCTCTTAACAGGGCCGGGTTGCTGTTCTAGAGGATGTACCCATGCTGTCGCTGAATCGGGTTGTCCTGATGCTTCTCTTGGGCGCGGGCACATCGCCGCCGCAACTGGTAGTGCCCAACTTTCCCAGTTTCAAGCTAAAGACGCGCGTCAGGTATGGTCATCAGTCATCTTCCGTGCATACGCTCTACCTGCAGGGCGCCCGCACCCGAACGGAATTTGAGCAATCCTCGCCTGCTCCGGGCGCGTCCACTCAAGCGCCGGTTACGCTCGTCACGCAGTGTGACCGCAAGCAAACTATCGCTTTTGATGCGCAACACAAAACTTTTACGGAATGGCCGATTGTCGAGTGGAGCGAACGCGTCCGCACACATGGCGTTCGCGGACCCGAGCCAGACGGACCCGAAGTTTCCATCGCCATGGATTCCGTAGATACGGGAGAGCGTCGGCAAGTAGGCCCGTATCTGGCGCGACATGTGAAGACAACGATCGGGATCCAGCCTGCCGCCGAGACAAAGCTGCCGCCCCGCGTGGAAGAGATCGATGGCTGGTACATCGATCTGCCGCACCTCAATTGTGAGGACCGGGGCGATCAGCCCCCGACGACAGTTGCGTGGCTGACCATCCCGAACGAGCGAGTTCGCTTCTCTCAGACCGGCACAGGTAAGCGTGGCTATCCAGTGGAAGAGATTTCCCGAACCACGATGAGGGGACAGACTTACGAAACCCGCATGGAGCTGCTGGAGGCTTCTTCCGATTCGTTGGATCCGCGACTGTTCGATCTGCCCGCCGGCTATAATCGTGCGCTTCGATCGGCCCTCGGAACCGACTACACGCGTCCCGACACGCTGAGTAATCGTGCGGCAGCGTACTGGACCTACTTCCGACGACGCATGGCCCAGGCAGTTCAGTCGGTCTCCCAGAGCCATCGCCAGTCGCCTTGCGGTCCGTCACCGCGCGCTTCCTTATAATTAGACCTTGATGGAAACCAGCAGGCCAACGGCTCTCATCACCGGCGCTTCGTTCGGCATTGGCCAGGAACTGGCCGGGATCTTTGCGCGCGAAGGATACAGTCTGGTGCTGGTTGCACGCAGCGCGGACAAACTGAGGCAGGTCGCTTCAGAACTGGAAAAAGTGCACGGGACGCGATCGCTGATTCTGGCCAGCGATCTCGCCGCGCCGGGAGCTGCGGCCTACGTACACGATCAGACAACGCGTGCCGACATTGTTGTCGATGTTCTGGTCAATAACGCAGGCTTTGGCCAGTTCGGTCTGTTCGCAGAAAACGACCTGGAAGAGTGTCTGCAACAGATCCAGCTCAATATCACGACCCTTACCCACCTCACACGCCTGTACTTGCCAGAGATGGTCGAGCGCAAGAGCGGACGCATCTTGAATGTGGCTTCCACCGCGGCATTTCAAGCGGGGCCACTGATGGCGGTGTATTACGCCACCAAGGCTTACGTACTGCATTTTTCGGAAGCAATTGCGAATGAACTTCAGGGAACCGGAGTGACGGTGACCTGCCTGTGTCCGGGACCGACTGTCACGGAGTTCCACAAGCGCGCCAACATGCTGGGCGCGCGGATGCTGCAATTTGGGGCGATGGATGCGCGCACCGTCGCTGAAGATGGGTATCGGGCGCTCATGGCCGGGAAGCCCGTGGTCATCTCCGGCTTCAAGAATTGGTTGTTGGCGCAGTCAGTGCGGTTCTCGCCGCGGCGCATGGTGACAGCGGCGGCACGGAAGTTGCAGGAAGTCAGAAATCGGTAGAAATTTGCCTCAAACCGACCCTGATCACAAGGAAGGAGACTCGCCGAAGCTGCTCTTTAGTAGTAATGCGGGCAGCCCGGCGAGTTGTGTCAACACATGGAACCCACGGTCTAGCTAGGCACATCAACCTTCGTGGTTTGGCCAACCATCACCGCGACGCGCTCCTGGAAGAACGTGTGGCCACTAGAATCGCGCAACTCGATGTCGTGGTTACCGGGTCGCAGCGCGAATTTCTTGGTTTTGTGTGTCTTTGTCGCGTACCCCCCATCAACGTAGACGGAGGCGTCCTGGCCGTGCATATTGAGTTTGACGTAGCCGTAGTTCCGTGGCACGTAATACGGTCCATATGCGTACGGATACGCATAGGGGAAGAACGGGTCAAACACGGGGACTGGTTCGACGATTACGACGCGCCCCCTTGGTCGTTGCGCAGTCGCCGGCTGCGGGATGGCCAAAAGAAGCACTCCCGCAATGGCCACCGCCAATGCTCTTGAACACCCTCGCATCGTGTTGTGCATCTTGCCCTCCTCTACTAAATGTGATGCGATGAGAAGAGTAAGGGGTGTATGTACAACACATTGACTTCAAATGACTTGCAGGCCGGAGTCTCCTAAATTGACATTTCGGCGCTACGCTTCCAGACATAAGGGAGTACAACAGGCGTACCTGCGAAGAAGCGTGGTCGCGGAGAAAGAGGCAGACAGCCGTCAGGATGCAGCATGAAGTGCACTTGCTGACTCCTGATCACCGACACTCTGGACTTTTCAATCTGTCATGGCTTTCGCCGGTGCGGCAGCGCCATTCATCTGCTGGACCCGACTGTGGTGGCGGCCGTAGGCGAAATACACTACCAGACCAATCGCCAGCCAGACAATCAGACGCAACCAAGTGTCGCCGGGTAACGTCGCCATCAGGCCTAAGCAGGTCAGGACTCCCATGACGGGGACGAACGGCACCCAGGGCACGCGAAACGGTCGATTGAGTTCAGGACGGCTCTTGCGTAGAACCAAAACTCCAATACACACCAGCACGAAGGCCAGAAGTGTGCCAATGTTCACCAGCTGACCTAGCAACTGCAAGGGCAGGATGCCCGTTGCCAGAGAAACTGCGACGCCGGTGAAGATCGTGGAAAGATAGGGAGTGCGGAATTTCGGATGCACTGCCGATGCCCAGTGGCCCAGCAAGCCGTCGCGTGACATCGAGTAGAAGACGCGGGACTGGCCGAGCAACATCACGAGTATGACAGAACCCAGTCCAAGTACCGCACCAACGTCCACCGAAATTCGTATCCAGCGCGCGGCGTGGACATGCTCCAGCGCGTATGCCATGGGAGCGGGTAGGTTGAGCTGAGAGTAAGGCACCATTCCAACCAGCACCGCCGACACAATTACGTAAAGCAGCGTGCAGACCGCCAGGGAGCCCAGGATGCCAAGGGGCAGGTCTTTCTGCGGATTTCGGCACTCCTGCGCGGCGGTTGAGACAGCGTCGAAGCCGATGTATGCGAAAAACACCAAACCGGCACCGCGCAACACACCCGACCAGCCGTAGGTCCCCCACTCCCCCGTGTTGGGCGGAATAAAGGGATGCCAGTTGGCGGTGGTGATGTGGCTCAAACCGACGCCCACAATCAATAAAATGATCGTAAGCTTGAGTGCCACAATGAAGTTATTGACCGTTGCCGATTCCTTAATTCCGATGACCAAGATCGTGGACATCAACACTACGATGGCAACCGCCGGGAAATTCACGATGGCACCGGTGAGATTCAGGCCGCTGTGAGCGCACCCCATCATTCCGACCTGACTTGCGGTACACCATTGCGTGGGTGCATTGGTTAGCCCAGGCGGCAACGTCAGACCAAAGAGGCCCAGGAGGCTCACGAAGTGCCCCGACCAGCCGACGCCAACGGTCGCTGCGCCCGCGGCGTACTCCAAGACCAGGTCCCAGCCAATGATCCAGGCCACCAGTTCGCCCATGGTGGCGTATGAATAGGTGTAGGCGCTGCCCGCTACGGGGACTGTGCTCGCCATCTCCGCATAGCAGAGGCCGGCAAATCCGCAAGCAATCCCGACGAGCACCATGGACAACGGAACTGCGGGGCCGGAGTGCAGCGCCGCCGCCTGGCCGGTCAACACGAAGATGCCAGCGCCGATGATAGCGCCTATACCGAGGGCGATCAGGTTGACGGGCCCGAGAGCGCGCTTCAGGCAGTGTTCGCCGCCCTCTTGCGCTTCGGTGAGCAATTGGGTCAGTGGCTTCGTAGCGAATAAGCTCGCCATCCAATCTCCTTAGTTGTGATCCGCCGCACGCGAGGTGCGCGACCACAGATAGTACACCGGGATACCGAGCAGGACGATGCACAGTCCCGGCCAGGTATATTGCGGTTTGTAGCGTAGCAGCACAACGTCGATAAACAAAGCCATGACGATATAAATTGCGGGCAGCACGGGGTATCCAATCGCTTTGTATGGGCGCTCAGCTTCGGGATGCGTCCGCCGCAGCAAGAAGAGCCCGCCGATCGTCAGAATGTAAAACACAAGCACCGCAAAGATGACATAGTTCAGCAGGTCGTTGTAGGTTCCCGAAACGCACAGGATGCAGGTCCAGACCATCGACACCATCAGCGAGACCGCCGGTGTCTTGTAGGTAGGATGCAGCCGGGAGATGCTGCGGAAGAACAGACCGTCTTTGGCCATGGCGTAGTAGACACGCGCTCCGGCCAGGATCAGGCCATTACAGCAGCCAAAGCCGGAAATCATGATCGCGATGGCCATGAGCGCGCCGCCAGCGGAGCCGAACATCTGCGTCATGACAGCGGTCCCGACGCGGTCTTCGGCGGCGTACTGGATGCCGCGCTCGAGGAGCGTGGTTCCGGCGGGGCTACCCGCCATCGGAAGCGCGCTAAGGTAGATAAAGTTGCAGCCGATGTAGAGCGCAATCACTACTCCGGTTCCCAGAGCGAGCGACAGAGGCAGGTTGCGGCTGGGATTCTTGACCTCGCCGGCGGTGAACGTCACGTTGTTCCAGGCATCTGCTGAGAACAGCGAGCCGACTTGTGCAATCGCCAGCACGGTAAGCGTCGACACCAGGACTCCACCTCCGACATCGTGCAGGGTGCCGAGGCCGGCATTGTTCCAAAAATTTGCGCCGAAGTTGGCGGCTATCGCTTGCGCGTTGCGTCCGAGGAGGATTCCGAAAATGACCAGGCCCAGTAGGGCTGAGACTTTGGCAGCGGTGAAAACATTCTGGATGAGCGCGCCGGTTTTGATGCCGAAAATATTAATGACCGAGAGAACTACGACCACCATGATGGCGACCAGATTCTGAGTGTTGAGGCCGACGTCCATGCCGCCCAGGACCATCGGGCCGATGGTGAACGTTGGCACTTTCCAGAAATGCAGGAGCCAATGGCTGGAAGAGATCGCGGGCCAGAAGATACCGAGGAACTTGCCGAAGGCTACGCCGACCGCGGCAATTGTGCCGGTTTGAATCACGAGAAAGAGCGTCCAGCCGTAGAGAAATCCCCAGAGCGGACCAAGGGACTCGCGCAGATACACATACTGACCGCCGGCGCGGGGCATCATGGCGGCGAGTTCGCCGTAGCTGAGTGCGCCGACAATCGTCAGGAAACCGGTGACCGCCCATGCGCCAATGAGCAGAGCAGGCGAGCTTACTTCGCGGGAGATTTCGGCGGACACAATAAAGATGCCGGAGCCGATCATGGAGCCCATCACCAGCATGGTCGCGCTGGTCAGGCCGAGGCCTTTGACGAGTTCCTGATCCTGACGGGTGTGAATGGCCCAATCGTCGGCGCGGGTTGCAGGGGCTGCGGGTCGGACGTCGGTACTCACGAATCTCCTGGTTTGTGCGGGCGTCCTCGCCCGCCTCAGATTGTTGACAGACAACAGCAACGCCTAAAGGCGCCCTTGAAGCGGCCACTCTTGCGGCATCGCCAAAGCGACGCCCGGATACGAACCTGCCACATTTGCAAGACTTTGACGCGATGCCCGATACGAAACCTAGTTCCCCCGCGCCTCGGGCAATGCCGTCGCCCGCCAATGTTTACGAGGTATCCAAATTTACCTCAGAACCTCAAAAAATGCCTCTGCTGATTTGCGGGGATCCCGTAACAAGTCGGATATCGCTGCCACGCTGTCGGCTCCGGCTTCGATCACCGAGCGGGCATTTGCGCGGGTAATACCGCCGATTGCGACCAGCGGCTTGCGGGTCAGTTCCCTTGCCCGGCGCACACCTTCGAGGCCGACTACGGGGTCGGGGTTCGCTTTGGTCGTGGTCTCAAATACGGGACCGATTGCGAGGTAGTCGGCGTCGGTCTGGTCTGCCTCGGCGATTTGCTCAGGAGTATGAGTGGAGATACCGAGCCACCGATCTGGTCCGATGATGGTACGAGAGGCCTGGGGGGAGAGGTCGTCTTGTCCGATGTGCAGGCCGTCGAAGCCAGCGGCCAGGCAGAGATCGGCGCGGTCGTTCATGATGAGTTTGGCGCGCGAGCCGACAAGGCGTTTCAGGGCGCGGGCTTGTTCGAGCATCTGTCGGGCGCTACTTTGCTTGTTGCGATATTGGAGAAGGGTGACGCCGGAGGCGGTGAGTTGTTGTGCGGCGGCGGGTAGCGTTGGGGCGTCCGGGAAACACGAAGCGTCGAGGATTGCATAGGGCCGAGGAAGTTGCATGGCGTCGAGAGTATCGTGACTTGAAGAAGCGAGGTGCCGTCCCTTTGGGACTCACTCAACCTCCCGCTACCCAGGGCTTACGCCCTGGGCTAACATAGGCCGCCCCTTCGGGGCTGATGCTACGCGAATTCAGACGTCGCGCGTCTTCCGAGGAAGGCGTCCTGCGACATCTGTTACGGCTTGCCCGTGACCCGGGGCGCCACCAAGGCGTTGTGCATATTCAAAATGCGCCACTTCCCTTCCTGACGCCGGCACATCGCTACGCCGTGTCCGGTGAAGTGTTCGGATCCCACGTACATGCTGTAATCGTAGGAATACCAGAGCGCGTCGCCGAACAGGCGGACGTCGTGCGGCGACATATCAAAGTTCAGGTCTTTGGCATTTTTGAAATAGCGCTCGTTCAAGTACTGCATCACCTGTTTGCGGCCACGAAATTCGCCATGCTCGGTGTAGAGCACGATCTCGGGATCGAAGCAGTCTTCCAGTTCGCTGGCCCTGCCTTGGCCGAATGCGTCGTTGCAGTGGTGCATGGCCGTTTCCATTTCGTCGAGGCGGGATTTCGCGTCGGCAGGCGTAAGGTTGAGCACCGCGACTTTGCGCTGAAGGTCGATGGTGACGCCCATGCGGTCGAGAAGGTCGACGCCCAGGATCCCGTCGATTGCGCCGCCACAGGCCTTGCCGATGGGGCTCAGGTCAATCGCGGGCAACTTGAGATCGTGGAGGGCGTGGCTGCCGAGCTGAAAATCGGATAGCGAGACTTCGCGGGCGCTGGTGGCTGCAGCTCCCTGCCAGGAGTCGATATGAATTTTCTTGGAGGTTCCGGCTGAAAATGCTTTGAGGTTCAGGATGGTGGTGGCGCCGGTGTCGAGCAGGAAGCGCATGTCCTGGCCAGCGACTTTGACTTGGACAACGGGAAGGACGTCGCAGCGGGAGAATGGGATTACCTCGCTGGAAGCTGATTGTTGAGCGAATAAGAGCGTGGTCGTTGAGATTGCCGATACAAAGACCGCAGGGGCTAAAGCCCGCACTAATCTTAGAAGGCTTACGCGGCCCTGAAGGGCCGCTCTTCCACGGTGGCCCACACATTCGTGAATTCTTCCGCAAGCTGCTAGAACCCTGTGGCTAAAAGCAGTCATCGCAGAGCTGAAGTGTGTGCACAGGGACTCGGTCGTCCCTGCGGGACTTGAATCGCTTCTTCCATTTTTCCCAGCGCTGAAGCGCTGGGCTAAGCTCGAACGCCCCTCCGGAGCTGGATTTGCGGACAGCTCTTTCCCCTGGATTGCCCGACGATGAGTTCTCACAGATACGCTGAGGCGCTGCGCCACCCAAAATCCGAATCCTTGCGGCACGGCTGAAGCCGTGCCCTCGCGAACAGCCATAGCCTGCCCCACTCCAGCTCGTGAGAATATCCGTGCGGAATTCATTATTGCGTTTCTCACCCGGCCTTCTCCAGTTTTTTCGCGAGAAATCTTTCGATGAAGCCGGTATCGAACTTGCCAGCACGAAAGTCGGGATCGGCCAGAATGCGGCGATGAAGGGGGATGGTGGTGTGGATTCCCTCGACAATAAACATCTCGAGCGCGCGTCCCATTCGCGAGATGGCCTCGTTGCGGTCCTTGCCGCGCACGACAAGTTTCGCAATCAGTGAGTCGTAATACGGCGGAATCGTGCCTTCCGTGTAGGCGGCCGTGTCGATGCGGACTCCAGTTCCGCCTGGAGGATTGAACGTTGTGATCTTCCCTGCTGAGGGGGTGAATTTCTCCGGATGCTCCGCGTTAATGCGGCATTCGATGGCGTGTCCGCGATGCACGATCGGGCCCTGCAGGACGTCGGCCAGGTTCTCTCCGGCGGCAATCATGATCTGGCTCTTGACCAGGTCGACATCGGTGACCATCTCGGTGACCGGATGCTCCACCTGGATGCGGGTGTTCATCTCGATAAAGTGGAGGCGGCGGTTCTGATCCATGAGGAACTCGACCGTGCCGGCGTTGCGATAACCCACCGCGCTGAGCGTCTTGCTGAGAACGTCGCCGATCTGCTGGCGAAGTTCGGGTGTGACCTTGACTGATGGCGACTCTTCGAGCAGCTTCTGATGGCGGCGCTGGATGGAGCACTCGCGCTCTCCCAAACTGACGACGTTTCCATGCTCGTCGGCGAGCACCTGGAATTCGATGTGGCGCGGGTTCTCGACGTACTTCTCCATGTAGAGGTCGCCGTTGCCGAAAGCTTTTGACGCTTCTGATTGTGCCTGGACATAGAGAGCAGGCAACTCCGCTTCGTTGCGGACGATGCGCATGCCGCGTCCACCGCCGCCGGCCGACGCCTTGATGATGACGGGAAACCCGACCTGGCGCGCCCACTCCAGGGCTTCGCCTTCGGAGGCGACCACGCCGTCGGAACCGGGGAGTATGGGCACGCCGTGCTGCTTCATAGCAGCGCGGGCCTTCTCTTTCTCGCCCATGAGCCGGATGACGTCGGGCGTGGGTCCGATGAACTTGATATGACAGGTCTCGCAGACTTCGGCGAAGTTGGCGTTTTCCGACAACAAGCCGTAGCCCGGATGGATGGCATCGACATTAGCAATCTCGGCCGCACTGATCACTGCGGGAATGTTCAGGTAGCTCTGCAAAAGCTGGGGCGGTCCGATGCAGATGGCTTCATCGGCAAAGCGGACGTGCAGCGAGTTCCGATCGGCCTCGCTATAGATCGCGACCGCGCGAATGCCGAGTTCCTTGCACGCGCAGATGACGCGCAGAGCAATCTCGCCGCGATTGGCTACCAGGATCTTTTTGAACATAGCTTGCAGTTTGCAGGTGGCAGCTCGCAGCAAAAACAACTAGCTTAAGGAAATCGGATTTCCCTGCCGGCTGCCAGCTGCCACCTGCCAGCTATTTTCCCGGCCGGATGGCAAACAGTTCCTGTCCGTATTCGATGGGCTGGCCATTGGTCACGAGCTTCTTGACGATCTCCCCCGCCACATCGCATTCGATCTCATTCATCAGCTTCATGGCCTCGACAATGCAGAGAACCTGGCCGACCTCCACCTGATCGCCAACTTTGACGAAGGGCGGAGCGCCGGGCGAGGGTGCTTCGTAGAACGTGCCTACGATCGGCGAGCGGACTCCGTGGAGGGTTTCTTCAGGTGCCGCAGCGGCAGACTCGACTGGGACGGGCGGATGCGCCACCGGGACTGGTGCGGCTGACGGTGCGCCCACCGGGTGAACGGCGATGTAGCGCGCGTCGGGCAACGGCGGCGGCGCGGGTTCGGCGGGCCACTTAACCTTGACTTTCACGTCACCGCGTTCCAGTTCGAACTCGGCGATACCCTTTTCTTTTAAGAACTCCAGGAGTTCCTTCAGCTCTTTTTGATTCATCGTAGGTGGCGGGTTCCGCTCTCAACGTCCCGCGGCGGCGCAGCGGGAACCGGACGACCGTTCCCGGCTCCGGCCGATCGTTACACGCAGATCATTAAACAACGATGAGTTCCCTGTCCGTAGGCGTCAGCACTTCGCAGCCTGTGGAAGTGACAACTACCACGTCCTCGATCCTTACACCTTGCTTCCCCGGGATATAGGCTCCGGGCTCGATCGTGATCACCATGCCCGGCTCCAGCGCTTGCGTCTGTCCCACGGCCAGGCGCGGAGCCTCGTGGATCTCTAATCCTAAACCATGCCCGGTGGAATGGGTAAAGTATCGAGCTAAGTTACGCTTCCGCAATACGTTACGAGCCGCCGCGTCCACTTTGGCAGCGCTTACTCCGGGCCGAACCTGGGCAATCGCAGCCTGCTGCGCTTCGAGCACGGCCGCGTACATCTGCTTGGCTTGACGCGAAGGCGACCCTACATGCACGGTTCGCGTGCGGTCCGAACAATAACCGGCGAGTATAACACCGAAGTCGCAGACCACGAACCCACGGCGCGGAATGCGAGCGGCGGAGGCACGGCCATGGACGACCGCAGATCGTTTCCCGGCAGCGATGATGGTCGAGAACGACATACCCTCGGCGCCCGATCGCCGGGCTTCATATTCCATTGCGGCGGCCACTTCGACTTCCGGCACGCCGGGCCGAATTTTCCTGCGCGCGATGTGGAAGAGGCTTGCGCCCAGGTCGATGGCAGCGCGGATGCGGCGGATTTCTTCTTTATCTTTAACCATGCGCGCCCGCTCGACCAGAGGTGGCGCAGAAACCAGCTTCCACTTGCGCTTCAGAACGTCTGCCAGTTGCTCGCGCTGGGCGACGGTGACTGATTGTGCCTCCAGCCCGAGCCGGGCGATGGTTTTGCTTCGGGAGGCGGCGAGGAATTCTGCGGCTGCCAGCACGGGAGCCTTTCGGGCGATGATAATCCTAGCGGTCGCTACTTCATCGCGGGCTTGCGTGCGGTAGCGGCCGTCGGCAAAGAAGGTCGCACCCCTCGAGTCAACCAGCAAGGCACCAGCGCTCCCCGTAAAGCCGCACAGATAGCGGATGTTCGGAAGATGAGTAACGAGGAGCCCGTCCAGTTCGTGCTCTCCGAGCGTAGCCTGGAGACGTCGGCGGCGGCCAGAGTGGTCCATGGCAGGAGTGTAGCAGGGGCGCTTCGAGCTGCGAGCAGCGAGCTACGAGTCTTGGCTTCAAGCTCGAAGCCCGTAGCTCGGAGCTTGCCGCTAAAGCAAAACCGCCGGCTTCTCGACTGTTTTTTCGAGAGAGCCGGCGGGCGTGACTGCTTCAACTTCGGGTTATGTCTGAATAATGCGCGGCGTGATGAAGAAGATCAGCTCCTGGTTGGAAGTTGACACCGAGCGCCGTTTGAACAGGTTGCCGAGGTACGGGATGTCGCCGAGCAACGGTACCTGAGCGATATTCAGAGAGTTTTGGGTCTGGATCACGCCACCGATCACGACGGTACCGCCGTCGGTGACCAGGACCTGCGTGGTCGCTTGTTGGGTAATCAAAGTCGGGTTGCCTTGCACGGTGCGGCCGAAGTCAGGCGTGGTATTTTCCACGTCCACGTTCAGGAAGATCGTGCCTTCCGACGTGATCTGCGGAGTCACCGTCAAGCGGAGGAACGCGTCGACGTAGGTGACCGTGGGCGGACCGCCCAACTGAGCCTGCGTGACGATGGGCACGCGCACGCCCTGTTTCACGACCGCCTGGATGTTGTTCTGCGTAACCACCCGCGGACGAGAGAGAATCTTAAGCAGTCCGCGCGACTCCGCCAGACTGAGCAGGAAGTCGATGCGCATGTTGTTGGTGGCGTTTACGATCTGGAAACCGCTGCTCGGCTGGGTCAAGCCCAGGTTCGAGAACAACGGGATCTGGGTTCCGCTCGTGCCCCCGCCGGTGACGATATACAGAGGGTTCGGAACGAAACCGCTGCTAACCGCCGTCGGCGTGGTGCCAACACCCTGCACGCCGCCGATCGCGGTCGGGCCATTGCCCCAGCCGAAGCCGAGCTGTGTGCCGATGTCACGGGCGAAGCTGCGGGTGGCGGCTACCACGCGCGCTTCGATTTCAACTTCCTGAGTCTTGCGGTCCATCTGCTGGATCAGGCGGTCGACCTGCGGCAGAACCGCAGGAATGTCGGAGATGATCAACGCGTTGGTGCGGTCATCGGAGACGACGTCGCCGCGCTGGCTCAGGAATTTCTTGATCGTGGGCACTACGTCCTTGGAGTGGGCATAGCTAAGGAAGCGGGTGATCGTAACCTTGTCCACCGCCAGCGCCTCGGCTTCGATCTGGGCGCGCCGGTTTTCCGCTTCTTTCTTGAGCGTGTCCACGGTCGCGATGCGGAGCACGTTGCCTTCGAGCTGGCGTGACAGATCGTTATTCTTGAGCACGATGTCGAGTGCCTGATCCCACGGCACGTCATCGAGCACGATCGTCAGGCTGCCGTGCACGTTGGGATCGAGAACCACGTTGAGTCCGCTGATCTCGTGGATGAGGCGGAAGAAGTCCTTCAGGTCCACATCCTTGAGGTTGACGGAGATGGGCTCGCCAGTGTACTTGGGGCCGCTGGTCGCCTGGGTCTGGGACATCTGGGCCTTTTGTTCAGCGGCGAGGTTCACGGCGGGCTGGATAGACTGTCCGCTGCCGGCATCCTGCTTCATGGAAGCATGAGTGTTGACGGCCACCAGTTCGGCGGCGGTCTTGTCGGCGAAGCGGGCTGCGGCTCCCTGAGCTTTCGCGGCAGGCTCGACAGCCGGAGTTGCCTTGTCGTCTTTGGCCGTGAAGCTGGGCTCGACGAACGCGAAGTCAGTCGGCTTGACGGAAGGCACTGCTGCCGGAGCGGATGCACTGGCCGTCACCGTCGCTGCAGCCGGCACCAGTTTCGGCGCGGGACTGGCGGCTACGGGTTGGACAGCGGGCGCGGCCGTCGTCTTGTTCTTAGCGACCGCCGCATCCCGAATCTTCAGCGTGAAGTGGCCATCCTTGCCGGCGACCAGTTCAGACGGATGGGCGGCGTCCAGATCGACCACCACGCGCGTGGTGGGAGGAACCTGGCCGTTCATGCCAATGCGCACGCCTTTTACGCCGTCGCTGCCGACGTTGATCTGGTGCTGTCCGGTGGCCATCACGGTGTTGGGAAGGTCAACGACGATGCGCGCCGGGGAGTCGAGCGTCGTCAGCTTGGGCGTCAGCGCGCCTTTGGCCGTGAACTCGACACGCAAGCCGTCCTGGCTGTGCGCCACCTCGAGCCGCTGCAAAGCGGAGGCCGCAGCCACCCCTTTGCCCGGCATGTCAGCCGCGGCTGCGATCAGCACGAACGCCAGCAGCGGAAGAATGAGACCCAGCAGTTGCTTTCGCATTTCGTATCTCCCCAATTGGAGGCCGTTTCGCCTCCCTATATTTCTTCGAACTAGAAACCTGGCCTAGACGGCCGGGGTCATCAGCTTTTTCACTACTTCCCGTGTAAACGTCTTGCCCAACCGGTCCTGCATTGTTTCTTTGAAGATGACGGAATCGCCGGTGATCTTGACCACGTACCCGTCAAACACCGGATCGTTTTCCCGCAGGAAATATGCCTTGTTCAGACTGTTGGTCACCACCGCGATGAAGCCGGCATCGGAATGAACCACTCCGCGCAGGTTGATGGCGCCGATTTCCAGGCACTTCTTGCCGGTGCTGCATCCCGATCCGCCGCTATGGCTCACGACCGGGCTGATAAAAGGATCGCGCTTGCCGGACATGCTCCACTTCTTGTCCTGCGTGTCCTTCGAATCGTCGTCGCTCTTAGTCTCATCGGACGAGCTCGCGCTGCCTGCGTCGGCGCTAGGGCTGGCTGCCGCTGCCGGGGCGCCGGTCTTGGGAGCAGCCGCGGCGGGCTTTTTCTCAGCCGCAGGCTTGGCCGCTTTCTTGGTTGCCACATGAGCGACCGGCTTGACTGCAATTTTGGTCGCCGTCTTCGCGCTCTTGGGAGTCGCCGGGGCGGCCGAAGTTGATGTCGCTGAAGCGGGAACGACACTGGGTTTGCCCGAAGCCGCGTTGGCCTTGGCGGGAACCACAGTAGCCTTGGGTTTCGCTGCGCTGGTCTTCACCACCGCCGGACCCGACTTGACGGTCGTTGCCGCCGGCTTGGCCGCTGCGTGTGCGTCCTTCGAGGGCGCGGTCTGGTTGATCCCGAGCGCTTCGTTCGAAGCCGCCGTGGCGTTGTTCCGCACCGTGTTCATGGTGGTGCGCGTGTTCTGGATCACCTGGGGACTCTGCGCCCAGGCCATGCCCGCGGCCAGTGTGCAAACGAGAATGCCGGTCCTCCGCTTCATCGTGTCCCCCTTATCTCTTGGCCGGCTGTCCCGGCTTGCCCGCCGCTGCTGCGGACGGGTCCATGTCATGGCTGAAATATGTGGTCGTAAGGCAAGTAGCGACAACGCTCTCATTGGGCGCGTACTGGTAGGTGTGCCGCGCCTTGGCGTCGGACGGCTTCCGCGTCGAAGCCACCAGCAGGTTGTTCACATTGACGATGCGCTCGAGCTTGCCCACCCGGTCGAAGAACCCAAGCAGCGAGTAGTAGGGGCCGTCGAGTTCGACTTCGAATGGAACCTCGGTGTAGAACTCCCGGGCGTTGACGGGCTTCGAGGTGTAGCGGCGGATCTCAATGCCGGCCTTGCGCGCCTCGCCGCTCACCATACGCATGAAGTTGTCGACTTCCTTCTCATCCGGCACGATGCGGCGTTCGATTTCCAGCTGCTGCTTCAGGCTGGCGAGCTGACGCTCGATATCGGCCAGCTTCGGCCGATACGCTTCCAGTTCCGCGTTCTCCCGCATCTTGGCCTGGAGCTTGACCCGGGCCGCTGCGTTTTCGTCGCGTTGCGATTTGAAAACGGTGTAATAGAGAGCGGCGGTGCCGACAATCATTGCCAGCGCCAACGCGCCAATGAGCTTCACACCTGTTAGTTCGCCGAAATTCATAGCGTCCGCCTTTACGATTTCGCCTTTTCGCAGGTCAGTGTGAATTGAAACGCCTGCATGTCCTTGATCTGCTCGTCCTGAATGCTTTCCTTGATCTCGATGTTGCGGAAGTAACCGGTCTTCTGCAGATTCGAGATCAGGTTGGCTACGGCGTCGTTGCTGAGCGCCATACCGTCAATGGCGACACTCGCGCCCTGATCCTGCAGGCTGTTGAGCCATACGGCTTCCGTACCGTTCACAGTCTCGCCGATCATGGCCAGCAGGTTGACGGGACCGCTCTGGCTGGCGCGCAGCTGGTCAATGACATCGACGCGGCGCTTGTAGGCGTCGGCCTGTTTCTGGCGCTCCATATAGCGGGCTTTGATGTCGGCCAGTTCGCGGTTTTTCTGTTCCGCGATCCGCATCTGCGCGGCAATGACTTTCTTCTCGCGGTCAGCCTGGTACCAGATCGCACCGTTGACGAGACCGAAAATCAACAGTGCGGCCGCCACTTTCAGCAGCGGAGTTCCGGCGTTGCCCATATCCATCGTGGGCATGTTGACGGCGGCGCCTTTCTTGCCGCTTTTCGGTTTCGGAGCACCCAGCAGATTGATTCGGATCATAGCTTGTCAAAACTCCTCAGGGCCAAACCCACGGCCACTGCTAACTGTCCCGCATTCTGTTCCACCAGTTCCGCAGCCGCTCCCTCGATGGGAGCCAGCACCTTCTGGAACGGATTGAACAACTCCACCGGCATGGAGAACTCCTGGCGCAACGCTTCCACCAGGCCCGGAACCTTGGCTGAACCACCGGCCAGGTAAATCTTCTCGATGTGCTCGCCCGCGGCGCTGGCGCGGAAGAAGTCGAATGTCTTCTGAATTTCGAGCACGATGATTTCGGTCACCTGCTGCAAGATCGGCGTCTTGGCATCGTCGTGCACGGTTCCAACCTTGCGGCCCAACTTCAACGACTCGGCGTCATCGAAACTGAGGTCGAGTTCCTTCTGCAGCGAGTCGGTGTATTGATGCCCGCCCACCGAAACGTCGCGGGGGAACAGTGGAGTCGTCCCCTTGACGATGTTGATATTCATCACGCTCGCCCCCAGGTTGAGCAGGGCGACCACTTGTGTGGGTGCGGGCTCGTAGTTGTACTCGTAGCAGTTCTGCAGTGCGAGCGCATCGATGTCCACAATAGCGGGCGTTTTGCCAGCCATCGAGAGTACGTTGGTGTAGTTAAGAATCTTGTCCTTCTTGACGGCGACGAGCAAAACGTCCATCTGCGGACTGGTCGCATCGTCGGAAAGGATCTGGTAGTCGAGGTTCACGTCGGCGAGATCGAAAGGAATGTGCTGCGCGGCTTCCTTTTGAATCGTCTCGGCGAGTTCCTGATCGCTCATCGAGGGCAGCGAGATTTTTTTCACAATCACGGAGTGTCCGCTGACCGCCGTGGCCACGGCTTTGGCCTTGATCTCGGTATCGGTGAACAGCTTCGCGATGGCGCTCGAAACCGTGCCCGAGTCCACGATCATGGAGTCCACGACGATATCGGGAGCGATCGGTTCCAAACCGAGGTGCGCCACTTCGATACC
>JACXTT010006564.1_pt1 | contig 16584 bp, 13 predicted proteins | sample 9270951 | NCBI WGS metagenome assembly JACXTT01 (sample SAMN15532306, study PRJNA645909) | rock metagenome | isolation source: weathered quartz diorite | place: Puerto Rico | collected 2017-06-21 | reverse complement strand
GTGCACCGCAGAACAACACTGTTACGCACCGCACTGATGTAGTCTGCCATTGAACCATGAAGCCACGGGCCATGTCGCGCTTTTTCGCCTTGGACAAGGTGGTCGAAGGCCCATTCCCTGGGACCTACGAACCCTTCGAGTCCCCGCTCCCCAACAACCCGCTGCATCCCGATAACCCGCTTGCGCGCAACGATCCGGGCTGCCGCGTCTTCAAGCAGGACCGGGAGAACTTCGGTGAGGCCAAGGACTATCCCTATGTAGCCACCACCTACCGCTTGACGGAGCACTTCCACTACTGGACCAAGCACGCGCTCATCAACGCGATCCTGCAGCCCGAGCAATTCGTGGAGATCGGTGAGGAGCTGGCGAAGGAGAAGGGCGTCAAACACGGCGACAAGATCAAAGTGCGCTCCAAGCGCGGCGAGATCATCGCCGTGGCGGTGGTGACTAAGCGCATCCGCTCTTTGGACGTGGAAGGCAAGCGCGTCCACACCGTCGGAATTCCGATCCACTGGGGCTTCAAGGGAGTGACCAAGCCTGGCTACCTCGCCAACACGCTGACGCCGTTTGTCGGCGATGCGAACGTCAACACGCCCGAGTTCAAGGCGTTCCTCGTTAACGTAGAAAAGGCCTGAGGAGGACGCCATGGCACTGCAATCTCTCGACATCGAGCGCCGCTCCGCCACCACAACGCAGCCGCCCGACCAGCGCCAGCCGCTCAAGGTCGCCAAGCTGATCGACATCAGCAAGTGCATCGGCTGCAAGGCCTGTCAGAGCGCCTGCATGGAGTGGAACGACCTGCGCGAGATGGTGGGTGACAACACCGGAAGCTACGACAACCCGCGCGACCTGACCGAGAACTCCTGGACGGTCATGAAGTTCTTCGAGGTCGAGCCCGACGGCAAGCTGGAGTGGCTGATTCGCAAGGACGGCTGCATGCACTGCGCCGATCCGGGCTGCCTCAAAGCCTGTCCCTCGCCCGGCGCGATCGTGCAGTACTCCAACGGCATCGTCGACTTCCACGAGGAGAACTGCATCGGCTGCGGCTACTGCGTGACCGGGTGCCCGTTCAACGTCCCGCGCATCTCGAAGAAGGACAGCAAGGCCTACAAGTGCACGCTGTGCTCGGACCGCGTATCCGTCGGGCTCGAGCCGGCCTGCATCAAGACCTGCCCGACCGGGGCGCTGGTGTTTGGCTCCAAGGAAGACATGATCGATCACGCAGAGGAGCGCATCGCCGATCTGAAGGAGCGTGGCTATCAGAAGGCCGGCTTGTACGATCCGCCCGGTGTGGGTGGAACACACGTCATGTACGTGCTCCAGCACGCAGACAGGCCGGAGCTGTATGGCTTGCCGAAGGACCCGAAGATCAGCCCGCTGGTGAGCCTGTGGAAGGGCGCAGCCAAGCCCATAGCACTGCTCGCGTTAGGGCTGGCTGCTCTGGGTACATTCTTCCACTACGTCAAGGTCGGACCGAACGAGGTCGAGGACGACGAGAAGGGGCAAAAAGAATGAACAAGACCAACCTGATCGAGCGGTACGAGCCCTCGGACCGCATCAAGCACTGGCTGGTGGCGATTACCTTCGTGTTACTGGCGTTGTCGGGGTTGGCGCTGTTCCATCCGTCCATGTTCTTCCTGACCAACCTGTTCGGCGGCGGGCCCTGGACGCGGATCCTGCATCCGTTCATCGGCTTGGTTATGTTCGTGGCGTTCGTGGGCCTGGCGCTGCGCTTCTGGCGCCACAACGTGCTCGACAAGAACGACGAGCAGTGGCTCAAACAATGGCAGGACGTGATCAACAATCGCGAGGACAAGCTGCCCGAGGTGGGTCGCTACAACGCCGGCCAGAAGGTGCTGTTTTGGGCCATGGTGGCGTGTTTGATCGTCCTGCTGCTGACCGGATTTGTGATCTGGCAGCCGTACTTCGCTCCAGCTTTCGGCATAACCGCGATGCGGATTGCGGTCCTGCTCCACTCGATTGCGGCCTTTGCGCTGATCTTCGGCATCATCGTGCACATCTACGCCGCGATTTGGGTCAAGGGAAGCGTGCGCGCCATGACCCGAGGTTACGTCACGCGCGCCTGGGCGAAAAAGCACCACCCGGCCTGGTACAAGGAACTGACGAGCGGAAGCGGCCCGAAATAAAAGGCCGCGACAGCTCGACATCCTGGGGAAGCCGGGATCCAGGGTAGCGCAGGCTTCTTGCGTTCCCCGAAAGCCCCAATGTCTTCAGAAATCATCCAAGACGGCTCTGTCGCCGGCCAGATCCCGGACATCCCGGCTTTTCGCCCGGTGCCGGCCGATGTGTTTGCCGAACGTGGCGAGCGTTTGCGCACGCTCGCGCCGGGCCACGCGCTGGAGCCCTACCTGCGCTTCGCAGCGGCGCTGTCGAGGGCCCAGGCCGAAGTTTTGCGGTCGCTTCCCCAACTTCCCGTGCCGGATGAGCACACGCAGGCGCACTGCCGCGAACATGGGTTGCCCCCGCTCTCCGTGCATGGACATCGGCGCGATCCCGCTTGGCACGCAGCGCTGGCGGAGCTCACCGCGAGGGTCGACAGCGCTGCAATCAGTGCTCAGGCCGCGGAGATCGTCAAGCGCGTGCGCTCCGCAGACGAGGGCAAGCTCGAAGCGGCGGCTGCAGACCTCTTCGCGGGCGCATATACGGAGCTGGATCCGGGCGAAGCGCCTTTCATCGCCGCTGCGTTACAAGTCTACTGGGCGAAGATGGCGCTGCAATTGGGTGAGCGCGCTGGCTCACAACCGGCGCAGACCGGGCTTTGCCCAGTGTGCGGATCGCATCCGCTGGCCAGCATAGTACGCATCGGTGGAGCAGCGCAGGGGCTGCGCTATCTCGTATGCTCGCTGTGCGCAGCCGAATGGCACCTGGTGCGTGTCAAGTGCAGCGCCTGCAGCTCGACCAAGGGCATCTCTTACCTGGGCCTGGAGAGCGGCAGCGAGGCCGTGAAGGCCGAGTGCTGCGACGAGTGTAAGACCTATCTCAAGATCTTCTACCTCGAGAAGGACACAAGCATCGTGCCGGCAGCCGATGACCTCGCCACGCTGTCACTCGATCTGCTGGTCGACCAGGAAGGCTACAATCGGATTGGCCCCAATATGTTGTTCGTGCCGGGCGCGGCCTGAGGTCCCTGTGAACAAACCGTTGCCTTCTTCACTGCTTGCGCATCGACCGGGTGCGGCCGCGCTGCCCTCGGTCGACCGCCTGCTCGCTCTCGGTTTTGTTCGCGGGCTCGTTCAGCATTTCGGGCGAGCCGCCGTGAACAACGCGGCTCGCAGCATGCTCGAAGACAAGCGACGCGCAATCCTGGGCGGAGCGGGACCAGAGACGGTCTGGCCAGCAGGCGAAGCATGGCTCGCCGCCGAGCTGCGTCGGCGTCTGGAAGCCGCTGGCGCGCCGCGCCTGCGCCGTGTGTTCAGCCTCCCTGGCACCGTGCTGCATACCAACCGCGGCCGCGCAATCCTACCCGAGGAGGCAATAGAGGCTGCGTCCATGGCGATGCGGAGCGCCGTGAATCTGGAGTACGACCTCGAGTCCGGGGCGCGCGGCGAGCGGGATGCAATTCTGGAGGATTGGCTCCGTGAGTTGACCGGGGCCGAGGCGGCCACCGCGGTCAATAACAATGCGGCTGCAATCCTGCTTGCGCTCAACACGGTCGCACACAAGAGAGAGGTCGTCGTCTCCCGCGGAGAGTTGATCGAAATCGGCGGCGCATTCCGGCTGCCGGATATCATGGCGCGCGCGGGCGTGAGATTGGTGGAGGTGGGAACCACCAACCGCACTCACCTGCGCGACTACGAGGAGGCCATTGGGTCGAAGACGGCGCTGATCGCGAAAGTGCATACCAGCAACTACGCGATTCAGGGCTTCACCGCTGCGGTGGAGGAGAGCGATCTGGCCAAGCTGGCGCATCGCCACAGCCTTCCTCTGATGGTGGATCTCGGCAGCGGCGCGCTGGTCGATCTCACCCAGTGGAGCCTGCCCAGGGAGCCTACGCCGGGCGAGTCCATCCGGGCCGGTGTTGACCTGGTCACCTTCAGCGGCGACAAGCTGCTCGGCGGGCCCCAGGCGGGCGTCATCGTCGGCCGCGAGGACCTGATCGGCCGCATCCGCAAGAACCCGCTGAGGCGAGCGCTGCGCGTGGACAAGATCACGCTTGCCGCACTGGAGGCCGTCCTGCGCCTGTACCGCGATCCCGAAACGCTCGCGCAGCGCCTGACGACCCTGCGGCTGCTCACGCGTACGCAAGCGGAGCTGCGCAGCCTGGGAGAGAGGCTGCTCATGCCCATGCAGCAAGCGCTAGCGAGGCACGCTGCGGTGGAGCTTCGAGACTCTCAGAGCCAGATCGGAAGCGGGTCTCTGCCCGTCGATCTTCTGCCCAGCGCCGCCCTGATCGTCACTCCCGCCGTCAAGGGCCGGGGATCGGGAACCGCGCTCAAGTCGCTGGAGGCGCGGATGCGCAAACTTCCAGTGCCCGTGATCGGACGGGTGTCGGAAGGCGCGCTGTGGCTGGATCTGCGCTGTCTCGAGAACGAGCCAGCCTTCATCGAACAGCTTCCGCTCCTGGAAGAAAGGTGAACTGCTCGCGCTCGACGCCGACGCCTCCACAAGACCCCGCTTGCCGGGACGCTTGACCGCATAGCACTACGCTTGCCCATGATCGTCGGCACGGCCGGTCACATAAACCACGGCAAGACCTCGCTGGTCAAAGCGCTCACCGGCGTGGACGCAGATCGACTGCCCGAAGAGAAGGCGCGCGGCATCACCCTCGACCTCGGCTTTGCATACACCCCGCTCGCCGCCGGTGGCATCCTTGGGTTCGTCGATGTACCCGGGCACGAAAAGCTCCTGCGCAATATGCTTGCCGGTGCAACCGGGATCGACTACGTCTTGCTGGTGATGGCCGCCGACGACGGGCCGATGCCGCAGACGCGCGAGCACCTGCAGGTTCTCGAACTTCTCGGTCTGAGCAGCGGTGCCGTGGCGCTGACCAAAGTCGACGCGGTCGCGGCTGAGCGGGCAGCAGAAGCGCAAGCTGAAGCCCGGTTGCTGTTGTCGGGGACCGCATTGAGAGACTTACCGATCTTCCCTGTCTCCAGTGTGACGGGCAAGGGCGTGGAGAATTTGCGCGCACATCTGGAGTCAGAGGCCCGTCGTCGTCGCCCGCGGCCCACGAGTGGGCGATTCAGACTCGCGATCGACCGCTGCTTCACCCTGCCGGGCGCCGGCACGGTCGTGACCGGGACGGCGTATTCCGGAACGGTGACGCTCGGCGACAGCCTGACGCTTTCGCCCCCCGGCAGCGCCGTGCGTGTTCGCTCCATCCACGCTCAAAACCAGCTCGCCTCACAGGGCTTGGCGGGCGAGCGCTGTGCCCTCAACTTGGTGGGCGACGGTCTGGACAAGAGAAAGGTGGAGCGCGGGCAGTGGGTGTTGGACCCAATGTTGCACGCGCCCACACAGCGCTTCGACGCATCGTTGACGTTGGTTGCATCCGAAGAACACATGCTGAAGCACTGGACGCCGGTGCACCTGCATCTCGGGTCCGCCGAGGCGATGGCCCGGGTGGCCCTGCTCGAATCCGACGGGCTCGCCCCAGGTGGCTCGGCGCTCGCGCAGCTCGTTCTGGATCGTCCCCTTGGTGCCCTGCACGGGGATCGCTTCGTGATTCGCGACCAGTCTGCGCTGCGCACCGTCGGTGGTGGTCTCGTACTCGATCCGTTTCCTCCCGCGCGCGGGCGGCGAACACCGGCGCGTCTGACGTTGCTGCGCGAATGGACCGAAGCCAGCCCGGCGCAGGCGCTACGGGCCGCGCTGCAGTCCGATGCGACGGGCCTCGATCTGCGGCGCTTCGCCCAGACCTGGAACCTGATGGAGGCCGAAGTAGAAGGCTTGGCGAGGGCGGCGGGGGCGCGCCCGGCAGGATCGGCCAGCGCGCGGTTCGCAGTAGCCGCCAACCACTGGTTCGCGCTGCGTTCGAGAGCGATGGATGCGGTGGCGGCGGAGCACGCGCGCGCCCCCGACATGATCGGTATCGGACGCGAGCGGCTCCATCGCCTGGGAATGCCAAAGCTCTCGCAGGCCGCGTTTGACGATCTGATCGAGGAACTCGTCGCCGAAGGGGCAATTCAGAGCAGCGGCCCCTGGCTGCATGCGCCCGACCATCGCGTGAAGCTCACTCTGGAGGAGCAGAAGCTGTGGGCCAAGGTGCAGCCGTTGTTGGAGGCGGTGCCGTTTCAGCCTCCGCGTGTGCGCGATCTCGCTCACGCGCTGCTGGTGGAAGAGGAGCGGATGCGCCAGCTCCTCAAACGCGTCGCACGCGTCGGAGAGGTCTACCCGGTAGCGCACGATCACTACTATACACGGCGAGCAGTCGCGGAGCTCGCCCAAACCGTTCGCCTTCTGGCGTCGGAGCAAGGCATGGCAACGGCAGCGGCCTTTCGCGATCGCATCGGCACGGGGCGGAAGCTTGCGATCCTCATCCTCGAGTTCTTCGATCGCATCGGATTCACTCGGCGCGTCAATGAGAGCCACGCGTTGCGGCAACCGGCTCTTTTCGCTTCCCCAGATTCCGGTACAGGATAACAACAAGTAGCATACTGATCTCGCGGAACCGGAAGGGAAGCGTTCCCCGGTGGGGCGACCGGGCTTCAAACCCGGGAAGGGTCGTCAGTCGATTCTTGGTGGGTTCGACTCCCACTCTCTTCCGCCGTTCGCAGTGGTTCGAGCGCACTCGCTTTGGGTGTCTGCGCCGCGCATCCGTCCGCGAACGTCGCGGAAGCACCAATCCAGACATCGATAAACAATAGTGAATCGGACGCCATTTTGCTGCGTATCCATGGCTTCGCTTTGACGATCGCGTGACGATCCATGGATTCCTGGAATGATTTCTGCTGCCCTATACCTTGCCGTTGACGGTACTTCTCGGCCACGGCGAACTTCAAAATTTAAGGGCAGACCCATGCGATTCCTTGTCCTCAGTTGCTTTCTGCTTGCGTGTGTGCCGGCATTTGCCGAGAACCAATCCGACCCTGCAAACACGGTAAGTCCGGCAGCTAAGCAGACCCACACGTCCCAGAAGAGCGTGACGCCCGCAGCGAAGACCGACACGAACCGCCCGGCAAAGGCCGAGGCGTCCGTGAAACGCGTTCCGCGTTCCCCCTCTACACAATCCGGCGCTGACGATCTGCTCTATTGCGCCTCGGGTTGCGGGGGATAACGAGCGGCCCGATCAGAGAAGCCCGGAATTCAGGGGCGGAGAGTTACACCGAAAGCCCACCAGATGGTGGGCTTTTTTCTTGCCAAGCGCCGAATCAGCTTCTCGCGAGGTCACGCGGTCCAACCTTCCTTGCTCATCGGAATGCCCTTTACGCCAGCGGAATGACCATGGAGCAGGTGTGCGTAACCTGAATGGGTACGGTGTGAACCTGGACATCGGACCGAGTCATCGGGTCCCGCAATCTCCAAAAACTCGGCCGACGGTTATCGTAGAAACAGCGCATCCCGCCGAGTCGTTGACGTCCGATAAACTGACGTGGCCGGATCGCCCGATTGCTAAGGCCTTAATGGTGGCGCGCGCCTCCTCGCGCGGGAGGGGTTTGGTGGTGGCTGATCTCCCTTGCAGGTACAGCGAAAATGTGTCCCAATATCGCTGGGAAAAGCTTTTCCCGAGTCTGGCTTAGCGCCAGCGCCACCGTGGGCACCCACACGAAAAAATGAGGAGGAACAACCAAATGCGAACTCAACGGACCAAATGGGCAGTTCTTGTTGCCGTCGCACTGATGGCGACGCCTGTTATCGCCTCCGCCGAGAACCTAACTATGTGGGTGCGCGACAGCGGTGCCACCCTGACCACGCGCGTGATCGATCACTGGAACAAGACGCATCCGGCCGACCCAATCACACTCACCGTGATCCCTCACGATCAGATGGTGACAAAGTTTGCGACTGCGTCCGCGGCAGGCGAGGGTCCAGACCTTCTCTCGCTGGATTTGATCTTTATGCCCGACTTTATGAAAGCAGGGTTCATCAAAGACATCACGGATCAGATGGCAAGCAACTCGAACATTAAGAAGGTCGTGCAAGCCCACATCGATCTCGCGACATACAAGAAGCGCCTCTACGGCGTTCCGTTCACGCCCGACAACTCGATCCTGTTGTACAACAAGGCGCTCTTCAAGAAAGCCGGCCTCGACCCGGAAAAGCCACCGACGACCAGCGGCGAGATCCTCTTGGCAGCACGGAAGATCCGGGCGCTCGGTCCCGACATCTACGGCTGGTACTTCTCGGGTTCTTGCCCTGGGTGCAACATCTTCACGATGGCGCCGCAGATGTGGGCCGCAAAAGGGACGGTGGTGCTGCCCGCCGGTTGCGAGGCAGAGCCGCTGAAGGGTGAATCGATCAAGCAGGTGTTGCAGAACTACCGCACCATGTGGAAGGAAGGCCTGATCCCCGAAGGGGCCAAGGTCGATCCGGGCGCAAATTTCATGTCCGTCTTCATGAGTGGCAAGATCGGAATGCAGGGTTCCGGCAACTTCGCTGTCGGTCTGCTGAAAGAAAAAGCGCCCAACATCGACTTTGGCATCGCGTTCCTGCCCGGCCCCAACAAGGGTGACGTGTCGTCCTTCGCCGGCGGCGACGTTCTCACCATCCCCGCGGCATCGAAGCATCCGGCAAAGGCTCTCGAGGTTCTCAACTGGGTCCTCACTGACGATCCGCAACTCGAAATCTACGCCAAGACCGGCAACCTGCCCTCGCGTACCGACCTCGCGAAGAACAAATACTTCGCTGCCGATCCCAGACTGACGAAGACGGCGGAAGCGCTGGCCGTGGCCCAGACACCTTGGACATTCCATTTCAACGATATGTCGAACGACAATTCGAGCCCGTGGATCGAGATGTTGCAAACGGCTATCTTCGAAGGCGACATAGACGGGGGGATCGCAAAAGCCAAGAAGCGGATGAAACAGATCCAGTGCGACTGATACTCCCGCAGCCTTACCTTAGCCGTTAACCTCAGACGGGCAACTTCCTCCCCTTCCCTGCCCCGCGAGCGGGGCGGGGTGGGGGCGGAGGCGAAAGACAGATGTCCACGATCCGTTACCGCAGAAATCCCGTCATCGGATTGGTCTACATCGCACCGGCGCTGCTGTTCGTCGGAATTCTGACCATCTACCCGTTTGCGCAACTCGTTTACATGTCGTTGTTCAATTGGTCACTTCTCGGCGGGATCTCCTTCGCGGCCGTCAAGAACTACGTAAAGGCCTGGAACGATCCCTTTGTATGGAACGCGCTGCGGTTCACGCTGAAATACACCCTTTTCATCACGCCCATCCTCATGGGGTTGGGCTATCTAGCGGCGCTTCTGACCGCGGGTGAGCAGCGCCTGCAGAAGTTGACGCGCGGCATCATTTTCTTGCCGGTCGTCATCGGGCTGGGAAGTTCGAGTCTGCTTTGGTTTTGGCTGTTCGACAGTCAAGTCGGACTCTTCAACAAGCTGTTGCAGGACATGCACCTCATTGCCGCTCCGCTCGTCTGGTTCGGTGATGCCGACCTGGGGCTGTGGGCCGTCATCATCTCGATTGTCTGGAAGGTCGTCGGTTTCGGAATGATTCTCTTCGTCGCCGGCATTCAAGCGATCCCCGGTGAGATTCAGGAAGCCGCAATGATCGATGGCACTGGCTATTGGCAACGGGTGCGACGCATCACGTTACCGTTGACTTTTCGCACGATCATGCTTGCGACACTGATCAGCGCGATCGGCTCCATGCTCGCCTTCGAACAGTTCTACATCATGACCGCGGGCGGCCCCACCAACAAGACGATCTCGTCCGTGTACTGGATCTACACGAACTCCTTCACCTACTTCAAGCTCGGGTACGGCGCCACGTTGTCGATTATTCTGATGGCAATCATCTTCGTCGCCACTGCCGTGCAGATCGCGCTGACACGGCAGCAACAAGAGCGTTGACGGGTGCGAACGACAGATGACAGGGTGCGCGCCATGACCAACGCCAGTGCCGTCGATGTGATCGCCCGTGCCGTCAGCCCCCGTACCACGCGTCCGCGCGATGCGGTGAAGCCGTCCCGCTACCTGCTCGCCGCCCTGTGTTGCACGATCATCGCCGTGATGCTGTTCCCGATCCTCGTGGCGTTCCTGGCTTCGATCAAAACGCCGGAAGCTGCGATGTCGACACCACCAAGCTACTTTCCCACCGAATTGAGCTTCCAGAGCTATCTCCACATCTACAACTATCAGGCCGGGCTGCCGACCTATTTGTTCAATAGTTTCAGCGTCGCCCTGTCGACCATCATCGGGTGCATTGTTCTTTCCGTGACTGCGGGGTATGGCCTCGCGCGATTCAATATCCCGTTCAAGGAGCCGCTTTTTCTGGTGCTGCTATCGGGAATGATGATTCCCTATCAGGCCCTGCTGACGCCACTGTATCTCCTCTACGTCAAACTTGGCCTGCAGCAAACCCTCGTCGGCCTCGCGCTAATTCATACCGCGCTGCAGTTACCGTTCAGCATCTTCCTCATGCGCTCGAGTTTCGAAGCCGTCCCCCGCGAGCTCGAGGAAGCAGCGGTCGTCGACGGGTGCAACAGCTTCGAGACGCTGTGGCGGGTGTTCCTACCGGCTGCAGTTCCCGGAATGGTGACGGTGGCCTTGTTCGCCTTCGTCAATTCCTGGAACGAGTTCATCGCAGCCCTCATATTCATGAACAAGGAGAGCACCTTTACCGTCCCGATCATGCTGGTGAGTTCCCGTATCGGACACTATGGACTCGTGGATTGGGGTGCGTTGCAAGCTGGTGTGATCATTTCTATCGTGCCGTGCGTTCTGGTCTACGTGTTCCTGCAGAAATACTATGTTTCCGGTTTCTTGAACGGTGCGATCAAGTGAGCCCGAGCGCGACGCGTGACCGGAAAGCGGTGCGGCTTGTGCAAAGGACGACCCCATGAACCGGGACGAGGACGGCGGCACAGGTGACGTCGCCGCCGGGACGAGCCGCCGGACGTCCCGGGCGCGGGCAACCATTCGCGACGTGGCCCGCCTCGCCGGCGTTACCATCGGAACCGCGTCAAAGGCTCTCAACGGCGGCGGCAATCTGCGGGCGGACACCCGCGAGAAGGTCCGCAAGGCGGCAAAGGAGTTGGACTACCGCCCCAACGACCTCGCGCAAAGCCTCCATCGCAAGCAGAGCTTTACGGTTGGGATGCTTTCCAACGACAGTTTCGGACGCTTCACCTTGCCGATTTTCGAAGCCCTCGAAGGACAGCTCGCGGACCACGGCATCGCGGTTTTCATGTGTAACGCAACCGACGACCCGGCGCGCGAGCGTCAGCACCTCGACCAACTACTCGGGAAGCAGGTCGACGGTCTGGTCGTCACAGCTCGGCGGGCGGATCGACGCCCCGCGATCGATGTTGGCTCCCACGATCTGCCAGTGATCTACGTCTTCTCCCAAGCAGACGATCCTGAGGCTCTCTGTCTGCTGCCCGACGACGAAGGCGGGGCAATCCTCGGCGTCGAACACCTGGCACGCCTCGGGCGCAAGCGCATCGCTCATATCACAGGGCCCGAGCACTTCGAGGCGGTGCGGCTGCGACACAGCGGCTATCGCAGCGCGCTTGCCGCCGCTGGACTTCACGAAATCGACGGTTTCTATCGGCCCGGAGTCTGGTCGGAGCAATGGGGCCGAGAAGCCGTCGCGGCGCTATTCGACGGCGACGGCGAGCCACCCGACGCGCTGTTCTGCGGCAACGACCAGATTGCGCGAGGCGCTGCAGACGCGTTGCGGGAGAGGCAGATTGACGTACCCGAGAGCGTAGCCATTGTCGGGTTCGACAATTGGGATGTGATGGTCACGGCGTGTCAGCCTCCGCTGACGAGCGTCGACATGAATTTGAGGTCGCTGGGCCGGGAGGCCGGCGAGCTGCTGATTGCCATGATCGCCGGCCAGCGTTTTGCAGGCGTGCGGCGTTTGCCCTGTACGCTCCATGTTCGCGATTCGAGCAGTGCGAAGGACAGCGCGGACGGCGCAACCGGCAACAACCAGACGTTAAGGAAGAACTAGCATGCGAATCTATTCACCTGTCGGCTTTTCACGGGTGTCGCTCGAGGGCCCGTTCTGGCGCGAGCGCCTCGATACCGTGCTCGCTCGGACTGTCCCGAGCCAGCACCGCCAGCTGGAACGCCACGGCATCCTGCACTCCCTAACCATTCCGCAACCCGTCCCGCCGCTGACCATACCGCGCAACCACCACAATTTCACGATGCAGATCTTTTGGGATTCGGACGTCGGCAAATGGATCGAGGCCGCGAGCTATGCCCTCTCCCACCGGCGCGACGGGATCATTGAGGCCCAGATCGACGAGATCACCGAGCTCCTGGCCAAGGCTCAGCTCCCCGACGGCTATCTCAATTGCTGGTATATCGGCCGAGAGCCAGAAAACCGCTGGACCAATCTCCGCGACAATCATGAGCTTTATTGCGCCGGTCATATGCTCGAAGGCGCAATAGCTTACTTCGAAGCCACCGGCCGGCGCCGCCTCCTCGACATCATGCAGCGCTATGTCGATCACATTGACGCGATGTTCGGGCCGCGCGAGGACCAGAAACAGGGCTACTGCGGGCATCAGGAGATCGAAATCGCTCTCCTCAAGCTTTATCGCGTCACGAAGAACCGGCGCTACCTCGATCTCGCTGCCTATTTCATCGACGAGCGCGGCAAGAACCCTCACTATTTCGATGCGGAAGCAATCGCTCGCGGCGACGACCCGAAGAAATTCTGGGCCAAGACCTATCAGTACAATCAGTCCCACATGCCGGTCCGACAACAGGACAAAGTCGTCGGACACGCGGTCAGAGCTATGTACATGTATACGGCTATGGCAGAGCTTGCCGTCGAGCTCGATGACGCGTCACTCAGGCGCGCGTGCGAAGTCCTGTGGCGAGACGTCACCGGGAGGCGCATCTACTTGACCGGCGGACTCGGTCCGGCCGCGACGAATGAGGGCTTCACCGAAGACTACGACTTGCCCAACGACACCGCCTACGCAGAAACATGCGCTTCCGTGGCGCTGATCTTCTGGGCACAGCGCATGCTGCATCTTGATCTGGACGGCAAGTACGCCGACATTCTCGAGCTTGCGCTGTTCAACAACGCGCTCTGCGGGCTGTCTCGCGACGGCCAACATTATTTTTACGAGAACCCGCTGGAAAGCGATGGCCGTCACTCACGCTGGGAATGGCACGTCTGTCCGTGCTGCACCATGAACGCTTCACGGCTGATCGCTTCGGTCGGCGGCTACTTCTGCTCGGAGAGCAAGGACGCGGTCGCGCTTCACCTCTACGGTGGCATCTCAACGACAGTCGAGGTCGCCGGCCGCAAGGTGAAAATCAAGGAAGAAAGCAACTATCCCTGGTCGGGCGCCGTGAGAATCTCGGTGGATCCCGACAGCCCTGGCGAATTCGCCTTGAAGCTTCGAATCCCGGGCTGGGCAAAGCGTGCGACGGCCTCGGTCAATGGTGTGGCAGTCGAACTCGCTGCGGTTCGCAATGGCTACCTCGACATTCGCCGGGTCTGGGGCAAGGGCGATACTGTTGTGCTCGATCTGCCGATGGCGCCCGAGCGGGTCTACGCTCATCCTCTCGTGCGCATGGATGTAGGCCGGGTCGCTTTGAGGCGTGGTCCGCTCGTGTACTGCTTGGAGGAAGCGGACAATCCCGGCCATCGCATGCAGCAGCTTCGGCTCCCGCGCGCTTCGGACTTGAGATCGGTGACGCGTACCGACCTGTTCGACGGCGTTGTCACCATCGTCGCCAACGGCAAAGCGCTAGCAACAGCCGACTGGGAAGACGAGCTGTATCGAAACGAGTCACCTCGAGAAAGCACAGTCAGCCTCACGGCCCTTCCCTACTATCTTTGGAGCAATCGAACCAAGGGATCGATGACAGTGTGGATCGCGGAAGAGTGACGGGAGGCGGAGCCTCGGCGATGTCCCACGTTGAACTGAGAGATGTAAGTAAACTCTTTGGCGCTGTCGAAGCCCTGAAGAACATCAATCTCGAGGTGCGTAGGGGAGAGTTCTTCAGCCTCCTCGGGCCTTCTGGTTGTGGAAAATCGACGCTGTTGCGAGTCATCGCCGGTCTGGAGGACGCGACCCAAGGGTCGGTGTTCATCAACGGTATCGACGTGACCGGCATGCCTCCGGCCAAACGCGAAATCGCCATGGTGTTCCAGTCCTATGCCCTCTACCCTCATTTGAACGTCAAGGAAAACATCGCCTTCAGTCTCACCGTCGCACGCGCGTCGAAGCACACGATCGAGCAACGAGTCAATGCTGCCGCGCGCACTCTGCAGTTGGAAAATCTTCTCGACCGGCGGCCCGGTCAGCTGTCTGGCGGGCAGCGCCAGCGCGTTGCCATCGGCCGCGCGTTGGTTCGTGACCCGGAGGTCTTCCTGTTCGATGAACCGCTCTCGAACCTCGACGCCATGTTGCGCGTCCAGATGCGGCTCGAGCTGGGAAAGCTCCACAACGATCTCGGTGCCACGATGATCTACGTGACTCACGATCAGGTCGAAGCCATGACTCTTTCCGATCAGATCGCGGTGCTCGACCGGGGCGTCATAGCCCAGATCGGCGCGCCGCTGGAGCTGTTTCATCGACCGGCGAACAAGTTTGTAGCATCTTTCATCGGTTCGCCGACCATGAACTTCCTCGACGCTACCGTACGCTCCTTCAATGGCTCGAGTGCGATGCTTGATCCCAACGGCGGACCTCCGTTCGTAGCCAAAACCCGCAACACTCATGCACCCGCGGCGGGCGCCCTCGAAATTGGGATCCGTCCAGCACATGTCCGAATCTGCGATCCGGCGAGCGAAGCAGCGGTGTTTCCTGGAATCATTCGAGTCGTCGAGCAATTTGGGACGAGCACGATTCTCTATCTGGAGACCTGCGCTGGACGGTTGGTCGTGGAAAGCGGCAGTGAGGTTCAGACGAGTGTCGGCGACACGGTGGGGCTGGCGCTCGAACCGTCGCGTATTCATTTGTTCGACGCCGCCGGGACCATCATATGAGCATCATCGCGCACGACGGCGCGCAGCGCGAATAGCGAGTATGCCTCGATCACCTAACAGCCTAGGTCGCTGATCGGCCAGTTTCGGCCCTCGACCAGTGTCCTTGCCCGAAAGCTGCCGTTGCGCACGCGGCCAGCCCTCGAACAGTTCCGGGACCTTTCAAGAAAGTGGGCGCGCACCGTGACCGAGTGGTGAGAGCCCTAACCGGCATCACGAGAACCTCACACTACGCTGCGTCGCTCACGCGGGCCACTCCCGAGCGAAAGCGGCCTCGCGAGCTCGGCGCCTATTGCGTCCCGTAGATCATCTCCCTTTCCGCCGGCGTAAGCTCCTCGGGCCCGAGCTTCACGGTCAGCTTGTTGATCGTGCCGTAAAGCGGAACGGCACTTGGTAGTCCTGGTCGTCCACCGGCGTGCCGGTGTCGATGCCGACATTGAAGGTCTCGGTCCACGGCAGCCTTACGGGCACGCTGCGCGGCATGGGATGGCTCTGCACGACCTTGCCGTCCACTTTCAGGGTGCCGGTGCCGCCCTTGCCGAAACCGGGGCCTTCAGGTTTCCAGTCGAACTCCAGCGTGTGTTCGCCCGGCGCCAGCGCTTCCTTGCCCTGCCACTTCACGCGTGCGAGCTGGAGCAGGTTCCAGGTGAACACCGGCCTGCCCTCGAGCAGGTAGAAGCCGTAGCCGCCGAAGCGGCCGCCGTCGGTGACCAGCATGCCCTCGGCCCCGCCCTGCGGAACGGTGATCTCCGCGGTCATCGTGTAGGCGCGATTGAGCACGGCGGGCGCGCCGGCCATGCCGAGAAACGGAACGTTGCTCAACTCGCCCGAGTAGGTGAAGAGGGTACGGCCGGAAGCGTAGTTCGGCTTGGCCGTCGAGACGAACCTGGGGAGGATCGAATCGTCGAGCGGGAACACCCGGTACTTCTCCGCCTCCATGATGAACCGTTGCTGCATGTCGCGCAGCTTGTCCGGCATCTTGGCCGTGAGGTCGTCAGCCTGCGTCCAGTCCTTGTCGATGTCGTAGAGCTCCCACTTGAAGCTGTTCATGACATCGGGGGGCGGCAGGGCCATCGAGATGTCCCAGGGCGCATGGCCAGGAGGCGCCGAGGCGACCCAGCCGTCGTGGTAGATCGCGCGCGTGCCGAACATCTCGAAGTACTGCGTCGTGCGCCGGCCCGGCGCGTTCGCCTGATCCCAGGTGTAGGCCATGCTCACGCCTTCGATCGGCCGTTGCGCCACGCCGTTGACCATCACCGGCTCCGGCAGCCCGGCCGCTTCGAGGATCGTCGGCACGACGTCGATGACGTGGTGGAACTGGTGGCGGATGCCGCCCTTGTCCTTGATGCGCGCGGGCCACGCCATGGCCATGCCGTTGCGCGTGCCGCCGAAGTGGGAGGCCACCTCCTTGGTCCACTGGTAGGGGGTCTCCCAGGCCCACGCCCAGCCGACCGCATAGTGCGGGTAGGTCTGGTCGGTGCCCCAG
>JACXTT010006563.1_pt1 | contig 16585 bp, 14 predicted proteins | sample 9270951 | NCBI WGS metagenome assembly JACXTT01 (sample SAMN15532306, study PRJNA645909) | rock metagenome | isolation source: weathered quartz diorite | place: Puerto Rico | collected 2017-06-21 | reverse complement strand
CGGCGACCTTCCATATCGACTTCGACCACGGCCGCGACGAAGCCGACGGCCTGACCGCCGCCACGGCCTGGAAGCATGCGCCGGGCGATCCGCAGGCCAAGGGCGGGCCGGCGCGCGCCGCGCTGCATCCCGGCGACGTGGTGAGCTTCGCCTCGCGCGTGCGCTACCGCGGGGCCGTCCAGGTGACGGCGAGCGGGACGGCGGCCTCGCCGATCACCTTCGCCGGCGAGGGCGAGAGCGGCTCGGCGATCATCGACGGCAGCGACGCGCCCACGGAGATCCGGCCCTGCCGCAGCGCCGAGGACTGCGGCGGCGCGCCGGCCTGGGCCAAGCTGGTCCGCATCACCTCGCCGACCCCGCTGACCTACGATTCCGCCCTGTTCGCCGACAAGGGCCTGATGCGGCCAGCCCAGAGCCCCGATCCGAAGGACGGCTTCTACCGCGACGAGATCCACGACATGGACGAGGTCGACGGCTTCGCCATGAGCGAGGGCCGCGTCGGCCTGCCCCACGCCGTGGCGCTCGGCATGGCCGCCAGCGGCGGGCGCCTGGCGCTGTGGGTGAAGCCCAACCTGGTGGTGGCCGTGCCGATCCTGCGGATGGAAGGCGACGTCGCCCGCTTCGACCCCAAGGGGCTCAGCTTCTACACCGACGCGCGCAATCCGGCCCGGGCCGCCGCCCTCGACAACGTGACCCTGATCAACGAGCCGGGCGAATACGCGATGCTGCCGGACGGCCGGACGGTGATCGCCATGCTGCCGCCGGAGACCGGAACGGTGTCGCTGGCGGCGGGACGCGGCGGGTTCACGCTCAGCGGCGGGGCCTCGCACCTGGTGGTCCGCAACCTCGGCTTCGAGAACATGGCCGACAACGCCCAGCCCACCGGCGGCATCGCCATCTTCGCGGATGCGGGCGCGGGCGTGTCCGATCTGACGATCACCCGTAACCGGTTCCACAACTTCGCCATGGCCAAGGGCCAGGGGCCGATCATCCTGCGCGATCTCGATGGCCTGAAGATCGTCGGCAACCAGATCGACACGGTGTCGCTGGGCTCCGGTATGCGGATCACAGGCGCGCACCTGCTGATCGAGGACAATGTGATCCGACGCCTGGGGCGGACCGGGATCATGCTGATGAACACCGAGGACGCCCTGGTCCAGCGCAACGTGGTCAGCGACGTGCTCGGCGTGCACGGCAACGGGCTGTCGGCCTACCTGAAGAACCACAACATCCGCTTCATCGCCAACACGGTCACCGACGCCAAGCAGCCGGCGACCTACGAGGGTGCTGGGCCGAACGGCGTCCAGCCGAACGACATCCTGTTCGCCAACAACCTGCTGGTCGCGACGCCGGACGCCCTGGGCTCGCTGATCAGCTGGGGTTGGACTACGGGCGTGACGATCCGCAACAACGTGATCCTGGGCGGACGCACGGGCCTGCGCCTCAGCACGACGGACACCGGCGTCACCATCGCCGACAACGTGGGTTCCGGCCTGAGCGTGATCGGCAAGACGGGCGCGAGCGGCTGGCAGACCGTCGGCAACAAGTGGCTGATGCTGAACCCAACGCCGGAGAAGGGCGCGGACGGGACGACTGCTCAGGCGTTCAGCGGCAAGGCGCTGGCCGAATTCTGCGAGGTCGTGATGCGCAACACCGTGCCGCTGGCGCCGGGGACCGCCGCGTCGCGGGCGATCGGCGCGTCGATCACCTGCCCCTAAGCGCCGCTAGGCGGCCTTGCCCGACATGGCCAGGCCCAGGGAATGGCCGGCCCGCCAGAAGCGCAGGCGGTAGAGCATGGCCAGCGCCAGCCATCGGTCGCCGAGGCTGTGGAGGTTCGACGACGCCAGCACCTTAGGCGTGTGAGCCAGCGCCGAGGCCGGCAAGGCGAAGCACCGGGCGATCCAGGCCAGCTGGCCGCCGCCGCGGCTGCGATGCAGGCGATAGGTCTCGGCGTTGACGCGCAGCCACTTGGCCCGCAGCTCCGCCCAGGTGCGCCGCGCCGGATGGCCGACCACGGCGTCGGGGGCATAGCCCAGCCGGAAGCCCTTGCCGGTCGCGCGGTGCGACCATTCCACATCCTCGGAGACGCCGTTCGAGAAGCCGCCGACGGCCAGGAAGAGCTCGCGCGGGCAGATCAGATTGCCGGCGCCCGTGAAGCCCTTCTTGTTGATGTAGGTGTCGAAGTCGAAGGCGAACACCGCCTCGAAAGCCTCGGCCCCCGAGAGGTGGGCCGGATCGTCCACCAGCACCTTCACCTTGCCGCCGATGAAGTCGAAGCGCTCCAGCGCCGCCACGCCGTTGGCCAGCCACTCGGGTTCCGCCTGGCAGTCGGAATCGATGAACGCCAGGATCGCCCCGCCGGACGCCGCGACGCCGGCGTTGCGGTTGGGCCCTGCCCCGCGCTCGGCGCAGATCACCAGCTTGGCGCGCCCGGCGATGACCTTCGCCACCGCCGCCTCGCCTTCCGGCGAGACATTGTCCGAGACGATGATCTCGAAATCGTCCTTAGGCAGGGTCTGGCGTTCCAGGCTGGCGAGGCAAAGCGCCAGGCCGCCCAGATCGCGATAGTGCGGGATCACGACGCTGACCCTGGGCCGGCCCTTGGGCGCCCGGGGTCGCGGCGTCGCTTTCGACGCCATGGCCGCGTCAGGCCAGCTGCTTGGCGAGCCGATCCCCGATCAGGGCGGCGCGCTGCGCACGGTTCGTCGAGCCGACGACGGCCGGCGTGAACTCATCCAGGATGGCGAACGCCCGGTCGCTGTCGCCGAGCACCGAGCAGCGGAAGAGGATGCCGTCCGAGACGTAGCCGTGCACCGCGTCGCTGAAGCGCGCGTTGCGCTGTTCGCCGGCGGTCTGCGGCAGGGATTCCCCGATGCGCGTCCAGTAGACGATGTTTTCGCGGCGATCCTCGGTGGTCGCGACCACGCGGCGGCCGGGCAGGGTCACGCCGGCGCCGATCGGAATCTGCGCCGCCTTCGACGAGGCGATGTTGAAGCCGACCGCGGGATAGCAGCTCTCCGGCCGGTGCAGTTGCAGCAGGTCGCTCTGGGTATCCCCGTAGGCGGCCAGCAGCATGACCTCCGCGCCGCTCTTGGTCTCGCTGTACACCCGCTGGACGATCTCGCTGTAGAGCGTCCTGGACAGGCGGCCGGCCTGCGCCGGGCTGACCAATCCGTTGGAGCCCTCCGCCGTCCAGTCGCCGAACGACGTGGGCATCGCCTGGGCGATGGTGCCCTTGCGCAGCAGCACCAGGCGCTTGCGCGGCCGCAGGGCCTCGGCGACGCCTGCCGCCGTCAGCGCCAGCCCGCCGATAATGAGGTCACGGCGGTTGGTCATGCCGGCTTCCTCCAGCGCGAGATCAGACGCCACACGACGCTGTCGATCGTGAACATCAGGGTCAGCGAGATCGCGAACAGCACCAGCCCCGCGGTGACGTGCAGAAAGCCCTGACCGACCGCGTCGCCGAAGAAGTAGGTGAGCAGGATCAGGGTCACGATGCGGATCACGTTGGCCACGATGGCGATCGGAACGATCAGGCAGACCAGGAAGGCCGAATAGCGCGGCGAGGCGTTCCGCAGCAGGTAGATGTAGAACATGGTGATCGCGATCAGGCCGATCAGCGAGTTGAGGCCGGAGCAGGCGTCCTCCACCAGCAGCTGATAGGCGCCCACCGTCATGGTCACGCCCTCGCGGACGATGGGAATCCCGAACGGCTCCACGATCGAGGTCGCGATGTAGGACACCAGGAGCTTCAGCGGCGCGGTGAACTCGTCGATGAACCAGCCCGGCGCCGGCAGCAGCAGGCCGAGATAGAACAGCGGGAACCAGTTGGCGAGCATGGCCTTCAGGCCGAAGCGATCATACAGCAGCGTCAGGCCGACGCCGTAGAGGCCGGCCGCTTCGAGGCTGATGAAGTCGTAGGCGCGGCCGAACACATAGAGCGTCAGGGTCGCGGCCAGGCCGATCAAAGTCAGGATCGGATGTCCGGGCCGGGCTTGAGCGACCATCGAGGCCCACTTGCGCCACAGGAGCCAGATGCCGGTCGCCAGCACGATCGGGCCGTGGGCGCCGATTTCCTTGGTCCAGACCTGCTCGCCCAGGCGGGCGAACGTCGGCACGGCGAGGGCCAGAACGCCCAGGATGATAGGGATGTGCGGCGTGAGCGCCGACAGGTTGGCCGGCAACCGCCCCGATCGTGCAGCCACCGTCATGCCCTAGACCTCGTTCAGGACGGTGCCGACGACCCGAGCGCCGTCTTCCTCGAGCTGAGCAGCCAGGGAGGCCATCTCGCCGTAGTAGCTGACGTTGCGTTTGGCGACGACGACACTGTACCCGATGATCGTGCTGATCCGGCGTGCATCGGCGCACAGATTGGTCGGCGGCGTGTCGACGATCGTGAAATCGAAGTCGCGCAGGCAGCGTTGCATCAGCACCTTGAAAGCCTCAGCGCCCAGAAGTTCCTGGGCGTTGTCGGCGACGCCACCGGCGTAGAGCACCGCCAGATTCGGCAGCACTTCCGGGTGGATCTGATCGTTGGAATGCAAGTCCGGCGACAGGATGCACTGCTTCAGGCCGTTGGAAGGCTGGCTCGGGCGGATCAGCTGGTCGACGCTGGGCGCGCGAAGATCGCCATCGATCAGCAGCGTCTTGATGCCGATCTGCGCCAGGGACACGGCGAGGTTGGCCGCCATGAAGGTGCAGCCCGCGCCCTTGGTCGCCGCGCACATGGCCAGGCCACGACGCCCGTCGTCCAGGTGCCGCGCCATGATGTGGGTGCGCATGGTGCGGATGGCTTCCGCCTCGGCCGCGCGGGCGTCCGACAGCGTCACCAGGTCCGGCGACAACGTGTAGGTAAACGTCTCATCCTCAGACGTCTTGGCTCGCGCTTGACGAGCTTCCGACGCGCTGTTGGTTTCAGCTTCGCTCACTCTACGCCTGCACAGGTTGGGCGCGGCCACCGCGCGATCGTTTAAGCATGCGCAACAGCCGACCGCGCAGGTGCAGGCCAGTCCGCGTTTTGGGACGAGCCACAATTGCCAGAACCGGCACCGGAATGGCCGAGCGCAGATCCTGGTGACCACGAATCCGGCGACCAAAGAGCTCGAGCATCAACGAGATGAGGAGACCCAGACCTGCACCGAGGAACAGGCCGCCGGCCATGACCAAGGGCTTGTTCGGGAAAGCAGGCGCGGTCGGCGTGTCGGCGTTACCCAACGGGGTCACCCCCGTCTCGGAGACGTCCGCTTCCTGCCGCAGCTCGGCCGCCCGCGCGACGGCCTTGTTGTATTCCCCTCGCCGCAATTCGACATCGTCGCCGAGGAGGCGGAGCTTCTCGACCTTGTCCCGTTGCCCCAGGACCCGGGTCTTCTGTTGTTCGAGCAGGGCCTGCGTCGCGCGAGCCGCGCTCATCGTGGCGCTGCTGGCCGCGCCGGAACTCGAGCTCTCGGCCGCGACTTGCTTGGCCAGCAGGTCACGGCGGCGATGCATGTCGATCAGGGTCGGGTGGTTAGGCCCCAGAGTCTTCGAGAGCTGCCCAATCTGTTCGTCCAGCTGTTCGAGTTGCAAGCTTCCGGCTGACGGACCGCCACTGGCGGGCGGCGCGATCATCGGGCCCGCAGCTGCGCCGGCCAACGCCGTCAGCCTGGCGCTGTCGAGGTCGACCTTGTTGTCCTGCAGGATGATCCCGCTCTCTTTTTCGAAGCTCGACTTTTCCTCTTCAGCCTTGAAGAGCTCAGCCTTGGCCTTCTCGGCCTGGGCCTCATACCAGCTGGCGTTGCGCCTGGCCGTATCTCGACGGGTTTCCAGCGTCGTGTCCACGTAGGCCTTCAGCAGCCCGTCGGCGACGGCCTTGGCTTCCTGGGGCGACTCCGAGCGATAGGTGATCTCGAGAATGTTGCTGTTTTCCAGCAGGTCGGCCTTGGTGCCATCCACGATCCGCTGCGCCGCCCACCGGGTGAAGTCGCGGTCATCGCCCGAGTCACGATTCCTGTACTCTTTGACGAGCTTCGGGTTCTTGCTCCACTTGAGGTTATCGACCACCTCGCTGGCGACCTTGTAGTCCTGCAGCAGCTGGATCTGGGTCTTGGTGTAGGCGCGGATGAAGGCCGTAGCCATGACCTGACCGGTGACCGGGTCCGGCTTGATGATGTCGAGCATGACCCGCGACTGGGCTTCGTACTTCGGCGGCACGAGCTCAGCGACCAGCACGCCCACCAGGGCGCAGAAGATCGTCACGCCGAGGATCGTGTAGCGACGCGCCCAGATAATCCCGAGGAATTGCAGGATACTCATTCAAAGACTCCGTGACGCGCTTCTAGAACAGCCGTTCCTTAATAAAGAGAACGTCACCCGGCAGAATTTTGGCGGCGCTATCGAGCTTGATGATCTTCCCGCCGCGCGTCACCTCAACGCCCTTGTCGGAGCCTTGCTCGGTGACCCCGCCGGCGCGGACGAGGGCCATCTGGACCGTCATGTTGGCGACCACCGGGAAGACGCCCGGCGAACGCACCTGACCGTAGACGTAGTAGACCTCGGCGAGCGGCGCGTAGAGCTTGTCGCCGGCCTTCACGTAGGGATCCTGGGTCTGGTCGCCGGTCGCGATGTCCTTGATCACGTACTTCTTCTCGGAGCCGTCGGCCGAGCGGACGGAGATGTACTCCGCGCCCCCGTCGCGCACGCCGCCGACCTTGGCGAGGATTTCCGAGAGGCGGTAAGGCCGGTTCATTGGGATCAGTCCGGGCGCCCCGAAGGCGCCAAGGACGGTGATGTAGCGGCTGGCGAAGGACACCACCTCCACATTGACGATCGGATCGGCGTAGTAGCCGCCGCTCTGCAGGAGCTTGCGGATCTGCTCGGAGGTCTCCGCTGTGGTCTTGTCGGCCACCTGAACCTTGCCGATCAGCGGCAGCTGGATGGTGCCATCGGCCTGCACCCGCGCGCGGCCGCCAAACTCCTGGCGACCCAGCAGGGAGACTTCCACGACGTCGTCGCGCCCGAGGATGTAGGCCCCGGACGTCGCGTCGGTGGTGACCACCGGACCGTTGGCCTGTGTCGCGGCTCCGGGAACGGGCGCCGCCGACGACGCTGGTTCCTGCGCGAAGGCCGCGCTGCTGAGGCAGGCAACGGCCGCCACCGAAAGGGCGACAAGGATGCTGGCGATTCTCATGAGGCTCTCTTCAGCTCTAGAAGGTCACGGCGATTGTAAGGGAGACGCGGTTATCGGAATAGTCAAAGGCCGGGACATCGGTGGTCTTGTTTTCGTGCCGAACGTCAAGCACCAGCGAGGTGTGCTGATTTTGACGATACGCAGCGGTCCCATAGATGTCGTTCTTGTGGAAGGTGGTCGGGACCTTTGTCGGAATTGAGGTATCGAGGTTCGCCTCGGACTGCTCAAGAATGCCGCCCAGGGTCAGGTCAATGCGAGACCCAAGGTGATAGACGCCCGACAGTTCGGTGTGGGTCAGCAGCTCATAAAGCTTCCCCGCCCGGTTTGACGGCACATAGGCTCGCGACCCCACCAGGGACAGGTCGATCTTGTTGCCAATCTTGTAGTCGACCGTGCCGGCGTAGTTCAGGCCGTTGGAAGTCCTCGGCACGCCGGCCGGCGTGCCCTCCCGATTGACCCGCGAGCCGCCCACGGTCACGGACGCCTTGATCCGCGACCCAATGGCCTTCTGGTAGCTCACGCCAAGACTCTCGGTCGTGAAGCCGCCGCCGTTCGGCGTACCGCCAAAAAGGACGCGATTTGGGAAATCCGACTTGGAGTAGCTGGCGACGAGCGAAACGGCGCCCAGCGACGCGTTTCCGTAACCGACGGAGCCATTGACCGCGTCAACCTTGTGGTCGGCGGTGGACTGGGCCGAGTTTGAATTCGAGCCATCGGAGTGGCGGAAGCCGACCTGGCCCGTAAGACCGGTGGGCGTTCCACACGCCAGGGCGGCGCCCTCAGTGGTCGTGGTGAACAGGTTGCCGGCGGTCGGCCCGGGCACATCCTGCGGATCGCTCTGGCTGGCCGCGTAGCCGGCATAGAGTGTTGTCCGGCACACCCCGGTGACGATCAGGCCGCCGCCCATCAGGTCAGCGTTGACGCGATCCAACTGTTTGTTCTGTCTATGGAAATCGTAGCCGGCCGTGCCTTGCAGGAAGACGGCCTGGCGGCCGATCGGCTCGACAAACGAAAAATTTGCCCGCGGCCGGAAAAGCTCGTCCTCGGGTTGGATATGCCGCGTCGAAGCGGTGGCGGCGTTGCCGTGCCCGACGTTGCTGTCGTAGGTGACGTCACCGCTGACACCGAACGTGGTCTGCCGGACGGCCTCGATCTGGGGCGCTGACTGCGCCATGGCGGACGTGCAGGTCCCAGCGCCTATGATTGCTCCGAGCACCACAGCCAATCGCATGTCGCAAATCCCCTCGCGCCCGAACTTCAGCAGTAACTTGCTAACTATCAGCTAACCCACGGGATCGGAACTCTAGGTTGCCGCGCCTCAGAGCCGGCTGCGGCGGCCCAGCAGCGTGCGGCGCGCGGTCCCCACGAGGTTCTTCAGCGCCTCGGACAGCGGCGCGCGCCGCGCGGCCTCGACGAGCTTCAGGCCGGACATCCTCGGAACCGGCTGCAGGAGCGGGGGCAGGGCCGCGGCGCGCGCCAGGACCAGGCGCTTTCGACGCGCCTGGTGGGGCTGCATCTTGTCGATCTCCGAGGGCTCCAGCGCATCAGCCTCGAGAACCTTGGCCTTGAGCGCGGAGGCCAGCAGCCGCTCGCCGGCCTCGGTGCGGACGACGATCAGGCTGCGCCCCTCGGCTTCGTCGAATTTCGGATAACCGGCCTCGTCGCCATACCAGGCGTCGGCACAAGCGATGTCGGCCACGCCGCCGACGGCGTCAGGGCAGATCTTGCAACGAAACTGAACTTCTTTCGATAGATAGCCGCCCCAGCTCTCGTGATAGGTCATCTCCGCCGTGCGGTCGTCGCGCGTCAGGGCGGCGGCGTTTCCCGGCCATCCGCGACCGCGGAACCGGAAGGTCTTCAGGGGCGCCTCGCCAATCCCCATGGCGTCCAGCACGCGGCCGACGCCGTCATGGCTGGGAATGCCGCCGCAGAAGAACGAGAGGATCAGCGGCACGTGCTGAGCCACCCGCGGATCGCTCTTGCCCAGCTGGCGCAGGGCCGAGGCGTCGCAGGGCTTGCCGGCGAACCCCAGGGCGCCGCCCTCGGCCAGGATCGCGTCGATCTGGGCCAGCGGCGAGGAGGCCGTGTAGCGGGATCCGGCGCCGGCCAGGACCTCCTCCGGCGTCCGCGAGACCACCGCCACGTTGCGGGTCGGCGCGTCCGGATCGGCGGCGATGTGCAGGACGCGATCCACCAGGCCGGTGCGCAGGGCGTGGATCAGCAAGGCCGAGATCGCCCCGCCGGAGGAGCCTTCGAACCGCACGACGGGATCGGTGGCCGCGCCGGTCAACGCCTGGCGGATCGGCCCCCAATAGGGGTGGGTCTGCGGTCCCGACGGCCAGGGGGCGACGACGGCGCCCGGACAGGCCTCGGCGATCGTGCGCTCCGCGGCGGCGGCGAGTTCGCCGCGCGTCTGCGGCCGGTTGTAGCCCGGCGGGGTCGACTGCATGGCGATCGCGCCATCGCTGACGCCGGCGCACAGGCCGCAGCCGGTGCACAGCTCGCCGCCCAGCACCCGCTTCAGGGTCGGTGATTCAGAGACCAAGGGCTCCATCCTGTCGTGCGTCTCGTGGTCATCCAGCGCCGGGCCTGACTATTTCCGCCTAGATTGATTGGCCGCAATTCACCACTCCTTTAGGCGCGTCACCGGATGGAGGTGCAAGGTGTCCCCTGGATCGAGGCGAGCGAGTGCCCACTGAAACCCCGCAGGCCGCGCCGCGCCGCAAAGTCTGCCTCGCGGCCTCCGGCGGGGGCCATGTCCGCCAGTTGCTCGACCTGCAGCCGGTCTGGTCGGAGCACGACTACTTCTTCGTCACCGAGGACACCGCGCTCGGCCACACGCTGGGCCAGGACCACCCGACCCATTTCGTGCCCCACTTCGCCTGGGGCCAGGCCAAGCTGGGCGCGCCCTTCCGGATGCTGCGCAGCGCCTTCGTCAGCCTCGTGCGGTCGGCGAGGATCATCGGCCGTGAGCGGCCCGAAGTGCTGATCACCACCGGCGCCGGGGCGGTGTTCCCGACCCTGCTCTGGGCCAAGCTGTTCGGCGCGCGTGTGGTGATGATCGAGTCCTTCGCGCGCTTCGAGAAGCCGTCGCTGTTCGGCCGCATCGCCTCGCGGTTCGCTGACGACATCGTCGTCCAGTCGGCCAAGCTCGACGGCTACTACCCCGGCGCCCACGTCTTCGACCCGCTGAAGATGCTCGACACGCCGCCCCCGAAGAAGCGGCCGCTGCTGTTCGCGACGGTGGGCGCCACCCTGCCCTTCGACCGGCTGGTCGACAGCGTCGGCGCGCTGAAGGCCGAGGGCGCGATCCCCGAGGAGGTGCTGATCCAGACCGGGCTCGGCGGCCATCGGCCGGACGGCGCCGAGGTGGTGGAGACGCTGCCCTTCGATCGGGTCCAGGCGGTCCTGCGCGAGGCGTCCATCGTGGTCTGCCACGGCGGCACGGGCTCACTGATCACCGCGCTGCGCCAGGGTTGCCAGGTGATCGCCATCCCCAGGCTCTCCCGGCTGGGCGAGCACTATGACGATCACCAGGCGGAGATCACCGAGGCCTTCGCGGCGCGGGGCCTGGTGCTGGTCGCCAATTCCGTGGACGAGTTGCGCGCGGCCTTGGCTGTCGCGCGCACCCGAACCCCGGTGATGGCGACGACTGATCCCGTTCAGCTTATCGAATTCCTGCGAGGCTTGCTGGGAGAGCGGCGTTAGGCGCCGTTCAACATTACCCCCAAGAGCGACACGCGCGCATCCGTGAGTTCTCCGGCGAGGGTGGCGATGTCATCGACGAAGCTCAGATTTCGCCGCGCGACGATCATGCCATAGCCGACCAGCTTGCTGATGGTCCGACAGTCGGCCCAACGATTGGCCGGTGGCGTGTCGATGATCGTAAAATCATAATCGCGCAGGCAACTCTCAAGCAGGCGACGGAAGCGTTCTTCCTCAACGAGGTCAGCCGCTTCTGCCGCCGCCGTTCCGGCGAACAGGATCGACAGGTCCGGCAGGACGTTTGGATCGACGACTTCCGAGAACCGCAAGTCATCGGACCTCAAAAGGTCGCTGAGACCCGCCCCATCCTCGTCGGGCGCGATGAGCCGTTTGACGCCGGGGTCGTGCATGTTGGCGTCGATCAGTAGCGTCGATACGCCGGCCTGCGACATGGCCACCGCCAGATTGACGGCTGAAAAGGTCACGCCGACGCCGGAGCTGGCGCCGCATATTGCCAGACCTCGCCGTCCGCCGGCCACCTGCTGCGAAATCAGCTGGACAGCAAGGCCACGCAGGGCCTCGACGGCTGGCGTGGTCACTTCACTCAGGACGATCAACTCGTCGGACAGGCGATAGCGACGCCCCGTGTTCGCGGCCTGAAAGGTGTTTGAGCGCGCGAACTCCGCGTCGATTGCGAGAGATGCGGTATTGCTCATTCCGCAGCCATGTCCGCCGGTTTGATGGAGCGGAGAAAGCCGACGCTTCTGCGGCGCCGCCACAGAGGCCGGCGCCCGAGCATGGCGTCGGGAATGGAAATGATGGCCAGTCCAGGCGCGACCACGCCCAATTCCCGCTCCGTGCGGACGCGCCGCTTCCAGAGCTCCGCCACGAACGCCAGGAGCAGTCCGAAAATCAGCCCCAACGCCCCGGCCCCGCCGAGGATTAGCGGCTTGTTGGGGAAGGCCGGATCGAGGGGCGCATCGACGGGGCCGACCAGGCGCACATCGCCGCCGCCGCCGTTCACCATCGCCTGCAATTCGCCAACCTTCCGGGCCGCGTCGGAGTATCGCTTGTGCTGATAGTCGATCGCGTCCTGGATCAATTGCAGCTTCATCCGGGCGTCGCTCTGCGAGAGGACCTTCGACATCTGCGTGGCCATCTGGCCGGTTGCGTTTCGCGCCTGGCCCTGGATGGCGGAGGTCACCGCGTCCTTCGCCGACCGCTGCTGCTCGATCTGCCGGGCCAGGATCGTACGACGTTGCTCCATGTCGAGGAGCATCGGGTTGTTGGGCCCCATGGTCCGCTTCGCATCGGAGATCGCGAAGTCCAGCTTGGCGAGGGTCGTTTCCGCAAGGGTCTGGCCGCCGCCTCCCGTCTCGATGAACGGCTGTTGGACCGACGTCGCCAGGCCCTTCAGGCGCAGCGAGTCCATGTCCGTCTTGTTGTCCTGGATGATGACACCGCTTGAGCGTTCTAGGGTCGCCTTGTCCACTTCAAGCTGGGCGATCTTGCTCGAGGCGTCGGCCGCCAGGTTGCTGAAGCCAGGGAGAGACGCCTGGGCGTTCGCCGCAACCATGGCCGACCGGTTTTGAATGTAAGCGTCGCGGACCGCGCCGGCCACGACCTTGGCGATCTCCGGGGACACGGCGCGATACCGGATCTCCAGCAGGTTGCTGTCCTCGATAGGTCGGACGCTGGTTCCGTCGGCCACCCGCTGCGCGACCCATTGCTGGAAGCTGCCCCCCGGGCTGGGCGGCAGCGCCGCGTAGGCGTCTTGCAGCTCCGGGCTATCCATCCATCCGAGGTTTTCAGCGGCCCGAGCCGCGACCGGCAGGCTTCTGACCTCCGCCATCTGCGCTTCGATATAATCGACGATGGCGTTGGCGCGCCCTCGCACGGCGAACCCGGTGATCGGATCGGGCTTGATATAGGTGAGTTCGACCTTGGCGGATCCGTCGTAGCGCGGAGCGGTGGTCAGCAGGACGCCGATCCCACCCGTCAGCGCGCACAGGGTCGTAACAAGAACAATGATACCGCGCGCACGAAACACCCGGATCAAATAGCTAAGGTTCATCGAGGAACTCCGGCGCGATCTATGCGACGCACCGTCTTACCAGACCCTTATTCCCCCGCGAACCGGCGGGTGGTCGCGGCGGAGAGGAATTCCGTCGTGAAGCCTACTTGTAATCGCCCTCGTATATCCCTTCATCTCGGTTTGACCGGCGCCGGCGTCTCGGCCTCAAAAACGCCGCCGGTGGCTGGTTAAGCAAACGGAAGGTAGAGTCGGCGCATTAAGGCCGGCAGACGGCGTTACTCGGCGGTCAGGGCGAAGCGCCCTAGGCCGGCTGCGCCTTGTTTCTAGGGACCTACAGGTCAGGCGGGAATATGAAGGTCGGATCGCTGTTCAAACGCCGTAAGCCGGATCAAGCCAAGCGGCAGGACACCGCCCAGCCGGTCGTCGTCCAGTCCATGGCGCGTGGAAGCCATCGCGCCCGGAACGACGAGACCTCCCTGCCCCGGTTCCAGGCCACCGCCGGCGACCAGCTCAACAGCCGCGCGGCCGACCGCTTCGGCGCCATCCGCGCCAAGCTCCGCAACGCGTTCACGCCCTCTCAGCCGGTGGCGGACCGCCGGATGTTCGCGGGCCGCGAGGACGTGCTGAAGACCATCATCGGCTCCATCGAGGACCAGCGCCTGCACGTCGTGCTCTACGGCGAGCGCGGCATCGGCAAGACCTCGCTGCTGCACATGCTGACCCAGGCCGCGCACGAAGCGCGCTACATCGTGGTCTATTCGTCGTGCGGCGCGAACTCGACCTTCGACGAGACCTTCCGGGCCGCGGCGGTGGATATCCCCCTGCTGTTCCACTCCGGCTTCTCCCCGACCACCGCCGAGGCGGAGCGCGGTTCGTCGCTGGCCGACCTGTTGCCCAACGAGCCGATCTCGCCGCGCAAGTTCGGCGACCTCTGCACCAAGCTGGTCGGCACCCGCGTGCTGATCATCCTCGACGAGTTCGACCGCTGCGAGTCCGGCGCCTTCCGCCGCGACGTGGCCGAGCTGATCAAGAACCTCTCCGACCGCCTGGGCCGGGTGCAGCTGGTTCTGGCCGGCGTCGCCGCCGACCTGACCGAACTGGTTGAGCACATCCCCTCGATCCGCCGGAACATCTTCGCCCTTCGCGTGCCGAAGATGAGCGACACCGAGGTCCTGCAGATCGTCGCCAACGGCGAGCGCGAGGCGGGCGTCACCTTCGACACCCACGCCGGCGCCTACGTCGTGGCCCTGGCCAGCGGCTCGCCGTACATCGCCAGTCTCTTGTGTCACCACGCCGGCCACGTGGCCCTCGACCAGGGCCGCAGCACCATCCTGGCCAGTGACGTCTCCACCGCCGTCGGCCGCGCCGTCGGCGAATTCCAGGGCCGCATCGGCAAGCCGGCCCAGGCGCATGTGCGCCGGCTGTTCGAACAGGGCCGCGGCGAGGCCATGGCCATGGCGGCCCGCGCCTCGCTCACCTCCGACGGGGCGTTCAGCGCGTCCGAGGTCAAGGCGATCAACGAGGTCGACACCCGCAAGGCCCAGGCCGTCGTGGACCAGCTGACGGCCGATGGCCTGATCAGCCAGGTCGATGAGGACGAGTCGGAGAAGCGCTACGCCTTCATCGAGGAAGGCCTGCCGACCTACCTGTGGATCAGCTGGGCGCAGCAGAACCTGCATCCGGAAACGACGCCGAAGGCCCGCACCGCGGCCGCAGCGTCCTAGGCCGTCGCGGGGCCAAGGCCCCGCGGCGCTGTGCTTCAACTGATCGCGAGACAGCCGGCGCTACTTCGCGGGCGGGGCCGCGGCTGGGGCTGCAGCCGGAGCCGCTGCGGCGGCCGGAGCGGCCGGAGCCTTGGGCGGCGGCTCGGGCTTGTAGCCGTCGGCGTAGACGATCTTCGATTCCGCCGCCTTGCGCAGCGCCTCCACATCCTTGCGGACCGCATCCCCGCCGCGCTGCTGGCGCAGCACGTTCATCGCGTAGTTGGTGGCCAGGTCGCCCTTGAAGGGCGCCGTGCGCACACTGGCGATCCGATTGAACACGAAGGCGCCACGCTGGGGCACCACGAACACCTCGCCTGAGGGCAGCTTCGAGATCTGGGCGATCATCTGGGGGTTGGCCGTCAGCGAGTCGAGCTCACCGGAGCTCTCCTGGTAGGGGATGGTGTTGGCGTCGAAGAACCCCTTCACGTCCTCCAGCGTCTTCAGGCTGGCCAACTTCTGGGGATCAAGCTTGTTGTTCGGCGCGGCGATCAGCTGATCGAGGGTTAGGATCTTGCGGTTGGCGAACTGGTCGGGATGGGCTGTCACGTAGGTTTCAGCCTCCGCCCGAGTGGGCGGCGTGAGCGCGGTCGCCAGCTTGCGCTCATAGAGCTGGGTCAGCAGACCCTCTTCGCCTCGCTTCACCTGCAAGGTGTAGTCTGCGGATTTATCGAGCTTTTCTTCCTTGGCCTTCTGAACGACCAGGCGGCGCAGGATGATCTGTTGCAGCGCCTGCTGCTGGGCGGCCTTGGTGACCTTGGGGTCACGGGAGGTGAAGCCGTTCATCTCCTGGCGGAGCTCGAGCGACGTGATTTCCTGCCCGTCAACGGTGGCGACGACCTGACCCTTGGGCTTGCCGCCCACCAGCTTCTTCACTTGGTCACAGCCTGCGAGCGTGAAACTGGCCGCGATCGCGGCCGTTAGCATCAGCGTCTTTGCCTTCAAGTGCCCCTCCGTAAGGACCAACTGGCCCGTCGTGCTTCGTTGCTGTGAACATCCACGGTTACGAGGGCAAAAGCTAGGCCTTCGCCGCCAGTCCAAAGCCAAACGCCGGACAAAAGAAAACCGCCGCTCCTTTCGGAGCGGCGGCAATCCAAGGACTGAATTAGGTTCGCTTAGGCGAAGGCCGCCTGGCGACGACGGCTGCGGAGCAGAGCGCCCACGCCGCCAAAGCCCATGATCATGAGGCCCCAGGTCGCCGGTTCAGGAACACTGCCCGTGGCGTCGAAGCTGCCGGCAACGGTGTTCGAGCCGAACGACTTCAGGTGGCCACCCGTGGACTGAATGCCGGTCGACAGGCCGGTAAGGCCGGTCAGGGTGAAGCCCATCGAGTCGTCAGACAGGCCGTCCAGAAGGCCGGCGATATCCGAATAGAAGACCACACTCCCGCCGTTGGCATTATTGAAGTTGGCGGAATTGCCCCCGATGGAGCCTTGCAGCCAGGCGTTCGTGAAGTTTCCGCCGATCAGAACAGTCGAGCCGTTCTTGAACTCGAAGTTACCGTTGATGCCCTTTTCCGTGAGGGTCGTGCCATTGTTCACGAGAGAACCACCCGAGCCCAGATCGGCCGTGCCGAGCAGAGTGAAGGTGGTGCCCGACAGGGCCGAGAACGCGGCGAAGGCCGGGTCGGTGAAGTAGACCGTGGCGGTGTCGCCAGCGACCGAAGCCAGCGTACCGAACCCAGAGCCGGTGCCGGTCCAGGTCACTTGCGGATGCGACTCGGGGTTACCCGACGTGCCGATCGACACCTGGGTGGCCGCGCCGGCCGAACCGGCGAACGCCGTGGCAGACAGGGCAAGCGCGGCAACCGCCGCGAACTTCGCGAAATTTTTCATAGGTCCAGTCCTTCTTAACGTCTCGTTACCTCTACCGAAGCGAATTCGAGCCGTCAACATCTACATAACAATTTCTCTACGCCAC
>JACXTT010006562.1_pt1 | contig 16586 bp, 14 predicted proteins | sample 9270951 | NCBI WGS metagenome assembly JACXTT01 (sample SAMN15532306, study PRJNA645909) | rock metagenome | isolation source: weathered quartz diorite | place: Puerto Rico | collected 2017-06-21 | reverse complement strand
AACACGGGAATTCTCCGAGTGCACGGGGGCGTGGTGGTAGGGCCCAGCGGAGGTGGAACGGATTGGATTGAGGCCCGACCGGATTTTGACCAATGGCGATGAAGTGCGCATCGGCGCTTATCCAGCGCGCGTTCTGGACGTCGGCGGCCACACCCGCCAGCACGTTGCCTTTATCTTCGACCGCGAATGCATCGCCTTTGTCGGAGATACTTTGTTTTCGCTGGGATGCGGGCGCGTGATCGAGGGCGATCCGAACCAGATGTGGGCCTCGCTTTCGAAGCTCGCAGCGCTCCCGCCGGACACGCAAATCTATTGCGCGCACGAATACACCGCCAACAATGGCAAGTTCGCCATCACCGTGGACGCAGATAACTCGGCCTTGAAGGCGCGCATCGAAGAAGTCGCGCGTCTTAACGGAGAAGGCCTGCCGAGCGTGCCCTCAACGCTTGCGCTCGAACTCGCCACCAACCCCTTCCTTCGCGCGCCCCTTCTGAAGCAGGCGATCGGCATGCCCGATGTAGAGGACTGGGAAGCGTTTGCCGAAATCCGCCGCCGCAAGGACAATTTCAAGCCGGTGTGAGCAAGCCCTTCTGGGCCATCCGGCCCGCGGCGCGGGCAATCAGCGCAAACGGCGTGTTCGCGCGCTCTGCTATGTCGAGCAAAGAATGAGCGCCGTCGGAAAGATTGAGGATCCAGAGCATGGCCATGTTCTGGTCGTATGAAGCCTTATCACCGCCGATTGCCGAATAGAGACCGCGCCGGCCAAGCTGGGGTTCGCCATAAGGCGCCGTGTTGATGAAGCGCCGGTCGAGTTCGAGCACGGCAATGGCGCCCGACACTGCTTCGAGCGAGCTTTGCAAGTGCTCAGCGCCAATGAAATCCAAATTGTCGGCCGACGTATGGTATTGCGGGAACGTCGCGAACTGACTGCGCTGGAAGAGCCCCACGTCCAGCATGAAGCCAGGTGAGTTGTACTGGCGCTCGTCATAGCCATAAGGGAAGAAATCCATGACGTTTGGCTCGGAGAACGCGTGCTTCAGCACGTGGGTCATGGCGCGATCGATGAGCGCATCGCCGCGCCGCGTGCGCTTATAGGTGGGTCCCCCGCCATCGCCGACGCAGGAGAGCACCAATCCGTGCTTGATGCGTCCCACGTTTGCCTGGTTGCGTTGAAGCCAGGTGATGGCGCCAATCGTGCCCGGCGCGAACAGAAACCGATAGGAATAGCGGGTTTTGAGCGGCGCCATTGCAGCGGCCAACTCGGCGAGCAAGGCAAGGCCGGCGCAATTGTCGTTGGCAAGCGATGGGTGGCAGATGTGAGCGGTGAGGAGCACCTCGTCGGCGCTTTCGCCTTCATGCAGATGCTCGCCGTAGGTGAGCGAGCCTGGCGCCAAGGTTGAATCGACCACCGCCTCGTATTGGCCGTCGGGCAGAGCATCGAGCGCCTTCTGGCTCATGCAAAAACCCCAGCGCTCCTCGTAATAGGAGGTGCGATAAGGAATGAGATCGGGCTGCTCCGGCAGCGTAAAAATGTGTGGCTTTAATTGGTCAAGCGGCATGCGCGCACGCACCGGCGCGGAATAGTTCAATACGTGCAGATTGTTCTGGCGAAAATCGACCACGCGTTCGCCATCGGCGTTCTTGATGTAGGCGTCGGCGATGCTCCATTCGAGCGGAACCGTCCAGTCCAGCACTTGCGTCCCGCTCGGCGTTTCGGTCCGCGTGAGCGGAATGCGCCGCTCTAGGAGATCGAGGCTTTGGCGTACGCCCGCGCCCGTGATGCTGCGACAGATCGGATAGAGTTCGCTCGCAAGGGCATACATGCGCCCGCCCGCGCCCGGCCGGCAGAGCGATGTGTGAAGGTCGAGGTCGCTATCGAACAAGGACCCCCCCTTTTAAGCCGCAACCTTGGCGACGCGCAGATCGGCGCTGAGCCAACCATCGGCCAAGAGCTTACGAATATGGGCGATGCGCTGGTAGCGCGGCCCCTCGAATTCCTCGAGCGTAAGGTCGGATCTGCGATAGGCGTCATAGAGTTGCTCTGCGCCACGGCGCGCATCCCATTGCGGCTTGAACGCCGGGAGCACGCGCGCAATCTTTTCAAAGCTCACGCGATAGGAACGCGGATCGGGCCCGGCGTCGGGAGATAATTCGATTGAACAGCCCGGCACCACCTCCGACACGATCTCGGCAATCTGGCGCACCGTGTAATTGTGAGCCGTCTGGCCGACATTGAACGCTTCGCCCGCAACCTGTTCGGAAGGCGCTTCGAGCGCTGCTATGAAAGCGCGTGAAATATCCTCGATATGCACGATCGGCCGGATCGGGGTGCCGTCCGATTTGAGCAAGATCACCTTCTTCGTCATGCCCCAGGCGACCAGATTGTTGAGCACGATGTCGAAGCGATGCTTGGGGCTTATGCCGTAGGCCGTCGCGGGGCGCAGAACCACAACGCAGAACCGATCGTCGCACAGCAAGGCCAGATCCCGCTCGGCAAGCACTTTGGATTCACCATACGCCGACACCGGCGCAAGCTTTCCGCTTTCATCGATGAGCGCGTCGCCTTCGGTCTTGCCGTAATTGGAGCAGGAAGACGCGAACACGAAGCGGCCGACCCCGGCCGCTTTCGCCAATTGAGCGAGCCGCACGGTTGCGCGGTGGTTGATGGCGTAGGTCAGCTCGGGGTTGAGATCGCTCAAAGGATCGTTCGAGAGCGCCGCTAGGTGAATAATTGCATGGACGCCTTCAACATCGCGCGCCTCGACATCGCGCATGTCCTTAACGATGGAGGGGACTTCCCTGGTCTCGCCGGCCGCTTCAAAGAGGCATCGCCGATAGAGATCGGCGTCGATACCGACCACGTCGTGCCCAGCGGCAAGCAGCATGGGCGTCATGACCGAGCCGATATAGCCGCGGTGGCCGGTTAACAGCACTCTCATCGGCTTCTCGCGCCCCTCGCTCTTCGCTTCCCCCGCATGCACTCCCGGCGCCAATCGCCCAGCCTGTCGCCCCAGGGGCGAAGCGGCATGGGGCCGATGAGCGCGTTAGCGCTTGGCGAGTTTAGTGAAGCTTGTAGCGCAGGCCAAGAAAATGCCGCGGTGATTTGGGCGCGGGTTCAGGCGGCGAACCACGGCTTAATGTTTGCTTGGACATGGGAACCGCTTTCGAGCCTCCGGTTCGCAGTAGCGCTGGGCGCATGGCTCTTTGACGCCCCTCATGCTTAACCGGTCTTGAAGAGGCGCTCTTTGGCTCTGTTTCAAGCCGGATTGCTTGGGGTTGACGGTTGTGCCAGTTCGCTCGCGTTCGGTGGAGTTGATCAATGAGATCGTGCGCTGGCGACTGGGTTCAGGTCCGCAGCAAGGAAGAAATTCTGCGCACTCTCGACAGCCAGGGCCGCCTCGAGGGCATGCCCTTCATGCCCGAAATGTTCGAGTTTTGCGGCAAGCGCATGCGTGTATTTCGCCGCGCGCACAAGACCTGCGATACGGTTAACCCGATAGCCACACGCGGCCTGAAGGACGGCGTTCATCTTGAGGATGCTCGCTGCAACGGTTCGGGACATGGGGGATGCCAAGCCGCGTGCATGTTGTTCTGGAAAGAAGCTTGGCTTGCCCCCGTCGACGACGGCGCTGCACAATCGGGCGGCGATCGCAGGCTCGAGGACAGCGCGCCCTGCACAGAAGCAGACGTGGCGGCGTCCGCTATCGCAACGCCGGCGCCCACGGGGAAGGCCCGCTACCGGTGCCAGGCGACGGAATTGCCGAATTTCACGACGCCAATGTCGAGGAAGAACCTGACGCAGTACGTGGAGGACTTGAACTCGCGCAACATTTCGATCGGTGAATTGTTCATGACAATCATCTATTTCGCCTTTGCGCGTGTCTCGCACGCAAAGGCGCGCGATCGCGGGTCGAAGTGGCGCTGGCTTTATAACCGCTTCCAGACGCTTTGGGGCGGCACGCCATACCCACGCCTCTGGGGCAAACTCGACGACGCTGCGAACGCGCCGATCTCGGAGCTGCACTTGCAACCAGGCGATCTCGTGAGGGTGAAACCCTACGATGAGATTCTGGCTACGCTCGACCGCGACAACAAGAACCGCGGTCTCAAGTTCGATGGCGAAATGGTGCCCTATTGCGGAGGAATCTATCGCGTTCGCTCGCGCATAGAGCGCTTCCTCGACGAAAACACGGGCGTGATGCGCACCATGCGCACGCCTGCTGTCATCCTCGAAGCGGGATGGTGCCGTTCGCGTTTTAGCGAATATCGACTGTTCTGCCCGCGGGCGATCTATGCGTGGTGGCGCGAGGCTTGGCTCGAACGCGCCCCGCCCGGTGGGGAAGAAACGAGCGAGACAGCTTTAGGCGCGCGCGTCATCCTGCGCACGCATCGGAGCGCACAACACACCTGAAGGTTCGTGGGGGCCGCATGGCAGCGGCTCTCCCTCACGCGTGATCGAGCACCAACACCCAATCGTTTTCGCCGCGCCTATTTGCTCCTATCGGTGCAAACGAGCGTTCTCCGGTGTTGGCGAACGCGCCGATTGGGACGTACCTCGCCGTGGTCGGATCGAACCAGCGCGCGCGTACAACATTGCTCATCGCCGTCATGTCGATGGTGATGGGACCTCTGTGCGCTGGAGGGATATAGGCGACCAAGAGATCCCCCGCCGGCGTCGCCGCCGCCGCGACGTAGTTTCGATCGGCCGGAGAATGGCCTCCCGAGGTGACGAGCGTCTTCATACCCGCCAGACCGGAAGGGACGAGGTCATGCCAATTGATCGACCGAATGAAGGCATTGAGGCGCGCCATGTCGCGTGCGCCCTGCGAATTCAAGTGATTGCGCCAAAGCCAGCTCATCTGCACGACGTAGCCGTTGCCGGAAATATAGCCGCCGATCGTGCTGAGCCACCCCCACCACTGAAACCGCCGCGTCGGCTGAACCGAGTGAGGATTGACGTGAGAGCCGTCTGGACCCTCTTCGTCATACGGCTCCTCCAAGAGGAAGGCGGGCATGGGCGGTGAATACGCGTAAGCCCTGCGCCCTTGGGTGGCCACATCGCCGATCCACGAATAGGCGCTGTTCAGCGTCATTGTTCGGCCGTAAGCGGGTTGGTCGGCGCCAATCGCTTCCGAACCCCACTCGGCGCTGAATTGGGTCGATCGCTGGCCCGGCACGCTCTTCAATCCCTCGATCAGCGCGCGCTCGACGTCGTCTTGGGGGCCGGTGAAAACGTAGGGTGCGGTGCCGCGATCGCCGCCCAGCATCCACACCAAATTCTTCTGGTTCTTGTAGCGGTTCGCGATCCAGGCCCCGTAGGTCCGCATTTTCGCAGCGCCGTTGGCGACCATCTCGTCCATCCAGCCCTGATCGGTGCCGCGCGCGCCCACATAAGCCGGAAACATGAAGCAGAGCATGCCCTTCAGCTCCATGTAGGCGATGATGCCATCGACATAGTCCCAAAACCTCGGATTGGGCGTCGTGAAATCAGGCGCCTGGGCGTTGATGTCCGCGTAAGCGAAGGCGCCCGTATAGGGGCGGCCGTCGAGCTGCTTAAGGAATGGCGCCGCGCCATTGCCCGCGAAAGGAGGTTGGCGGCCTCGCGGGTCGCGGTCGGGCACGTGGAATTCGACGGCGTTGTAACCGCGTGCGGCAGTGTCATCCAACAAGAAGCGATAGTCGGAGACCGGAAGGACAGACACAAACCACATTGTGCGTCCCAAAATCGGAAATGGATTGCCGTTGGCGTCGACGAGATAGCGTTTGCTGGAATGGGGCGACACCGGAAACGCCGCCGGGGACGCGTGCGCTGGCGCAGGCGAGGTTTCGGCGTCACGACTGCACGCTCCACCAGCGGCAGCGCCAATAAGGCCCGCGGCGACCGCTCGACGCGATGGACAATTCCGCAATCCGGTTTCGTTCGTCATCGGACCCGACCTGAATGGCTCGTCCCAAGCCTAAGATAAGAGGCTCAGATGAGCGCCTTCGCTTGCTGCGCGAAATTGCGATCCCACGAGGTTTTACGCTCAATCATGGTTGAATGTCGCCGCAAAGCGCATGAATTGACCCCTCAATCCTTGCGTAGGACGGCGCCGGGCGGGCGTCGTCTCATCCAACGCAGCCAAAGTTTCAGCCGCATCAACCCAGTCACCTTCTGAACGCGCGCGACGGTGTCGAGATAAGGCGTGTGCGACAAGCTCTCCCAATAGATCCAGGACCATGGATGGTAGCCGATGCGAAGCCAGGGCTTCTCGCCGCCCGTGTAGTGCACGATCTTGGGCGCTTGGCCGTTCAACATCATCGAAGCCGGTAAAGAGGCGCCGCCCCCGTCCGCGGCATGCAGCCGTTGGGCGTTCCAAATCACGTTCAGGCGCCGCCACTTATTCCAATATACCCAGTTCAAAGCGTCTTGGCCGTTGAACGGCAAGTCGAGATCGTGTGCAGCGACAAACTCCATCGCCCGCCCGAACGCGCGCTCTGCGCGCACGCGACGTAGATCGATGAGCAAAATGCCGGCGTTGAAATATTCTCCCGGCGGCAGGTTCCAGCGTTCCGCAAAAGGCATATCTGGGTAGGCGCAGGCGCCATATGGGTCGACGACGGCGCCGATCGCGTAATCGCCCAGATCCTCGCGCCACAATTCGCGGATATCGCCTAAGATGGTGACATCGGAATCGAGATAGATGAGACGTTCGCAATCGGCCGGCGCGAGCTTCTCCAGTCCCAGACGATAGAGAGACGAGCGCGCAAAATGCCCGCGCGCTTCAAAAGCCGGCACATCTTCCTCGCCGATCGCGACCCAGAGAAAATGCGAATTGGGCGCAAGCGCCTCGATCTCGGATTTTTGCTGGGCCGAGACGCTTTCGTAGAGGATTATGAAGCGAAACGGCGCATGATCGGCGTATCGCGAGGCCGAAGCGACTACCGCGGCCGCATGTGGCGCATAATTGCCGTCAAACCCCAGCGCGACGTCGACTTTCTCCGTCATGGGCCCGTTAGCTTGTTTCGCGCCAGAGCCATGTCAAAGCCTCCGGCAAGATACTGGCGCCATGCTTGGGAGAATGTCCCCCGGCGCCAAACACGAATTGATGATCGTAATCCTTGTAGGCCAAGGCAGCAGCCATATCCCGGTTTGCGATCGGCCAACTGCCAAAGACGGCGTCGAGATCTTTTTCCCCGCTTTGTAGAAAGATCCGAAGCGGCTTGGCTTGCGCCTTGCGAATAAGCGAAGGATAGCAGTGCGCGCCGCGGACGTTGATGAAACTGCCGATCAGGCTCAACACCTTTGTAGCTAAGTACGGCCGGTTCCAAGCTATTGTGAACGCCCCGGCTGCGCTTGTGCTGATGCCGGCAATTCCCGTATTCGCGCCGCCGGGACAAATGGCGATGTCGCGTGTCGCAACGGGGATGAGTTCGTCGAAGAGGAAGCAGCCGAACACGTCCGTAATCGCGTCATATTCGACGCTGCGATTGTCGGTCCCGCCCCAAAGCGGCACGCCAGGGCCCTTGTCGCCGGGCGATAGAAACAGCGCCAACATCTTGGGGATGGCGCGCGCCTTTATGAGGTTATCGAGAACGATAGCTGTGTTTATTCGTGGATCCAAAAAGAGCTGGCCATCGAGAAAAATCATCAGCGGCACAGCTGCCGACGGATCATGCGATGGCGGTCTATAAATCCAGTAGCGATGTTTGACGCCCGGATAGGCGGCGCAGTCTTCGAGAATGTGTTCGGACAATTCTCCTCGCGGCGTTTCCGGTTGTGCGCGCGACATCGGGCCCAGCCGATAGTCGCCTGCATCCGTGTTCTGAAGCGAAGCCCTGTCCTTTTCCGGCAGTCCTTCATTCGCCGACGGTGGCCAAGTTTCATCGATTTCAACAGAGGACATGACCAGCGCGTTCTCCTCGGCGGAGCCCATTTTCGAAGCGTCCCCGCAGGTTCGGTCGCCTCTATACTAATGCTGAATCGAGGCGCTCAAGCACGAAAATTTCGCGATTTGTGCGCGGGCGCCCGCCCGCGAAGCGAAACGCCAAAAAATGACATTTGCCTCCAATGCGGTCCGATGGCCCAGATCGTCGGCAGACAAGTCTTATCGAGCTCGCGGATCTCGAGCGCCGCACGCTCATTGAACCGACCGCCGATATCTCACCGCGCCAATGACATTTCCCCAGGCCATGCGCCATGAGGTGAGGCCGAGATTTGGCTTCAGCGCGCGCACGCCGCCCATCATTTCCAAGAGGGCGTTTTTGACGTTCCAGCGGAATTGCCTGGCAAACACGGCGTCTGGATATTTGGCGCCCAGCGCGCCGGCGCCGACGCTATATGCGTGTTGAAGCCTGCGGGCGTCCGCCAACGTTCTTCGCCCATGAAAATGCTTCACTGAAAACGCGGGATTATAGACGACTGGAATCTTCGCCAAGAACGCCCGGTAAACGTAGTCTGTGTCCTCCGCGGCCTGTAGGGGCGTGCCTGCGCCAAGTCTTTCGTCTATTGGCCCCAGCGCAATCCACGCCGCTCGACTGAACGTCATGTTGCACCCGGCGATAAAGGTGCCCGGGTCGCGACCGTCGAATACGCTGACACGCGGGTCGGTCTTGATGCTCATCGCCAAATCGGACTGGTCCCCCAATTCTATGAGCCCGCCGATGACGACAGCGCCCTTGAATGGGGAATAACATTCAGCCAGAGCGGCGAAATAACCCTCTCCGAGGCAACAATCATCGTCGGTGAACGCCAAAATCGAACCTCGCGCGACCGCAAGTCCGGCGTTGCGAGCGCGAGACAAACCGGCGCGAGGTTCGAAAACGCTTCTGACCGGTCGCCCGCATTGTTGCATCCAGTTCTCGATGACGAGTTTGGTGTTATCGGAGGATCCGTTGTCGACGAGCACAATTTCGATCGATATCTCGGGTGCGCGCGCCAGTTCGGTCTGCACAGCCTCCAAGCATCTGCCCAATGCGGGCGCTCGATTGCGCGTGCATATGAGCAGGCTGATGAGCGGGGGCGCTGCCTCAGTCATGAATCGTTCAGGCAAATAGAGCATTGGCGGGACAGCGCCCACACTGAACAAATGTGATCATGGAAGATCATCGCCTAGGCCCTCGGCCGCTTCGTCTGTGCTCTTGAAAGGACATCTTCGTACACTTGAGTTACGCGCGAGCCGATGGCGCCCCAACTGAAATTCAGCGATTGCCGGCGAGCGTTGGCGCCGAAGGATCGCGCAAGCGGCTTGTCCAGGCAAAGGCGTTGCAGCAAGTCGAGCGCCTCGCCGGCCGCGTTTGGCGCCAAGAGCCACCCGCAGTCCGACGCAACATAATCGGGCATTCCGCCGACTAATGTCGAGAGGATGGGAATTCCACACGCCATCGCTTCAAGCGCTGCATTGTTGGCGGTCGCATCCAGAACGGGAATGAACGCCACGTCTGCTCGTCGATAGAGTGACAGGAGTTCGTCCTCGCTGAGGTCGGAATGAAAGGTGGTGTTCGCGCACGCAGTCAGAAACGCAAAATTCTGCGGACGCGTCACAACGTCAAACTGGATGGGAAGGGCCCTCGCGCTCGCGCCATCGAGCACCTTATGCAAAGTCGTCCAGTCGCGCATGTGTTCGCCAACGAAGATGACGCGCAGCATCCCACCATCGGCCGCACCGTTCTCTACCGTCACGGGCTTGGGGCAAAAGCGATCGGTGTCGATGCCGTGCGGCACGTAGACGACCTTCCCTTCTCCTACCCACGCTTCCATGGGCTCGACTTCGCATGCAGAAAGCACGATCGCTGCATCGATCCCGCGCCCGAGGTTTGTTTGAAACCGCTCGATCCTCGGTTTGGCGCGCCAATGCGGAAGGTGGAACGACACAATAAGCGGGCAGCGCAAGAGGCGCCGCCAGCGCAGCAGCAAGTCCAGCTGCTCGTCCCCGTAAAGTACATGCACCAGAGAGGGTGGACGTATCAGGGCTGCGTTCAATACGCTCAATTCGGCGAGAAGATCGCCGAATTGATAATCCATCAGGTAAGAATGGGTGGCGGTGCGGCTGACCCATAATTTGTTTGCAGCTCTGAATGGCAGGCTCTTTACGGGGCGGCGGGAAATCACTGTGCCGCCAATGGCGCTCGCCAGACGATCGTACCCCCCTGAGTGGGTATGGTGCGCCCACCTTTTGGATAGATAAGTTACTCTCATCAGCCCTGCGCTTGGATAAGCGATAACCCTATCGTTCGGGCTGATCCAATTCGTCGGCTCGCCCGGCCCTTATGTCGAATACAAGCAACGTTCACGCCCCGCTTTCGCCGCCCCGATTTGAGGAAGCGCTCGAATTTGGTTCACGCCTTAGTTCGCGCAGCCCCGCCATGCGCTAGCCCACCAGTGACATATCACGCGACTGGGCGTCCAGGGCGCACGCCCGAAGACAGTAAGCCCTGGGCCCGGACGTGCGATGGAATCGGTTAATTCCACGATTGGGCGCCTCGCGCCCCCACGTTTCATGCAAGGACGCGGTTCAAGGAGCCTTGGCCCCCTCTCACTCTAGTGCGACCAGGGTTCGCGACGTCTGAACGCGAAATTGTCGCTATAGGCTTTGATGACGCGTTTGGGCTCTTCCGGCTCGATGACTTGGTGGGGGATATTGCGGGCGCGCGCAAAGGCGATCGCCTCATCCTTGGTCTCAAACGAGAGCTTCACTTGTCCAGACGGGTCGGCTGAGCTTAGCCACCCCATCAGCGCTTCGGTGCGCGGGGCGATGTTCGATGCAAACTCCAGGCTCCAGCGTTTGCTGGCTGCTTGGCCAGACTGCATCGCGCTTTTGGCGGGGCGGTAGATTTTCGCAAGCATGGCCGCTGGCTACATGGGTCAGCTCAAAATGAAAAGGGCGGTCTTTTGACCGCCCTTTCCGCAAGCTCCGCCACCGGTGAGCTCGTCAACCGGTGGGCTCGTCAATTAGTTCAGCATTTCCTTCAGCGCCTTGCCTGGACGGAAGCGTGCGCGCTTGCCGGCAGGCACAGTCACTTCCTCGCCCGTCTGCGGGTTGCGCGCCTTGCGCTCTGCCGTTGACGACACAACGAAGACGCCGAATGACGGCAGCCTGACTTCATCGCCCCGCTTCAGCGCGTGCGAGATCGCTTCGAAGACCGCATTCACGGCTTCTTCGGCCTTCATTTTGGAATCGCTCATGCGCTCGGCGACATCGTTGACCAATTCTGCCTTGTTCATTCTGAAAACCCCCTCACGCGATAAGCGCTTCGTTTCGCTGGAAAATCGAGCCCTGATACGGGCGCCAAGGCGGACGCTAGAAGCAATCCGCCCTGACTCGCAAGCATGTTGCAGTGCGAAAAGGCCTGAATATGCGCGCCTTAGTGGGGGCGCGCACCCTCACGCTCATCGGTTCCCGAGGCGCGCCGGCGGTCGTCGGCCAGCTCATCTTCGTCGGTCCACTCAATCGGTGTCAGCGGCCGCGTGAGCGCCCTGGACAGCACCTCATCGACGGTCGCGACCGGGATGATCTCAAGTCCGGTCTTCACGTTATCGGGGACTTCCGTCAGATCCTTCTCGTTGTCCTTGGGGATCAATACGGTTTTGACCCCGCCGCGAAGGGCGGCGAGCAGCTTTTCCTTCAATCCCCCGATGGGCAGCACCCGGCCGCGCAGCGTGATTTCGCCGGTCATGGCGATGTCCTTGCGGATTGGGATTTGGGTCAAGACCGAGACGATCGCGGTCGCCATGGCGACACCTGCCGAGGGACCATCCTTCGGGGTCGCGCCTTCCGGCACGTGCACGTGAATGTCCCGGGCGCGAAACACCGGCGGCTTTACACCGAATTGGACGGCGCGCGAGCGGACGTACGAGGACGCAGCCGAAATCGACTCCTTCATCACGTCTTTCAGATTGCCCGTCACCGTCATCGCGCCCTTGCCGGGCATGGAGACGGCCTCGATGGTCAGAAGATCGCCGCCCGCCTCCGTCCAAGCGAGGCCGGTGATGACGCCGATGCGGTCTTCCAGATCGGTTTCGCCGAAGCGGAATTTCCAGACACCCGCATAATCAGGCAGGTTCTCCGCCGTGATGACGACCTTGTCCGTCTTCTTCTGTTCGAGCTGGCGAACCGCCTTGCGCGCGAGGTTGCCGATTTCGCGTTCAAGCGAGCGCACGCCCGCTTCGCGCGTATAGCGTCGGACGAGGTCGCGCAGCGCATCCTCGGAGACACTGAACTCGTTTTGCTTGAGACCATTATTCTCGTACTGCTTCGGCAAAAGGTGCCGCTTGGCGATCTCGAGCTTTTCATCCTCGGTGTAGCCGGGAATGCGGATGATCTCCATGCGGTCCAACAAGGGCTGGGGCATGTTGAGACTGTTCGCCGTCGTGATGAAGAGCACGTCGGAGAGATCGTAGTCCACTTCGAGATAGTGGTCGTTGAACGTGGAGTTTTGCTCGGGATCCAAGACTTCCAAGAGCGCCGCAGACGGGTCGCCCCGGTAATCGGCGCCGAGCTTGTCGACTTCGTCGAGCAAAAACAGCGGATTGCTGCTCTTGGCCTTCTTCATCGACTGGATGACGCGCCCCGGCATCGAGCCAATATAAGTGCGCCGGTGACCGCGGATTTCCGCTTCGTCGCGCACGCCGCCCAGCGACATGCGCACGAAGTCGCGTCCCGTCGCCTTGGCGATCGAACGGCCAAGCGAAGTTTTGCCGACGCCAGGGGGGCCGACCAGGCAGAGGATCGGGCCACGAAGCTTGTTGGTGCGCGCCTGCACCGCAAGGTATTCCAGAATGCGGTCCTTGACCTTGTCGAGGCCATAATGGTCTTCGTCGAGCACCTTCTGGGCGGCGTCGATGTCCTTTTTGATCTTCTTCTTGATGCCCCACGGCAGCGACAAGAGCCAATCGAGGTAATTGCGCACGACTGTCGATTCCGCCGACATCGGGCTCATCTGGCGGAGCTTCTTTAGTTCCGCGTCGGCCTTGGTTTTGGCTTCCTTGGAAAGCTTCGTGTTCTTGATGCGGTTTTCGAGTTCGGCGATGTCCTCGCGGCCTTCATCGCCGTCGCCCAGCTCGCGCTGGATCGCCTTCATCTGCTCGTTCAGATAATATTCGCGCTGCGTCTTCTCCATCTGACGCTTCACGCGGTTGCGGATCTTCCTCTCGACCTGAAGCATGCCGACTTCCGCCTCGATCAGCGCCAGAATGCGCTCAAGGCGTTGCGGCACGTCGGCGAGTTCGAGCAGCGCCTGCTTATCGGGGATCTTCACCGTCAGATTGCCAGCGATTGTATCGGCGATCCGCGACGGCTCCGTCGCCTGGGTGACGCCCTGTTGGACTTCGCCCGCCTTGCGCGACAGCTTGACGTAATTATCCCACTGATCGGCCGCGGCGCGCGCAATTGCGCGCGCTTCCGGTGAATCTGCGTTGGTCTCCTCGATTTCTTCGATTTCCGCTTCGAAGAAGTCGCCGCTTTCGGTGAACTTCTTCACCCGCGCGCGATAGCCGCCCTCGACCAGCACCCGCACGGTGCCGTCCGGCAGCTTCAGCAATTGTACGACTGTCGCCACCGTGCCGACCGTGAAGATGCGGTCCGGCGCCGGTTCGTCTTCGGCTGCATCCATTTGGGCGGCGAGCAGTATCTGCTTATCCTTGCGCATCACCTCATCGAGCGCGCGCACGGACTTCTCGCGCCCCACGAAGAGCGGCGCCGCCATCTTCGGGAACACCACAATGTCGCGCAGAGGCAGGACAGGAAGAGTACGGCTCTCGACCATTCAAAACTCCTTGACGGGTTCCTCGGCAAAGGCCGCAAACGCCCGGCATTAACGTATGAAAATGTGGAAGCGTTTGAGCTTCGCTTCAAGTGGATTGCAAGCACAACAGTGTGGATGCGGTAGGCGCTTCAAGTTCCCCGCGCATCAACACGGGGATTCCCAACGATTCGTCCTAACGTTCAGTTTGGATTCAGCCGGCGGCGTCTTGGCCGTTGCGGCGTTCGGAATAGATTTGGAGCGGCTTTGCGCGCCCCTCGACTACGTCAGCCGAAACGACCACTTCCTCGACGCCGTGCATGGACGGCAGCTCGAACATGGTGTCGAGCAGAATGCTTTCGAGGATCGACCTGAGGCCGCGGGCCCCGGTCTTCCTGGCAATCGCCTTACGCGAAATGGCGCGCAGCGCCTCCTCCGGGAACGAGAGGCGCACGTTTTCCATCTCGAACATGCGCTGATATTGCTTGACCAGAGCGTTCTTCGGCTCGGTCAGAATGGTCATCAGCGCCGGCTCGTCCAAGTCTTCGAGCGTAGCCAGAACCGGCAGACGGCCGACGAATTCCGGGATGAGGCCAAACTTCAAGAGATCGTCGGGCTCGACTTCGCGGAGGATGTCGCCGGCGCGGCGGTCTTCGGGATCGCGCACTTCAGCCGCAAAGCCGATCGATGAGCCCCGGCCGCGCTGCGAGATGATCTTCTCAAGTCCCGCAAATGCACCGCCGCAGATGAAGAGGATGTTGGTGGTGTCGACCTGCAGGAATTCCTGCTGGGGGTGTTTGCGCCCGCCTTGGGGAGGCACCGAGGCGATCGTGCCCTCCATGATTTTCAAGAGCGCTTGCTGGACGCCTTCGCCCGACACGTCGCGCGTGATCGAGGGATTGTCGGACTTGCGCGAAATCTTATCGACTTCGTCGATATAGACGATGCCGCGTTGGGCGCGCTCGACGTTGTAATCGGCCGACTGCAGCAGCTTTAGGATGATGTTCTCGACGTCTTCGCCGACATAGCCTGCTTCGGTCAGCGTCGTTGCGTCCGCCATCGTGAACGGCACATCGATGATGCGCGCCAAGGTTTGAGCCAAGAGCGTCTTGCCGCAGCCTGTCGGGCCGATCAGCAGGATGTTCGACTTGGCGAGTTCGACATCGCCGCTTTTGCCAGCGTGGTTCAGACGTTTGTAGTGATTGTGGACCGCAACCGAGAGCACGCGCTTGGCGTGATCTTGGCCGATAACGTAATCGTCCAAGACGCCCTTGATCTCTTTCGGGCTCGGCACCCCGTCCTTGGTCTTCGCGATCGAGGTCTTGTGCTCCTCGCGAATGATGTCCATGCAGAGTTCGACGCACTCGTCGCAAATAAACACGGTCGGACCCGCGATGAGCTTGCGGACCTCGTGCTGGCTCTTGCCGCAGAACGAGCAATAGAGAGTGTTCTTCGACTCCCCGCTGGCCGTGCCTTTGCTCATGCGCATCCTTTTAGGGACGATGGTCCGACTACCATTATATAGGAAAACGGCGGCCCGATGGCCCCGCTCCCCTCATCATGGATGGTTGACCGCCATCCCTTTCAAAAACGTTCACCACCCAGCCGCCCCGGCTGGCCAATTAGACCTTAGCAAGGATGGGGCCGCAAGACGCCGCGGCAGGCCCAAACCCTTGGGATAACGGCAAAATCGGGCAGCTGTTCTGTTTCGAAACGAGAAACGAAGGCGAGTTCGCCTTCTATTCCAGACGACGCCGAGACATGGCGTTCATCAATGCTGCGTTCAAGGGCGCGCGTATAGGGGCGCGCGCTTAGGGGCGAGCGTTCAGGGGCTGGGCTGAGAGGCCGGGGTCGGCGCCGGCGCCTCGGCGCCGAGCGTCTGGTTCATCCGCTCGGAGATGCGGCCTTCCTGCTCGCGCGCTGACGTCGCGTTACGCGGCGCATGATAAAGCCCGTCGAGATAAGCCAAATCCCAATTGGTCAAGCCGGTGATCGAGCGATCGGGGGAGAAAAGATTGAGCACCGATGGGTAATCGGCGGTCTCGATCGAGGGCGATAATTGCGCCAGCGATACCATAGCAAGGTAATCGGCGAGCGCGCTCAAGGTGCGCCCGGCCGCTTGGCGCGCGTCGACAACGATAATGACGCGGTCAAAGTCCTGCCGCACGGCGCTACGCAGGCGCGACGGGCTGAACACCCGGACGGTGGCGCCCCCGGTTTGCATCATGTTTCCCGAGGGCTCGCCGACACGCATGCCGTCAGCCGAGACCGTATCGGTCACATGCCACCACCGCACTGGGCGCGAAGAGGTCGCGAAATTGTCCAACGCCGAAAGGTTTGGCGTGTGCCGGTTGATGTCACGGCGCACTGCGAGGAGGCCGCGGTATTCGGTAGCGAGCGTATGCGAGAGTGCATTGGCGTCCGGCGTCACAAAAATCACGATATCGGCGCGGCAACCCGGCGGACTTGCATCGAGGCCGATGGCGAAGGCGCGCTCTGCGATGCGATCGGCGATAAATTGCGCCTGATCGCGGTTTCTCATGCCGAAGACGCCGGTGCAGATGCGATGGTCCCAACGCGCCAGCTGATTGTCGCTCGAATTTGCGGGCGCCGAGATGTCGCCGACGAAATCGCGCAGGATCGAGCGCATGCGTTCGCCCGTGACCACGATGTCGTCATTGTTCCCGGCCTGAGGCTGCTGAGGCGCTTGTTGTTGGGGCGCTTGTTGCTGGGGCGCGGGCTGAGCCGGCGTTTGTTGGGCGCTTGCAGATAAGCTCACCAGAAACGCGGCGGCACAGGTAGCGGCCGCCATCATCGGAACGCGCATCGAGCCTACCCTCCCCGCCTCAAAAAGCGTCGCTCAAAAA
>JACXTT010006561.1_pt1 | contig 16587 bp, 19 predicted proteins | sample 9270951 | NCBI WGS metagenome assembly JACXTT01 (sample SAMN15532306, study PRJNA645909) | rock metagenome | isolation source: weathered quartz diorite | place: Puerto Rico | collected 2017-06-21 | reverse complement strand
CCCGTGCGCCCCACCAATGCCGAACGTATTACCACCCGCCCCCACCGGGCCGGAAACCCGCCACCAGGAATGACCCTGCCAGCGGGGTTGAGTACTAGAACGAACCGTTGGCACCGGCGACAGTCGCACCCACGACCGAGGAACCCACGGTGACCGCCGAGCCGTTCGACGACCCGGAGTTGCCGAGGAACCAGAACCGCGAGCCACCACCGATCCAGTCGGACTCGAAACGTCGCCGACTGCGGAACCGGTAGCCGTCCGTCTCGAAGTTCGCCCCCGAGGCCGGAGCCTCCTGGATGACTTCGAGCGCGTCACGCTCCTGCCACATGAAGCCCTTGCCCTTCTCGCCGAGAGCCCACGCCCAATCGTTCAGGAACCGGGCGACAACGACCTTGATGCCGAGACCCATGAGCGGGTTCGCACCGAAGACGCCGCCAGCCTGACCCGCCGTAGCGTTACTCGCCGTCTGCTGCGAGCCGCCGAACGACTGACCGATGACCGCCGGGTAATACGGGACACCCGCCGGAGGAGCCACGAGCATCGGCGCGTGGAGCGCGTCCATGCTGGACACCAGGAGGGTGTTGGGGTTGACGATGATCTTGTTGCCGAGCGGGTCCTTGGCGTTGAGCAGCACCGACCACGCCAGCTTCAGCCCGTTGAGGCCGAGCGCCGACATGACGGTCGGGATGTTCCCGTAGCTCGTCGCCGCCGAACCGCTGTTGAACACCGGGAGCGTGCCAGGACCGTACATCGCCGTGCTCCACGGACCGGAGAACGAAACCCCGTTGATGTCCGTCGTCGAGTAGTTCGACGCCGGAACCTTCAAGGTCTGTCCGTACGAGCCCGAGTTGCCGATGAACCGGAACGCCGCGTAGATGTTCTCGGTGAGCGCCATGCTCTGTCCGAGGCGCGACGCACGCAGTTTGATCTGCGCCGTCTGGTCGTCGTCGAACAGTTCACGGGAGAACGACTCGATCAAGCCGAACTTGTAGTTCACCAGGACCGAGTTTTCGCCGACGATCCGGCCCTCAGGGAATCGCTCGTTCTCCGGAATGAGTCCGGCGACCTGCGACCCGTAGAGAGGCGGATAGAACTCGGCGAGGGTGTTGCTCTGAGCGACAGCCGCGTAATCCTGCCACTCGCGCGGAACCACGTTGTACCAGTCGTTGGCGAGAGTCTGTACGCCTTTGCGCAGCAGAAACGCCAGCGCGGCATCCGAGTGCGCCTCACGCAGCTTCCTGGTGGCCTTGAAAGCCGCCCGGAACCACGACTTGGCGGAGAAGTCGGGACGAGCCCACGCGGGGACCGCCGACTCGGCGAGCTTGATCACGTCTTCCGGCGTGTAGGTAAGCTCGTCCTCGGAAAACTTCACAGGACCGGTCTTGGCGGCTTCGGCCTGGCCCGCACGGATGGCTGCGACCATCTCGGGAGCAATAGCCTCCATCACCTTGACCATCTGATCCACAGTCACGTTCATTGGTGTGTTTCTCCTTTCCTCTCGGATCAAAGCCCCGGACTAGCCGGTGCTCGCCGAACTGGTGTTCTGCTTCAGGGTGAACTCGTCGATCAGAATCGGGACCCGCACGCCCGACGCACCCGTGAGGGTGGAACCATCCGGCAGATACACGGAACCGATCTTGACACCGTTGGCAGGCTGCGTGACGGTGACACTACGCTGCGTGCCGGAGCCCGCCGAGTAGTTGCCGTTCGCGTAGACAGCCAGGCCGTGGGTGTACACGTCGCTGACCTTGGTGAGCAGGAGATGGACACCCGTGGTCCACACTCCGATGCGCTTGTTGACGAGGAAGTTGCTCAGTGCCGACTGGTTGCCCAACGACGCGATGGTGTTCTGGGAGTCCTGAGAGACTCCGACGAACAGTTGCGTCGCCGTGGGAGTACCCGCGTCCTGAAGCCACCGCTTCAGTGTGAGGGACCCCTGGTCCCAACCGACAAGCTCTCCTTCCGCCAGGTCAGTCAGCGCGGCATCCGGCACGTAGCTGATGACCGTGCCCGAACCGAACGCGCGAAGATCCTGACGGTAGGTGTAGAAATCCGCAGGGAACGCCATGATTGTTTCTCCTCTCTAGCCCGTAGGCTACTTCTTGTACGATTCCTGGAACATCGAGATCGCGGCCTTGGCACCGCGCTCGTCGCCCGCCTTGACACTGGAGTCCTTCGGACCACGCCCGCCCCTGCTGATGAGCTTCGACTCGCTCTCCAGCACGCGCTTCGCCGCCTTGATCTGAGTCGGCCACTGGCTCGGCTCGAAGGCGATCAGGTCGGTCGCGGACAGAATGTCGCGCGGCACTCCCGCTTCCTTGAGCATCCGCTTGGCCTCGACCACCCGCGTGAACGCCGTGAGCTTGGCGCGGAGAGTGATGTTCTCCTGCATCAAGTTCCGTTTGTCCGCATTGGCCTTCATGAACCTCGCCTCCTTGGCCTCCATCGACCGACGCAGCCTGGTGTTCAGGGCGTTGATCGCTCGCTTCTCCGATTCCGTGCTGTACTGCTCGTCCATCTTCACGAGCTTGAAGCCCTTCGGGGGAGCGACTTCGTTCTCGGTCGAGCACGACGCGCACGTGTACGCCATCCGCTCGCTCGCCGCCTTCGGCTGAGCACCGTGGTCACGGACCTTGACGGAATCGTCGTGGACCGACTTCGGATTCCCGGCGTCTTTGCCCATCGCATCGTCGCCGAAACCGTCATCGTCATCGTCGTCGCCGTTCTCGTCCTCGTCCGAGCGCATACCGTACTCGTCCTCGTCCTCGTCCATCGTGGTCTTGTCGTCGTCGGCCGGGTGACGCTTGTCGATCTTCGGGTTGGACGGAACTTCGTCCTCCCGCTTCTCGTCCTCGTCCTCGGACTCATGACGCTCGTCCTCGTTGGCGCGAGCCTTCTCGTTGGTACGAGCCCGCTCGTTCTCCCGCTTCTCGTCCTCGTTGGCACGGCCGCGCTTCTCGTCTTCGGCCGCCCGCTTGGCCTCTTCCTGCTTCGCCATTTTGGCCTCCTGTTCAGCAGCCTTGCGTTCTGCGTCGGTCTGCTTTTTCGCCGCTTTGAGATCGTCCAGCAAGCTGTCCAGCGCATCAAGATCGCCCTGGATGTCCTTGATCAAATCGTCCGGATCTGCCGGCGGCTCATTGATGGCGGCGACCAGCTTGCTCATCTTGTCGCCAATCCCCTTCAGACCTTCGCCGGACATCATGTTCTTCTTTGCCTCGTCGGCGACGGCCTTTCGAGCCTCTTGTAGCTTCTCTTTCATCTCCGTGCCTCCTGGCACGATCCTCGCCTCCACGACCGTCCGGTCAGTAGTGCGAAGTCGCTTCTCTGCGTCCTTCGGCGAGATGCCGAGGGCGAGTTGCTTCTTGAACTCACGGACCCGAGCCGCCTCCTGAAACACCGAGAGAAACTTTCCGCCTCGCGCGGGCTTCGTGACGATGTCAGCCGAGAAGGCTTCTTTGATCTCCGTCACCATGTTCACGGGCATCCCGCCGACGCGATCCGGGTGGCTCACACCGCCGCCGTTGATCGAGATGCCGCAATACACGTCCTTGCTGTTCGGGAATCGCTTCTGGTACTCCAGCGCGGCCTTGACTTGCGCCAACGCGAGAGTCCCCGGCTCCGACTCCGCGAACTTGAGCGACGCGAAGCACGCGGACAGTTGATCTCCCGTCTCTGGGTCCTGCAACGACCCGACCGACGTATCGAAGAAGTACCCGCCCAGATCGCGCACACTGCGCTCGGGCCGGTTCTCCTCGTCGATCCGGCTCGGGTGGTCCACGTAGAACTGCTTCCCGTTGAACACCTGAGCGCACGACTCGACGGCCGTCTTGGCGTAGTAGTTCCGGTCACGAAGGTTGCCGAGCCCCTCGGTGATGATCACGACACGCGCGGTGCGCTGCTGATCGTCCACCATCGTCCCGTCCGCTTCGCGAATCGGAACGAAGTAGCCGAACTTCATGCTCTTCACGCTATCGACTTCGAACGCCAACGGCTTCGGCATTTTCCTAGATGTATCCCTTGTCGTACATCGACCACGCCACCGCGTACGGCTCGTCCACGTCGCTCTTTTTCTTCAGCGCCTTCACGACGTCTTCGCCGCCGGGAGGTGCCTTCTCATCTTCGGCACTCACGAGTCGGGCTTGGACTGGCTTCTTCGCTTCCGCCATCCTCGCCTGCACCGCGTCCGTTTTCGGCTGGAACAGATCGCACACGTCGATCTTCCTGATCAGTCCCGAAACCTTCGAGCACGCTCCGGGCTCTTGGAAGAACCGGCACTTGCCGCACGTCTTGACCGGGTCTGGCGAGTAGCGGTAATTGACGTCTTCCTTGTCCTTCTTCCCGGCGTCCTCGGGCTCATCCCCGCTCTGCTGCTCGTCCTCGTCGGCCGTCATGTACTGGCCCGCCGTGTCCGGATCGAAGTCCTCGTCGCCGGGGCAGTTGCCATCAGCATCCTTCTCCGAGTCAGGGCAATCGCTGTCACCCATCAGTTCGTCGAGGATGCCCTCGTCTTCTCTCTCTTTGTCGTCCGGGTTGCCCATGACCTGCCGGAGAGACTTCTTCCGTTCCAGGTCACTCTTGAACGAATCCATCGGCACGTCTTCGTCGTGCTCGTCCTCATCGGTTGATACGAGCCGAGCTTCGATCGGCTTCGCTCCCGAGCGCGTCACCTGAGCGAGACCAGAGACGCCAGCGGCCTCGGCCTCCTTCGGGCTGTACTGATTCGCCGTCCCGTCGTTGTGAACGGCCAGGATGTGTCCCGGCTTGTCTGGATGCGAGTAGTACTGCGTCCCGTGCTCGGAGCCTGTCGGCTTCCACCCGGCGGCCGTAGCCTTCTGCGCGGCCGGGGTGTTCGCCCCGTGGCCGTACTTGACTCCGCCTCCCGGACGCCGTCCGCTGCCCGGCCCGCCCTCTTGCTCCGCCGAACTGATCCGAGCCACGGACCCCGACGCATCCTGCGCGCCCATGTGGCCGCCCGACTTCCGGGGCTCGTAATGCGCGAACGCCTCTGACTGCTTCACCAGGCCGGGAACTCTCTGCGGCCCGCTCGGAACCGTCCCCTGAGGCGGCATCTTGATCTCGTGCTGCGAAATGTGCTGTTCGAAATCAGCGCCCTTGCCCTGCGCGACGAAACGGTAGTTGCCTTTGGGCTTGCCCTCGATCGGAGCTTCGTGCCTCCAATCGTCGTAGCTCCCGCCGATACCTTGCGGCCGTGGACCTACCGTATGGCGAATGCGTTCCCCCGTGTCAGGATGTTCGTAGATGTTCGTCCGGACTTGACCCTGGTCGATCCTCTGAACCGGCTTGAAGCCTTGGGCCTTCGCCGCACGAGCGAGCGCCGACGCCGCACGAGCATCGTCCGTCCAACCAACCTCGATCAGTCGGGATTCGACCGCTCGCACTTTTCTCAGAAACGCTCGAACAGGCTGCTTGAACGCCTCGGACGTCTTGCCATGAACTTGCGACAGACGATCGGAGAGCGACCTGACGGTATCTTCTCCCCGTCCGTAACTCGCCACGTTACCGGCAGTCGGACTGTTGTGCATCCACGCGCCTTGCGGCCCGATCTGGAGCGTATGTCCCTCTGGATGCGCGAACATTTGCGCCCTGCCGCTCCCTCCCGTAGACACGTCGGAGCCACGCCTGTAACCGTTCTTTCTGGCAAGCGCTGCCGCAGCCCTGGCCGCGTCTGACCACACCTCGATCAGTCTGGCTTCGACCGTTCGCACCCGATTCAGAAACGCTCGAATCATCTATCGCCTCGGTGTCCCGTATTTCCCGCCGAACGTGATCTGCTGATCGCGCCGCTTCTTGTACACCACGCGGGTTGCATCGAGAGAGCGCTTGAAGTTGTACCCCGCGAAAATGATCTCCGGCTCGCCGGTCTCGCGGTCCACTTCCATCGCCACCCTCAACTCGCCGCCCATGCGATGCTCTTTCACGATCTTCTTGAAGTCTTCGAAGGCATTCAGGAGCAACTCCCGCTCGACCTTCGTAACTTCCGTTGTCACCGCGTTCACGTTTCCGTTCGCCTCGTCCATGTCGTCTCTCCTCTTCATCAAACAAAAAGAGCGGGCATCTGAGTCTGGGTCCCAGATACCCGCTCTTCTTGTTAGCTACTCGCGTCCGAAAACCGAGCCGCTACCTCGCTCCCTCCTGGCCGGGAGAGACCGAGACTGATTTTTGTCTGTGAACTAGAACACTGCGATCGTCAGGTACGCTTCGATCGTGGTGCCTGCCGCGCACGTCGCTTGCACACGCCAAAACCAACGGCAGTCGTTTGCGATCTGCAACGACTTCGTCGCTCCGGCCGCCAGCGTTGCGAACGTGGTCGAGTCGATGGTCTCCCAATCGCTCGCTTGCCGAAGCTCGGCCGGGACGTTCGTCGCTTGAACCACGCACGCCGTGAGCGCGTTCAACCCGACGTTCTTCAGTTGGATCGCCTTCTTGTCGTACTTCAGAAGGCTGAGACCGACGTCAACCGCCGTGGTGCCCGGACCGGCGCTGAAACCTGTGCCGTCCGGGGCCGTCTGCGACGCGCCGAGAACGGTGACAGGAGAGCCACCGCTGACGACCGTCGAGACCTTCCCGAACCCGTGCGTATTCCGGTCGATGATGACGATCATTACCAGTACCTCACGTCGGTCGGCAGCAACGGCCGTCCGTTGTACGAGATGTCGAACACGAGAACGCCACGACCCGAATCGTTGACCCACCGAGTGCGCTCGAATCGAACGCTCCTCAGGTTCACGTTTGGGTTGCAGTTTCTCAGCGCCGCGAACTGATCCACGAGCGCGAGCAGGAGCTTCTTCAGTTCCGGCTCCATCTGCTCGATGGCGTCATCCCGCCGCCCGACGACGTCGTAGACGAGATCGTCAACCTTGTGCTGAGGCTCGGACCGCAGAACGCCCGTGTACGCGCCCATGCTAGCCTCCGACCACGCGGGCCGGAACGAACCGGACGCCGTTGACGACCGTGGTCTCGACTTCCCCGGCGCGGACCTTGGCGAGTAGCTCAGTCGGCTTGATGCCGAGGATCTCCGCCGCGTCCTTGATCGACAGCAGAGAATCGTCACTCGCGCCAGACTTGGACACTCCGATGCGACCGTCCGGTGCCGTCTCCGTGACGGCTGTAGCCGCCGTATCGGCCTCGTCGAGAACTGGCCGCTTCACGATCGGCTCGGCCGGAGGATATGCGCTGTCCTTGATTCGGCGCGCGAGCCCTTCGTCGGTCTGTAGCGTCACGACCGGCGCGGTGGCGGCCTCCATGACAACACCGATCGGCCGTCCGTTCTCATCGACCGGAGGTGCCCACGGCGCGCTCCACCAAGGAGGCTGCTCGAACTTCTGCGTCGCATGACGGAAGATCGTCTGATACCCACAGGCCAGACAATCGAAGCGCTGGTCGTTCGCCGCGTTCTGACTCATCGGATGGAGGTACGCCTTCAGCAGTTTGCCGGGCGCTTCCTTCACCGAGTGGAAGTTCGGGCACGACGGGGGCAGGTAGCCGGGAACCTGCATCGGCTGATCTGGACGCATCGTATCGACTGCGATTGTCATACCCTCACTCCTCGCTGGAACGGCTTCTTCCCGCACACCGGACATCCGTGCTCCTCGACGTAGGTCAGTTCCGGCATCTTCAGCATCCCGAGCCGTGTCGTCAACTGACAGTACGGAACGTCCATGATCTCCGCCACGAACTGCTCGTGCGCGGTGGTGATGCTCTCGATCAACGCCATCTCACGGAGCTTCGGCTGAACCGGAGCCGTGGGGTTCGTCTTGATCGCGCTCGGATACTTGTGACCGTTCGGTTCGGCGTTCTGATCCATTGCTCTCTCCTGGTCGTCTACTTCGGTTTGGGAACGTGCTTGCCGCAGTTCGGCACGGAGCACACGTACGACGACGCCGCTTCACGCATAGGTTGCCCGCAACAGACGGGCACTCGCGGAACTTCCCGGAGCGGTGTGAGCGGAGTCGAATTCTCCATAGGCAGGGTCACTGTATGCCTTCAGCGGGAACCGTGTCAAGTTTTTCCCCGCCAGCGGGAACTGATTGGCAGAGGTTTCGGTGAGTAGTTACGCGGACTTGGGCGTTTTCGGCCGGGCGAGATCCGCCTTGGCGTAGATGTCCTCGCCCTTGTCCTCCGCCTCGGCGATGATCTTGCTGAGCCGCACGGACTCGGGGAAGTTTTTCTCAAGCTCCTCGTACGTCGTAGACTTCTTCACTGCCGTCGCCCTTCCTCGATCAACTGCGCCTGCGAGCCACGAGGCACGTCGCTGCTGTACGCCTTCCAGCTTCGCAGCAAGCCGCTGTTCTTGACGCGATCGTACGTGACTTCGGACTTCATGTCTACTTCCTTGATGGCGTAGATCGGATCGACGAAGCGGCCCGGTTCCCCTCGATCGAGCGCGTCGGTGTAGCGCTTCCACACGCGCGCTCCAGCTTTTTCCTCGGGGAGGTGCATGTAGTACAGATCCGCATTGTAGCCGTTCCGCGTGTACGCGCGGACGGTGTCCATCACCTTGCCGGTCGATTTCCCTACGCCGTTGAGCGTGAGGTTGTAGTTGCCGTCGTTCAACCTCTCGACGATCCGACGCTCGATGTACGCCGACTCTTCCTGCACGCTGCCCGCGTGAACTTCCTGGTTCTTGTACTCAGGCAGCTTTGCCTTGATCTCATCGTTGTCGATCACCAGCGACGTCCGGTCTAGCTGATACATGTTCACGAACGACGTCTTCCCGGAGCCAGGGTTGCCGATGATGTACGACAGCGTCGGTGGAGTATTCTCCGGCACGCGGAACTGCTGCGCCTTCTCGTAGTACTCGTTGATGATCTTATCGTGTATTGCCGTACGATCATCGTCGTTGACGCCGATGAGATCTCCCTGCTCGTCGCGGATCGCGCCGTACTTCTCGCTCGTGGGCGTCGCCGAGGCAAGCTTCTCCTTGGCCTCGACGTAACGGGGATCGTCGTGCAGATCGTGCAACCACTGATAGGCTGAGGCCGGTGCCTCACGCGGCTCTGTGACCAGTGTCACTCGTGCTCTCTCGCCGATCGTTGGCGGCGGAGCGGCGGGCTCTCTCGCCGAAGGAAACGTCCCTTTCGGTGCGAACCGTCCTCGCTCGTCGCGCGGATGCTTCTCGTCCTCGAATCCATACGACCCGGAAGCGATGGCTTCCTGCAACTTCCGATGGATCTCCGCCTCGGTCACAGCGTGAACGTAGCGAAGCCTGCCGCTGCGCCGCCGGGTCTCCTTCAACTCCATCACCTGGTGAAGGTGCTTCTTGACGAAGATCCGATCGGCGATGTACAGGTCGTCAACCCATCGCGGCTCGGCGTCTTGGATCTCGGTCGGGTCCAACTCGGCCTGCTCGTCAACAGCCGTGGCTCCGCCGAGGTAGACGAACGTCGTGGTCTTCGGCGTGTGGATCTCCCCGAGATAGTCCTGAAGCACGATCTTGACGCCCGTCTCCTCGTACATCTCCCGCACGGCTGCTGCGCTCGGCTTCTCATCGTCGTCGATGTGTCCGCCCGGCAGAATCCAGACGTTCTTCTCTTTGGGCCTGACCGCCCAGATCTTCCCGCCCTCGGCCGGGCATACGACACCGGCCCGGCTGTACTCGATCGTGTCAAACTCTTGCTTGGCGTAGAGCACCTGACCAGTCTGAAGCCGGACGACGGTCTCGACCTGCTCGGGGGACGGAGAGCCGAATACGCCCTCCGGCCGCCACGGCATGATGCACGCGATCAGGTACGGATCGCCGAACTCGGTGTTCGTGAGCGCGGCCGTGACCGCGTCCTGAAAGCTCCGATCCGTCCGCCAGTCGAGGGTATCGAGGTTGAGTCCGAGCGCGGACTGCTCTGCGGCGTCTCGGGTGCCCGCCAGGGCGACGGCGTAGATCTCTCGCTGCGCGGCCTTCGGGAAGGTGACCTGCGTCATTTCCTTCCAGAGGGAACGGACTTCGAGCGGCACGAGTTGCCGGACCAGGACAGCCTGGCCGACGTCGGTTTCTCGCTTGCCCGAGGTGAACGGGCGGATCGCTCGCGACTCTTTGATCTTGATGCCCTGCGACTTCGAGAACGCGCGCGCTCGGTCGAGCAGTTCGTTCATCGGCAGGTCGATCTGTCGGACCGGCATCTGCGACGTCCCGTTGATGACATGCGCGGCCCAACGATGGTGGCCGTCCAGGACGTAGTTGTCCCGGCTGATCATGATCGGGCCTCGGTCCGCCGCGATCACTCCGCCCTTGGCCAGATGATCGGCCATCTGGCCGACATCCGTGGCGTGCAACGTGTCCTGCGTCGCGCGTAGCTCGGCCGGGTCCACAACCTTTTCGGTGACGCCAATGCCCTGCGCCTTGAGATGCTCCACGAAATGCTCGCTCAGATCGACACGCCCGGCGGCATTCTTCGGCAGAGAGTCGGACGGAGAACCCGGCGTTGGGGTCCCGCTGAACTGCGGCATCTGCTTGCGAGGAACGCCCTTCGATTGCGCCGTCAGGTGCGCGAGCCGCGATGCGAGCGCGGCGGCCCTGGCCGCGTCCGTCCAGCCCACCTCTCGGGCTGATTCAACATGGTGGATTTTCCGAGCGACGATGCTATCGCGCTCACCGTGCATTTCGTACACTCTGGTGATGCGATCGTGCGGAATGCGATCCGGGGCTTTGTAGTAGCCGTCACGTCGATCGTAGTTCACCCCGTCCTTCCCCCGGATCTCAACGAGGTAGGTTGGCTCGCCGGTCACGCGCGGATCGGTTTGACCGTAGTTGACGTAACTCTCTGCGTCACTGGCGTCCTTGGCGAAGGACGTGCCTTCCGGCCTTCCACCTTCCGGTAGCGACCAATCCTGACGCGATTGTACACCGTGGCCGGGGCCAACTGTGGCATCGTACTCCGCTTTTGTCATGCCCCGATAGAAGTGATCTGGACGGGTGCCGAACTTACGGTCGAAGTCCTCGACTGCGATTCGCTGCCCCTCGTCTCTGACGACCATTTCGCTCGGCCCGAATCGGCCGTGTTCATCACGCGGGTGTTTGCCTTCATCCCATTCGGCCTCTCGGAGGTTCCACCGCACGCCGCCCGGCCGCCATGCCCATGACTCCTCTGCGTCTTCGGGCGCATCGTCCATGAACTCTTCGGCCTCCTGCCGGAACTCGGTCAGATCCACGCCCGCCGGGACGATGGCGATCTCACAACGGCAGTTGATATGGCGCGGCGGCATCTCACCGTCAAGCTCCCCATCAATGAGATAGCCGTGGTTCTCCAGGCACCCGAGCGTAGTGGCATCGTCGAGCGTGGCCATCCACACGGCGAAGCCGCCTGCCTCGTCGCCGATGTCCTGCATGAGCAGGTTCCACTGGCGACGGGCCTCGTTCTTGTAGCGCATCGTCGCGCCGAACGCCGGGCCTTGCGGTGCCGGGAGACGGTCCACTCCGAATCGTGTCATCACGCGATTGCGGACATCCTCGAACGTCTCGCCGTTCAGGAGCGACTGCCGGACGTCTCCCGTGAGCCCGTCCTTCATCTGCTCGCTCATGTGCTCCAGTCGGTCGAAGTACGTCCCGCCGCCGACGACGGACGTGGTCAACTCGTTGAAGACATAGCGCGAGCGCTCGGGAAGCTGCCGCACATCGAACGTCGGGATGAGGTGCAGGGCGTGGCCTTCGTGCTGCATTCGCGTGAGCGCCTCGATGGAGCGGCGGCCGATACTGTTCACGAGCGCATCGACTTCGGTGTCGATCGAGTTTTCGAGCGCGGCTCCCGCGCCGGTCGTGCGGGCCTTGAGGTAGGAGGGTTCCTGGCCGAGATAGTCCGTGTAGATCATCTTGATCCGCTGAACGAGCGTGTCGCGAGACGTGCGGAACAGTTGGGCGATGTTCCTCGCGTCAGCGTCGAGACGGCGGTCGAGCCAGTCGCGGACCCGCGACGTCGTGCGGCGGATGGCCGCGCCAGTTCCAGGAACAGCAGGCATTACGCTTTGATCCTTCTCCCACTAATGAATTCGCTCGTGGGTTGCACCAGCAGCTTCTCGATCGCGGCTGCGTACTTCGTCAGTTCCTTGACCCACTCGTCGGTGACGACAGGGTTCCGACTTCCCAACTCACCTTCGCGAAACGCCTGAACCAGCTTTCTGAGATTACCCGGAGCCTTCTTCAGGTTCTCTTTGAGCAGGTCGATCTCACGCGTGGCCTCGGGCTCGGGAATCACGCCTTGATCCTCCGACCGCGCGCTTCTTCGATTTTGCCGAGAAGACCACGTAGCTGATCCTGTTCTTCCTGCGTCAGCACGTCGATGCCGTCTTCTACTTCGATGGCCAAGATTTTTCTAGGACTGTGACCTTTGTACGCCTGTCGCATCTCGGCTGCGCGGTCATAATCAACGTCGGATTGCTCGAACGGAAGCACCATGCACCGGAACCAGACCGCGACGACCCTGCCGTCCTTGTCTACCTCGACATCGACGTACTTCGTCCGGTGGATCGTGCGGTCATGCCCGTAGATCACCAGGTCTGTCTCCGCAGATCGAGCAGGAACGTATTGAGCCGCACCGGGTCCGACTCATGCTTGCACTGCTTGGCCGCATCTTCGACCCACCCCTGCCACCTGAGACAGGTGTCGATCACTTCGCCTTTCGTGTAAATCCCGGCACGCCAGTTCAGCAGCGTCTCGAAGACTTCGGTGTCCACCAGATTGATCGGCAGGACGCCGGTCGTGAGCAACACATGGGCCTGATACAGCGTGCGCAGGTACGCCGTCGCGTACTTCATCGGTCGCGCGTCCTTGTCCTCCAGGAACTTCTTGCGCTGGTTCAGACCATAACCGATGAACGCGTTCCTCACGCCTACTGCGTTCCAGACGTACGGGAAGAGATGCTGCAACTGTCGCCCCCAGAACGTGGTGTCGGTCGCAGGGGCCGCGAGCACTTCCAGGATCGTCGGATTGCAATGAACGGCCAGGTGCAGATAGTGGCCGATCTCCCACGCCGTGACGTCATCGCCGCCGCTCTCGGACTTCTCCTGCCACGTCGTGTGCTTTGGCTTCTGCTGCCCGACGTCGAGGGAGAGAATCTCCGCTGTCGGCACCACGTAGACACCACGATAATCGTAGTCGCTGTCCGGCCGCGCGAGCCCATGAGCCCGTGAACCGACGAGAACTTTGAGGATCGTCATGCCCATTGTCGTTCCTCCTTTACGGGTGAAACATCTTCGCAGGCAACCGATAGCCCTTGCTGCCGTACGAGATCGAGATGAACCACTCGCCCTCGAACCACTCGGGCGTGGCCGTCGAAGGCATCGTGTGGCCGATCGGCAGAGCCAGATCAACGACCAGGTCGAACCCCGCCTCTTTGAGGCTCCGGCAGAACCCGATGTCTTCTGCACGAGAGTACATCTCGGGGAACCAGTCGCCCTCCGCAATCGGCTTGTCGCCGAGCATTTTCTCCAGCGCCGTGCGCGACACGAACAGCCCGCCGCCACCACACGCCGCTGCGTCAATGAACCCGGCGTCTTTCTCGGCGGCAAGTTCCGCCCACGTGAACCGGTCGTTCCCTTTGCCGTCGATCCTCTTGTACACAACTGGCTCGAACGGGGGGACCTTCTTCACATACAGCGAGCCGACAGCCTCGACGTCAAGCTCGCGCCACAGCGCAAACTTACGCATCAACACAGCCGGATCGAACTCGTGATCGTCGTCGAGGAAGAAGATCCAACCCGCTTTCAACTTGTCGCGGAGCGGACCCATTGACAACATCGTCCGGATCAAGTCGTTGCGATTGCGCGCGATCGACGTGTCCTGAGCGCGGACGTACACGGAGCCCTTCGGCACCTGGAGCACGTCCAGGCAGTCGAAGAACTGGTTGAAGCGCGGCGTGATGCCAGTCGAGACCCCGATGATACCGGGGCTAAATTCTGACACTATCTCCTTCATCGCGGCCTCCCTGGACAGGTTCCACAGCCGGGCGAGGGGACGCCCCCTGGACGATGCGGCGGTCTGAAAAGTGACATGGTCGTTCCTCCCGTGCCTAGTCTAGCATGGACAGCAGAGTTTCATCTTCCCGCTGGAGGGATTCGAGATACGCAGGGGTGAACTGGAAGAACTGCACCTCGGCGGCTCCGCCCACCCGGAACACCGGACCATCCGACGTCAGAGCGACGAACACTCGCGAGCGGTTCAACAGGGCCGCGCCGCCAGCCACGAAGCCGCCCTTGGCCTTGTACTCGAAGATCTGCGGCTCCGGGAGCAACCTGGACTGCTGGATGATCCTCGCCCGGACGGTTTGCAGCTTGCGCTTGAGAGCCGTACGCTTTGGGGTCTTCGTGCGCTTTCCGTCAACCGGCTCGGGCTCGGGCATGACGCCCCACCGAAGCATCCGGTCGCGGATGTCGCTCGGGATATGCCACCAGAGCGAAGCCGGGGCCGTGATCCAGTTCCCGCCAGCGGCACTTGCCGGGACGAACACCGTGATGGCCGCGCCGCCAGTGACGGCCCCGCCCGCCGCCGTGTAGACCTTGGTCTTCGAGAGCGTTGCCGAGCCGCCCGTCGTTGCGCCGCCCGTTGCCGAGTAGGGGAGATTCTTCGCGACCACAGCCGCGCCGGACGTGGTGAGCGCGCCACCGTCAGGCGCGTAGACGAACGTCTTGGAGATCGCTGCGACAGATCCGGCCGTCGTCAGCGCGCCGCCATCTGGCGCATAGGCGAACGTCTTAATGTAATCTGCTGCTGATCCGGCCGTGGTCGTCGCGCCGCCGTCAGGCGCGTAGACGAACACGTTGACGTTGGCCGCTGTCAGCCAGTTATCTTCGAGTCCCCAAAACTTTGGCTCTGCCATTACGGTTGAATGTTCCCCACGCGAATTGCGGCATCGAACAACGCAAGAAACGCTGCTTCAGTCGGCCGTGGCGAGAACGAAAACGTCACGGCCCCGATCGACGCTCCTGACGACGATAGAATTATGGCCTCGTTGACGTTAGATCCAGCGAGGTTGTAGATGATCGGTCCCCCGACCAGAAGAACCACGCTCTGGAACTGTGCCAGAGTAACTGTCGCCTGAGCCATTTACGTCGCAGCTTTTTGTCAGAACGCTTCCATCTCTGCCCATTCTACGTCGTAGTAGTAGTTAACCTGCGGCCCTGAGTACGCGGTGATCGTGCGGACGACAAATCCTTCGTTATGTCCAATCACGATCGGATGTTGACCGAGTGCGTCCCAAGAGTACAATTGCACCGTGCCGCCTTGACCGTTCACGTTCGAGTTGGGGAACATCCCCGCGCCAAACGCGACCGGCGAGACCGTGTAGGTGCCGTTGACCATGCCGCTGCCGTTCGTGAGGTTGGTCAAGCGCCGCAACTCGAACACCGACGGATTCGAGTTAGTCTGGCCGTTGGTGTCCATCAGAATCGCCCGGTTGACCCCGGCCAAGACATTGGTGCCGTTGTTCGGGTCAACCGACGTGAACGCTGAGGCTAGACGAGCCTCGACATCGAGAACTTGTCCAGTGAACGCGCCCGAGAGGATCGCACCGACGACGAGCTTGAGCAGGATACAGACCCTCGACGAGTACCCCCACTCCAACTCAAGAAGCACCGACGCGGCCGGGAGGCTGAGCACATTTAGTGATGCGGTACTCGCGTGACGGTGCGACAAGAAACGCCCACCGAAGACATTTTCGAGCGCACGAATATTGATACGCCCGGAGCCGTATGAAGGGTCGGTCTTCATATCGACGCCGGGCGTGAGCGCTCCTAGATCGGCAACGACTCCGCTCGACGAAATGATGGACTGCATCTAGTCTCCTTCACGGAGATTAGAACGACGGAATCTCAGCCCATTCGGTCGCGATGTAGATCTTGACGACACCGGCCGCGCCGAGCGCCGTCACGTTGCGCACGTTGAAGCCCTCGTTCACGCCGAACACGATCGGGTGCTGACCGAGCGCATCCCACTTGTACAGGTTGACCTGCGAGCCCGTGCCGAGCGCGTTGGTCTGCGGGAGCGCCGCGATGGCGAAGGCGGACGCGTCCGGCGTCTTGGTGCCCGCCGTGAGCGCCGCCGTGGTCGCGACGCGAACGTCGTTGACCAGCGTGGTGCCCATGATGACCCGGTTCTTGCCGCTGTTTTGCGTCGGGGTCAACAGGGTGCCGCCCGAGTCGGCCACCGTGAACGCGCGCTGAATGATGGCGTCCACGTCGAGAGCCTGCGCCGTGGTAAACGCCGTCGTGATCACGAGCCCGACGTCAATCCTCAACAGAACAGCGTACGATTTGGTGTCCGTCCAGCGGAACGACCAGATAGCGCTCCCGGCCGCCGCGCCTGCGAACGCGCCTGTGGGAGCCGCGACCCGATAGTGTCCGAGGACAGTGCCACCCTGGACGTACTCCAGGGGCCGGATGCTGACGCGCGCCGCTCCGAATGAAGGATCGACGATCAGTTCCGGTCCGGGTGCGACAACGCCTCCTCCTACGATTTTCGTTTGCATGTTAGTCCTCCGTTGTTACGAGATCCTCTCGGATGGTTTGAGCCTTGGCGAAGAAGTCGGGGGCCATCACGTCCCCGGCGTTAGCGATGTATTGGAGTGCGAGACGAATCGCCCTCGT
>JACXTT010006560.1_pt1 | contig 16587 bp, 12 predicted proteins | sample 9270951 | NCBI WGS metagenome assembly JACXTT01 (sample SAMN15532306, study PRJNA645909) | rock metagenome | isolation source: weathered quartz diorite | place: Puerto Rico | collected 2017-06-21 | reverse complement strand
ATCGCGGTACCAACGGCACCATCCGTGCGGATGTGGTGCCTGGACAGCTGGTAACCCTGTCCAATCCGTCGGTGGGGGAATGGTTTAACACAGCTGCGTTCATCGCGCCCACCGGCGGGTTTGGCAATGCGCGCCGCAACAGCATCGAAGGGCCCGGCCAGCGGTTATTCGACATGGCGTTCACCAAGATTTTCCCGCTCAGCGAGTCGCGATTTCTAGAGTTCCGCGCCCAGTTCTCGAACATATTCAACACCCCGCAATTTTCGACCATCGACACGATCGTGAACTCGCCGACCTATGGCCGGGTTATTGCGGTGGGAGCCATGCGATCTCTGCAACTGACAGCGCGATTCCGGTTTTAGGGAAGGGTTAAGGGTCAGTGCTGAAGGGGCAGTCTTCTGACGAACATGACGGTTCCGGCCACAGAACGCGTTTTCTGGACAAGACGAAAGCTTGTCGTCGTGTTGGCGCTGGTGCTGGCGCAGGCTAACGTAGTCTCGCAGCAAGCCCCGACCGACTATACCTTCCACGCCACGACTGAACTGGTGCTGGTGAACGTCACGGTGCGTGACAGGAACGGCAATCCGGTGCGCGATCTGAAGCGCGATGATTTCACCGTACTCGAGGACAACAAGCCGCAGCCGGTGATTTCATTTGATCTCGAAAATACGGATGCGGTTCTGTCCACGGCCGCGACCGAAGCGCCTCTGCTGGGTAAGACTCAACCTCACACCTCGGCCGCTTCGCAAGAAGCGCTCGCCACCCGTCCTTTGAAAGACCGCCGGCTCGTGATCCTGTTTTTCGACCTCAGTTCCATGCAACCCGACGAGGTCGATCGCGCCACCACCGCGGCACAGAACTACGTGGACAAGCAGATGGTAGCGGCTGACCTGGTCTCGGTAGTTTCCCTGGGTGACACGCTCGCGGTCAATCAGGACTTCACCTCCGACCGGGCTCTGCTGAAGAAGGCATTGCAGAATTTCAATCTGGGTGCGGGCGGCGGATTCGAAGAGGGAAGTGTCGGGAGCACCGAGGGCACGGCCGAGACTGGCGGGTCTTTTACCGTTGACGATACGGAATACAACATCTTCAACACCGACCGCCGCCTACAGGCGCTGCGTTCAATTGCCGACAAACTCTCTCATATCGAAGAGAAGAAATCGCTGATTTATTTCTCCAGTGGGATGGACCGCACCGGCATCGAGAACCAGTCGCAATTGCGCAGTGCGACCAACGCGGCAGTGAAGGCGAACATGGCGATCTACACCATGGACATTCGCGGCCTGCAGGCGCTGGTGCCCGGCGGTGAGGCCCAGAACGCCAGCCTCCGCGGGACCTCGCCATACTCCGGCAAATCGGTCTCCAGCGCCTTCGACTCAAACGCCACCACCCAGGAAACCTTGGTCACGCTGGCTGGAGACACGGGCGGGAAGGCTTTCCTTGATTCCAACGACTTTAGCAAGGTGTTTACCGGAGTACAGCAGGACAGCTCGCTTTATTACCTGCTGGGTTATCGCAGCAGCAACCCGGAGCGGGACGGGCGCTTCCGCCGGATCACGGTTAAGATCAACCGGCCCGGGCTCAAACTTGACTTTCGCCGCGGCTACTACGCACCTGCGGACTTCCGGCATTCCACGCGCGACGATCGCGAGCGCCAGCTCGACGAAGAACTGGCCTCCGACCTCTCCTCCACCGACTTGCCGGTGTATTTATCGGCGGCCTACTTCCGTATCGGCGAGCGTAGGTTTTATGTGCCGGTGTCGCTTGTCGTGCCCGGCTCACAGATTCCTTTCACCCGAAATAACGATCAGGACAAGGCCACGCTTGACGTACTCGGAATTGTGACCGACACGGCGAAGCGGCCGGTTGGGCAAATTCGGGATACCGTAAGGGTCTCAGTCAATACCAGCCAGCTGGTGCAACGCAAGAATGTGCAATACAACAGCGGATTCGTTTTGCCGCCAGGCCAATATCACGTGAAATTTGTGGTTCGCGAAAACCAGAGCGGCCGCCTGGGTTCGTTCGAAACCGACCTCACTGTTCCGGACTTCAAAAGCGCACCCCTGAAGATGAGTTCAATTGTGCTGGCGAGCCAACTCCAGAGCAATGGCAAACGCAAGAGCGAAAATCCGCTGGTGCGCGATGGGTCGGAGGTCATCCCCAGCGTGACGCATGTATTTTCCGCCGGCCAGCATTTGTACTTCTATTACGAGGTGTACGAACCGGGCCGCACCGCGGCCAACGCGGGGGCCATGGAGAGTACCTCTGGTGGCGCGCCGATCCATCTGCTTACCAACGTGGCGTTTTTTCAGGGCAAGGCAAAAGCGTACGAAACTCCACTGGTGGAGAGCGAGCAGCTAAACGCGCCAGAACGAAAGGCCGCGATTTTCCAGCTTGACGTCCCCCTCACCCAGCTCAAACCCGGCTTCTATACCTGCCAGGTCAATGTCATTGACGATGCCGCGGGCCAATTCCGCTTTCCGCGTCTGGCCTTGCTGGTGCGGCAGTAGGCGCGCGGCTATCGGCAAACGAGCGGAAGGAAAAACACACCAGGAACTGAAGAGGCCAGGGTGGAATCAAGCAAGGAAGTTGATTCTTCCTCGCGCCCCTTACTTCACCATCTGCGCATAAATCTTCCGCGCTGAGGAAAGGTCGTCGAGTACCGATTTCTTCTCTTCTTCCGTATTCCAATCCTTGTTCGACCTGGCACCGTCCATCAACCGGTCAATCCACGCCACAAAATAAGCGGCATCTTCACTGCGGTCCGGCGTCGAACCCTCCACCGTCACATAGATCGGACTGGTAGTTGCGTAGGGATACAAATCCAAAATGGGATACTCCGGCTTCTCGCTCCACGCACGTAACACACACCACCCACTGCGCGAAAGCGCAATCGTGTCTTCCGGGTCGGCTGTCTCTCCGCCGCGATTCAACTTCAGATCCTTCGCCACCTGCCCGTTGCAAATCACCTGCAGATGGTCGATGGGAGCGAGCGAGCGCAGCCACGCGGCCACCTTTACCTTGTTCTCGCCCCGGGGAAGATGTAACTCGTCGCCCACCTGGCGCCCTCCCAGCGAGAAGCCCAGCAGTGGCCCGTTCGTCGCAAAAGTGCGGCCACGTTTCACTGCATCCAGCCAAGCCCCAATCCTGAGCGGCCCTGCTGCAACCCTCGCGTAAACCCGATTCAGCCCCACCGGTCCACGCATGGAGGCATAGTTGGCCATGGCGTCCGTGCCCGCCGCCGTGGGAAGGCGAAATCCGCAGTTCAGCAGCCGGTACCACACCGCGGCGGTCGACTTGTGGTCGCTGAAGCCCAATACCTCGAGGTAGTCCACCTTGCCCAGCGCCAAATCGACCGGCAATTCATGGGTAATCGACGCGCCCCGCGCTGGGTCGGGAACTGAATCGTAGGGATGAACATACCCCACCAATCCGTGTTGCGCGTGCGTAATGTCGGCAACCCTCGCGTTGTCGGGCGCCAGGCTAGCCGCCGGGGTCTGAACGTATGCCGCATAACCAGGCAAAATGAAATTCTGCCGCAGATTCAATAGCCCCAGATGTCCCCAATAACTGGTATGAAACTCCTGGCCATGCAGCAGCAGGATCGTCGCGGTCGAAGCCGGATCGGGCTTGGTGCTGAAGTACGCAATATCAGGAATGCGCTGCTCCTTGTTGACCACGAGGTCTTCGACGATTGAAAGATTCTCCGCTGCTGCCTGCGCCACCAGCCTCGCCGGGGTGTCGCGATAGGCTCCCCCATAATTCATGTGGACGTGTACGTCTCCGCTCAGCCAGTGCGCGAGTGGATCTTGCGGCAAGACCAGCGGCTGTAAATGCACCGTCACCGCCGACCGCTGCCCAGCGGTGATGCTAACGCTCTTCAACGCAAGGCGGTATTCGAAGCCCTTCATAACCTCCACTTTGACCGCGCCAGCAGGCAGAGTCAGCTCGGAGGTGCCCGAAGTGTGGAAGTAGTGCGCCTCAAACGGCCGCTCGGCGCGCACGAAGCCGTCGTCCGCCCGCATCCAGGCGTCGTCCGGGGCATAAGCCCGCCCGTCTTCTGCGGTCAGGAAAATCCGTGCCGCCGTGGGTTTTCCCGCCATGTCCAGCACGGTAATCCTCAACTTGCCCACCGCCGAAAGGTAATGCCTTTCTTTAGCTACCAGTTCTATCTGCGCTCCGCCGGGAATTTCCTGGGTCCACAAAGAGGTGTTGCCCTCTCGGTTGGAAATAAACGCGATGCGCCTGCCATCGGGCGACCAGCGCGGCGCAACATTGTCAAAATCGCCGTAGGAAAGAGGAAACGCGTCGCCACCCTCCGAAGGCATGACCCAGAGCTGGTGCCAGGATCGCCCCAGGTATGACGCATACACGATCCGCTTTCCATCCGGCGAAAAGTCCGGCCGCGCTTTCCACGTGGTTTCTTCGTAGTGAATTTCACGCGCATCGGCGCCCGAGGCCCCCGGCAACGGGTTGACCCTCATCCTCCAGAAGCCACCCGTCCCATAGATGTGCCCACGATTGCTGACGAAGACGATTTCCGCCCCATCCGGCGACCAGGCTGGGCTGATCTCATGATCGAATTCGCTGTAATAGTAGCGAGGCAGGTCACTGTGGTTTTCCCCGGTCAGCCGCTGTACATCGGTCAATTCACCATCGTGAAATCGCCCGGTAAAGATGTGGAAGTGCCCGTTTAGCGAAGTGGAGACGAATACGATCTGCGTTCCATCCGGTGAGATCCGCGGCTCCAGATTCACCGCTCCGCCGCGCGTGAGTTGGCGCGTCCGCTTGGTTTGCAGGTCGAGCACCCACAATTCCACTGCGTCCCTGGCGTACGACGCGTAAATGACCCACCGTCCGTCGGGTGAGCAATCGGGCTGGTAGTCATAACCCGGTCCATCCGTTAGTTGCTCGGCCACCGTCGAATCCAGCTTCTGCTGCCACAAGGATCCCGCCATCGAATACACCATGGCGCGCGAATCCGGCGTCCAGGCCGCCGCACTAGGCCCAGTCGTGAGCTGCGGCAAGTACATTTCGCGGAAGTAATACGAATGCGGCAGGTTGATCTGCTTTAAAACCGGATCACGCTGCGCAAAAAGCGCCACCGAACTGGCTGCGAGACTGACTAGTAGAAAAATTCGGATTTGCGTTGGCAAGGACTCCTCCGAGTCTGGCGTCAGGCGCGCCATGTCATGGCACGTTGTTTCGCCCGGAATTGCCCGGCACGGAAATGCCTGGAACCGGCAGAAAAAGAGACTTCAATTTCAGGAGACGGCGTAGCCTAGCAGCTTCAAGCCACTGAAACAAGAATCATGCCGCCGGTGGGTCGACCGGCGGAGTTCGCCGCACCAGCAGCCAGTTGAGCATGGCCACCAGCGCCGTCGCCAGAAGGATCAGCGAACCGCCCAGGTTCACGCCCGTGATCAGTGCCAGACAAATCCCCGCGCCTAGCACACCAAAATAAGGTCCTCCGGGCAGGCGGAACTGCGCCGCTCCCGGCTGCTTGCGGCGGAACACGGGCAAAGCCGCACACACCAGCCCGTAATAGAGCAGCCGCCCCACTGCTGAAAGCGTGGCATTCCAGGTAAAGCTCCCAAGCAGCGCCAGCAGCCAGCTCAAGAGCGCAAACGCAAGGATCGAAACATACGGCGTCCGGAACCGGGGATGGATCGCCGAGAAAATGGCGGGGAAGTCGCCGTTCTCCGCCAGCGCGAAAGTGATGCGAGGCACGCCCAGCATGTTGGCGCTGAGATAGCCATACACCGAAACCAGCGCCCCGATGGAGACAAACGCGGCGCCCGGCTGCCCCAGAACCAGCCGCGCCACATCCGCCAGAGGGCGCTCGCTGCGTCCCGGATCGGGCAGCACTCCAATCACGACCCACTGGATCGTCGAATACAACACGGTGCACGTGGCCAGGGCGGTGAAAAGGGCAAACGCGGCGTCGCGTCGCGGATTCTTTGCCTCACTCAAGGGAGTGAGCGCAGTTTCGAAGCCTCCGTAGGCAAAGACCAAAAGCAAAGCCGCCTTCCTCCAGGCGCTACCGTTTGCCGTCGTCGTCAACAGGGATAGCGTCTTGTGGCCTGCCATCAGATAGACCGCACCCGCCATGGCCACCAGAATCAACGGCAATAGCTTCGCCACCGTAAACACATTGCTGACCTGCGCGCTGGCGCGCACCCCACGATAGTTAATCAGGGTGAGAATCGCATATAGAAAGGTCAAGATCAGGAACCGAGGCAATGGCCTCGCCGCGTTCGGCCAGAACTCGCCGCAATAAATCACAAACAGGTTGGCCGTGGCCGCTGGCGCAGCCAGTCGCACCAGCCAAAGCATCCACCCCATCTCGATTCCCAGCAGACGCCCGAAAGCGGCACGCGTATAGAGGTAAGGTCCACCCGCCGCGCTGAATTGCGACGCCACTTCCGCGAAGCAGGCCATGATTACGCCCGCCGCCGCTCCCGCCAGCAACACGGCCCATAGGCTATTCGCGCCAATCAGTCTTGCCACGTCCGCCGGGAGCGCAAAAATCCCGCTGCCGATGATGGAATTGACCACCAGCGCCGCCAGACTCCAGCGCCCAATCGCGCGCACCAGGCCAATCCGCTCATTTTCGGGCACCGCGTGTTTGTAACACAAGGGAGCATCTGGCAGCCATCCGCAGCGGGGAGGTTCTCCGGTCTGCCGGCTGCGAAATTTCAGTACAATCCATCTGCCGTTCTGCCTCCGTATTCGTTCATTGAGATTGAAGGTTGGCGGAGCATCTATGGAATCGCAACCCCGTCGCGTGTTCGTCACCGGAGGAACCGGATACATCGGCCGCCCCCTGATCGCCAGTCTGTTGGTGCATGGCCACCAGGTGCGGGCCCTGGTCCGTCCTGGTTCGGAGAAAAAACTTCCGGCGGGCTGCCAGCCAATTGCTGGCGATGCCCTGGATTCCGGCTCCTACGCCACGCAAATCGCGCCCGCCGACACGTTTGTCCAACTGGTCGGGGTTTCCCATCCCAGTCCATCGAAAGCGGCGGAATTCCGCAACGTCGATTTGGCCTCCGGCCGAGGTGCCGTCGCGGCCTCACGCGCCGCCGGGATTCAGCATTTCGTCTACGTCAGCGTCGCTCAACCCGCTCCGGTGATGAAAGCCTACATCGAGGCGCGCGCGGAGTGCGAAGTCACAATTCGTCAGAGCGGAATGAATGCCACCATCCTCCGCCCCTGGTACGTCCTCGGGCCGGGTCACCGCTGGCCCTATTTGGTGCTGCCCCTCTACCTGCTGATGGAAAGAATCCCTTCCACCCGCGCCGGAGCCATGCGTCTCGGCCTGGTTACGTTGGATCAATTGCTGCGGGCATTACTGTTCGCCGTGGCCTCGCCCCCGCACGGCGTGCGCGTCATCGAAGTCCCCGAGATCCGTGTCCCTGGCGGCTTTCCGGCGACAGCGGGGATGTGAACTCCGCTCCCGCTTTGCCTCGCCGGAGGTCCAATCAAGGTAATTTCTTGAATTACCAAAGCGCATGCCCGTGGGGCATCTGTTCGCTGCCAGTGGCGAGTGCGATGGTGAGGAGTCTTTACTCTCAAAGAGCCGGGGCCCATGGAACGAGAAGATTACCTGCAAGACATCCACATCCGGATTTTGCGTGTCACTGAGGATCTCCGCGCCATTCAACGGCAGCTGAACTGCGCCGCGATGGAAGCGCCCAGCGATCCCGAACTCATGGAAGCCCTCAGCCAGTTGCCCGAAATGGAAGCCCTGCAGATGCTGAAGTCTTCGGTTGATCAGATGCGTCACTTCCTCTGGTTCTACATGCAGGTCATGACCAACGAATCCGAGTCTGGCGAGAGATTGCGGCAGAGCATTCGCCAGAAAATCTCCGCCGACCCGACCTTCAGTCAGGAAGTCTCATTTCTGGAAAAATTCAAGACCGCATCCGACACCGCTCTGATCCGCTACCTCTCCGACGGAAAGCACAAGAAGCCAAACTAGAGCAGTCGTCAGCTATCAATCGGCAGAGGGGCGGCGGGCGCCATTTTCTCTTTTGCTTAAGCGGACTGCCGGCCGCCTGAAACGCCTGCGGCCCGCCCGTGCCCCTGCAACAGCCCGTTCACGGTCCATCCTTCCGTTCTCGTTTCTCATGCGACGCGTCAATTCCGCAGCGTCTTTCCTGTCTTCAACGTGTACTGGATTCGCTCCTGCGTCTTCTTCTCCCCGCACAGCGACTTAAACGCCTCGCGCTCCAGATCCAGCACATACTGCTCGCTCACCGAGGTCCCCGGGGTTACGTTCCCTCCGCACAAGACCTCCGCCACCTTGGTGGCAATCTTCACTTCATGGTCGCTGATGTATTCCCCCTGCCGCATGATGTGTACCCCCATCTTCAGCATTGCCAGAATATTCTCCCCCGGCGCGGGAATCTCTCCGCGTGGCTGCGGTGGCTCGTATCCCGCTCGCACTAAATCTAACGCCCGGTTTTTTCCATCCACCAGCACGCGCTCGCGGTTCATCGTGATGTTGTCGGACTGATGCAGAAACCCCAGCCCTCGCGCCTCCCGCGCCGAGGTCGAAACCTTGGCCATGGCGATCGTCTCGAAGGCGTTCTTGACCGCCTCCAGCAGTTCCACCGGTTCCCCCCGTCCCCCCGGACGAATCGCCGCTACGCTATCCAACGCGCGTAGCAACATCTCCTTGCAGCCGCCCCCTCCGGGCAGCAACCCAACGCCCACTTCCACCAGCCCCATGTAAAGTTCGGCGTGCGGCTGCCGGGCTGCCGCATGGATCGAAATCTCCGTCCCGCCCCCCAGCGTCAGGCCAAACGGTGCCACCACCACCGGCTTGGGCGAGAACTTGATCGCCTGCGTCATCCCCTGGAATTGTCGGATCGCTAGATCCACCTCATCCCACTCTTCCTCCTGCACTGACATCAGCAGCAACATGACGTTGGCGCCGACGGAAAAATTATCCGCGTCGTTGCTAATCACAAACGCTTCAAACCCATCACCGCCTCCCCCCGGTTTGAGGGTTTGACTGACAAAGCTGACAATGTCCCCGCCGAGCGAATTCATCTTGGAATGAAACTCAATGCACCCCACTCCGTCTCCAAGATCTACCAGCGATGCGCCCGAGTTCTTCTTCACCACCCCGTTCGATTTCTTCGCCACCTCCACCGACCACATCCCGGCGGACACTTTCACCGCCTCATACTTCGCCGTCCGCAAATCGAAGTAAGCTCGGCCCGAAGGCTTCTTCGGATCATCCAGGTACCACGATTTCTTTCCGCCCGCGAGCAGTTGTTCGACATTCGCCGCCACTGCCCGGTCTTCTTTCTTCATCCTCGCGACCGTGCCCTCCACACCCGCCGCATCCCAAAGTTCGAAGGGGCCTAGCTTCCAGTTAAAGCCCAGTCGCATGGAGCGATCGATCTCCACCACGGTGTCGGAAATTTCCGGAATGCGGTTGGCCGAGTACGTCCACAGGTCGGACAGTGCGGACCATAAGAACGTGCCCACCTTGTCGCCTTTTTGCGCTCCGCCTTCGACTCCCAGCAACAGGCGCACTCGTGCGCTCGCCTCCTCGACATTTTTCGCCATGTCGAGCGCGGGAAATTTCGCTTTCGTGACGGGGCGATATTCCAGCGTCTTCCAATCAAGCGCCAGCCGTTCGTCGCCTTTGCCTTTCTTGTAAAAGCCTCCCTTGGTCTTGTCTCCCAGCCAGTTGCGCTCCAGCATTTTTTGGTAGAAGTCAGGGAGCTTGAGCGAACTCTCCTGCTCGCCGACTCTCGCCATGTTGCTCACAACGTGCCCCAGGATGTCCAAACCCACTAGATCGATGGTGCGAAAAGTCGCCGACTTCGGCCATCCCACGGCTTCTCCCGTGAGCGCATCCATCTCTTCAATGCTCAGATCCATCTCTTGCATGAGGCGCATGACATTCAGCACCGAGAAGGTTCCGATGCGGTTGCCGATAAAATTAGGCGTGTCCTTGGCAAAGACCACTCCTTTGCCCAGGTGCACCTCGCCAAACTGTGCCACCGCTTCGGCGACCGCTCGATCGGTTTCTGCGGTCGGAATCAGTTCCAGCAAACGCATGTAGCGCGGCGGATTAAAAAAGTGTGTACCCAGCCATGACTTGCGAAATTCATCGGAAAACCCCTCAACAATCCTGGCCACCGGCAGGCCGCTGGTGTTAGTAGTGACAATGGTTCCCGGTTTGCGGACACCTTCCACTTTCTTCAGCAACGCACGCTTGATCTCGAGATTCTCCACCACTGCTTCGATGATCCAATCCACTTCGCCGAGGCGCTGAAGATCGTCGTCGAAGTTGCCCACCGAAACCAGTCGCGCGAAACCAGGCTCGTAGAACGCCGCCGGCCTCGATTTCTTCGCCGCTTCAAGTCCGGCGACCGCGATCTGGTTGCGATTGGTCCGATCAACGCCCGGAGGAACAATATCCAACAAGTAACTGGGCACTCCCGCGTTGGCAAAGTGCGCGGCGATACGTGCGCCCATGGTCCCGGCGCCGAGAACAGCGATCCTCTGAATGTGCTTCATGCGTGATCCTCGTAATTCACTAGGGAGAGCGGACCGATACTGCCTCCGTCCGCAATACCCGGGGAACGAGTAGCGTGGTGAATATTTCCGCTACGGAAGTCTATCGATTGCCCACTCGTCTTTGCCAGTCTGAACCACCACGATCTGCGATTTCAGGGGCCGGTCGGACTTGGCCGTGCCGGAATAGAATGGAAAAAGGGTAACGGGGAAACTGTAGCGCCCGCCTTTCCTTCTCTTTCCGCGGGCGATTTCGTAGGCCGTCTCGGTGCCCGAAGAAAAAAAAGCTTCCAGACGGTCTTCCGAACTGTGCTCTTTGGCTTCGTCGGTAAGCATTAGCAGGCCGGTCTCGTGATCCTGGTTCTGCCACGCTTGGAGAAAACGATTGGCCGCCGCTAGAGCCGCGACGTAAGTCCGATCGGGTCGGGCTCGGTCCGACCGGAGGGCAGCATTCCGGCTGGCGAAAGAGAGTGAAGGCCTGGTTTTTGCCCAGGCGGGAACGCAGAAAAGCACCACGCCGGCAACGCCAACCAGGGCGACACCAGGGCGCCACCGCTCAAGAAACGCTGTCGCGATTCCTTTTAAATTCACCGATAAATTATGCGGGGAAACGCTCTTCCTTTCCAAGACACCAGCAAGGTTCGCTTGATCCTCGGGACTTCCCCGGAAGAGGCCAGGTCCGCCCGAGCCTCGCCACCGCTATCTACTACCGTCTCATTCCCACCCGATCGTGCTGTGTGGCTAAGAAATCAGCTTCGCCAGCAGAAAGGCCGCAGCCGCCGCCAGACCTCCGATCACTACCGTTTGCAAAGCGCTGCGCACCGGCCCCGTTCCCGTGTAACGCCCTTTCAGATAGCCGAAAATACCTAATGCCGCCAGGGTCACCGCTGCCGAATACGCCAAGCCATGCACCGCGTTTGAAAGCACAACGTAAGGAGAAAGCGGAATCATACCGCCCGCAATGTACGATCCAGCGATGGTGGCGGCGCTGGTCACCGCACGCCGCGGGTCCGGTTCCTCCAGCCCAAGCTCAAAACGCATCATGAAGTCCACCCACGCGTCGGGACGCCGGCTGAGCGCCTCTACCACCGGTGTGCTTTCCTGTTCAGTCATGCCGTAAGCCTGGAACACGCGCGCCACTTCCGCCATCTCCTCCTCGGGAATCTCCTTGATCTCGCGATACTCGCGGTTGCGCTCCTGATCGTAATGTTCGGCGTCGCCGCGCGCTGCCAGATAACCCCCCAGCCCCATGGCGATCGACCCCGCTGCGATTTCCGCCAGCCCGCCAACAACGATCAGCCGCGTATTCTGTACCGCCCCGGAAAGGCCCGCAGCCAGGGCGAATGGAACGGTGAGGCCGTCCGCCATTCCGATGACCACATCCCGGACGAAGTTGGTGGCCATGAAGTGCGTCTCGACATGTTCGGCGTGTGCCATGCTGCACCTCGGAGCGACGTTCGGACCGGACGACAAATGGGACTATAGAGCCTGGGCCTGCAGAGGGTGGGACTGCAAATACTGTTGCGCGCGCTTCACCATCTCGCGCTCTCCGCGATACGACAGTCGGCGCGGCGCGTCGTCAAGATGAATCCAGGATGCTCGCCGAACCTCCACCCGCATCGCCGGAGTAACATCATCGATCGTGCCCGAGTGGTAATGCAGGAGAAAAAAGGACACGATCTTGAATACCCGCTGCCCGTCGCCCCAGGAGCGCACATAGACGTATTTAATGTCGCCCAACTTGCCGACCATGCTCGCGACCAGCCCTGTCTCCTCGCAGACCTCGCGCAGGGCCGTGTCCTCGGGTTTTTCTCCCGGGTCCACCAGTCCCTTGGGCAGCGCCAGCACTGGCTTTTGCGAGATTTTCGCCTTTTGCCGCGCCGGCGAAGCCTCGTTTTGGGGCTCAATGACAGCCACATTCCAGCCCGCGCCGACCCGTTGCACAACCACGCCGCCCGCCGAAATCTCGCGAACCATGGCCCCTAAGTTAACAGGATTACGGGAGTTAGTCACCGGGAGTGGTTCGCCACCAACGTAACCAGTTGGCGCTAACCGACGTGCCTGGAACTCCAGCCAGGATGGTGGCATCTTAAATAATGAGTGGACGTATTAGGGAACGGGGGCGTCCCGGAGGAAAAGAGGTTCGCGGTGAAGACTCTAGGAAAGATTATTCGGTCGGTGCAGGCCTTTGGGCGCGGCTTGTCTGCGGCTTCCGGGATCGAGCAGCCCCAGGTCGCTCCCGGTATCGGGCTGGCGCTCGGTGGCGGCTTTGCCCGCGGCATCGCGCATATCGGCGTTCTTAAAGTCCTCGAAGAGGAAAACGTTCCCATCAGTATGGTCGCGGGCACAAGCGTTGGGGCGCTTATCGGAGCGGCTTATTGCAGCGGGGTCACCATTTCCGAGTTGGAGGAGATCGCAACCCGAGTGCGTTTCAAGCACTTTGCCCGCTGGACGTTGTCGCGTTATGGATTCGCCAGCAACGAGCGCATGATCAACTTTCTTAGCAGCATCCTCAAGGTTAAAACCTTTGAAGAATTGCAGATTCCTCTGGCCGTAACCGCGACTGATTTTTCCACCGGCGCGGGTGTCGTCTTTCACTCTGGCCCGCTGGTCGACCCGGTACGCGCCAGTTGTGCCTACCCAGGGATGTTCCTTCCTGTAAGAGTACGTGGCCGACTGCTGGTGGATGGCATGCTGGCGCATGCCGTGCCCACTGTTCCTCTGCGAGAGATGGGTGCTCGCCGCGTGTTGGCCGTCCATCTCAAGGGAAGCTGGACCAACCCCGAGGTCGGTCCCAGGCACCTGTTCGACGTGATCGGCCAGTGCTTTGCGATTGCGCAGGAAATGAACTGCAACGTGTGGAAGGCGGCCGCTGACCTGGTGATCGATCCCGATGTCAACGGCTATAAGTACGACGATTTCGAGCGCTCCACCGATCTGATCCGTGCTGGAGAGACAGCAACCCGCGCTGCCCTGCCCGAAATCCGCAAGTGGATGAGCCAAGCGGAGGCAGCCAGGAAGCCTCAGCCCGCGCCTACTATCCACCCCGCTGTCGCGCCGGCAGAATAGTCAGAAAATCAACGATCAAAAACTAACCACAGAAGATCTGACGACCGAGATCTGCCCTACTTGTTACCCAATCAGAGTGACCGGATGCGGTCGAGCTGCGCAGCTTTGGGGAGCGGTGGCCGGCGCGCCAAGCTGCTAGCGGGGAATCCAGAAATTTAGTGGCGGAAAGGCGGAGCCCGACGCCTGACTCAAAAAGGCCAAGGCCAGGGCCTGAACCCCAGTCCGACAACTAGTTACTTCATCACTCCACGAGAAGCGATGCCGATATTATCCCGCGACGTATTCTTCACCAGATACATCATTTCATCCGCCTGGCGGATGATCTCCCGAGGCGTCTTGGCGTCATGCGGGTAGGTAGCCACGCCGATCGAAGCGCGAACGTTCAGGTTCAACCCCTCTTCCTGGCAGAACATGCTGGTGCGAAGGCTGTCCCGCACACGCCGTGCTACCACCAGGGCTGCATCCTTCCCGGTTTGCGGCAACAGGATGACAAACTCGTCGCCGCCATAGCGAAAGGCGTAGTCGATCAGGCGCAGTTGCGCCTTGATCAGATAGCCGATCTCCATCAGCAGTTTGCTCCCGATGAGGTGCCCGTGGGTGTCGTTGACCTGCTTGAAGTGGTCCAGGTCGATAAACAGTACCGTGAACTCGTAGCCGTAGCGCGACGAGCGGTAAACCTCGGCTTCTAGCGTTTTGTAGAGATGACGGGCGTTGTAGAGCCCGGTGCAGTCGTCCGTAATGGTAAGTTCTTGAATTTTCTCCACCGAACGCGCGTTCTCAATGGCGATGGCTGCGTAGTCGCAGATCGACTGAAGAAAAAAGGATTCCTGGTCAGTGAAATTTTCCATCTTGACGTTGACCAACTGAATCACGCCCAGAACTCGCAGCTTGGAGCGCAGGGGCACACAGATGATGGAGCGCGTCTCCCACTTCGTCATCTCGTCAATGCGCTTGGCGAAACGCGGGTCGGTGTATACGTCGGGTACAACAACCCGCTCCCCGTGTTTGGCTACCCAGCCGGCAATTCCTTCTCCCACCTTCAGCCGTACATTTTTCAGCGCTTCCGCCGCCTTGCCAACCACGATGGCAAAATAAAGTTCCTCGCGCTCCTCGTCCACCATGAGCAGCGACCAATTGTCTGGCTTGAAGTACTCCGCCATTTTTTCCATGATCGTCTGCAGGATGGAATCAAGGTCGAGAGAGGAAGTTAGGGCCTTGGCCACGTCATGAAAAATGCCTACCTCTTGAATCTTACGGTCGGCGGCGGTGGTGGCCTTGGTCATGAACAATGGTCCTCAATGCCGCAGGGGTGTTGAAATTATATGCAACCCCGGAAAGCAGGGGCAATCAACCTTAGTAACCAGAACCCTTAACGGCACGTCCTGAAAGGACATGGGCATCGCCTAGGGGATGCCGGATTCACGTCCGGGCTCGTTTAGCACTCCGGTTCCATTTCTCTGCAAATAACTGACCCCGACGCGCACGATTGACATATATTTGTCTTTAGTCACTTGGGACTGGTAGCCAATGTAACCGTCGCGCGCCCCCTCCCCACAGGTCTTAGGCCCCGGATCGGGGGTGACCGGACGCAGGGGTGTCTGACTACGCCCGACGCATGGTCAGGCCAGAAAGATTGCGGGAATGACACCGGTTTTACTCCGGGTGCCAGACCCCACGCTTCCCGTGAATCCGACGCTGGCCTTTGGCTCGCGAGGATGTTCTATTCGTTCGAAGCAACGTCTTGAACCGGCAGGGAGACAATTCAGTGGAGTCCTTGGGACCGCGCTTGAAGCGCGAACGGGAGCAGCGCAAGATCACCCTGGACGAAATATCGCTGTCTACCAAGATCGCCACCCGCTTCCTGCTCGCAATCGAGGAAGAACATTTCGACCAGCTTCCCGGGGGCATTTTCAACAAGGGCTTTGTCCGGGCCTACGCTCGCTCGGTGGGAGTCGACGAATTCCAGGCCGTAGCCGACTACGAGCTTGCCAGCGGGGTCAATCTGCCGCCGCCCGAAACCGCAGCCGGAGAAATCCCCGTCCTTGCGGTTGCGGATGTGTCCGCTCTTGACCAGGATTCCGGCAGCGGCGCATCCCGAATTCCCTGGGAATGGTTCGCGGTGGCTCTGCTGATCGTGGCCTTCGGTCTCGCCGTGTGGGGTTTCTACTCGCCGGAAAGGTCGGCCAAGCCGGGTCCTGTTCCGCCTCCTCCCGCTCCCCACGACAGCGCCGCGGTTGCTCCCTCCTCGACCGCTCAAACCGGCGGCACGCCCTCGCCTGTGACCGCTAACCCGGTGCCTCCTGATACAAACACAACTCCTCCCATCCAGCCGCCTACTTCAACCTCGAGTCCTGGCGCCTTCCTGGTTCAAATCAAGGCAAACCAGGATTCCTGGGTCGCCATTAGCGCCGATGGCCGCCAAATCATGCAGGACACCCTGTACGCGTCCGCGGAGAAATCCGTTGGGGCCCGCGACCAGGTCGTGATCAAGACCGGAAACGCCGGAGCCTTGGATATCTCTTTTAACGGTAAGAGGTTGCCCGCCCAAGGTGGCCTCCACGAGGTGAAGACACTCACTTTCGACCCCACGGGCCCAAAACCCTAACACTTTGGGCCTTCACTTCTGCGGATTTCTACCCCTTAAACCACCCTTTCAACCGTCCACTGGCAAACTGTTTCCGGTCGCTGCGCATCCCCGCTCCTGGACCCGAAAACATTGCGTCCCAGCCTCTTCTCTGGTACTTTTTGATAGGCTGCAAAATGTTCATTCATAGACTGCTTGCGTCCTGATTTTCCCCCCAGATCCTGACGTCGATTTTCTTGAAGGAGAAACCGCTTGTCATCCCCGAACCGTTACCTTTTCACGTCCGAATCCGTGACCGAGGGCCATCCCGACAAGATCGCTGACCAGATTTCCGACGCTATTCTCGATGCCTGCCTGTCGGAAGACCCGACCAGCCGCGTTGCCTGTGAAACCCT
>JACXTT010006559.1_pt1 | contig 16588 bp, 12 predicted proteins | sample 9270951 | NCBI WGS metagenome assembly JACXTT01 (sample SAMN15532306, study PRJNA645909) | rock metagenome | isolation source: weathered quartz diorite | place: Puerto Rico | collected 2017-06-21 | reverse complement strand
GCCAGCGCCCCGGCAGGGGCGCCGGATGTAACGCCATTTCCACCGCCCCTGCCGGGGCGGGGGTTGGTCGGTCATTTCCCGGTGGTTCCGCTGCGCTTCACCACCGGCTAATATCCGGTTTCCCTGCCGGGACAAACGGATACAATTTTTCTTAAATTGCGCTAATTTCAGCGTTTCAGCGTTTGATTTGTCCCCTCCTCCTCGCTCCTTGCTCTCTGCTCTCCGCAGTGGTCAGTGGTCGGATGCCACCGACGGCAGATCGCACTAAAGCTAGGAAAGTAGGGTCGACACCCCGGGCAACCTAAGGCGCCCACACGGCGCTAGCGGCAGGCTCTCTCCTACAAATTCCAGGATTTTTGGGATTTCCATAGACAAATCGCGACGAATCTGTTGTAATCGATGCCGAGATTTCCAGGGAGACGGCACGGTACTTGAACGCAAAGGTGAGAATCATTTCTGGGAGGCCAGTTTCACGCAAGTTTTCCGCGTGTCAGGTGGCGTCCTACCCCCCTCTGCGCGCAGCCAAATCCTCGGTCGGTCGTACTCCCTCCTCCCTGCTCCCTGCTCCTTGCTCCATACTCGTTAGTCTGACTCTTCTCTTCTGCGGCGCAAAATTTTCTTTCGCACAAGAATTCGAGAGTCGTGAAATGCGGGCCCATCCGGCAAGACACCAAGGGCACGCAAGACATGCTCATGTCGGGGATAGCCATCGTCACAGTCCTCATCATACCGATCAGACTAATGTTAACGCCAACGCACATACAACACCGCTAACACCGGCAGCCCCGGCTCCGGCGGGATTAGATGCGGAGAAGGACTGGACGAATACCGGCACTGACGTCAACACCGCTGGAAACTGGTCGCCGAGTGGTGTTCCCGGATCAAGCGACGTAGCCTGGTTCAAGGTCGTTAAATCCACAAATCCGAATCTGAGTTCTTCGGCTACGATTGCCGGACTCTATTTTCAATCAACCACGTCCTCCGGATACGACATTACAAGAACGAGTACTCAGACACTCACACTGAACGGAACCGCGTCAAACACCACTGGCGGCGAAACCTCCAGTAGTACAGCTGCTGCGATCGGCGCGCTTAATACCTCTGGCACGAACACTATCGACGTTCCCTTGGTGCTCGGTGGTGGTAGTGTGACGCAGACATTCACGCAGGCGAGTGGCGGCACACTAGTCGTGAATGGAATAATCTCAGGTACCATCAACACCCTCAACATGGTAGGAACTTCCTCCTCATCCGGGGGCACCATTACATTGAACGGGGCGAACACTTTTACCGCAGGAGTAACGATCGACAACGGGATCACGGTTAAGCTGGGCAACGCGACAGCGCTAGGCGCGGCGGCCAACAGCGTTTCGGTAGGTGCGAATAACAGCAACGGAACGCTCGATCTAAATGGCCAGAGTATTGCGAATGCAGTCAGCATTACTGGCAGCGGCGCTAGTGGAATTGGTGCGTTAATCAACAGCAACACCAGTACGGCCGCCACTCTGAGCGGGACACTGGACGGCAGTAGTACCCCCACGATTGGCGGCAGCGGCAACATGACTATAAGTGGGCAGATTATCGCCAGCGGCAGCAGTGCCCTAACCAAAGTGGGCACGGGCACTGTGTTCTTCACTAACAACACCAACAATTACACCCGTCCAACAACCATCAGCGCTGGCATCCTGAATATCCAGGCCAACAACGCTCTCGGAGCCACGGGCAGCAGCAGTGGCACGACAGTGGCATCGGGCGCGACGCTTCAAATGCAAAATAACATTACCACCCCGGCTGAGGCACTGACATTGAACGGGACTGGTGCGAGCGGCCAGAACGGTGCGTTCGTCAACGTGAGTGGAACAAATAACTACGGAGGGCTGGTCACGCTTGGCAGCGCTTCAACCATCTCTTCCGACAGTGGCACACTCAATCTTACCAACACCGGAACAATTACCGGATCGGGATTTAACTTAACTCTGACCGGCGCAGGCAACGGTAGCATTTCGAGCATTATCGGAACGGGTTCTGGCACGCTGACAAAATCCGGGACTGGTACCTGGACGTTGACCGGCGCGAATACTTACACGGGGGCAACAACGGTTAGCGCGGGGATTCTAAACATCCAAAACGCAACTGCTCTCGGCACGACGGCAGGTGGAACGACGGTGAACAGCGGTGCAACGTTGCAGATCCAAGGCGGAATCACTGTGGGCACGGAAGCGCTGAATATTAGCGGAACAGGAGCATCTGGGGCAACAGGCGTCCTCGAGAATGTCAGCGGAACGAATAATTACGGGGGGTTGCTCACGTTGGGCGCGGCGGCTACGATTTCCTCTGATGCGGGCACGCTCAATCTCACTAATACCGGAACAATTACTGGCTCTGGATTTGGACTAACATTAGCGGGCACAGGCAGCGGGACCATTTCGAGTGTTATTGGCACAGGCACCGGCACACTGACAAGAACCGGTACCGGTGGTATCTGGACGCTCTCGGGCGCAAATACTTACACAGGCGGCACAACCATTAACTCCGGAGTATTACAGCTTTCCGGCTCTGGAACACTGGGCTCCACCAGTGGCTCCCTCACTGTAAACGGCGGCGCACTCGACCTGAACGGCACAAACCAGGGCGTTGGAAATTTAAACGGAAGCGGAGGGCTTATTTACAACAACGCCGCCAGCACCAATTCCACGCTTACTATTGGTAACGGTAACGCCACCGGCGGAGATTATATGGGTTCCATCATCGCTGCCGGCGGCACCCTCGCTTTGACTAAGACGGGCACTGGCGCGCTTACCCTGTCCGGCTCGAACAGCTACGCCGGCGCGACCACAATCAGCGGCGGCACACTCCAGCTTGGCGACGGCGGAACAGCGGGATCGATTTCAGGAACCAGTACAATTACTGATAACGCCAATCTTACTATTGACCGGAGTAACTCGGTTACACAGCTCACTGACCTCAACAATATCGCGATTGCCGGCACAGGCTCGTTTACGCAATTGGGAACCGGCACAACCACTCTGAGTGTTGCGAACAGTTATTCCGGCGGAACAACAGTAACAGCAGGCACACTTAAGATGTCCGGCTCCGGAACGTTGGGCTCGACCAGTGGAACGCTGACTGTGAACGGAGGCACGCTGGACTTGAACAGTACCAGCCAAACAGTCGGTGCTCTCAACGGCACTGCGGGGGCGATCAATACAAGTACGGGGAGTTCGACACTGACCGTTGGAAATGGCGGCGGGACCGGCTCATACGCTGGAACGATTGCTAACGGCTCAGGAACCGTCGCCCTGACGAAAACAGGAGCGGGGACGGAGACATTGACCGGCGCCAACACCTACACCGGCGCAACCAACGCTAATGGCGGGTCCCTCTTCATAAATGGCAACCAATCAGTTGCAACGGGAGCTGTAAATGTGAACAATTCCGGCACCACTCTAGGCGGCAGCGGAACCATCGGTGGCTCCGTTACTGTTAACTCGGGGGCCAACCTCGCTCCAGGTGCGACGGGTACGGGCAGCAACGCCAAACTAAACACTGGCGCGCTGACCCTCGCTAGCACCTCTAACTTCAAGGTCGATATTACAGGGGCTGGCGAGACGTTAGGTACGCCTAACTCGCCAAACGCTGGCATCAACTACGATCAGGCTAACGTAACTGGCACAGTCAATGTCAGTGGCAGTAATCTCCTTCTTACTGTCTCCGGGCTTACCGCCACGAACATCGGCCAGAATTTCTTTATTGTTGCAAACGATGGTGTGGACGCCATTACCGGCACTTTCAACGGTCTTGCAAATTTATCGACGGTCACTGTCGGCGCCGATGTATTCGTGATTCATTATATGGCGGACACCAGTACCGGCCTCGTGATAAATGGTAACGACATCGCTCTTACCCTGACCGCCGTTCCCGAGCCGGGCACATGGCTGGCGGCGGCGTTGGCGCTGGGCGCGGTGGGATACACACAGAGGCGACGGCTGGTGCGCAGCAGGGAGCATGGAGCACGGAGCTAGGAGCGAGAAAAGCAAAAACTGAAACGCTGAAAAGCTGAAATATCCAGAGACTACTGACCACGACGTCCGACGTCTGCCATCTGACCATCGATGTTCGTGACCCTCTATCTTACTCCCCTTCTGGCCGCTCTGGGCGTGCTCGGCCTACTCATCGTCATCGCCGCCTGTCGAATCTGGCGGTATCGGCGCAAACATCACGGTCGCAAGCGCGTCGAGATCTGGGCGCCGTATTAGGATAGCCTCCGGCTCGGTTATCAGTTATCGGCTCGCCTTCGGACAGCTTCGAAGGCTTTCAGGATTATTAGTTATCTGGGATTTCAGATTCTCAGCGTTTCAGTTTTTCAGTATTCGGCATTTCAGCATGTCAGCGTTTGCTTCCTGATGCTTGCCCGCGAAGGCGTGCCGCGATAGAATAAGTTAATGGCTAAGATGGCCGAACTAAAGAAACGCGCCTTGGATCTGTCTGCGAGTCAAAGAGCTGTCCTCGCGGCGCACGTGCTACGATCGCTACCCCCGGTGCTGCATGATGAGGATGAGGGTATTGCAGAGGCGCTAACGCGCGATGCAGAGCTTGAGACAAATCCCGATTTAGGCATTTCATTGCAGCAGCTCGACCACGAGATCGAACGTCGCCAAGCCTAATGCGGCTTGTCCTTCACCCGAAGGTCAGCTCGGACGTCTCCAAGATCACTCTCCGGTCCGGGAGACCTCTCGACCAACAAGGCCCGCATGAAAGGATATGGCGCGTCGCGTTCTCGTTGATTCAGGGCCGATCGTGGCTCTGCTCGATCGGCGAGACATCTATCACGAGTGGGCGAAGCGTGAAATTGCGAATCTTCACGAACCGCTGATGACCTGCGAAGCAGTTATCTCGGAGGTTTTCTTCCTCCTCTCCCGTGTTCGTGGCGGCACTTCCATCTTTATTGCATTGCTGCGCGATGGGTTGATCCTTGCCAGCGCGAATTTCTCCTACCGCGAGCGCTCCAGTGAAGTCCTTCACCATCTACAACAATATGTCGATCTGCCAATGTCCTTTGCTGACGCCTGCCTCGTGAGAATGTCTGAAATCGAACGTGACTCCATCATTTTCACCACCGACCGGGGTTTTCTGACTTACAGACGCAATCGCCGCCAAAACATTCCGCTGATTAGCCCTTTCTAAAGCAGAAGGTTGGACGTCGGACATCGGATTTCGGACATGGGAGGGGAGCGCGGGCGTTCTGCCCGCTCCGTCCGGCAGCTGCCGGATCAAATCTCCAATCTCCCAGCTCCCATCTCCCTGCTCCCTGCTCCTACCGGTTCAGAATGTGAAAGGCCCGTTTCTCGACATTGAGGGCCGCTTCCCTGACCGCTTCGCTCAAGGTCGGATGGGAATGACAGGTCCGGCCGAGATCTTCCGAGCTGCCGCCAAACTCGATCACCGAAGTCGGTTCGGCGATCAATTCCGACGCCGCGTGTTGCAAAATATGCGCGCCTAAAATGCGGTCGGTCTTGGCGTCGGTCACGAACTTGACCATTCCATCGAGCTCTTCGTTCGCGACCGCCCGGCCATTGGCCCGAAAGGGAAACTTGCCGGTTCGGTACTCGATCCCCTGCTCTTTCGCCTGATCTTCCGTGAGTCCGACGCCGGCCAACTCTGGATTGGTATAAATGATGCCCGGGATCGCATCGTAATTTACGTGCCCGGCTTTGCCGGCAATAATTTCAACGCACGCGATCCCTTCCTCCTCGGCTTTGTGGGCAAGCATCGCCCCTGCGATTACGTCACCGATCGCGTAAATGCCCTCGACGTTGGTGCGAAAGTGTTTGTCGATTTTGATCCGTTTTCGCTCATCGAACTCAACGCCCACTTTCTCCGCGCCGAGACCGGCCGAGAACGGTTTGCGTCCCACCGATACCAGGATTTTATCTGCATCGAATTTCAGTTCTTCGTTGCCTTTGGTGGCAATCGCGGTCGCGCGTCCATTGTCGATCTTGACTGCCGTAACTTTGGTTTCGAGATGAAAAGTGATCCCCTGCGCAGTCATTGAACGTTGCAGCAAGTTCGACAGCTCGAGATCGAAGCCAATCGCGATTCGCGGTAAAAATTCCAGCATGGTCACTTCCGAGCCGAGCCGCGCCCAAACCGATCCGAGCTCCAGGCCAATTGCGCCCGCGCCGATGACGAGGAGTTTCGGCGGCGGCTCGGTGAAACAGAGCGCTTCCGTGCTGCTGACGATCGTTTTGCCGTCAAACTTCGCGAAGGGCAACTCCGCCGGCACGCTCCCAGTCGCGATCACGATGTTTTTCGTTTCAATCTCCTGGGCCTCGCCATTTGACGATTTGATCGAAACTTTTCCTGGCGCAGTGATCGTGCCGAGACCTTCAAACGTCGTCACCTTGTTCGTTTTCATGAGCGCCCGCACGCCGCCGGTCATCGTTTTTACAACCTTGTCCTTACGCTGCTGCATCTTGGCAAGATCGACCCGGGCGTTCTCAATGATGATGCCGTGCTTGCCGGCTTCCTTTTTTGCGAACACGAAATGGTCGCTCGAAGTAAGCAGGGCTTTGCTTGGGATGCAGCCTATGTTTAAACAAGTACCGCCGAGTTCCTTGTCCTTCTCGACGATCGCGGTCTTTAAACCAAGCTGGCCAGCACGGATGGCGGCGACGTAACCGCCCGGCCCGGAGCCGATGATGACGACATCAAATTTGTCCATGACTAATGATTAACCACGAATGGACACGAATCGACACCAATTCAAAGGCCAGAAGTCAGGAGTCGGTTACCGGTTATCAGTTATCGGTTATCGGTCGCCCGGCTACCCGCGGAAAAAGCCCGCGTTCAACAGAAGATAACCAAAGTAACCAAGTTTTCGCTCCGACAACCTCTACAACCTTTGCTTCCTTGGTTGCCTTCTGTACGCCAGATCCTTCGTGTCCATTCGTGTTTATTAGTGGTTACTCATTTGGCTGCGTTGGCTCAATGAGCGCGCGTTCCTGGGCACTTAAACGCTCGACCGGAATCGTCATAATGATTTCGCGCGCTTCGTCATTTCGCTCGTTCGCCATCAGAGTTGCAGCATAAACCGCGCGCCACCCAGGTTGGGCTCGTTTCCAATCAATCGGCGCGGGCGCCTGGAACTGGGTCAGCGCTGAGCCGGGATCGTGTTGGCGGAGATAACCAAGGGCCGCGGTCACCCGATAAGACAATCGGTTTGGATACTTTTCAGCGAGCTGTTTCGCCGTCGCGAGATTTTTCTCGATATCGTTCTCGAGAAGTAAATTCAGATAAGCGAGTTGATCGGCCGCGTTTGGATCTTCTGGCGCTGACGCCGCGATTTTCTCCGCCGCAGCCCGCTCAACCGTCGCGTCCCCAGTTTTCTGGCTGACCCGTTGGGTGCCTCGATAGCCAACCGGCGCGTGCTCGGGAAAACGCGCCAGCAGCCCATAGGCCTTGAGCGCAACCGCGTTGGCTTCGCTTTGCTCGGCAAAATTGGCAACGAAACGCAACTTGAATGGATCGTTGCCGGCGAGCGAGACGGCATGGTTCCAATGCACTTCGGCATCGAGCGCGGCACCACGTCCCTGCGCGGTGCGCGCGCGAAAACTTTCGATAACCGACGGATCGAGCGTTACTCCGGGCGTAGTCAGCGCCTCCTCGATGTCGGCCCAGCGTTGCAGAATAGCTAGCGCATCCAGTCGCGTAAGCAGAAGCGTGTTGTTTTGCAGCGCGCGCTCGATCGAGAACAAGTTGATCACGCGGTCCCCTTGCTGGTGCGCATTCAACCAGCGGGCAAGCTCGACTAATTGCTCGGTCGCACCGTTGCGCCAGTGATCAATCAGCTCGTCATAAATACGCGTCGCAACGTCGGGTTGAGTTTGCATCCGCACGTCAGCAGCGAGCAGATCGTCGGTCAAATCTTTCGACGACAACTTCTCGAGTGTTCGCAACACACGCTCGCGTTCTTCGCTGGACAACTCAGGGGCGCGCGCCAGCGCTTCGATCGCTGGTTTCTTATAGGCGCCTTCTTTATCTGCGAGTTCCCAAAGAACCTTGTGCGCTTCTGCCTGCTCGCCGGCATCAATAGATTGAGTCAGAAGATTTGCCAGCTGAAAGCGCGCGGCGGCGTCTTGTGGAGCCTGTTTGACTGCGAGCCGGGCAAATTCCAGAGCCTTTGCGGTATCGCCAATTTTTCGCGCGTAGCACGAGGCCAGCTTGAGAGTACGGGTGTCAGGATCACTCTTCAGAAGAGGGTCGATTGTTTTTTCGGCGAGGCCCAATCGATCAGACTTGATGAGGAGAAAAGCATATTCTTGCCGATCCTGCACCGTGCACTGCGGGAGCCTAACGACCTGTTCCCAAAGATGGATTGCTTCCGGACGCTCCGCTCGCGAAGCGAGCCGGGCGGCACCAACCAGGCCGGGGTAGCCAAGCGGATCCAATTGCAGCGCGGCCCGATATTCCTTGGCCGCGTCATTCCATTTGCCACTTTGGACGAGAGTGTCCCCGGCCGTTGCGAATTGCGCGGCGCGTTTGGCCTTGAGAAAATGGTAGAGCGGTTTCGCACCGAAGGCGGCAAGCAGAAGCACGGCTACGATTGCGCTCCACCAAATCGCGCGCGACCGCGCTCTGCTGTGCTCGCCACTCCGGCGCGCGGATCTCGAAGCTACTTCATTCATTGCGCTTATATTCAAAGACAGATTGGAAAAGCGCCACCGCGATCTCAGCCGATGGCGCAGTTTGTTTCGCGATCACACTGCACGCGATGATTTCAGTGGCGGAACGCCGTCTTCCTTCCAGGTGCAACGACGACGAACCAGCGGCACCGGTGATTTGGCCGGTATCGCAATCGATCGAAACTGGCTGACCGTTTCGCCATGCTCCCCAAACTTCCAATGCGTGAACGTCGCCGCGGCGAAATCGAAAGAGATAGCAGTGAATCGGCTGACCATCGACTGAGACATCAACCGGTTCGGCGGGGCCGTCCCAATTCCAGCCCACGCCCGGCATGCAGATGTCGGGACGATGAACGAGAGCAAAACGGTTCCAGGGCGATGGTTTCCAAAAGAAATGAAAGCAATCGGCCGCGCCCCCGGGTAGCTCCGCACTTTCGCGCCGAATGCGCTCGCCCATGCTCGGACGGAGCTCGTGCCAAATTTCCGCCGGAATGCGCGCAGGCTGGCTAGATTTGTCGATCCTGGCTGAGAAAAGCGGCGCGGTTAGAGTTTGTTCTTTCGCATCGACCCAGGCGGAGAGCGACCGTGCCGCGACGATCCCGAGGAGACTAAACGTCAGCACGCGAAACGCTGGCCGCGTCGAGAGCATTATTCTGCCAACCAAGGTCTGCGCGCGTTTCCGAATTTGCCCGGTTGATAATCCGGATCGGCCCGGGCGCGGGGAAGCGATAAGTTTTCCGGCAATCCAGATGGCGAGAATCAGCATTGTGATCGCGATGTTGCCGATGAGATCATGCATTCGATCGAGCGATTCGATCCCGTGCCACTCCGCTTGAAACGAAAGCGCCAACGTCCTGATCAGGTTGCTCAGCAGAGCGAGCGTGACGGAGATGAAAAGCAAAATGATGCGGCGCGGCGGTCGAAGCAGAAACCACTCACCCATGGCCAAACCAAACATGATTCCGGCTTGTAACGACCGCACGCCACTGCACGCTTCGCTGATTCCAACGACGCCCGAGCGCAAAGCGATCACAGCCCCCGAAACTTGCGCCTCGATCCCGAACCAGTGCAATAGTTCCGCGGTAGTTGTAGCGACCCAGCGCATCAGCCCACTCACGATCGGCTGCTCGAAGCGGGGCGGCCATGGGACAGCGGTAAGAAAAAACAAAACCGGAAACAATTCACGGCGCGCGAGCGCGGATCCGCCGCATAAGGCGAAGAGGGCGATGGTGGATGTAACGGCGATGAAGCAGATCGACCAAAGGACGATTTCCGGGTGCCATATCCGGTCGCGCGAATATTCCAGCGCAAAAAATATTGCCCCGGCGAGTACCGCCACGCCCATGCGGGCTAATAACGGTATCTTCAGCCTCGAGAGCGTTGCCGTGGAATCACTGTCTCGGACGATCAAGTAACGCCGAAAAGCGAACCCGATTGCCAGAATGGGCACCGCCCAGCCGTAGGAGTAGTTCGGATTTCCCTGCCAGTGTTCCGCACAACTCCAGATCGTCCAAACCCAGATGCCCGCTAAAAAGAAAGCGGTCCAGGGCAGGACCGTGGTAAATGGCTTCGCTTGCGCGGACAAGAGATTCATCGGCAGCACTATAAAACGTTCGATAGGCCCATGACTAGCCGGGAGCGAAGAGCGCAAATGAGGAGAAAACATCGAACGCCGAAGACGGAACTCCGAATTCGACGTTGAGCGTTGGATGTTGGGCGTTCGGCGTTTCTTTTTGGTCTGGGACCTTCGACGTCCGATGTCTGACGTCCGACCCAAACGCGGCGACACAAAAATTCTATTGACGTTACATCGAAAATTTTGCCACTCTCGCGCTCACAATCTTTCGGCGTTATGAAAAGAATATCAGTTTGGGGATTTGTCCTTGGCATCACCGTCCTCGCCACGCGAGGCGATGTGATCCCGACGTTATCGGGCACGTTGCCGGTTGGGAGCAATTTCACCTGGAATTACTCGGCGAACGTGACGGTGGACCAGAGTGTGCAACACGGTGATTTTTTTACAATCTACGATTTCGGCAATTCGGTTACGGGTTCGAACAAGCAACCAGCAGGGTGGACATTTTCTAAATTGCTCATCGGCAAGACGCCGCCATCGGTCAAAGCCATCGATAATCCGTCGATTTTCAACCTTACCTGGACGTATATGGGAAGCGCTCCAATCAACGGACCATTCCCGCTCGGGATTTTCTCGGTCGAGACCAATACCAATCAATTGCGCACTTCGGATTTCGCGGCTGAAGCGACACGCAACAGCGGACCGAACGCGGGAACAAAGGTAGACAACATTGGTACTATCTCTGTTCCAGTGCCTGAAATGTCGGCCCTGCTGCCGATTCTCAGCGTTTGCGGCGCTGGATTGCTTTCCCTTCTCCCGGGGCTCTTGCGCCGACGTCGAGCAGCCTAGAGCAAAGCAAGGAGCAGGGAGATCGGAGCGGGGCAGCGAATCAGAACTCCGAATTCAACGTTGGGCGTTGGGCGTTTTCTTCGGTTTTCAACTTCCTACGTCAGACCGCAGTTCACCCGCCGTGGCGGAACCTCAGATTTCCGCTTTTGGGTAGCGCACGCTTCCAGGGTGCGGTGAGCGGCATCCTTGCCGCGAACACATGCGCAGAGTGCGATCGGCAAGATGCCGAACACAGCAAGCAGGATGCGCGCGCTCCCCGGAAAGAGCCTAACGACATCACCCTGGGAGCCAACGCGCGAAAAACCTTTAGTTTTACCCGAATGAGGTGCACAATTATCGCCGCCATATGTCAAGTGAGCTGGCATCCGTCGCCCGTCTCAAGTTGTGGGGCGTGCGCGGCTCCATTCCAGTGCCCGGGCCAGACACGGTTCGTTACGGGGGTAATACCACTTGCATTGAGCTTCGAGCCGATGGCGAAATTATCGTACTAGACGCAGGAACCGGTATCCGATTACTCGGGCTCGCCCTGGAACAGGAATTCGGATCACAACCGATCAAACTCACGCTCTTAATTACCCACGTTCATTGGGACCACATCCAGGGTTTCCCGTTTTTTGTTCCTTCCTATAACGACAAAAACAAGGTCCGCATTTTTGGATACGATGGCGCTGACACGGGTCTGCGTGAGATTCTCAAGGGTCAAATGGCCACGCCGTTTTTCCCAGTGCGATTGTACGACCTGCCCGGAAAGATCGACATCAGAAAACTCGACACAATGGATTTCGACATCGGGAAAGTGCACGTGCGCGCAAAAACCATGAATCATCCAGGCCTATGCGTGGGCTATCGTCTCTTCACCTCGAGCGGATCGGTTGCTTTCCTACCCGACATGGAACCGTACGACGCCTTCAAGCTGCACTCGGCCAAGTCTCACTTGCTCAGCCCGGAACAGATCCGGAAGCGGGCGGAAAAAGAGCGGGCCGGGCTGGTAGAATTTCTCGACGCTACCGATGTTCTGCTTCTCGATACCCAGTATACGGACGAGGAATATCACGAGCACGTTGGTTGGGGGCACGGCTCACTTAGCACCGCGGTGCGTCTCGCCCTGGATGCGCACGTCCGGAAACTGATCCTCTTCCACCACGATCCAAACCACAGCGACGCGACCATCGACGCGATGGTGGAAACCGCGAAAAAGATTGTGGCGAAAGGCGGTCAGCGGCTGGAAGTGGAGGCGGCGCGAGAAGGCGCAGAGATCTCACTCAAGTACGGAAGCCAAATAGTTGAGAGGTGATAGTTGAGAGCAAGGAATAAACGAGAAGAAAACATCGAACGCCCAACGCGGAACTCCGATTTCGACGTTGGATGTTCGGCGCTGGGGTTGGGTGTTTTCTGATGTCTGTTCTCGCCCTCTGACGTCTGACCTCTGACGTCCGCCCCCGGCCTCTCGCTGACTTCTCCGCTTGCGCGCCGACCGGGTCCGGCTCTAAATTTTTGTTCCGTTTGCCTCGTGGTGTAATGGTAGCACTAGAGACTCTGGATCTCTCTGTCTAGGTTCGAGTCCTAGCGAGGCAGCCACGTAAAAAGACCTGCTGGTCTCACGTGGCTAACTTAGCATTTCATAAACACCCAAAAACCGCGTGAGCCGAAGGCTTTTACGCGGTTCGAGTCCCAGGGAGGCAGTTGGTTCAGGCGTCAGACATCAGAGGTCAGAGGTCGGACATCGGAGGGGAGCGCGGGCATGTTGCCCGCTCCGTCCGGCATTTTGCCGGTCGGCTCCGCAGCTCGAAATCAGATGTCAGAAGTCGGTCTCACGTGGGAATACAGCGTTGATCGCAGGCCAAGACCGAGTGAGCCGAAGGCTTTTTACGCGGTTAGTGGAACGAACTGAAAGGCAAGCCAGCGCCGTTATTGTAGAGTTGTTGCACTTCGGAAATGGTCAGGTCATTCCGGCCGATCCAGACAGCTACTTCGTCTATCTGCCCCGTCCATCGATTTGATCCGCTCTCTGCGCCTATACAGAACTTATTGCTACCATTAAGCACAGGACCAGCAAAGTTTGTTGTAACATACGGCTCGCCATTTATCGAAATCTTTATGTTCGTGCCGTCCCATCCAACTGCGACAAAGTACCAGTCCGTGGTGTTAGCGATGGCTGTAGTCGATGCAACCGTGATAGCGTTCTTCCCATCTGCGCTGACTCCAAAAAAAATGTTATGGGTGGGGACATTGAACCAGACCAGCCATTCCCAATTTGGGTAACCAAACCTCCCAAGAAATGATGCATCCTGGGCCTGATTAAAGGTTGCAGCTTTGGTCCAGAATGTGGCAAAGAAATGATTGGCCCGAGGGGCGAAATCCGTAAAAGATTCGCGAAAGAAATATGCATTTCCGGGAAAATCACGAGCGGTATTAATAACGCCGGCTGCGCTTCCCACGACGCCGTTTGATTGCTTTAGGTTTCTACCGTTGAACGCATCGACCGCAACGGTGTTGCTGGGTTCATCCAACTTGTAATAAGAATAGAGGCCAGTGAGGAACGTGTTATTGCCCGGCGGGGGCGTCGGCGTAGGTGTGCTACTCACGGAGATCGCCTGCGATTGTTGATCTAGGACTGCCTTTAAAACCCAGGTGCCAGAGCTTCTATCGAAAATATTCAAACGATTCGCTTTGGTTGTAATTGCAGCGCCGTCCAAGGCGAGGGTGACATCACTCCCGCTTGTATTTCGAAGGTAGGCAAGGTTGGCTCCGCCGGAGTTAACCGAGCCGCTTGGGTTATCGGCCGCAAAGATCTGAGGCAGTTGTGCTCGCGCTTGAGGCGCAAGCACAAGGCACAGAAACGTAATTAAAATGAAAACGAGACCGCATCGCAAAGGTGATTTGATGGTGAAATTTCGCATACGAGTGATGTGTTAAGGTGCGTCAGCCGTACAGGGGAGAAATTTTAAACTTCCCATATTGATTTGCAAGTTTCAAATCTGGAAATTCAGCAATTGCTATAGCGACTTGCAAAATAACCATGTTAAACATAATTACAATAAGACACGCGGTTAGATTGTCGCGGAGACATGTCGGACGGCAGAGGACAGAGATCCGAGATCTAAAGTTGGAGCTTAGAAGCCGACTATGCCCGCGCTCGTCTACCTCTGAATGCCACCATCCTTCGGCAATTGAAATAATGACTAAAAATACCAACCCCACTGATTCCAGCAACGCTCAGCGCGAGCAAATCGACTGTGCTGCCGGAATCTGGAACAATATCGGCCGGAATTCCTGGGCCTATTCCAAATGGCGTAAAGGTACCGTTACCAGCCAATTCGAACTCGCCACCCGTTATCGTGACGGAGGGGCTATTGGGAAACGTGAAGTCGAAGTGAACACCAGAGAAGTCGAGCGGCCTGTGTGATTGATCGTTAGGCGTGCCATTCTTGTCCTTGAGAAGCGGAAAAAGGCCGATACTCAGTGAAGCATCGTCGCCAGAAGCGCTTCCAGTAATGTCGAAACCGGGAATGGCGTTGCCATGAGCATCAATCAAATGACCGGTTCCACTAAGAAAGCCCAGAAACCCGGAGCCGCTCGTTTGAATGTCAATTGACACGTCAAATAACGGCTGGGTGGCAGTGAACAGCCGCACGAACTCGTTATTGGTGAATAGAAAATCCACTGAGATACTGCCAACTAATGGCGTGCCGTTGAGATTCTTGAACGGAATCGCGCTGCTTTCTGGATTAGGGCCGGATAGAACACCCGTAGGGCCCAAATCGATTTGAATCGCGGTCCCTTGGCCTTCCTTAGGCGCCAGGGCGAGAATGGCAACGGCTCCGATGACAGCCCACGTCGGGTGAAGAAATGGCTTAGCCATAATTCAAATGGCCAATCCTCTTGAAGCTAAAGCCCGTGGAGCCCATAGTCGCTTCCAGAGAATCTCGGTAAGGCGTACGGGAAAGTCAATCCTATTCTGCGGCTGCGCCTGGACATTACGAAATTGGGGAAAAACGCGGTTTTTAATGGTTCAAATCTATCCGTTATCGGGACCGGCAACGCGTTTTTTGCGGAAGAATTCCTGCAAAATGGCGGCGCATTCGTTTTGCAAAACGCCCGCGGTAATCTGGCAACGGTGATTCAGTCCCGGCATTTCTAGAAGATTGACAATACTGCCGGCGGCGCCTCCGCGTTCATCAACGCAGCCAAAAATCACACGGCGAATTCGCGTGTGAACGATCGCGCCCGCGCACATGGGACAGGGCTCCTTCGTTACGTACAGATCGCAGTCCACCAGACGCCAGTCACCCACCGCCGCTTCCGCCTGGGTTAAGGCCAGCATTTCGGCATGCGCCGTCGCGTCCTTAAGCAATTCCATCTGATTCCAGGCATGGGCGATAATTTTTCCCCGGCGCATGACTACTGCTCCGACCGGAACCTCGTCTGCCTCGTAAGCCTTTTTCGCCAGACGGAGCGCTTCTCGCATCACTGATTCATCGCTCGCTTTGCCGATGAAGGAGCTCGTCAAATCCGTATCATCGCTTGCCGGATACATCCGCATAGCCTAACGGCGGCGAACTCCTTATAAATGAAAAAGTTCTTCACAACTCTAGTGTCCTGTCTCAGAAATAACTAGAACTGGTTTCAAAAGTGTCTGAGAGTTAAAATCAGACACGCTAAGTGGAAGAAGCCTTGATAAAGGTGGAGGTGTCTCTCATAGCGAATAGTGAGGCGACGGAAGTTGCCCAGGTGAGCGAAGGTGCGCTCGATTTTCCAACGCTTACGATATCGCCGCAGCGGGCGTCCATCTTGCAATTTGACTTTGCGTCTGTACTGGCGATGAGGGCAAATCAATTTGATGCCGCGCGCGGCCAATCGCTCGCGCAAGGGTTGCGAATCATAACCCCGATCACAGATGAGTCGTTGCGGTCGATTGCGCGGACGTCCTGCTCCAAGACGAGGTACTTGCACCGTGCGCAAGGTTTCCTCGGCCAAGGTCACCTCCGCGGGCGAGGCGCTAAAGAGTCGACTTCCCAAAGGAATACCCGCGCCGTCTGCCACCACCATCCACTTTGTACCTTTGCCACGTCGGGTTTTTCCCACGCAGAGCCCCCTTTTTTGGCGCTGGCGAAGCTGCCGTCCATAAATACTTCGCTCCAGTTGAGCTTTCCTTGCCCGTCCAACTTGGAGAGAAAAGCCCGCCAGATGGTTCTAGACATTTGCGGCTGCGAATTTTGGCTGCGGGCAAGGCGCGAGGAGTGAGCATATCCGGAGGGATCTGCGAACGAGGAGCAACGCAGCACGCGGGCAAAAGCTGCGCCCGCTCAGAGAGTTGAGCCGGAAATGGCTCAACAAATGTCCAGTTATTTCTGAGACAGGACACTAGTCTGGTGTCTCCTAAATAACTATACAACCAACGCGTGCTTCGCCCGTTGGATTTTTCGCAGGATATCTTCGCCTTTTGCGTTCCAAGTGTAGCGCTTGGGATGAGCATTGCGTT